>Ga0302314_10007673_pt1 | contig 19373 bp, 13 predicted proteins | sample III_Palsa_N2_3_FD_200533 | JGI IMG/M metagenome (GOLD analysis project Ga0302314, IMG submission 200533) | Peat permafrost microbial communities from Stordalen Mire near Abisko, Sweden - III_Palsa_N2_3 | ecosystem: Environmental > Terrestrial > Soil > Palsa > Peat permafrost | place: Sweden...
GGCCCTGGTGCGGGGTGTCCGGGGTGCCCTCGTACATGACCTGGGTGGTGCCGTTGGCCAGCGGCCCGTAGACGATGTAGGAGTGCCCGGTGACCCAGCCGATGTCGGCGGTGCACCAGTAGACGTCGGTCTCGGGCTTCAGGTCGAAGACCGCGTGGTGGGTGTAGCTGGCCTGGGTCAGGTAGCCGCCGGTGGTGTGCAGGATGCCCTTGGGCTTACCGGTGGTGCCGCTGGTGTAGAGGATGAACAGCGGGTGCTCGGCGTTGTGCGGCGCGGCGGTGTGCTCGGCGGACTGACGCCCGGTGATCTCGTGCCACCACACGTCCTTCTCGGCGTTCCAGGCGGTCTCCTGCCCGGTACGGCGGACCACCAGCACGTGCTCGACGGTGGGACAGCTGAGCACGGCCTCGTCGATGGCCGGCTTGAGCGCGGTCGGCTTACCACGCCGGTAGCCACCGTCCGAGGTGATGATCAGCTTGGCGTCGGCGTCCTGGACACGGGAGGCCACGGCCTCGGCCGAGAAACCGCCGAAGACCACCGAGTGCGCCGCCCCGATCCGAGCGCAGGCGAGCATCGCCACCGCCGCCTCGGGGATCATCGGCAGGTAGATCGCCACCCGGTCGCCCTTGACCACACCCAACTCGCTCAGCGCATTGGCAGCCCGGCAAACCTCATCCTTGAGCTGCGCATAGGTGATGGCCCGGCTGTCACCGGGCTCACCCTCGAAGTGGATGGCGACCCGCTCACCGTTCCCGGCCTCCACATGGCGATCCACACAGTTGTAGGCCACATTCAACTCACCGTCAGCGAACCACTTCGCGAACGGCGCGTTCGACCAGTCCAGGGTTTCGCTGGGCACCTTGGCCCAGCTCAGGCGCTGCGCCTGGGTGGCCCAGAAGGCCAACCGGTCCTCGTTGGCCGAGGCGTAGGCGTCAGCGGTGACATTGGCGGCGGCGGCGAGCTCAGCAGGCGGGGCGAATCGACGCTCTTCCTTGAGCAGGTTGGCCAGGCTCTCATTGCTGCTCAACGCGCACTCCTCAATCGAGTTCTGGGCGCGGGTCACTCGTTGCTGCCCCGCCGTCCCAATGTGTTGCCACCTAGCTCACCAGGATGGGCGCGCGCTGACAAGGGGCCTCGGAGAATTGGTGTAGACCTTTGTCCGATTCCCCGGTGTGATCGTACGTCCAGGTCAGGCGGCCGACTCCAGCTGTGGCCGGACAGGACTGAAGGTACGCCCGTTGCGCGACAGCAGGTACGTCTGCGCCGTGGCGAAGTCGAAGTACAGTCCGGTCAGCCGCAGCGTCCCGGTCGCCGTCCCGCGCTGGACGGAGGGGTGGCCGCGGAGGTTGTCCAGCTGCTGCACGACATTGGTCAGGCACAGCCGCTCCAGCGCGTCCCCGGCCGGCGGCCCGTCCCGGACGATCCGGGCCGGGGTCTGCCGCGCCCGTTGCAGCGAGTCCTGGCCGTGCCGCAGCCAGCGGGTCAGCGGGGTGCGCGCCAGTCCGTCCCGGCGGTGCGCGCCGTGCAGCAGCGACTGCATCGCGCCACAGCCGGAGTGGCCGCAGACGGCAATGGTCTGTACTCGAAGGATATCCACGGCGTACTCGATCGCTGCGGAGACCGAGTCGTCCGGCGGCGGTACCAGGTTGCCGATGTTGCGGACGGTGAACAGCTCGCCGGGGCCGCTGCTGGTGATCACATTGGGGACCAGGCGGGAGTCCGCGCAGGTGATGAACAGCTGCGCGGGCGACTGGCCCTCGCGGGCCAGTCGCGCCAGCTCGGGTCGTAGCCCGGGGGCGGTGTGCTGCTGGAACGCGCGCACTCCGACGAGCAGCTGCTCGCACTCGGATTGCTCGCGGTCGGATTCCCCGGTGGCGATCTGCTCGGTGGTGATCTGCTCGGTGACGATGGGGCCGGTGCTCAACATGGGTCGCGTCTCCCGGACGAAGGATGGCGTGGCGACATGAGACAAGAGCGCGGCGAGGGTGAGCCACGTTTAACCAAGTATCGGTAAATGGATGGTAAGGAATCCTTTACCTTTGCGGGAGATCCCGCTCGTGAAGTTCACCCGTTCGGATGTGCGGTCGTCCGGCCCGCAGTCACCCGCTGTCACCGGCTCGGGTCGGTGGCCACCCGCTCACACCGGCCGCCCGCTCACACCGGCAGCGCCGCCGCGCTCTCCCCGAGGATGAAGTCGGGGTCGATCTGGGCCGCGAGGTCGGTACCGGTCTTGGCGTTGCCCCAGCTCTCCGCGTTCCGAAGGTGGAAGCGCACCATCTGCTGGGTGTAGCGGGCCCAGTCGCGCCGGTCGTAGGAGGCGTCGACGGCCTGGTGCAGCAGTCGCAGCGTGGCGCGGTTCTCCGGCTCCAGCTCCGCGAGCCGGGGTTCCCGTCCCTGCTCGGCGCGCCGCACCCAGTCCGACTGGCCGAGGACGCCGATGAGGTCGTCGCCCACGTTCTCACGGAGGTAGTCGAGGTCGTCCTGGTGCTGCACCTTGTTGCCGACCACCCGCAGGTTCACCCCGTAGTCCGCGGCGTACTCCCGGTACTGGCGGTAGACCGAGACACCCTTGCGGGTGGGCTCGGCGACCAGGAAGGTCAGGTCGAAGCGGGTGAACAGGCCGGAGGCGAAGGAGTCCGAGCCCGCCGTCATGTCCACCAGCAGGTACTCGCCCGGGCCGTCCACCAGGTGGTTCAGGCAGAGCTCGACCGCGCCGACCTTGGAGTGGTAGCAGGCCACGCCCAGGTCCTCCTCGGTGAAGGCGCCGGTGGCCATCAACCGCAGCGGCGCGCCGTCGATGCTGAACTCCCTTGCGCACAGCGCGAATACCGGATTGTCCTCGGGGATCCGCAGCAGTCGGGAGCCGCTACCGGGCGGGGTCGTCTTGATCATCGAGGCGGCGTCGGCGATGCGCGGGTTGCCGCCGCGCAGGTACTCCTTGATCTGCGGGAGGTGCGCGCCCATGGAGGGCAGCGCGGCCGACTGTTCCTCGGTCAGCCCGAGTGTCGTCCCCAGGTGCTGGTTGATGTCGGCGTCCACGGCGATCACCGGCGCCCCGGTGGCGGCCAGGTGGCGGACGAGGAGCGAGGTGAGGGTGGTCTTGCCGCTGCCGCCCTTGCCGACAAAAGCGATCTTCATGGGAACTCCGGAGTGCTGACCGAGGGAGGCGGTGTCCGCCGCTTACTGAAAAGCGTTATCGTCACCGGTAGTGTTCATGGTAGCGATCGAAAACCAGTCAGTGATCAGGTTTGACTGACTGTTGACCCTTTTGAGTGAGCGTGGCCGGGCGTCGAGTGAGCGGGTCAGTACGCGTCCCCGGACCAGGCTGGGCTGACCCGGTCTCGGCGGGACCACCCGAAGCGGTCGTGTTCCCCGGCGTTACGTACGCTCAGGGGCGTGAGCACTCCTTCCGTGGACCCTCTTGAACCACTCGCGCAGCTGCCCGGCGTCCCCGAGGCCGTCGCCGAGGCCCGCCGCGCCGTGGACCGCCTCTACGGCCACCGGGTGATGCGCCGCCGGGCCGCCGAGGTGACCTCGGAGTCCGCGCTGCGCGGGGCCCGCGCCTCCGCCGCCCTGGACGGCGCGGACTGGCCGCTGGAGGAGGTCCGCAGGCGCACCGACTTCGGCGCCGACCCGCAGGCCCGCACCGTCGGCGCGGCACTGCGACTGAACGCCGAGGCCGGACAACTGCTCGGCACCTGGCGGCACTCGCCGCTCCAGGTCCTGGCCAGGCAGCACCTGCTGGCCGCCGGTGACGAGGGCTCCAGCGGTCCCGGCGGGGTGCCGGAGGCGCCGGCCGGGCGACCGCGCCGGGACGACGAGCAGGCCGAGGACCTCTTCGGCCCGGCCCTGGCCGCGGCCGAGGGCGTTGCCGCGCCGGACACCCTTGCTGGCGGCCTTGGCGCCGGCTCTGCCATGGCCGCTGCCGGCGCCGCCGCCCCGGCCTACGCCCTGCCGCCCGCACCCGGCGCGAGCGAGGCCGCCGCCCGCCTGGACGGCCTGGCCCAGCTGCTGGTCGCCCGCGGCGGCAAGAAGCACCCCAACGAGCGCACCGCCCCGGCGCTGGTGGTCGCCGCCGTGGTCCACGGCGAGCTGATGACCCTGCGGCCCTTCGGCACGCACAACGGCCTGGTGGCGCGGGCGGCGCAGCGGGTGGTGCTGATCGCCGAGGGCCTCGACCCGCAGGCGATCTGCCCGCTGGAAGTCGGCCTGGCCGAGCTGGGCACCGACGCCTACCGCAACGCGCTGGGCGGTTACGCCGCCGGAACCGCCGAGGGCATGGCGCTGTGGATCACGCACTGCGCCGCCGCGCTTCGACTCGGGGTGCGCGAGAGCACGGCGGTGTGCGAGGCGATGCAGCGCGGGATGGTCTGAGTCTGAACGTCCAAGCCTGAAGGTCCAAGCCTGAATATCCCAGCCTGAAGGTCTCAGCTTGAACACGAAGATGCGGCGGCACCTCTCGGTGCCGCCGCTGGCACAGGTTCCCGGGTGACCATGCGTGCGCCAATGAGTGCCCATCCGGCTGGGATCTGGCCCGTTGCCGGGTGCGGCGGCCCTATCGCGGGTCGGCTGCACGTGGGTGCCCGGTATCCGTGCTCGGTCCGTGGGGCCTGAAACTCCGTGGTCCCGGTGTTCTGGGTCCACCCGGTCTCGCGGGCCGTCTGCTTTCATTTGTAGCGCGGTTCCGGGAAAAGCGGAACTCGGAGACGCATTTCTTTACCTTCTCCCGGCTGGCGGCTCCCTGCTGGCGGCCGCCCGCCGGGTCAGGTGCTGGCGGCCCGCCTTCGAGCGGCGTACCAGACCAGCCCGGCCGTTGCCGCGGCCGCGCCCACCGCGGCTGCCGCCAGGACCGGACGGCTGCTGACCGCCGTCAGCGACGCGCTGCGCTGCTTCAGCCGGACCGGACGGTTGAACAGCAACACCGGCCACTCACGGGACTGGGCCTCGCGCCGCAGCCCTCGGTCCGGGTTCACCGCGAACGGGTTGCCCACCGCCTCCAGCAGCGGCAGGTCGGTCACCGAATCGCTGTAGGCGAAGCTGCGTTCGAGGTCGTAACCCTCCACGGCGGCGAGCTCGCGGATCGCGACCGCCTTGTTCCCGGCGTAGGCGTAGAAGTCAATCTCGCCGGTGTAGCAGCCGTCGGCCTCGGCCATGCGCGTCGCGATCACATGGTCCGCGCCGAGCATCCGGCCGATGGGCTCCACGATCTCGGAGCCGGAGCTGCTGACGATCACCACGTCGCGTCCGGCGGTGTGGTGCTCCTCGATCAGCGAGGCGGCCTCGTCGTAGATCAGAGGGTCGATCAGTTCGTGCAGGGTTTCGGCGACGATCTCGCGCACGAGTTGCACGTTCCAGCCCCGGCAGAGGGAGGAGAGGTACTCGCGCATCTTCTCCATCTGGTCGTGGTCCGCGCCGCCGGCCAGGAAGACGAACTGGGCATAGGCGCTCTTCAGGACGGCGCGGCGGTTGATCAGACCGCCCCGGTACAGCGGCCTGCTGAAGGCGAAAGCGCTGGACTTCGCGATCACCGTCTTGTCGAGGTCGAAGAATGCCGCTGTTCGCGGCGGTCGGGAGTGGGGTGACGGGGCGGCTGGGAAGTGCTGGAGGTGGTTATCCACGAACACGAGGATAAGCGCCCTCCATTCGGCCCAAGGGCAGGCGCGTGGGTTTGCTCAAGAAGGGCCTCGGGTACACCATGAGGGTCACGGCTCGTTCGCGACCGTGCCACCCCGGTCTGGCTCCTCCCCCCCGAGTCGGACTGTGGAGGACGACCCCCGCTCTCCCCCCCGGCGGGGGTCGTCGCACGTCCGCCGAGGTGCCCGAACCCCCGGCCGCCGTGCGTGACTTGAGCCCAACGGCGAACCATCCGACAGTGCCCGCGCCCGCGCCGCTCCGCGCCGGGAACCCGTGCGCGCCATTTTGAACACCTGCCCGCGCCCCTGGCCGCCTGGCCGTACCCCGCCCGCGGTGCCCGCGCGCCGGTATTCGGGCCCGCTTGCGCCCGTACCGGGGCCGGCCGCGTCCGCCCGCTCCCCCACCTCCGCCCCAATTCCCGTCCGCCGATTCGATGGTCCGGCTGGCCGAGTCAATCTGACGATGCGTAGGACACCCCTCCGAGTGGCCCGGTTATCCACACCCCCTGGGTTATCCCCAGATTGCCCTCCGGCACCGCTGGCGGCTTCCGAAAAGCGGCAGGGTTGCTGGTGCCGCAGGACCCAGTCGCCGTGAGCACTGTGTACGCGGTCCACCACTCATCGCGTTCACCGTATGGGGGATAGCCATGTCCGGCACAGGTATCGGGAGATCGTCCGCAGCATCGTTCGAGGGGCCGTCCGGCCCCGGGCCGGAGGGCCCGCTGCTGGTCACCGAGGACGAGGCGCTGATCGAGCAGCTGCTGCGAATCTGCGCTGCCGCGGGCGCGGTCCCGCGGCTCGCGGGCGGCGCGCCGCCCGGGCGTCAGGCCTGGGCGACCGCACCGCTGGTGGTGGTCGGCGACGATGTCGCGGACCGGATGGTCGGGCTGGCCCACCGTCCGCAGGTGCTGCTGGTCGGCCGGGATCTGGACGACGTGGACGTCTGGCGCCGGGCCCTGGTCGCCGGTGCGCGGCATGTGGTGTTCCTGCCGGACGGCGAGTCCTGGCTCCGGGACCGCATCGCCGACGCCACCGAGGGCGTGGGCGCGCAGGCGCTGACGGTCGCGGTGCTGGGCGGCCGGGGCGGGGCGGGCGCGTCCACCCTGGCCTGCGCGCTCGCGGTGACCGCGGCCAGGGAGGGGCACCGCACCGTGCTGGTCGATGGCGACCCGCTCGGTGGCGGCCTGGACGTCCTGCTCGGCGGTGAGGCGGCAATGGGTCTCCGCTGGCCCGATCTCGCCGGTTCGCGGGGCCGGGTCAACGCCGTGGAGCTGGAGCGCTCACTGCCACGGCTGCACGAGTTGACGGCGCTGAGCTGGGATCGGGGCGATCTGCTCAGCATCCCGGCGGAGGCCATGCGCACGGTCCTGGGAGCGGCCCGCAGACGGGGCGGGGTGGTGGTGCTGGACCTCCCGCGCGGGATCGACGACACGGCAGGTGAGGCCCTGGAGCAGGCCGACCTCGGGCTGCTGGTGGTCCCGGCGGAGCTCAGGGCGATGACCGCGTCCGGGCGGGTGGCCGCCGCGGTGCGGATGCGGCTGTCCGACCTGCGGGCGGTGGTGCGCGGTCCCGCGCCCAGCGGCATGAGCGGGGCCGAGGTCGCCCGGGGCCTGCGGCTTCCGCTCGCGGGTGAGCTGTTGGCCGAGCCGGGGCTGGCTGCCGATCTGGAGTGCGGCAGGCCCCCGGGCGCGCGGCCGAAGGGACCCCTCGGCCGCTTCTGCTCGGCCTTCCTGACACAGGCCCTGCCAGGCGCGGGGGTGGCCGTATGAACACCCCCGGCCGTGCCCCGGTCGGGGGCCGCCAGCGCGAGGCGCTGGTGGACGCCGTCCGGCTGCGGCTCGCCGAGGCCGGTGCGCAGCCCGGCACCACCGAGGTCGCGGCGGCGCTGCGGGCGCAAGGACACCCCTACGGCTCGACCGAGGTCCTGGAGCTGGTTCGGCAGCTCCGGTCGGAGATGGTCGGAGCCGGGCCGCTGGATCCGCTGCTCGCCGACCCGGCGGTGACCGACGTCCTGGTGAACGGGCCGGACGAGGTCTGGCTGGACCGGGGCGGTGGCCTGGAACGGGTGCCCGGAGTTCGCTTCGCGGACCGGCACGCCGTCCGGCGGCTCGCGCAGCGACTGGCCACCGCCGCCGGGCGAAGACTCGACGACGCCCGCCCGTGGACCGACGCCCGGCTCCCGGACGGGACCAGGCTGCACGCGGTGCTGCCACCGGTCGCCGTCGGCTGCACCCACATCTCGCTGCGGGTCAGCCGTGCGCAACCCTTCACCCTGCCCGAGCTGGTACGGAGCGGCGCACTGCCGGAGCAGGGCGCGGTGCTGCTCCGGGCCATGGTCAGGTCCCGACTGTCGTATGTGGTCAGCGGCGGTACCGGAACGGGCAAGACCACCCTGCTCGCGGCGCTGCTCGGGTTGGTCGGCCCGGGGGAGCGGCTGGTCGTGGTCGAGGACTCGGCCGAGCTGCGCCCCGACCACCCGCATGTGGTCCGGCTGGAGGGCCGCCCGGCCAACCAGGAGGGCGCCGGAGCCGTCGAGTTGCGGGAGCTGGTCCGGCAGGCGCTGCGGATGCGTCCCGACCGGCTGGTGATCGGCGAGGTCAGAGGGGCTGAGGTGGTCGACTTCCTGGCCGCGCTCAACACCGGCCATGAGGGCGGCTGCGGCCTATTGACCGAACTAACTCCCACGTTTTAGCAGGTCAGGGGCATGATCTGTTAGCTTTCCCGAGTGCTTCCAGATGACCGTCCCGAGAAGGATCTAGCCAGGTTCGTGCTGCCCGAGGGCGGTCGCCTCGTTGAGACAGAGGACCCGTGGGTTCCGTACCGACTGCTCGATCGCGAGGGTGCCGTCATCGAGCCCGTCGCGGTGTTCTTTGCCGAGCTCCAGGCCGCCGACAAGCCAGCGACCACCATCCGGTCCTACGGGATGGACTTGCTGCGGTGGTGGCGGTTCCTGTCGGGCTGGGACATCCCCTGGGACCGGGCGACCCGGGTGGACGCGCGCGACTTCGTCCGCTGGATGCAGATTGCAGACAAGCCAACGCGGCTGCACTGGCGACACCAGAAGGCCGGTCTCGCGACGGAGAGTACCCCACGGCCCCAGCCACAGCGGGAACTTCCGCCCGGGGCTCCGAACCCGATGACAGGGAAGGCGTCACCAGGTCCGAAGTACGCCCTCAACACCCGCGCCCACTGCGAGACCGTGTTGCGCACGTTCTACGACTTCCACCGCGATGAGGGCAGCGGGCCGATCATCAACCCGTTCCCGCTCGACCGCTCACGACGTTCTGGCAGGGCGAACGCCCACCACGACCCATCCAAGCCCTTCGCGAAGGATCGGACTGGCCGCTACCGGCCGACGCTTCCCCAGCGGTCGCCGCGGCGAATACCGGACGACCTGTTCAACGCGCTCTTCGCCGTGCTGAAGCACAACCGCGACCGGGCTCTGCTGTCCTTCTGGGTCTCCAACGGCGCCCGCGCCGAGGAACTCCTCACCAGCCGGCGGCGGGACGCGCTGCCCGGCGAGCAACTCGTCGGGGTCTTCCGCAAGGGCACACGCGCCTACCAGCAGCTTCCCTGCTCGACCGATGCCTTCGTTTGGCTACGGCTCTACCAGGAGGAGGCGTGGAAGGCCGGAGTGCCCAAGGGGAGGAACGAGCCCTTGTGGTGGACGCTCCGGCGCCCCTGGCGACCACTGCAGTACGACGCGGCCCGCATGATGTTCGACCGCGCCAACGACCTCCTCGGGACGAACTGGACCCTCCATGACCTCCGGCACACGGCCGCATACCGGCTGGCCAGAGACCCGCAGATGCCGCTGACGAATGTCCAATGGGTCCTGGGCCACGCCCATTTGAGCACGACACAGCTCTACCTACCCGCGAGTAGGGAAGAGGTGATCGAGCACGCCCTGGCGCATCACGCCCGCCAGGCCAAGCAACGTGAACTGCCACCCGCTCCGCCGGCGCCCGGCTACAACCCTGCCTCTCTGAACAACATCTTTGGGACATCCTGGTGATCGACTCCTCCACGCCCACCCTCCTGCGATCAGCTCCAATTGCGCCCACAACGCTGGCCGGTGAGGCGCTCAAGGCCATGACGGAGCGCTTCCCACCGCGCCCTGACGCGGACGTCTGGCCAGCGACCAGCGAGTCCTTCGATGAGGTGCTGGCTCGCGTCGACTTGCCTCCGCTCCGTGCGGCGAGGCCCCACGCCCGGCAATCGAGGCGGCGAGGGGTGCGCAGGATCCTCCAGTGGCTGGAGACCTTCGAGGGTGAGACATGGCAGCAGCGTTGGAACGCGAGCCCTGCCGGCCGTTCCGCAGGCAGGGAGTGGCACGCGCAGGCCGCGCGCTGGATCGGCCCCGACATCGCCACGGCACAGCAGTCCCTCAACAGCGGCCTCCTCACGCTGATCTGCGCAGACGTGCTGCGGCCCTCACTGCCCTGGCAGATGTCGCGCGGCTCGACCAACCTCCGCCCAGTGCTGGTCCGGATCCGCGACCTCGAGGGCTTCACGAAGCTTGAGGCTACGGTCGGACCTGCAGCCTGGGCCTCACGCCTGGGGATCCTGGCCAGGAACGACCTGATGAAGATCCTCGTGGCCAAGGGCGGCAAACTGGCCGACATCACGGTCGGCGACGCGCTGGAATATCTCGAGGCGACCAAGGCCCACGAGTACGCCGGCGCTGGCCACACGCTGTTCTACGCCTGGCTGCACCAGTACGGCACCCTGCCCGACGATGCCCCCAACACGATCCGTTTCCTCGCCCGCACCGCAGGCCAGGTCTCGGTCGAACAGCTCGTCGACCGCTACAACGTCCGCTGCAAGCCTGTCCGAGACCTGATAGTGGACTACATCAAGGAGCGCCGCCCCTCGGTGGACTACAACACCCTGATGAACCTGTCGGGAACGTTGGTCAAGCTGTTCTGGGCCGATCTCGAACACCACCATCCGGGCATCGACTCCCTGCGACTTGAGCCCGAAGTGATCGCGGCCTGGAAGCAGCGGGCCCGGACCAAGGTCGAACGACGCCGGCAGAGCGACGGGACCGTCAGCGAAACCGTCACGGAGCGGGTGAGCTACCCCTCGCTGATGATGGGCGTCCGCGCGTTCTACCTGGATATCAGCCAGTGGGCCATCGACGAGCCGACACGGTGGGGGCCCTGGGTCGCCCCTAGCCCGGTCGACGCCTCCGACGTGCTCTTGAAGAAGACCGTTACGCGGCGCAAGGCGAGGATGGACCAGCGCACCCGAGAACGTCTGCCAGCTCTCCCCGCCCTCGCACGCTTCGCCAAGCAGCACCTGGACGACGCGCGGACAACCCTCGAAGCATTGCAGGCGACCCCACTGGAGAGCCGGTTCACGGTGCTCGGCACGACCTACACGCGATCCCGGATAGCTGCCTCGACGCGAGCCCAGGGCCCGGACGGTCGGCGCGTCGATCTCAAGCTCGCTGAGCACAGGGCATTCTGGGCTTGGTCAGCCATTGAATTCTTCCAGCACACAGGCGCCCGCATCGAAGAGATGTTGGAAGTCAGTCATCACAGCCTCATCCAATACAAGCTTCCCAAGACTGGCGAAATAGTCCCACTCCTGCAAATCGCACCCTCTAAGACCGACGAGGAAAGAGTCATACTCGTCAGCCCCGAACTGGCGGACGTCCTGAGTACCATAATCTCGCGTGTCCGCGATCCTCGAACCCATGCGATTTCCCCCGTGATGAGTTACGACCTTGCGGAGAAGATCTGGAACCCGCCGATGCCGCTGCTTTTTCAGTGGCAGCACGGTTCGCAACGACTGCAGATATCTCAGAACCACATCCGCAGCAGCTTGAACGAGCTCCTCGAAGCCAGCGGTCTGACAGACGCAGCAGGTCAGCCACTTGACTTCACTCCCCACGACTTCCGGAGAATCTTCATCACCGACGCGATCAGGAGCGGCCTCCCACCTCATATCGCCCAAGTTCTGGCTGGGCACTCCAACATCAACACCACGATGGGCTACAACGCGATATACCCGACCGATGCCATCGAGGCCCATCGGGCATTCATCGCACGGCGGCGGGCGCTGCGTCCCAGTGAGGAATACCGAACTCCTACCTCCGAAGAGTGGGACTCGTTCCTCTCGCATTTCGAGAAGCGCAAACTATCACTCGGCACTTGCGCACGCGCCTTTGGGAGCTCCTGCATTCACGAGCACGCTTGCATTCGCTGCTCTCTTCTTCGTCCAGAGCAATCACAGCGCCCCCGCCTGATCGAAATCCGCGACAACCTGCTGGACCGGATCGCCGAAGCCGACCGGGAAGGATGGATCGGCGAAGTGGAGGGTCTCGAGGTCAGCCTCGCCGGAGCGGAGGAGAAGATCGCCCAGCTTCAGGCCGAGGACGGCCGCAGAAGCGGAACAGTCGATCTTGGGCTGCCGGCCTTCGGGCAGATCGCCGGCAGGACGTCGACCGTCGAGTCCCCCTGAGCGCTTCCGTCCCGCCGGGCCCCGGCACCATCGCCCATGGCATCAGATCCCGACGGTCCAGCTACACCGAACCGTTGGCCTGCCAACTGCCACAGCCCGGATCCGGCTGATCAGTGCACGGAAGACGGTTCGATCCCGAGGACTGGCAAGCAGTCGGCAACGGCGACGAGTTCAATGTCGTCACGCCGCTGCTTAGACCACTGATCGCGGGTCAGCCTCCACCGACGCAGCTCAGCCGCGTCGCCCCGCCGAGTGGCCCAGGTGACGCCGTTCGGCAAGTAGCCCACAGCTTCGGAGACACGGTTCGAGGCATGGTTGTCGAGGAACGCCTCGCTGTTTGCCTCGCGAGCCCCCAGCCCGTCGAAGGCCAGGTGCAACACTGCCTGCCGCATCTCCTTGCCCAAGCCGCCGCCACGCTTGTCGGGGCTGAGCCAGGAGAAGGAGTCGACCGTTCCAAACGCGGAGAAATCGGTGCCGATCAGATCCTGCATGCCCGCCGGCTCGCCATCGACGACCACGACGAAGTACAGGCGCCAGAAGTTGCTACTGATCCGGCCGCGGCCGGACCAGACCCCCCGCAACCAGGCCCATTCACGTTCCGGCCCATCCAGATAGAGAGACATCGGGTCGTCAAAAGGCCACGGAGCCTGCGTGGCCACGCCCTTACGAACCGTCGGCACGAGGCGTTCCAGAAGTTCGTCTGTCGCTCCCAGCAAGGACAGCCGGGGCGTGTGCACTTGGACGTTCAGCGGCGGATACGCGGACAAGGTCGAGTCAGTAGTCGGCACGGGCGAACCCTAGAGGAGAGCCAACGCGGCATGCATCTCATATTCGGCCTGGCCGGGGCCAGGGACGGCGGGATGACCTCAACTTCGATAGTTCGGAGAAGGCACGGTCCACGCCAATGCGGCCGCCGACGTCCCGGCCCGACTGGAGGCGCTGGCGTCGTCAGCGGGTCTGGACCGGGCCTCCCTGCACAGCCAACTCGCGGCCGCCCTGGACGCCGTCGTCCACCTGACGCGGGACAGCACGGGGCTGCGGCGGGTGGCTGAGGTGCGGTTGCTGCGGCGGGCGGCAGACGGCCTGGTCGACACCGAACCGGCCGTGCGGTTCACAGCGGGCGGGGAGCTGTGCCCCGGCAGCGGCTGGGGCCGTCTGGCCGTGATGTGCGGCCGTCGTGACCGGCCGAGCGGACGGCAGGGACGGCCAGGACGGCCCGAACGGCCAGGACGGCCGGAACTGCCGGAATTGCCAGAGCTGCCGGGCTGAACCCGGCGAAGGGAGCAGGTGCCATGGACAGGGCGGGCGGAATGAGCGGAGTGCACGGAATGGGCGCGTGGGAATCGGTCGCCAGGGCGCTGGCGGTACCGGAGCAGGTCCTGCAGGTGACGACGACAGGGTTGGTGCTGCTCCTGCTCGGCTGGGCGGCCTGGGGTCTGAGCAGCCTGGATGCGGGGACCCGACGCCGGTCCCGGCTGTTTCCCCGGGACCGGGCCGGCGCAGCCGGGGCCGAGGACGACGACGGCCGGCACGATCGCTGCCGCGACGGCCGGAGTGACGGCGACCCCGGTCCCGCCGACGCGCACGGGCACGGGGCCGAGCACGCGCACGGGGCGGACCAGGGGCCGGGGCACGGGCGGATGCGGCCGCACAGTCGACGCCTCGGTGGGCGCTTCGACAGGCGCCTCGGTGGGCGCGTCGGTCGACGTGTCCGCGGGTGTGGCCGTCGGCCGCGGCGAACGGCGTTGCCGGGCAGGCTGCTTCGAGGCCGCCTCCGGCCGCCGCCGGAGCTGTTGTTGATCCCGCTCGGCCTGCTGGCGGCCTGGCCGACGCACTCCCCGCTGCTGGCGGCGCTGGGCGCGGGCGCGGTCCTGCCCGCGATACGGCTACGTGGACGCAAGCGACGGGCGCTGGACCGGGAGCAGCGGAGGCTGGCCGTTGTGGGGCTCTGCGCGGCCCTGGCGGGGGAGCTGCGCACGGGAGCCACGCCGCAGCAGGCGGCCGAGCTGGTGGGCGGCGAGCTGGCCGCAGCCCGGACGAAGCCTGCGGTTACCGGGCACCCGGCCGCCGCCCCGGTGCCGCTGGACGGCACGTTGTTGCTGGCCGCTGTGCGCTACGGCGGGTCGGTGCCGGCGGCGTTCCGGGCCATGGCGGAGCTCCCCGGTGCCGAGGGCGCGGCCGGGATCGCGGCCTGCTGGCAGGTGGCCTCGTCCAGCGGGGCGGGCCTGGCGGCGGGCCTGGACCGGGTCGCCGAGGGGCTGCGGGCCGAGAGTGCCCTGCACGAGACGGTGCGGGCGGAGCTGGCCGGGGCGAGGTCGACGGCGGCGCTGCTGGCGGCCCTGCCGCTGTTCGGTCTGCTGCTCGGTGCCGGTCTGGGCGCGGACCCGCTGCGGGTGCTGCTGCACACCCCGGGCGGCCTGTCCTGTCTGGCCCTGGGCGCACTGCTGGAGTGCGCTGGAATCGCCTGGACGGGCCGCATCGCCCGGGGCGCGGAGCTTGCCGTCCAGGGCCTGTAGGGCGAAAGCAGGAGAGGCGACGGGAGAAGGGAGGCGCGCTCATGGGCGTATCGGTGTGGGCGGAGGCGCTGGCGAGCGGGGTGGCCGCAGCGCTGCTGGGCTCACTGCGGTTGCTGACCGGACGTCGGGTCAGGGCACGCGCCAGGTCCGCCGGGGTACCGCTGGACCGGCCCGGACCTCGGGCCCGGGCCAGGCCCGGGTCGGGTCCCGGGTCCCGTAAGCAGGCCCGTGGACGGCATCGTGGGCGACACCAAGGGCCGGGGCCGACCCAGTGGCGCCCGGTCCGGGTCGGCCGAGTCGTCCGGGTCGGCCGGGTCGGCCGAGTCCAGGTCGGCCCGGTCCAGGTGGGTCGGGGCGGGCGGTTCGGGCAGCGCTGGGTGTTGCCGCCGTGGGCGGTCCGGGGCGGGGCGGCGCTGCTGGTCGGTGCCGCGGTCGCGGTCGCCCTGGAGGGAGCGCCCGGGCTGGTCGCCGGAACGCTTGCGGCGCTGGTCGGCTTCCGCTGCCTGCCGGATCCGCAGTCGGTCGAGCAGCGCCGGGCTGAGGCCGAAGCGGTGGCGCTGCGGGCCCAGCTTCCGCTGACCGCGGACCTGCTGGCTGGCTGCCTGGCCTCCTGGTGCGCCCCGGACACGGCGGCGGAGGCGGTCGCGGGGGCCATCGGTGAGCCGATGGCCGGTCGGCTCGCCGAGGCCGCGGCCGATCTGCGGATGGGCTGCGACGCCGAGGAGAGTTGGGCCCGCTTCGGAGCCGACCAGGTGCTCGCGCCGCTGGGCCGCTGCCTGGTCCGGGCCTGCGCCAGCGGTGCGCCCCCCGCGGCGGGCCTGGCCCGGCTGGCCGAGGGGTGTCGGGCCGAGGCGGCCACCGCCGCCCAGGGGCGGGCCCGCCGGGCCGGGGTGCTGGCCACGGCCCCGCTGGGGCTGTGCTTCCTGCCCGCGTTCGTGCTCATCGGCGTGGTCCCGGTGGTCACCGGCCTGGCCGGCAGCTTCCTCATCCGCGGCTGAGCCCCATCCGTCCCCTGCCATCCCCCTCATCCACCTGCCCTCATCTGCCCGTCCTCATCCACCTGCCCTCATCCGCCCGTTTTCATCAACCTGCCGCGCGCAGGCCGGATCCGATCACTGGAGTGACTGAACCATGAGCATTCCCCGTACCGTGCCGACCCCGCCCGCCCTCGTCGCACTGTGCCGGTTGACCCTGCAACGAGCCCGCTCCCTGCCGCTGTTCTGGGCGGCGGTGGGGTACGCCTGGTTGGCGCAGCTGAGGCACATGGTCCGCTGTCGGCTGGGGCGCCAGCCGGCCGACGCCGGGATGACCACCGCCGAGTACGCCGTCGGCACCGTCGCCGCCTGCGGATTCGCCGCGCTGCTGTACAAGATCGTGACCAGTGGGGCAGTGTCCGCCGCCGTCTCGGCGCTGATCAAGCGAGCCCTCGGTGCCGTCTGAGCCGCGCCCGGACGGGACCGACGGCGGCTTCGTGACGGCGGAGACGGCGGTGCTGCTGCCCGTGCTGGTGGCGCTGATGGCGGTGCTGGTCTGGGGGGTACTGGTGGGGGCCGCGCAGATCCGCTGCGTGGACGCCGCGCGCGAGGGTGCCCGGGCGGCGGCCCGGGGCGACCCGCCCGGGCAGGTGCTCGCCGCCGCGCGGGCAGCCGCCCCGCAGGGGGCCGTGGTGGAGGTCAGCGAGCATGGCGCGGACGTCCGGGTCGTGGTCTCTGCCCGCTCGAACGGTCCGGGGACGCTGGGCGGGCTGCTCTCGCTCCAGGTGTCCGGCTCGGCCTCGGCGCTCCGCGAGGCCCCGAGCCAGCCGCTGGGCGGCAAGGCGGGTGGTCGCTGATGGCCGCCTTCGACCCGGCAGGTCCTGCCCGCCCGGATCCGCCGGCTCCGCCGGATCCGCCGGAGCCGCCGGCGCGCGCCGAAGCTGACGCCGGGTCCGCCTCGATCTGGCTGGTGGCGCTGCTGATGCTGGTCGGTTGCGCCCTGCTTGCCGTGCTCGGCCTGGGGGCGGCCGTCACCGCCCGGCACCGCGCCGAGTCGGCGGCCGACATGGCCGCGCTGGCCGCGGCGGACCGGATGCTGGAGGACCCGGCTGGGGCGTGCGGCGCGGCGGCGCGGGTCGCGTCCGAGCAGCGGGCCCGGCTGACGTCGTGCGTGCTGGACAGCGACGCGACACAGGACTCGGTACGGGTCTCGGTCGAGTTCCCGTTGCCCGGGCGGCTGTTCGCGGGCCTGCCGCCCGCCCGGGGCCGGGCCAGGGCGGGCCCGCTGTCCACCTCAGCCCTGCCGCCCGAACCCGGCCAGCAGCAGGGTCAGCAGCTTGATCGAGCCCGGCTTGTCCAGCGGGTCGTTTCCGTTGCCGCACTTGGGCGACTGGATGCAGGACGGGCAGCCGCGTTCGCAGGCGCAGGCGGTGATCGCGGCGAGGGTGGCGGTGAGCCACGGGTGGGCCCGCTGGTAGCCGCGTTCGGCGAAGCCCGCCCCGCCGGGGTGGCCGTCGTAGACGAAGACGGTGGGCAGCCCGGTGTCCGGGTGGAGCGGCATGGAGACCCCGCCGATGTCCCAGCGGTCGCAGGTCGCGAACAACGGCAGCAGGCCGATGGAGGCGTGCTCGGCGGCGTGCGCGGCCCCGGGCAGCTCCTCCGGAAGCAGCCCGGCGGCGTCCAGTTGCTGCTCGGTCACGCACCACCACACCGCCCGGGTGCGCAGCGTGCGCGGCGGCAGGTCGAGCTTGGTCTCGCCGAGGATCTCGCCGCTCACCAGGCGGCGCTTGAGGTAGGACACGACCTGGTTGGTGACCTCGACCGAGCCGTAGCAGAGCCGGGCCTCGCCCCACTTCACCTCGCTGTCGGTGCCCAGCACGCTGATCGCGGTGGTGTCCCGGGCGACCGTGCTGTAGGCCGGGTCGGCCGGTTCGACCAGGGCGACGGCCTCGTCCAGGTCCAGCTCCCGGACCAGGTAGCTGCGGCCCTGGTGCAGGTGGACCGCGCCGGTGTGGACGGCGGTGTGCGCGGAGTCCGCGTCCACTGTGCCCAGCAGACGGCCTGTGTCGGCCTCCACGACGCGTACCGGGGACCCGCCGGACCCGCGGATGTCCACGCCGTCCACGGCCCGCTCACGCCGCGTCCAGAACCAGCTGCCGGACCGCTCCTCGGCAGACGCCTCGGCAGCCCGCGCGGCGGACCCCTCGGCGCCGGTCCGGTGCCGCAGCATGCCGCGTCGGACCAGCTGCGGCAGCAGCAGTGGCGCGGAGGGGCCGAACAGCTCCAGATCGGGCCCGGTCAGCGGGAGTTCGGCGGCCGCCGCGCACAGGTGCGGAGCCAGCACGTACGGGTTGTCGGGGTCGAGCACGGTCGACTCCACCGGCTGCCGGAACAGCGATTCGGGGTGGTGCACCAGGTACGTGTCCAGCGGGTCGTCCCGGGCGATGAGGATCGCCAACGCGCCCTCGCCGCCGCGCCCGGCGCGTCCGGCCTGCTGCCACAGGGAGGAGCGGGTGCCGGGGTATCCCGCCAGCAGCACGGCGTCCAGGCCGGAGACGTCCACGCCCAGCTCCAGGGCGCTGGTCGAGGCCAGTCCGAGCAACTGCCCGGAGTGCAGGGCGCGCTCGATGGCCCGGCGCTCCTCGGGCAGATAGCCGCCCCGATAGGCGGCGACCCGGCGGGCGGTGTCCGATCCGGCGGCCTCGGTCAGCCGTTCCTGGGCGATCACCGCCAGGAGCTCCGCCCCGCGCCGGGAGCGGACGAAGGCCACCGTCCTGACCCGGTCCAGGACCAGGTCGGTGAGCAGGTCGGCGGCCTCGGCGGTGGCCGAGCGGCGGATCGGCGCGCCCTGCTCGCCGTGGAGTTCGGTGAGCGGCGGCTCCCACAGGGCGAACACGGTCTCCCCGCGCGGCGAGCCGTCCTCGGTCACCTCGGTGACCGGCAGCCCGGTGAGCCTACCGGCGGTGAGTCCGGGCTCGGCGGAGGTGGCCGAGGCGAGCAGGAACACCGGTGCGGCCCCGTAGCGGGCGCAGATCCGGCGCAGCCTGCGCAGCACCTGGGCGACATGCGATCCGAAGACGCCTCGGTAGCTGTGGCACTCGTCGATGACCACATAGCGCAGCGAGCGCAGGAACGAGGCCCAGCGGGCATGGGCGGGCAGGATCCCGCGGTGCAGCATGTCCGGGTTGGTGAGCACCAGCGAGGCGTACTGGCGTACCCATTCGCGTTCCTCGAACGGGGTGTCGCCGTCATAGGCGGCGGCGCGTACCCGGGTCAGCGCGCCATCCGCGGCCCGCCGCAACTCGCCGATGCGGCGCAGCTGGTCGGCGGCCAGGGCCTTGGTCGGCGACAGGTACAGGCAGGTGGCCGCGCGCCCGTTGGCGGCCTCGGTCCCGGTGAGCAGGGCGCTGAGCACCGGGGCGAGGTAGGCCAGCGACTTGCCCGAGGCGGTCCCTGTGGCAATAACCACATTTTTTCCACCTATTGCGAGGTTTGCGGCATTTGCCTGATGTGTCCATGGCTGGTCGATCCCGATGTCGCGTACGGCATCCACCACCTCCGGCCGGATTCCGGCCGGCCAGTCCGCGAACCGCGCCTCCCTGATCGGGATGTGCTCCGTATGGGTGAGCCGATCTTGCCGCCCTCTGGCTTCCGATAGCCTGGAGAGGACGGTCGCGGGCGAGTCCGGGAGCGGCTTCATCGGGACCAAGTCTGTCATCAGAGCGATGGAGATTCGTCCTAAGGCGTCGTGCTGCCCTGGTCGTAAGTGGTTGAATGCCATC
>Ga0302314_10007674_pt1 | contig 19372 bp, 19 predicted proteins | sample III_Palsa_N2_3_FD_200533 | JGI IMG/M metagenome (GOLD analysis project Ga0302314, IMG submission 200533) | Peat permafrost microbial communities from Stordalen Mire near Abisko, Sweden - III_Palsa_N2_3 | ecosystem: Environmental > Terrestrial > Soil > Palsa > Peat permafrost | place: Sweden...
TCGGGTCTTCATGGCCATCACCACCTCCTCGATGGAGCAGTTGCCCGCCCGCTCGCCGATGCCGTTCACCGCGCCCTCAATCTGGCGGGCGCCGGCGGCCACGGCGGCGAGCGAGTTGGCCACCGCGAGCCCGAGGTCGTTGTGGTTGTGGGTGGAGAAGATAACCCCGTCCGCCCCCGGTACGCGCTCGCGCAACATGGAGAAGATGCGGGCGAGGTCTCCCGGCATGGCGTAGCCGACGGTGTCGGGCACATTGATGGTGGTGGCGCCAGCGCGGATGGCGGCCTCAACCGCGCGGCAGAGGAAGTCGGGATCGGTGCGGGAGCCGTCTTCCGCCGACCACTCCACGTCGCCGACGTGGTTGCGGGCGAGGGTCACCGAAGCGGTGATTCGCTCCAGCACCTGCTCCGGCTCCAGCTGCAGCTTGGCCTTCATGTGCAGTTCGGAGGTGGAGATGAAGGTGTGGATGCGCGGGCGCATCGCGTCCTTAACCGCCTCGGCGGCGCGGGCTATGTCGCCGGGGGCCGCGCGGGCGAGGCCGCAGATCACCGGTCCGCGCACGGTCTCGGAGATTTGCTTCACGCTCTGGAAGTCGTCGTTGGAGGCGATGGGGAAGCCCGCCTCGATCACATCGACGCCGAGCTCGGCCAGCGCCTCGGCCATGCGGAGCTTCTCCGACAGGGTCATGGAGAAGCCGGGCGACTGCTCCCCGTCGCGCAGGGTGGTGTCGAATATGATGACGCGGTCATCGGGCATGGCGCCGAAGCTCGGGTGTTGGATGGTCATGGGTTCGGACTTTGGATGAGGGTCAGGACGAAGTGGGCGGCGAACAGTCCCCTGGGCGCTTCAACGAACGCCGAAACCGCCAGACGGTCGACGTCGCGCTCAGGGGCGGGGTAGTCGTAGGGTGCGCCGGGCCCGGACCGGGATGGGCTGCGGACGCGCCTTCGCAGCCGCGAAAATCGCGGCGGACGTCAAAGCGGCGGCGAGCAGGACCAGAGCCATAAATGGAAGATGCCTGAATCGCAGAACAAAGGCAAGAGCGTGCGTCACAAGCGACGCAGTAGGGGCGACAAGGGCAGAGATGAGGGATTTCCGCGCTCCTGGCGGTAAAATCGCCTTGGATTGGTGATCGCGATTAGCGCCGCCTGAACACGGTGATCCGCAGCACGCCGCAGACGATGAACCAGCCGAGCGCGGCGAGCCGCAGACCCTCCGCCCACGATGGTGCGAAATGGCTGGCGACGAGCAGGCCGATGAGGCCGGCGATCCCGACGGCGGTCACGGCGGAATAGCGGGTCCAGCCATTGCGGCCCATCAGGCTGGCGCGGTCGAGATAGGGTCCGGTCGGAGTTTTCTCAGGTTCGCCGGGCGCGGGGTCGCCGGGCTCGCGATGGGATCGAACACTGGTCATGCGCAGATTGTCGGCGCAGACGCGTAAGGGATCGATACGAAGCTTTCGCCGATCTTATAAGGATTGCATAAGCCGCCCGCCTGCCCCGGCGTTCGGCGTCAGGATCGCACCGCGGAGCAGGACGTGTCGACAGGCTGGATGATCGGCGTGCTGGTGGAGGGCGAGGGGCGGGCGTCGGCCCCGTCCCGCCTGTTCTTCGCCGTGGCCCAGCCGGACCGGGCGCGGGCGGAATGGGCGGCGGCGGATCGGGCCATGCTCGCCGGGACCATCTCGGCCAGCCCCCACGGCGGCATGGAGCCGGTGGAGGCCATCGCCGAACTGACCGCCCACAAGATGGACCAGCTCGGCCTAGCCGCCGGACAGGTGCGGGCGCTGGGCGACCGCTGGCCGCGGCGATGGCTGGCGGTGCGGGTCGCGCCGCGGTCGGAGGACCAGGATTAGGCGAACATCAATCCCAGTCCTCCCGGCGAAGCCGGGATGACTGTTTTGGGTGAGTTCGGTGAGGACAAGTCAGCCCTCACCCCATCGGGTAGAGGATATCCTTGGTCACCGCGTCGATCTTCTTCAGGACGGCCTTGTCGAGCACGAGATCGGCGGCGGCGAAGATGTCGGGCAGCTGGTCCTCATGGGTGACGCCGACGATGGTGGACGCGACGAAGTCGTGCTGCTTGCTCCAGGCGGTGGCCAGGGTAGTGACGGACATGCCCGCTTCGTCGGCGATGGCGGTGAACCGCTCGGTCGAGGCGATGGACTTGTCGTTGACGAAGCGCCGCGCCATCGCCTCCTGCCGTCCGCCCATCGACAGGTAGTTGGAGAAGCGCGCGCCCTCGGGCCTCGCGCCGTTCTGGTACTTGCCGGTGAGGACGCCCCCGCCGAGGGGCGAGTAGGGGATCAGGCTGACGCCCTCCTGACGGCAGGCCTGCGCCAACTCGTCCTCGAATCGACGGTTGTTGAGGCTGAAGTTGTTCTGGATGGTCTCGTAGCGGGCGAGGCCGTAGCGCTCGGAGACCGCGATGCTCTTGGTCAGACCCCAGCTGGTCTCGTTGGAGCAGCCGAGCACCCGCACCTTGCCGGATTCCACGAGGTCGTCGAGGGCGCTCAGCGCATCCTCGTAGCGGGCGCCGTGATCGGGCCAGTGGGTCTGGTAGAGGTCGATGTAGTCGGTCTGCAGGCGGCGCAGGCTGTCTTCCACCGCCTTGATGATGTTGTGGCGGTCGAGCGCCGTCTTGCCCGCGCGCTGGGAGCCCTTCAGCCAGCCGTGGCTCGGCCCGCAGACCTTGGTGGCCATGATGATGGCGTCGCGGTTCTTGGTCTTCATCCAGCGTCCGACGATCTCCTCGGTGCGTCCGGCCCACTTCTCGTCCGGCGGCACGGGGTAGTTCTCGGCGGTGTCGTAGAAGTCGATGCCGGCCTCGAACGACTTGTCGAGGATGCGGTGCGACATGGCCTCGTCGGCCTGGTTGCCGAAGGTCATGGTGCCCATGCAGATGTCGGACACGTGGATCGGGCTCTTGCCGAGGCGTCTGGTCTTCATGGGGCGTCCCTGGAGTTTTTGATTGGGTGAGTTCGTGGGATGGCCTGATAGGCGCGCTGCAGCGCTTAGGCAATCGGAGGTCGCCCTTGCCCTTCCCGCCCATTGCGTGTATCAGCCGCCGCCTCTCTGAAGGCGGTCTTTGCGTGGAGCGTCAACGGCATGGGGATGTCCCCTCGCCGCCGCGCAGGATCCATCGTGCGTTTCGGGTCCTTCCGGCCCGGGCGGGCGCCGCCTTCGTCCCACCGGAAGAGGATCTGAATGCCCCTATACGAACACGTCGTGATAGCACGGCAGGACATCTCGGCCCAGCAGGCCGAGGCCCTCAACGACCAGCTCAAGCACCTCATCGAAGAACAAGGCGGTCACATCGCCAAGATCGAATACTGGGGTCTGCGCAATCTCACCTACCGCATCAAGAAGAACCGGAAGGGCCACTACTCCCTCCTGGCCATCGACGCGGAACCCGCGGCGGTGAAGGAGATGGAGCGCCAGCTGTCCATCAACGAAGACGTGCTGCGCACCCTGACCATCCGGGTCGAGACCATCGACCTCGAACTGTCGCCGATCCTGGCCCGCCGCGACCGCGAGCGTTCCGAGCGCGGCGATCGTGAGGACCGCCCCGACCGCGGCGAGCGCGAAGAGCGTCCCGAACGCGTCGAACGCGTCGAGACGCCCGACGTCGAAGAAGCCTCGGTGTAAGGAAAGATAGAGATGACCGACACACCAGCCCCCGACGCCCCCGCCGCTGGCGGCGGCGCCCGCCGTCCCTTCTTCCGTCGCCGCAAGGTCGATCCCTTCGCCGGCGCCGGCGCCCCGAAGATCGACTACAAGGACGTGAAGCTCCTGCAGCGCTACATCTCCGAACGCGGCAAGATCGTGCCCTCGCGCATCACCGCCGTCTCGCAGAAGAACCAGCGCGAACTCGCCAAGGCCATCAAGCGCGCGCGCTTCCTGGCCCTCCTCCCTTATGTCGTGAAGTAGGGAGACAGGACCCATGAAAGTCATTCTTCTGGAACGCGTCGAGCGCCTCGGCGCCATCGGCGACATCGTCTCGGTGAAGGACGGGTTCGCCCGTAACTTCCTCCTCCCCCGCTCCAAGGCCCTGCGCGCCAACGCCCAGAGCCTGAAGCGCTTCGAGGCCGAGAAGCACATCATCGAAGAGCGCAACGCCGAGACCAAGGCCGCCGCCGAAAAGCACGGCTCCAAGCTCGACGGCGAAAGCTACATCATGATCCGCCAGGCCGGCGAAAGCGGCCAACTCTACGGTTCCGTGACCGGTCGCGATGTGGCCGAAGCGGTGCAGGCCGAGGGCGGCAAGGTCGATCGCAGCCAGGTCACCCTGGACAAGCCGATCAAGACCCTGGGCGTTCATGAGGTTAAGGTGCGCCTGCATGCCGAAGTGACGGTCACCATCAAGGTGAACATCGCCCGCTCGCAGGACGAAGCCGAACGTCAGGCCAAGGGCGAGAATGTGGTCACCTCGCAGTTCGAGGCCGACCAGATTTCCGCCGCCGAAACCGCGGCCGACATGCTGGACGGGGGCGCAGGCTCCCTCGGCGACGACCGCGACTTCGCGTAGATAAACCTCCCCACACCGCTTCGGCGGCGTGAGATGCGGCGTTCCGGTGAAAGCCGGGACGCCGTTTTCGTTTGTGAGATCGCTAACTCTCCCTGTCACCCCGGAAGGCTCGACGACCTGGGTCCCGGCGTTCTGGTGCTCTACAGCCGGGATGACAGGTGTTGAAACGTCATCCGAAGCGTTTGTTCGCTTCAGCTCTTCTTCTTCGGCCTCGGCGGGCGTGGCGGCTTCGACACATCCACCTGCGCGATCGCCTCGATCTTCGGATCGTCCGCGAAATCGGCTGGCGCGATGAAGCCCAGCCCGTCCCAAGGGATCTTAACTTTCGCAGCCTGGAACGCCGCCGCCACGAACTCCGAGCAGATGAATTCGTCTTCGGGGATCAGGATCTTGGGCATCTTGTGGTGTTCGCCCCGGAACTTGGCCTCGGCGATGCGGAAGCCGATCTTGGCGATCTCGCCGGCGGCGAAGCGGCAGCCCAGATGATCGAACGCGAACTTGGCCATGGGCTTGACCTTGGTCATGGCCTTGAACGCGGGGTGGCGGGCGAGGACGATCTTGCCCGGATAGGGCGAGGCGCCCGAACTGTCGCGCGAGCAGAACTCCGACAGGCCGATGCAGCGCACGCCGATCTTTTCCACGCTCTCGATCACGATCACCCGGTCCAGGCTCTCGATGCGGAAGGCGATGGCGATGTGGCTCCACGCGCTCTTGGTCGACCACTGGATCAGCCGTGAGAAGGGATCGTGCCCCTGACAGAGGAAGATGTCCCCGTCCTGCACCAGCTTGCGCACGTCCGCATAAGGCTGGGGCTTCAGGGTCTCCAGGACGTCGTCGGCGATGCTCATGAGGCCTCACGCTAGCTGCTCAGCTTGATAACGGCCAAGCTTGGATTTGGATCACGTCGTTGGTGTCATTTTATCGGATTTGTCCCCAGGCGCCCGATTTCTGGGGATTGGACTCACGGTCGCAGGGACGGCTCCCACAGCCTTAAGCTATCGGTAACCCATGACGTCTCCCGCCTTCGATTTCTCCTCCGCCGAACCCGCCGCCTCGCCCCTGGGCGCGGCCATGCCGTGCAATATCGAGGCGGAACAAGCGCTTCTGGGCACCCTCCTCTACGACAATTCCGCCTATGAGCGCCTGATCGACAAGCTGCAGGCGCGCCACTTCTACGAGCCGTTCCACCAGCGCCTGTTCGCCATTATGGAGGAGCATATTCGCCGCGGGCAGCTGGCCGAGCCGATCCTCCTCGCCGACCGCTTCAAGCAGGACGCCGCATTCGAGGAACTCGGCGGCCTGCGCTATCTGGCCGACCTCGTGGACCGCGCGCCGCCCTCGGCCAATGCGCCCGACTACGCCCGCACCATCTACGATCTCGCGCTTCGTCGGGATCTGATCCGCATCGGCGGCGACATCTCCACCATCGCCACCAACGACGCCGAACGCCCCGCCCGCGACCAGATCGAGATCGCCGAGCAGCAACTCTTTTCCTTGGCTGAGACCGGCGGCGCCTCGCAGGGGTTCGTCAACTTCGCCGACGCCCTGCACGGCGCGGTGGAGATGGCGGCGGAGGCGTTCCAGCGAGACGGCGGGCTGGCGGGCATCTCCACCGGCCTAATCGACCTCGACCGTCAGCTGGGCGGCCTGCACCCCTCCGACCTTCTCATCCTCGCCGGACGTCCCTCCATGGGCAAGTCGGCGCTGGCCGCCAACATCGCCTTCAGCGTGGCCCGCAACTATGCGTGGGAGCCGCAGCCGGACGGATCGAAGAAGACCGTCTCCGGCGGCGTCGTCGCCTTCTTCTCCCTGGAAATGTCCGCCGAGCAGCTGGCCATGCGTCTCTTGGCCGAAGTCTCTGGCGTAGCGTCCGACAAGCTGCGCAAGGGCGAGATCGACCAGAGCGAGTTCGGGCGGGTGCGGGACGCGGCGCTGGAGATCCAGGAGAGCCCCCTCTTCATCGACGACACCGGCGGTCTCTCCATCGCCAAGCTCGTGGCCCGTTGCCGCCGTCTGAAGCGCACCTCAGGGCTCGATCTGGTGGTGGTCGACTACCTGCAGCTCGTCGTCGGCTCCGATCTCGGCTCCAACTCCAACCGGGTTCAGGAGGTCAGCCAGATCACCCAGAGTTTGAAGGCGTTGGCGAAAGAACTTTCCGTTCCGGTGCTCGCCCTCGCCCAGCTCTCACGACAGGTGGAGAACCGGGAGGACAAGAAGCCCCAGCTTTCGGACCTTCGCGAATCCGGCTCGATCGAGCAGGACGCCGACGCCGTGATGTTCGTCTATCGCGAGGAATACTACCTTGGCCGGACCGAACCCCGCGAAGGCACGCCCGAGCACCTCACCTGGCAGGAGGAGATGGACAAGGTGGCGGGCCTCGCCGACGTCATCATCGGCAAGCAGCGCCACGGCCCGATCGGCACGGTGCGCCTGCACTTCAACGCCGACCTCACCAAGTTCGGCAATCTGGCGCGGGAAGGCCGCTACGAGCCCCGTTGACCACCGCCGATCCCTCGGCCTCGCGGCTGACCGTCGATCTCGACGCCCTCGCCGCCAACTACGCCTTGCTGAAAGCGCAGGGTGCGGCGGAGGTTGCGCCCGTGGTCAAGGCGGACGCCTATGGCCTGGGGATCGAGCCGGTGGCGAGGCGTCTTTTCGCGGAGGGCGCGCGGCGCTTCTTCGTGGCCCGACTGGCCGAGGGCGAACGGCTGCGGCGCGTGCTGAAGGGCGCGGATACGACGATCTATGTCCTTGACGGCTGCCCGTCTGGCGCGGCTGACCGGCTCAAGGCCGCAGGGCTGACGCCTGTGCTGAACAGCATCGAGCAGGCGGCCGACTGGCGGATCGGCGGCGGCCGCTCCGCTGCCCTGATGCTGGACACCGGCCTCAACCGCCTCGGCCTTACCGAGGAAGACGCCCGGGCGCTGGCCGCCGATCCCGCGCGCCTCCAAGGCGTCGAGATCGAAGCGGTGATGAGCCACCTCGCCTGCGCCGACCAGCCGAGCCACCCGATGAACCGGCTGCAGCTCGATCGCTTCAACGCCCTGACAGCCCTTTTCCCCGACGCCCGGCGCAGTCTGGCGGCCTCGGACGGCCTCTTTCTCGGCGAGGATTTCGCCCTCGACATGGTGCGGACCGGCATCTGCCTTTACGGCGGCGGCCCCGAGGGGCGGCCCGATCCGCGCATCCGTCCGGTGGTCACCTTCGAGGCGCCGATTCTCCAGCGACGCGACCTGAACCCCGGCGATGCGGTCGGCTATGGCGCCGCCTTCACGGCGGATCGGCCCATGCAGGTGGCGGTCGCGGCGGTCGGTTACGCCGATGGCGTCTTGCGGGCCGCCTTCCCGAGGGCTTATGGAAGCCTTGCTGGCCGCCGCCTCCCCGTGGTGGGTCGCATCTCCATGGACCTGACCCTGTTCGACGTGACCGACCTTCCCGACGCCCGGCCCGGTGCGATGATCGAGATCATCGGCGCCGACGTGCTGATCGACGACGCGGCGCACGCCGCCGGCGCCATCGCCTATGAGCTCCTGACCCGTCTCGGTGGGCGGGCGCAGCGCGTCTACAAGGGCGCGGCATGAACCCCGTCCGGGCGATCGGCCGCTCCACCCTCGGCCTGCTGCGCACCGCCGGCGCCGTCGCCATCTTCGCGGGTCGCGGCATCGGCGCCGCCCTCGCCCCGCCGTGGTTCCTCGGCCAGCTCGGGCGCCAGATCCTGGCGATCGGCTACTTCTCCGTGCCCGTCGTCGGCCTGGTGGTCCTCTTCACCGGCGCGGCGCTGGCGCTGAACATCTATGTGGGCGGCGGCCGCTTCAACGCCGAGCAGATCATGCCCCAGGTGGTGGCGCTGGGCATCGTGCGCGAGCTTGGCCCTGTGCTGGCGGCCGTCATGCTGGCGGGCCGGGTCTCGGCGGGCATCGCTGCCGAGATCGGCGCCATGCGCGCCACCGAGCAGATCGACGCCCTGCAGACCCTCTCCACCGATCCCTACCGTTACCTGATCGCGCCTAGGCTCCTGGCCGCCGTCATCACCCTGCCGGCCCTCACCGTCATGGCCGACATCATCGGCGTCGCCGGCGGCTGGCTGGTGGCGACCCAGAGCCTCGGCTTCTCCGGCGCGGTCTATGTGACCAATACCTGGAACTTCCTGACCAGCTGGGACATCGTCTCCGGCCTGATCAAGGCGGGGGTGTTCGGCTTCATCGTGGCCCTGATGGGCTGCTACCACGGCTTCACCGCAACGGGCGGCGCGCGGGGCGTCGGCCGCGCCACCACCAACGCCGTGGTCTCCGCCGCCATTCTCATCTTCGCCGCCGACTACCTCATGACCAGCGTGTTCACCCACTCATGAGCCCGCCCGCAGCCTCACTGGCGGACGTCCCGCCGCGCCTCGAACTGAAGGGGGTGCGCAAGGTCTTCAACGGTCGGGCGGTGCTGGACGGGGTGGACCTGACCGTGGCGCCGGGCAGGTCCCTGGTCATCATCGGCGGATCGGGCGAGGGCAAATCCGTCACCATCAAGATCGCCGCCGGCCTGATGCGGCCCGACGCCGGCAAGGTCTTCATCGACGGCAAGGACGTGACGAAGCTTCGTGGCGCCGCCCAGCGGAAACGCGCCGGCCAGCTCGGCTTCCTATTTCAGGGCGCGGCCCTGTTCGACAGTCTGAGCGTCTGGCAGAACGTGGCCTTCCGCCTCGTCAACGCCGACAAGACGCCCAGGGACGAGGCCCGCGCCGCCGCCATCGCCGCATTGGAGCGGGTCGGTCTCTCCAAGGCCGTGGCCGACCAGTATCCGGGCGAGCTGTCCGGCGGCATGCAGAAGCGCGTCGGCCTCGCCCGCGCAGTTGTGGCCCACCCCGAGATCATCTTCTTCGACGAGCCGACCACCGGCCTCGACCCCATCAACGCCGACGTGATCAACAACCTGATCGTGGAAGAGGTGAAGCGCCTCGGCTGCACCGCCGTCTCCATCACCCACGACCTCGTCTCGGCCCGCAAGATCGGCGACGAGATCGCCATGCTCCACCACGGCAAGATCGTCTGGCGCGGCGCGGCGTCGGAGATGGATCACTCCGGCGATCCCTATGTGGAGCAGTTCGTCTCCGGCCGCGCGACCGGCCCGATCACCGCGGGCGGCTGAGCCTCAGGCCAGCGCCGTGAGGAGCTTGGTCAGCGAGATCACCAGCATCATCAGCACCACGTAGCAGACCACCACCAGCGCCACGTAGCCGAGGGTGCGGCCCCGCGGCTGGAGCAGAATCTTCACCCCGAGATAGAGCAGCCACAGGGTGTAGAGCTGTCCGATCAGGGCCAGCACGCCGAGGTCCGGCACGAGGTAGAAGACGCTGGCGAGCCATCCCGCCGTGCTGGCGTAGGCGGCGATCCGGAACGATGCAGCCCTGTCTTTGACGGCCCCGAACGGGGGCGCGAGGCCTTCGATCAGGAAGGCCAGCGCCCAGACGGACCCCAGCGCCAGTCCATAACCCACCACCCCCTCGATCAGCGCGGCGAGCACGGGCACGCGGTAGACGGCCCCGAGCGCGCGACCGCCGAACACCAGCCGTCCGATGGTGAAGGCGATGGGGTTGATGGCGGCGAGGATCAGCACATAGCCGGTGAAGATGCGGCGGGGCGGCGCGGCTTCGGCGGCGATCTCGGCCCAGGCCACGCGGGGAGTCAGCATCAGGCTCCTGGCCCGCGCCGCCAGCCCTGCGTCTCCTGATATCGCTTCGGCCATGCCACTCAACTCCCCGATTGCCGAAGCGAGAAGGGCACAATCGCCGCCGTTTGCAAACGCCAGCGCCCTGCGACTCCGTGATGACGAGCGAAACGCCGCGACTCGCCCCACATAGGGACCTTGCATCCAGGGATTATCGCATGGCGCGCGACGGCGCTCTCTACGTCTGCCAGTCTTGCGGCGCGGTCCATTCCAAGTGGGCGGGGCAGTGCTCCGCGTGCATGGCGTGGAACACGCTGGTGGAGGAGGCGCGCGCCTCCACCCCGCCCGGCGCCCTGACCGCCTCCAAATCCTCCCGCGCCCGCGCCGGCCTCTCGTTCGAGGGGCTGGACGTCGAGACCCTCCCCCCGCCCCGCATCGTCACGGGCGTGGACGAGTTCGACCGGGTGTGCGGCGGCGGCGTGGTGCCAGGCTCGGCCATCCTGGTGGGCGGCGATCCCGGTGTCGGCAAATCGACCTTGCTCATGCAGGTGGCGGCGGCGGCGTCCCTCCGCGGCGCCCACTGCGCCTACATCTCCGGAGAGGAGGCCATCGAACAGGTGCGGGCGCGGGCCCAGCGCATGGGCCTCGGCCACGCCCCGGTGAAGCTCGCCGCCGAAACCGCGCTCCGCGACATCGTCGAAGGCCTGAAGAAGGACCGTTTCGACCTCGTGGTCATCGACTCGATCCAGACCCTCTGGAGCGACCAGCACGAGGCGGGCCCCGGCTCGGTCACCCAGGTGCGCGCCGCTGCAGGCGAGCTGGTGCGGCTGGCCAAAAAGCGCGGCGTGGCGGTGATCCTCGTGGGCCACGTCACCAAGGACGGCCAGATCGCCGGGCCGCGGGTGGTGGAGCACATGGTGGACGCCGTCCTCGCCTTCGAAGGGGAGCGCGGCTATCCGTTCCGGATCCTGCGCGGCGCCAAGAACCGCTTCGGCGCCACCGACGAGATCGGCGTGTTCGAGATGAGCGACGCGGGCCTGAGGGAAGTGAAGAACCCCTCGGCCCTCTTCCTCAACGAGGGCGGCGAGCGGGCGGCGGGGGCGGCGGTGTTCGCCGGCATCGAGGGCTCGCGCCCCGTGCTGGTGGAATTCCAGGCGCTGGTGGCCCCCTCCGCCTACGGCACGCCCCGCCGGGCGGTGGTGGGCTGGGACTCCGGGCGCCTCGCCATGGTGCTGGCGGTGCTGGAGGCGCGCTGCGGCCTCGGCTTCGGCAACAAGGACGTCTATCTGAACGTGGCGGGGGGTCTGCGCATCACCGAGCCCGCCGCCGACCTTGCCGCCGCCGCCGCCCTCGCCTCCTCCGCGCTGGACATGCCCCTGCCGCAGGACTGCGTGGTGTTCGGCGAGGTGAGCCTGTCGGGTGAAGTGCGCGCCGTGAGCCGCATGGAGATGCGGATGAAGGAGGCCCTGAAGCTCGGCTTCGGACAGGCGCTCGGGCCATCGTCGGGCACGGACGGGTTCGGCTTCCCGGTGGCCGGGGTCTCACGGCTGGCCGATGCGGTGCGGCGGATAGGCGACAACGACTACCAAAAGCGCGGTTCACCCCCCGCCTCCCGCACCGCCAAGATTGGCGCCCGCAGCGACGACGCGTAGGGGAGCGGCCATGCCAGTATTCGCTTCTTCGCCAATCCAAGTGTCGGCGCCCTCCTCCTCCCCCGCGTCTCAGGGGAGGAGGAGGGCGTGACCATCTTCGATTTGATCGCGCTGGCCGTGGTGGGCCTGTCCGCCCTGTCCGGCTTCAACCGGGGTGCAGTGGCGGAGCTTCTGGGCCTGTTCGCCGTCGCGGTCTCCGCCATGGCCACCATCGCCTTCCTGCCCTTCACCGCGCCGATGGTGCGCCACTTCATGCATTCGGGCTGGCTGTCGGCGGCCATCGCGGCGGTGATCACCTTCGTCGTGGCCTACCTGTTCCTGCGGCTGGTGGCGGGGGCCCTGACCAGCTCGATCAACCGGAGCCTCCTCAGCGGCGCGAATCGTCTCGGCGGACTGATCTTCGGCGCGTTGAGGGGCGTAGTGATCCTCGGTTTCTTCGCCCTGGTGTTCAATCGCGCCACGCCGGCGGAGATGAAGCCCCGCTGGATCACGGACGCCTTCAGCTATCCGCTGGCCACCGAAGCCGGCCGCGCGCTCGGCGCCTTCCTGCCCAAGAAGTTCGATCTCACCGGCGGCTTCGGCGACCGGCTGACGAAATCCATCGACGAGGAAGGCGCGAAGCCGGACGACGAGGACGCGCCCGCCAACGAGGTCTCGACCGACGATCCCTCCGCCTATCCGTCAACCCCTCGCCACATTCCTCCGTCATCGGAGCGTGCCAAGCCGCACGAACACGGCTATACGAAGCACGCCCGCGAGAGCGTCGACTCGTTAGTGGAGCGATCGAAATGATCTCCGATATTCCCGCCCGCGACCCGGACGATGACGCCCTTCGCCTAGAATGCGGCGTGTTCGGCGTCTGGAACGCCCCGGACGCAGCCGCCATCACCGCCCTTGGGCTGCATGCCCTGCAGCATCGCGGACAGGAGGCGTGCGGCATCGCCGCCTTCGACGGGCACCGCTTTCATACCGAGCGCCACATGGGCCGGGTGGGCGACGCCTTCGCCGGCGCCGACCTGATCACCCGCCTGCCCGGCGACGCCGCCATCGGCCACACCCGCTACGCCACAGCCGGCGCCAGCGTGATCCGCAACGTGCAGCCCATGTTCGCCGATCTCGAGACCGGCGGCATCGCCATCGCCCACAACGGCAACCTGACCAACTTCCTCGCCTTGCGTCATCGGCTGGTGGCTGAAGGCTCGATCTTCCAGTCGACCTCCGATTCCGAAGTGATCCTTCACCTGATCGCCCGCTCGCGCAAAGCCCGGATGACCGACCGCTTCATCGACGCCCTGTCGCAGATCGAGGGCGGCTATGCGCTGGTGGCGCTGACCAACAAGAAGCTGATCGGGGCCCGCGACCCCTTGGGCATCCGCCCGCTGGTGATCGGCGATCTCGACGGGCGGTATGTGCTGGCGTCCGAGACCTGCGCGCTCGATACGATCGGCGCCACCTTCGTCCGCGACGTGGAGCACGGCGAGGTCGTGATCATCGACAAGGCCGGCATCCAGTCGATCCGCCCCTTCCCGGCGGCTCAGGCCCGACCCTGCCTGTTCGAATACGTCTACTTCTCCCGCCCTGATTCGGTGGTGAACGGGCGCTCGGTTTATGATGTGCGCAAGCGCATGGGCGCGCGCCTCTCGCAGGAGACGGGCGTGGAGGCCGACGTGGTGGTGCCGGTGCCGGACTCTGGCCTCCCCGCCGCCCTCGGCTACGCGCAGGAAAGCGGCCTGCCGTTCGAGATGGGCATCATCCGCAGCCACTACATGGGCCGCACCTTCATCCAGCCCACCCAGGGCGTGCGCGAACTGGGCGTCCGCATGAAGCACAGCCCCAACCGCGCCGTGCTCGAAGGCAAGCGGGTGGTGCTAATCGACGACTCCATCGTGCGCGGCACCACCTCGGTGAAGATCGTCCGCATGGTGCGGGAAGCCGGGGCGAAAGAGGTGCATCTGCGCTCCGCCTCCCCGCCCATCATGTGGCCGGACTTCTACGGCATCGACATGCCGGACCGCGAGAAGCTCCTCGCCGCCACCCACACCCTGGCCGAGATGCGCGAGCTCCTAGAAGTGGATAGCCTCGGCTTCCTCTCCGTGGACGGGCTCTATTGGGCCATGGACGCCGGCGAGCGCGACGCCGCCTGCCCGCAGTTCACCGACCATTACTTCACCGGCGACTATCCCACCCGCCTCCTCGACCGCGAGATCGCCGAGGGCCGCAACGCCCCGGTGGAGCGGCAGCTTTCCCTCCTGAGCGCATAATGTCTGACAGTCTGAACGGCCGGGTCGCCCTGGTGACTGGGGCCTCGCGGGGCATCGGCTATGCCTGCGCGTTGGCGCTGGCCAAGGCCGGCGCCCATGTGATCGCCACCGCCCGCACGCAAGGAGGTCTGGAAGCCCTCGACGACGAGATCCTGAAGGCCACGGGCGAGCACGCCACCCTCGTCCCCCTGGACATCAAGGACGGCAAGGGGATCGACAAGCTCGGCGGCGTGATTTTTCAGCGCTGGGGCAAGCTCGACATCCTGGTTTCGGCGGCGGGCGATCTCGGGCTCATCACGCCGGTGGCGCATATCGAGCCCAACACCTGGGACCGGGCCGTTGCCGTGAACCTCACCGCCAACTATCGCCTGATCCGCTCGATGGACCCGCTGTTGCGCGCAGCCGACGCCGCCCGCGCCATCTTCCTGACCAGCGGCGCGGCCGCGGCCCCTCGCCCGTTCTGGAGCCCCTACGCCGTCACCAAGGCGGGCCTGGAGATGCTAGTGGGCTGCTACGCCGAGGAGGTGGCCCACACCCCCGTCCGCTGCGCCCTCCTGAACCCCGGCCCCATGCGCACCCGCATGCGCGCTGCCGCCTTCCCCGGCGAAGACCCGCAGGACGTCACGCCCCCCGAAGCCATCACGCCGCTGGTGCTGGAACTGGCGCGCGCGGACAGGGAGCCTCCGACGGGGGTGGTGAACTTCGGGCGGTGAGGGCGGCGATGCGTTGAAGGGAGCGGCAAGCAGCCGACCGCTGCGAACGCATCAGGCGCAGGTCCGCGATCTCAGCGCTCGGTGCGTGAGGTGGAGAGGGGCGGAGCGCCGGGCCTTCGCCCGGATGCAGACGTGGAAGTAAACCGTTTTCGACAAAGGCAGACGCTCCGCGCAGTCGTTGTTCGAGAGCGTCGGAGGAGCAGCGCTGTTGACGCTTACGCCGACGCGCCCAAGGACGGCGGGGCTCTCGGCGAAGAGCGCCCCGGACCCGGCTGGTATTCGCCCAACCGCTCTCCCGTCTCGACCACAGCCCCCTCGCACAGCGACGCCGATCACGCGCCCTCTCCATGAGGAGGATGGAATGAAGTATGCGCCCGTTTTTCGGGAGGGGGATAAGGGCGGGGATAAGCGCTTGCCTCTGCTCACCGTCCTGTCGTCCCGGAACGCCCGCAGGGCTTTGTCCAGGACCCGGCGCTTCACCCTGCGCCGCCCGTCTGGGTCCCGGATCGGCTTCGCCGTCCGGGATGACAGTCATGGGGATGTCGGCCCGGGAATGCGGGGATAGGCTGTAGGATAGACGGGTGGTTATCCGCTTTCCCTCTCCGGGCCCCGTTCCCTGCGGAACGGGAGAAGGATCAGGAGCTGCGCGGCCTCGGCGTGGGCTTCCGCGTCGGGGGTTTGCGCAGCTTGTGCGTCGTCGGCGTGCGTTGCTGGGTGCGGGTGGCCTTGCCCTTCACCACCTGGGTCTTCTTGGTGGAGGACTTGGCGAAGGCGGGGCCGGGCTTGCGCACCACCGACTTGCCGAGCGGCGCCTTGCGCGCCCGCGACGGCTTGATCACCGGCGAGGCGGGGATCTCCACATCGGCGGCGGCGACGCGATTCATGGCCCGCTTGGGGATGGGTTCGGCGAAGTCGTCGGGCGCGGGCTTCTTCGGCTTGGTGGGATAGACCCTCGCGTTCTTCACCATCCGGTTGCCATCGCCTTCGTCGGCGTAGGGGTTCTTGTTGGACTTGATGAAGATGCGGATCGGCACGCCGGGCAGGTCGAAACTCTCGCGCAGGCTGTTGACGAGGTAGCGCTTGTACTGCTCGGGCAGGTGGTCGGCGCGGCTGGCCATCAGCACGAAGGTGGGCGGGCGGCCCTTCATCTGCGCCATGTATTTGGGCTTGATGCGGCGGCCGTTCACGGCGGGCGGCGGATGGCGCTGGGTGGCCATCGACAGCCAGTCGTTCAGGTCCTTGGTCTTGACCTTCACCGACCAGTTCTTGTGGGTCTCGAACACGGCGGGCATCAGGCGGTCGACGCCCCGCCCGGTCTCGGCGGAAAGGGCGATCAGCGGCGTGCCGCGCACCTGCGGCAGCATCCGCTCGGCAGTCTCCTTCAGTTCGGCGAGGCGAGTCTGCGGGTCTTCCACGAGGTCCCACTTGGCGAGGCAGAAGATCAGCCCCCGCCCTTCCCGCTCCACGAGGTCGGCGATCTGCAGGTCCTGCGTCTCGAAGGCGTTGTCGGCGTCCATCACCAGGATCACGATCTCGGCGAAGGTGATGGCGCGGATGGTGTCCGACGTGGAGAGCTTCTCCAGCGTCTCCTGCACGCGCGCCTTGCGACGGAGCCCGGCGGTGTCGACCAGCCGCACCGCGCGGCCCTCGTACTCCCAGTCCACCGGGATGGCGTCGCGGGTGATGCCGGCTTCGGGGCCGGTGAGCAGGCGGTCTTCGCCGATCAGGCGGTTCACGAGCGTGGACTTGCCCGCGTTGGGCCGCCCGACGATGGCGATCCGCACCGCCTTGTCGCCGTCGTCCTCCTCCTCTTCGCCGTGGTCGGGCGCGTAGGGCAGAAGTTCCTGATAAAGCTCGGCCAGACCCTCGCCATGCTCGGCGGAGATGAACAGCGCTTCGCCGAGGCCGAGCGCATAGGCTTCCGCCGCGCCGATATCGGCGGCCCGGCCCTCCGCCTTGTTGGCGAGGAGGATCACCGGGCGGTTCCGGCGGCGCACGAGGTCGGCGAAGATGCGGTCCAGCGGCGTGATCCCCTCCCGCCCGTCGAACACGAACAGGCAGACGTCGGCGTCCTCGATCGCCCGCTCGGTCTGGGCCCGCATGCGCGATTCCAGGCTCTCGTCGGTCACGTCCTCGAATCCGGCGGTGTCGATCAGGTCGAGGTCGAGGTCGCCGATCCGCCCTTCCGCCTCGCGGCGGTCGCGGGTCACCCCCGGCTGGTCGTTGACGATGGCCAGCTTCTTGCCGGCGAGGCGATTGAACAGGGTCGATTTCCCGACATTCGGGCGACCGACGATGGCGACTTTGAGGGACATGCAGGGTCCATAGCAAACATCGCGCCCGCCGCGAAGCGAACGCGATACTGCCGAAGGGTAAGCGGCTTCTAGGAAAAGCCTAGCGGATGGCGATCAGCTCGCCGGTGTCGGTGATCACATAGACCAGTCCGTCCACCGCGATCGGGGTTGTGAAGGCCGGCGCGCCGAGGCGCACCGTCTTCTCCGTCGCGCCGGTCTTGGGGTCGAGCGCCAGCAGGACGCCCTTGTTGGAGACCACGATCAGGTGGTTGGAAGCCAGGACCGGGCCGGAATAGACGGCGCGATATTTCTTGCGCAGGCCGTCGTTGAGCGCGCGGATCCAGTAGATCTGGCCCGAATCACGGGCAACGCAGATGACGCGGCCCTTCTGGTCGGTCAGGTAGACCACGTCGCCCGCCACCCAGGGGGTGGTGATCGAGGCGGTGGGCAGCTGCCAGGAGCGCTGGCCGGTCCGCACGTCGATGGCGCCGAACACGCCCGAGTGGCTGCCGGCGTAGGCGATGCCGCGGGAGACCACGGGCCGACCGCCGATGTCGCGGATTTCGGAGAGGGCGTTGTTGCGGTTGGTGAGGGACAGCACGTCGGTCCAGAGGTCGTTGCCGTTGGCGGCGTTCACGCCCACGAGCTCGCCGGAGGCGAAGGGCGCGATCACTTCGTCGTTCACGACCGCGGGGCTGGAGGCGATCAGCATCCGCGAGGTCTCGTCCAACGCCTGATAGGTCCAGAGGACCGAGCCGGTCTTGGTGTCCACGGCCGACAGCTGGTCGGACACGTCGATCACATAGAGCTTGCCGCCCGACACCGTGGGCGCGCCGTGGATGGGCGTGTTGACGGGCGTGCGCCACACCCGCTTGCCGGTCTTGGCGTCGTAGGCGGCGATGAAGCGGTAGCCGGAGGTCACGAACACCATGCCGTCGCCATAGGCGACGCCGCCGCCAAAGGCTTGCTTGCCCGGGCCGCGATGGTCGGCGGTGTCCACGCGCCAGAGGTCATGGCCGGTCTTGGCATCGAGGGCCGACAGTTCGGAGCGACCGTCCAGGATGAAGAGCTTGCCCTCCGCGGCCACGGGCGAAGCGGTGATGAAGGACATGGGCGTGTAGAAGAAGCCCTCGCCCTTGGCGTCGCCGACGCCGACCTTGCGACGCCACGCCACCTGCAGGTTGGCGCCCGCCTCGACGTGCTCGACCGATTGGGCGGGGTTGCCGCCGGGGGTCGGCCAGTCGGCCTGCGGCTGGGGATCGGGGATCGAGAAGTCGACACCCTTCAGCGCCGGCGCCGCGATCATGGTCACGTCTTCGGTGAGGACGGGAATTCGCTGGCCGTTGGCGGCGCGGGCGGTGTCCTTCTTGTTGGTCTGAAACAGCTTGGCGGGCGCGCCGAGCACCGAACAGCCGGCGGTGGCCAGTCCGATGGAGGCGATGGCGACGGCGGCGATAGCGCCACGGCGAATCATTGAGCGGCTCCGGCTTGCGGGGCTGAGGGGGAAACGGGCGGTTGCGCCGCGGCGAGGGCCGCCTCGGGCGGCAGGGCCGCAGCGGCGGAGATGGCGGCGGGCAGGACCTTGGCCGAGCCGGACTTGATCATGTCCATGGCGGCGTGGGCGCGGGCCTGGGCGGCCTGCGAAGCATCCTGCGACAGGGCCAGGACGGCGAACGCGCCGCGGGCCTCATCGAGCTTGCCAGCCCGCAGATAGGCCATAGCCAGGGCTTCGCGCGCCATGGAGCGATAGGGGCTCTTGGCGGTGGTCAGGGGGGTGAGCCGGGGCTCGACCTCGGACAGGGGGTGATCGTCCATCAGCACCCAGGCGGCCTTCAGGCGCGCGCCGTCGCCGATGATGGCGTCGGGGGCGACCTTGGCGGCCTGATCGAACAGGCGAACGGCGTCGTCCGGCTTCTTCTGGTCGAGGCTGATCTGGGCTTCGTGCATCAGCGACAGGGCCCGGTAGGTGGGCGGACCGGAGGCCGCGACGCCGGCGAACTGGCGCTGGGCGGCGGCGATGTCGCCCTTGCCCACGGCGTCAATGCCCGCCTGATAGGCGATGGAGGCCTTAGCGTCCTCGTCGGCCTCATGCTTGTTCCAGCCCCAGACGCCGAGCGCGACGATCAGCGCAGCGCCCGCCGCCGCCGCGGCGAAGGGCCACCACTGGAGCAGCATCGATTGATAGCGCTGCGAGCGAAGCTGCTCGTCAACCTCATTGAAGACGTCGGCCACTGGTTGGAAGGCTCCGCGTTGATACCACCTTGGCC
>Ga0302314_10007675_pt1 | contig 19371 bp, 20 predicted proteins | sample III_Palsa_N2_3_FD_200533 | JGI IMG/M metagenome (GOLD analysis project Ga0302314, IMG submission 200533) | Peat permafrost microbial communities from Stordalen Mire near Abisko, Sweden - III_Palsa_N2_3 | ecosystem: Environmental > Terrestrial > Soil > Palsa > Peat permafrost | place: Sweden...
GTCTCGTCGGACCAGAGGGCCGATTGGACGGCGCCGGCGACCTCGCCGAAGTCCGCGCCCTTACGCGAAAGGCGCGGGGCTGGCGCCGCGGCATCGGCCAGGGCGCGACGCAGGCGAAGGCCGGCCGCCTTGGCGGCGAAGACGGCGGAGGACAGCCGGGTGGGGTGCGCCGCGTCCACCGATCACCCCAAGGCCCCGTGGTCGAGCATGTGGTCGGCGGCGCCGCCGGCCATGCGCAGGAACATCTCGTCGCCGCGCTCGGTCTGGGTGACCACCATGGCGGCGAAAAAGGCGGTGACGAAGAGCAGGTAAGCGCCCTGGCCATAGTGGCGTTTCAGCTCGTCCATGCCGTAGCCGGTGACGCCGTGCTCGGTGAGGGTGTGATGATAGAGGGCCAGGAAATACGGCTCGTTGGCGCGGCGAACCTCGGGCGAGACGGCGCCGGCCAGGAAATAGGCCAGGTCGGTCGGCCCGGCGCCATAGGCGAAGGACTGCCAGTCCAGCACCGTCAGCGGATGGCCGCCCTTGGCGCTGGCGAACATCATGTTGTCGGGCCGATAGTCGTTATGAGTCAGGCAGCGCGGCCCGTCGTGGCCGGTCGCCAGGGCGCCGAAACGCGCCGAGAGATAATCTCCCGCCTCGATCCAGTGCGGCTCGAGCCGGCCGTCATAGCGTTGCTTGAAACCCTGCCACAGCATCCCGACCATGCCGTCGCTGGCCGGGCTGGCCGGCGCGGCCTTGGAGCCGGACACCCAGGGTAACTCATCCAGGCCGTCGTCGCCCCAGTGCGAGGCGTGCAGCTTGGCCGCCTCGATCACTGCCAACCTGGCCTGATCCAAGCTGACGCCCTGCAGCTGGTCGCCCTGCTCGGCCGGCGACAGGTCCTCCATCATCAGGACGAACTCACTGGTCGCTTCATCGACATCGGTGAAATAGCAGCGCGGCGTTTTGATCAGGGCGTTGGGCGCGAGCTGCTGATAGAAGCGCACCTCGCGAATGTAGTTGCCGAGGGCGACGCCGGTGGCCCGGCTCTGCTCGCCCGACGAGGGGAACTTGCCGACCAGCGATGCCGGCGCGTCGTCGCCGGCGCGCTCGTAGTCCAGCACAAAACGGACGCTCTCGCCGATCTGGCCGGTGCCGACATTGGCGGCGGTGAAGCTCTTCACCACCGCGTCGACGCCGCCCTGTTGTAGGACGGCGGTCAGCCAGGGCGCGTCGATCGCGGCCGGGCGGCGGATATCGGGGCGTGCTGTTCTCATGCGCCCAACATGTGCACATAGACCTCGTTCAGCGCGATCCTGTCGCCATCGAGGATGACGAGGTCGAAGCCGCGCATCCGGCCCGCTCCAGCGATGTCGCAATACCAGCGGCCGCAGAAACCGCCGGGGATCGGCCAGACCTCGTCGGGCGTATAGGTCATGGCCGGGGTCGCGCCGAAAAGGCCGGTCAGATAGGCGCGAAGGGCGGCCTGTCCGGTGAGGCCCGCGGCTGTCTGGGCGTCCTTGTAGATGCAGTCCTCGGCATAGAAGCCAATCAGGCGTTCGACGTCCTTGTCGGTCCAGGCGCGGAGCCAATCGGCGTTGTAGGCAGCGATCTCATCGAGGGTCATTGGAGGGGTCTCTAGGCGCCCAGGACGCGGGCGCGGTGTTCATCGGTGAAGACTTCGGGCGGCATGGCTTCGGGGCCGGCCATGACCGCGAAACCGTGCGCCTTCAGGCTGGGATCGGCAGCGGCGCGCTCGAACAGGCTGTGGCGGCGCGCCTTGGCCGCCTCGCCGAACTCCATGTCGATGGTCGCCTGCAGACTGGCCACGAAGCGCAGGCGGCGCATCCGCTCAGCGCGTTCCTCGGCATATGAAGCCAAGGACAGCGAGGCCCAATCGGCCTCGCCCAGGAGCAGGTCGCTGACGATGCGCACGTCGCGATAGGTGATGGAAAGGCCGAGGCCGAGAATCGGGTCGTTCCATCCGGCCGCGTCGCCGATCAGCACCACGCCCCGGGCGAATGGCTCGTCGGTCCAGGAATCGTTATTGAAATAGCTGAACAACGGCCCGGCCGGCTCGCCGGCGACCAGATGGCGGTTGTCCGGGCTGCAGGTCATGGCGAAGGCGTCCAGGAAACGGCGCGGGCCGTCGGGACCCTTGAAGCGCTGAGCCTGCTCCAATGGATAGCCGCCATAGATGCGCACCCGCCCGCCGCCTTGTGGAAAGGCCAGGAAGCCGAAATCGCCCTCGGTGCCGATGGCCTGGAGTTCGACGTCCCAGCCTTCCGCGCCGTCGATCAAGAGGCCGCCGAACCAATGATGCGGCTTGTCCTGATGCAGGACGATACCGGCGGCTTCGCGCACCGGCGAGGTGCGGCCGTCGGCGCCGACAAGGAGGCGCGCGCCCGCCTCCACCGTCTCGCCGTCTAGTTCATAGGTGACGCGCGGGTTCTCGCCGGCGACCGTTTCGATCACGTTCACCCCGCGCAGCGCGGTGGCGCCGGCCTCGCCCGCGGCGTCGAACAGGGTCTGGCAATGGACGGGATGGCGCAGACATAGCGGGCCTGGCACGCCCGGCTTGAATATGTTCAGCGGCAGCGGCGAGGCCTCAGCCGTCGCCGGCGCGACCGTCTCGTCATAGGTGACGTGGCGGGTGATGTGGTGGCCGCCGGCCGACATCAGCAGGTCGTAGAGGCCGAGGCGTTGCACCTCAGCGACGCCCCAGGGCGCGATCCATTCGCCGCGGACACGATCCTCGTAGACCAGCGACTGTTCGAGCAGCAGCACCGACTTGCCGGCTCGCGCCATCACCGTGGCCAGGGCCGAACCGCCGATGCCGCCGCCGACGATGATCAGGTCGTATGTCCGCATGTGCCTGGGCTCCCCGCTCCTAGTCTGTCATCGGACGAAGACGCCGACCAGTTCGACGTGCGGCGACCAGAGGAACTGGTCGACCGGCAGGACCTTGGTCAGACGAAAACCGCCATCGACCAGGATACGGGCGTCGCGGGCGAAGGTGGCGGGATCGCAGGAAACGCCGATGGCGATGGGGGCCTTGGAGGCGGCGATCTCGCGCGCCTGTTCGGCGGCGCCGGCGCGCGGCGGGTCGAACAGCACCGCATCCATCCGCTTCATCTCGGCGGCCAGCATGGGCCTGCGGGCCAGGTCGCGCGCCTCGGCGGTGATCGATTTCAGTCCCGGCGCGCCGCTAGCGGCGATCAGCGCCTTGATCGAGGCGGCGGAGACGTCGGCCGCCGTGACTGAGGCCACCTGGGCAAGGCGGAAGCTGAAGGTCCCGACGCCGCAGAAGAGGTCGGCGACGCGGGACGCGCCGTCGATAGCCTGCACGGCGAAGGCGGCCATGGCGGCCTCGGCCTCCGGCACGGCCTGCAGAAAGCCGCCGGGCGGCAGGGCGACGATGGCGGGCCCGAGCCGCACCATGGGTTGGCGCGCCTGATAGACGATCTCGCCGGCCAGGGTGACGCGGGCGAAGTCGCCGGCGGCGGCGCGCTCGGCCGCCTGGACGCGGGCATCGGCGGAAAGCCCGCCGCTGCGCCGCTCAATGCCGGTGACGTCCACGTCGAGCCCGGTCTCGGTGCGGGTGACGTGCAGGGTCGGCGCGGACTTCGGATGTTCGAGAAAGGGCTTGGCCAGCGCGGCCAGGACCGGAAAAGCCGCGACCAGCGCCGGATGGGCGATGGGGCAAACGCCGATCTCGACCAGCCGCCAGGATCGCCGCGCCTTGAAGCCCAGGGCGACGCCCTTGCCGACGGCGCGGGCGTGCAGGGCCAGCCGCCGCCGCGCATGGGCGGGGCTGGCGAAGGTCGGCAGGATCTCGGCGTCGATCCGCTCGCGCGCCAGCGCCTGGCGCACCTGGTCGGCTTTCCAGGCCAGGTAGGGCGCGGCCGCCCAATGCTGCAGCGAACAACCGCCGCAGTCGCCGAAATGCGGACAGGGCGGCGTCACGCGATCGGGGCTCGCCTCAAGGATCGCCTCGACCTCGGCGCGATCGCCCTGGCGCTCGGCGCGGACCCGCTCGCCCGGCAGGGTCAGGGGCGCATAGACGGGGCCGGAAGCCACGCCGTCGCCCTTGGCGCCGATGCTGTCGATGAGAAAGTCCTGCATTTAAAGCAACCTGAATGAAGATGAACGGTTCGCTCAACGGGTGTTCAGGCTTGCGCGCTCATCTTGCGCGCTCACGTTGCGCCAAGCGTGATAACATCAAACCTGGGCCGCTACCGGCCTTAAGGGGGAAAGTTTCGATGACCTTTCGTTCCAGACTCGCCGACGGCGCGCTGTTCGCGGCGACCGCGGCGGTGGTGCTGACCACCGCCATGGCCGTCCCAAGCGCGGCTTCGGCCCAGCCCTATGATCAAAGCTACCAGGACCAGGCGGCGCAGGCCCAGGCCGCCTGCCAGCAACAACAAAACAACCGCGCCGTCGGCGGCGCCATCCTCGGCGGCCTCGCCGGCGCCGTGATCGGTAACAGCGTCTCGCGCGGCGGCGGCCGGGGTGGCGGCACGGCCATCGGCGCCGTCGGCGGGGCCGCGGTCGGCGCCGGCGTCGGCGCGTCGACCACCGACTGCAGCGGCGACTACCCGCCGCCGCCGCCGCCCGGCTATGCCGGCGGCCCGCCCCCGCCGCCTCCGGGCTACTACCCGCCGCAAGGCAATTGCGGTTGGGCCCGCGAACAGATCGTCTTCCCGGACGGCAGCCAGAGCAACAACCAGATCCAGGCCTGCCAGGATCAGAGCGGCCGCTGGTACCTGACCCCGCCGCCGCAATAGAGCCTAAGGAGCGGGACGCAGCCGCAAAGCTGCGTCCCGTCCGCCTCTAACCTTCCTCGGCGAACAACTTCTTCAGCTCGTTCTTCAGGATCTTGCCGTTGGCGTTCCGCGGCAGGGTCTCATGCCAGAAGATCACCTTAACCGGCACCTTGAAGGCGGCGAGCCGTTCGGCGACGAAGGCGCGAATCTCCTGCTCGGTCGCGGTGGCGCCTTCCTTCAGGGTGACCACCGCGCCGGGCTCCTCGCCCAGCTGCTTGTGCGGGATGCCGACCAGGGCCGCGTCCATGACCGCCGGGTGGTCATAGAGAACATTCTCCACCTCGATGCAGTAGATGTTCTCGCCGCCGCGGATCAGCATGTCCTTGGCCCGGTCGATGATGAAGCAGAAGCCTTCCTCATCGAGCCGCGCCAGGTCGCCGGTCTTCACCCAGCCGTCGACGAAGGTCTGGGCCGAGGCCTCCGGCTTGTTCCAATAGGACCGCACGACCTGCGGCCCCCGGCACCAGAGTTCACCCACCTCGCCGATCGGCAGTTCGCGGTCGCCTTCGACGGTCATGATCTTCAGGTCGGTCACCGGCACGGCGGGCCCGCAGGAATCGGGGCGGTTCTGATAGTCCTCGGCCGAATTGCCGGTGGCCGTGGCCGAGGTCTCGGTCATGCCCCAGCCATTGCCGGCGGCGGAGCCCGGGAAGGTCTCCTTGATCTTGCGCACCAGTTCCGGCGCCGAGGGCGCGCCGCCATAGGCGACCGACATCAGCGAGGAGAGGTCGTAGTTCTTGCGCAGCGGATGCTCGATGAGCTGCCAGGCGATGGTCGGCACGCCGCCGGCCGCCGTCACCCGCTCGCGCTCGATCAGCTCGAAGGCGCGCACCGGGTCCCAGCGGTGCATCATCACGATCTTGGCCCCGCCGAACAGCATAGGGTTGAGGATCGCGAAACAGCCGGTGGCGTGGAAGAACGGAACCGACAGTAGGTTGGACATCTGCGGCCCGGCGGGATCGGGCGCGGGTGGCATTTCGCCGCGGCGCAGAAAGCTGCGCGCCCCGCCGATGCCGCCGGCCATGATGTTGGAGGTGACGTTGCGGTTGGTGGCCAACGCCCCCTTCGGCTTTCCGGTGGTGCCGGAGGTGTAGAAGATGGTGGCGTAGTCCTCCGGCCCGACCTCGACCTGCGGCAACGGCCGATCCGGCAGATTTTTCCAGTCGTCGGTCTTGCCGAGGATAGACTCGATGGCCACGACCTGCGGCAGGGCCTCGTCCTCGTTCAGGCGGCTGACATAGATGGTCTTCAGCTCGGGGCAGTTGGGCAGGTGCTCGCGCAGGCGCTCGAGCCGCTCGGCGTCGAGAATGGCGACCTTGGCGCCGGAATCGGTCAGGCCGTATTCCAGCTCGGGGCCAGTCCACCAGGCGTTCAGCGGTGTGACGATCGCGCCCAGCGCCTCGCCGGCATAGAAGGCCACCGGCCATTCCGGCAGGTTGCGCATGACGATGGCGACGCGGTCGCCCTTTTTGACGCCCTTGGCCACCAGCTCGTGAGCAAAGGCCGAGACGGCGCGATAGAAAGCTTCGAACGAGGCGCGCTCGTCCTCATAGACCAGGAAGATCTTCTCGCCGTGGGCGCGGCCGGCCTGAAGCACCGCGCGCAGCGACGGCGGGGCGTTCTTCCAGGTGCGGATGCGCACGCCCATGACGTTCAGCTCTTCCATCTCGAAGGGCATGCCCGGCGCGGTCAGCATGGCGTGGGCCTGGGCGATGGACATGGCCGGCCAGGTCTTGGCGTCCGGCTGGGCGGCGGCGGCGTCACTCATAAGCGTTGTCTCTCCAATGCGTCCGGGTCTTGGCCCGGTCTTAAACCTCTCAACTGAACAAGCATAACCTAGACGCGGGCGCAAACGCGACCGCACCCCGGCCAGCCTCAAGTCTTGGTCTGCACTTCCAGGTGGCCGTCGCCCAGGGCCAGCACCCGGTGCATGTGCCCGGCCAGCTCCATATTGTGGGTGGCGATCAGCACCCCGACGCCGGTGGCGCTGGCCAGCTCCGAGAGGCTCTGGAACACCGCCCGCGAGGTGGTGGGGTCGAGATTGCCTGTCGGCTCGTCTGCCAGCACCAGGCGCGGCTCGTTGGCCAGGGCGCGGGCGATGGCGACCCGCTGCTGTTCGCCGCCGGAAAGCTGGCCAGGCTGGTGGTTCAGCCGGTCGGCCAGGCCCAGATGCTCCAGGATGGCGGCGGCGCGGCGCCGCGCCGTGGCGCGGGTGCGCCCGGCCATCATCTGCGGCAGGGCGACATTGTCCAGGGCGCTGAATTCCGGCGACAGGTGGTGGAACTGGTAGATGAAGCCGATCAGGCCGAGGCGCACGCGGCTGCGCACCGCATCGTTCAGCTTCGAGCAGTCGCGCCCGTCGATGACGATCGTGCCCGAGGTCGGACGCTCAAGCAGGCCGGCGGCATGCAGCAGGCTGGACTTGCCGGAGCCGGACGGGCCGATCAGGCCGACGATCTCCCCGGCCTGGACGTCGAGATCGACGCCGCGCAACACTTGCAAGAGGCGCTCGCCGGACGGATAGTCGCGCGTGACGCCGCGCAGGCTGAGGATCGGTTCACTCAAAGCGCAGCGCCTCGACCGGGTCCAGGCGCGCCGCCTGAAAGGCGGGCGGCAGGGTGGCGACGAAGGAGGCGGTCAGCGAGAAGGCCGCGACGAAACCGACCTCGCGCCAGTCGATCTTGGCCGGGATGTGCGAGAGGAAATAGATCTCGGCGTTGAACACCTGGGTTCCGGTGGCCCATTCCACCAGGCCCTGGATGTGCTGGATGTTGAGGCAGAAGAGGATGCCGAGGGCGAGGCCCGCGATCGTCCCCAGCGCCCCGATCGCCGAGCCGGACATGAAGAAGATGCGCAGGATCGCCCCCTGCCCCGCGCCGAGCGTGCGCAGGACGGCGATGTCGCGACTCTTGTTCTTCACCAGCATGATCAGGCACGAGATGATGTTGGCCGCCGCGATCAGCACCAAAAGCCCCATGATCAGGGTCATGGTCGTGCGCTCGACCTCCAGGGCGTTGAAATAGGCCTGTTCCTGGTTGCGCCAGTCGGTGACGACGCCGTCAGGGCCGACCGCGTTCTGCACCAGGGGCTGGAGTTCGGCGCTGCGGTCGGGGTCGTCCAGCTTGATCTCGATCTGGTCGGCCGAATTGCCGCGCCCGAAGAAGAGCTGGGCCTGGGCCAGCGGCATGTAGATGAAGCTCTCGTCGTACTGGCTCATGCCGACACTGAAAGTGCCGGCGACGGTGAAGGCCTTGCTTACCGGGGCCGAGCCGAAGGCGGTCTCGGCTCCGGACGGCGAGGTGAGCGTCAGGGTGTCGCCCGGCCCCACCCCCATGGCCGCGGCCAGCCGGTCGCCGACCAGGATCAGGTCGCCGCCATAGTCGCCGTCGCCGAAGCCCTGCAGCGAGCCGGACTTGATGTTGTCGGCGATAAACCTGGTGGCGCGCACGTCTTCCGGCGTCATGCCGCGCACGACGGCGCCCGAGGTTTGCCCCCTGCCTTGCACCAGCGCCTGGGCCTCGACCAGCGGCGCGGCCTGGACCACACCGGGAATGGCGCGGATGCGTTGCAGGACGATGTCGCGCTCCGGCTCCATCAGCACCGCGCCGGTCACGTGCATATGGCCGTTAAAGCCGAGAATGCGGTCGAGCAGTTCCGAGCGGAAGCCGTTCATCACCGACATGACGATGATCAAAATGGCCACGGCCAGCATGATCAGGATGAAGGAGATGGTCGAGATCAGCGCCACGCCGCCGTTCTTCCGCTTGGCGCGCAGATAGCGCATCGCCACGGACCGTTCCCAGAAGCTGAACGGCGGGGCCGGCTTGATGTCGGCCGTCATGGATTGGGGGCGCCGGCGCCGAGGTTCGGCAGGGCGATAAGGTGAAAGAAGACCACCAGCCAGATCACCCCGAAGGGGATGATCGCCACCCAGGTGGTGGTGATCAGCTTGCGCTTGATGTTCGGGTTGATCGGCGCGCCGGGATCGCCGCCGTCATGCTTGTCGATGCCCGCCTCGGCATAGCTGGTCCCGCCCAGAGGCAGGACGGCCAGGAAGACGATCCACCAGAGGGTCAGATAGACCACGAAGGACAGGGCCGGACCCATCAGTGGGCGCTGGTCGGGGTTTGCATCAGCTCGACCAATACCCCGCCCATATTCTTCGGGTGAACGAAAATCACCGGCACGCCATGGGCGCCGATGCGCGGCTCGCCCGTGCCCAGGACCGTCGCCCCCTTGGCGCGCATGTCGTCGCGGGCCGCGATGATGTCGGGCACCTCGAAACAGACATGGTGCTGGCCGCCGCGCGGGTTCTTGGCCAGGAAGGCGTGGATCGGCGAATCCTCACCATGCGGCTCGATCAGTTCGATCTGGGCATTGGGCAGGTTGACGAAACTGACCCACACCCCCTGCTCCGGAAGCGCGCGCTTTTCGGTGATGTCGGTGACGCCGAGGATGTCGCGATAGAGCTTCCACGACTCCTCGATGGAGGGCGTAGCGATCCCGACGTGGTTGAGTTTGCCGATCATGAGCGTCTGGCCGAGTCCCGCGAGGTTGAAGTCCGCGCTGGCTTACCCTCTGACTTGGGCCGGCGAAAGGCCGATGGCGCGAGAGGCGAACAAGACGCCACCTCGCCGCGGGCGCCGCGGAGCACGCTCCGCCGCCACACATAGGTGAGCACGAAATAGTTGAGTTCAAGAATTGGCGGAGCGTCCGCGCCTGTCTAGTCCTGTTGCCCTCGCGCCGACGCGTCATCGGCGGCGATCAAGCAGCGGAGATTGCGATGTCGACCGAGCCGTCTGCCTGGGTCGTCCCCTCGGACGCTGCGATTCGCGCCATTCTGGTGGAGCGTATCGATGTTTGGCGTCGCGGCGTCGGAATGGTTGTCGGCGTCATCGAAGCGAGTGGGCGCCGCGTGGTCGGCCATGGCGAGATGGGCATCGGCGACGGCCGCGCGCCGGGCGGCGACACGCTGTTTGAGATCGGCTCGATCACCAAGGCGTTCACCTCGCTGCTGCTGGCCGAAATGGCCGCGCGGGGCGAGGTCGCCATCGACGATCCGGTGTCCAAGCACCTGCCCGCCGGCGTCGCCATGCCGGCGCGAGGCGGCCGGCATATCACCCTCATCGACCTCGCCACGCACACCTCCGGTCTGCCGCGTATGGACACCGGCGGAGCGCGGTATGAATCGGCGCAGATCCTCGGCGAATACACGGTCGATCAGCTCTACCGGTTTCTCAGCGACTACCGTCTCACCCGCGACATTGGCGAGCGGTTCGAATATTCAAACCTCGGCGCCGGGCTGCTCGGCCATGTGCTCGCCTTAAGAGCGGGCGTCGATTTCGAGACCCTTGTGCGCCAGCGGGTCACCGATCCCCTCGGCATGACCAGCACGACGATAGCCGTCTCGCCGGCCCATGCCGCCAGGCTTGCGACCGGACACGACCTAGGCCGCAAGCCCGTCACCGGCTTTTACGTTCCGGCGCTGGCCGGTGCGGGGGCGTTGCGCTCGACGGCGAACGATATGCTGACCTTTCTGGCGGCCGAGCTGGGCCATCGCGAAACGCCGCTGGCGGCGGCCATGGCGGCCCAGATCGCGCCACGCCGGCCTGGCCCCTCGCAAGGCATCGAGACGGCGCTGGGCTGGCGCATTCGCACGACGCCGACGGGCGAAGTCGTCTGCCATGGCGGCGGCACGCCAGGACAGCTTTCCTATCTGGGCTTCGACCGGCCCCGGGGCGTCGGCGTTGTGGTCCTCACCAACTGCGCGGCGAGTAACGACCGGGACAATATCGGCCGCCACCTGCTGTTCGGCGAGCAACTCTGGTCGGACAGGCCGTCGATCGAGCTGAGTTCGGACGTGCTCGAACGCTATGTCGGCCGCTACGCGCTGACGCCGAGAACCGGCCTCGCCATCACGCGAGACGGCGGCCGGTTGTTCGCCCAGCGACTGATCGAAGGCCTGAAGCGTCCCCGTCCAATCCTGGAAACCTTCCCGGTGTCCAAGACCTGCTTCTTCTGGAAGGTCGTCTCCAGCGAAATCACTTTTGAAATGGGTTCGGACGGAAGCGTGACAGCACTGGAGCTGCGCCAGGAGAGCGGCGTCACGCGCGGCCGGCGCGTTTTCGAACCCTAGGCGCTTTCGCCCCGATCACCTCACCGTCCCGCCAATCCCCAAATGCGCCTTCAACGCCATGCGGTCGATCTTGCCCGTGCTGTTGCGGGGAAAGCTGGTGACCGGGTGGAAGCGGACATGCGCGATGGGCGGCAGGGCGGCCTTGAGCGCGGCCTTCAGCTCGCCGGCGGTGATCGGGCCGCTGGGATGGACGACGACGTGCACCTCCTCGCCGTCGTCGCCAGTATGCGAGAAGACATGGACGGTATGGGCGCGCAGGCGCTCCTGCAACTCGGCCTCGATGGGCAGGCTGGCGTATTTGCTGCCGAGCGCGTTGATTACGTCGGTGACGCGGCCGCGCAGGGCGAGGCGCCCGTCGCCGCGCAGGACGGCCAGGTCCCCTGGATAGAAATAGCCCTCGCGGAAGAAGGCTTTTGTCGCGACGGGGTCGTCCAGATAGCTGGCGGCGCGGTTCAGCCGCACGCGCATCTGGCCGACCTCGCCGATAGGCAGGAGGCGATGCTGCTCGTCGAGGATCTGCACCTCGTCCGGGCCGCGCAGTTTGTGCCAGGTCAGGTCTTCCCGGGTCTCGATTTGGGTGACGCAGCAACATCCAGCCTCGGTCGAGCCGAGCGTGGTGCGCACATCGCTGGTCAATCGCTCGCGCGCGCCCAGCCACTGGGCCTCGGAAAGGGCGCCGGAGATCACCACCAGGGTCATGGCGTCGTTGCGCAGGTCGATTTCGGGCGGCTGGGCGAGGAGGTAGGCGAGCAGCCCAGGGTGCACATAGGCCATGGTCACGTCGCGCCCGGCCAGCGAGCGCCAGGACTGGTCGCTATCGTCAAGCACAACGCGCCCGCCAAGGCGCCAGACAATCATCGGCACGAAATAGCCGATCGCCGTCCAGCCGCCGAAGCCGAACATGTCGAGGCGGTATGTGGGCCGAGTTCGGGGAATTGGGAGATGCGGTCGTGCACCTCCTCGGCCTCATACGCAGGATCGGGGCGGATCTTCTTGTAGACGCCGGTGGTGGCCGAGGTCGTCAGGATGTGGGCGCCGGTGGCTTGGTCACGCGGCCGGTGCAGGGCCTCGACTGGCGCGAGAGCGGTTTCGTCGAAAACGTCCGGGGGGATGCAGATCAGCCGAAAGCCCTCGCGTGCGAGACTTCGGCGACGTCCGGCCAGGGGTCGGACCCAGCCATCACCACGCTCAAGACGTCAAGGTCGAGCTGCCGCAGATCGGCGGGGACGCGGCCGCTGACCGTGTCTATGCCGAGACTGCGCAATGCCAGCCCCACGACCCAGGCATGGGTCATGTCCTGGATGTAGAGGATGGCGACCTTGTCGCGGTCCATGGACTGGTCCTCGAACCAGGCCCGCGCCTTGAGGATGAGGTTCGCCAGGGCGTGGTAGCCGTGGGTGCGCCCGCGATAGGTCAAGGCCGGCCGGTCGGGCGTGGCGCGGGCGTGCGCGAAAATCTTATCCACCAGCGTCACGGCGCACTCCCCGCAATCTCCATCGACGAAGGTTTGCGAGCAGGCGGGTCTTGGCAACCGAAAACCCGCGGCGCGATCGGTGGCCAGGCTCATTCGCCCTTTTCGGGCCCATTGAGGCGCGCCCATACCCAGCTTCGTCCTTGGGTTTGGCGCGCCGAGTCCCTAGCTAACCCTGGCCCTCAACCCCGGAGTCGCCCCTTGTCATCGCCTGCCCTTATGTCGTCGTTCACGGTCCGCGACCTGACCCTGAAGAACCGGATCGTCATCTCGCCCATGTGCCAGTACAGCGCCATCGACGGGGTGGTTGGCGATTGGCACTTGGCGCATCTGGGCCGGTTCGCCATCGGCGGGGCGGCCCTGGTCTTCGTCGAGGCGACCGGGGTCGAGGCGCGCGGGCGCATCAGCCCGGGCGACGTGGGCCTTTGGAACGACGACCAGGCGCGGGCCCTGGCCCGCATCGCCGACTTTCTCAAAGCCAACGGCGCCCATGCCGGCATCCAGCTGGCCCATGCCGGCCGCAAGGGCTCGACGCGCCGGCCCTGGGACGGCGGCAGCGAACTCAACGCCGACGACGCGGCCAAGGGCGAGGCGGCGTGGGAGACACTCGCGCCCAGCGCCGTCACCTTCGCCGAGCACTATCCGACGCCCCGCGCCATGAGCACGGCCGACATGGCCGAGGTGATCATCGCCTTTCGCGAAGCCGCCCGCCGTGCCGACGACGCCGGTTTCGACGTGGTCGAAATCCACGCCGCCCACGGCTATCTGCTGCACGAATTCCTCTCGCCGCTGTCGAACTTCCGCACCGACGACTATGGCGGCGACCGGACCGGGCGGATGAAGTTTCCGCTCGAGGTCATCGAGACGGTCCGCGCCGTCTGGCCGGAGAAAAAGCCGCTCTTCCTACGCATCTCCAGCGTCGACCATGTGGAGGCCGGGCTGAGCATCGAGGATTCGGTGACCTTCGCGGCGGCGGCCAAGGCGTTGGGCGTCGACCTGGTCGACTGTTCGTCCGGCGGCAACAGCCCGACGCCGCCGAAGATTTTTCCCGGCTACCAGGTCGCCTATGCCGAGGCGGTGCGCGCCGGGGCCGAGGTCGCGACGATGGCGGTGGGCCTGATCCTGGACGCGGCCCTGGCCGAGGACATCATCGCCGGCGGCAAGGCCGACCTGGTCGCCCTGGCCCGCCCGGCCCTGGACGATCCGAACTTCGCCATCCACGCCTCAGCGGCCCTGACCGGCAAGCCGGACTACGCGCTCGCGCCCACCCCAGCCAAGAGCGGGCTCGACCGTCTGGCCCAGTCGCTGCGGCATCTGAAAACGGACTGATCCGAAAGGAAAACGCCGGCCGGCAGCGCCGATCTAAATCGGCGCCGCCTGCGAACCGGACCCTTCCCAGGGCGTTGTGGTCGCAATCCCTGGAGAGACAGCGACATGGCGACCGACGATTTCGACACCGACGCCGGCAATGGCGGCGAGACCCACCAGCATGCGGCGGAGGGCGGGCCGCATGGCGACGGCCAGGGGCATCTGACCACCAACCAGGGGATCCGGGTCTCAGACAACCAGAACAGCCTGAAGAGCGGTGAGCGCGGGCCGGCGCTGTTGGAAGACTTCGTGCTGCGCGAAAAGATCTTCCACTTCGACCACGAGCGCATTCCGGAGCGGATCGTGCATGCCCGCGGCTCAGCGGCGCACGGCTTCTTCGAGGCCACCGACGACATTTCCGACCTGAGCAAGGCGGCGCTGTTCAAAAAGGGCGAGAAGACGCCGGTGTTTGCGCGCTTCTCGACCGTCGCCGGCGGCGCGGGGTCGGTCGATACGCCGCGCGACGTGCGCGGCTTCGCGGTGAAATTCTACACCACCGAGGGCAACTGGGACCTGGTCGGCAACAACATCCCGGTATTCTTCATCCAGGACGCCATCAAGTTCCCCGACCTGATCCACGCGGTGAAGATGGAGGCCGACAAGGCCTATCCGCAGGCCGGATCGGCGCACGACACCTTCTGGGACTGGGCCTCGCTGATGCCCGAGGCCACTCACATGCTGATGTGGGCGATGTCGGACCGCACCCTGCCCCGCTCGCTGCGCATGATGGAGGGGTTCGGCATCCACACCTTCCAACTGGTCAACGCCAAGGGCGACGTGTCCTTCGTCAAGTTCCACTGGCGGCCGAAACTGGGACTCCAGTCGACCATCTGGGACGAGGCGCTGAAGCTGCAGGCGGCGGACAACGACTATCATCGGCGCGACCTGCATGAGGCGATCGCGGCCGGCAACTTCCCGGAATGGGAGTTCGCCATCCAGGTGTTCGACAAGGCGTTCGCCGACAAGCAGTCCTATGACGTGCTGGACGCGACCAAGCTGATCCCCGAGGAGGACATCCCCATCCGGGTCATCGGCCGCATGGTGCTGGACCGCAACCCGGACAACTTCTTCGCCGAGACCGAGCAGTCTGCCTTCTGCCCGGCCAATATCGTGCCCGGCGTCGACTTTTCAAACGACCCGCTGCTGCAGGGGCGATTGTTCTCCTACCTCGACACGCAAAAGTCGCGGCTGGGCACCGCCAACTTCCACCAGTTGCCGATCAACGCGCCGAAATGCCCGATGGCGAACTTCCAGCGCGATGGCCAGATGCAGATGGCCGTGCCGAAAGGCCGCGCCAACTACGAGCCGAACAGCCTGGCCGAGCATGGCGAGGAAGGCGGGCCGCGCGAATGCCCGGCGACGGGCTTTGTCACGTCATCTGGCGCAACGGGCGACGACGAGAGCGGCGAGAAGATGCGTATCCGCGCTGAGCGGTTCGCCGATCATTACAGCCAGGCGCGCCTCTTCTGGATCTCCCAAACGGAGAGCGAACAGGCGCACATCGCCTCGTCCTTCGTGTTCGAGCTGTCGAAGACCAATCTGAAGCAGGTGCAGCCGCGCATGGTCGCCGCGCTGCGCAATGTGGACGAAGACCTGGCCAAGCGGGTCGCCGCGGGGCTTGGCATCGACCTGCCGGCCAAGGCCAAGGCGGCGGTGGCGCCCGTGGAGATGAAGTCCTCCGACGCCCTCTCCATCCACAAGAAGATGAAGGCGACCATCGAGGGCCGCACCGTCGGCATCCTGATCGCCGACGGCAGCGACGCAGCCGAGGTCAAGGCGGTGACCGATGCGGTGACCAAGGCCGGCGGCACGCCGTTCATCGTCGCGCCCAAGGTCGGCGGGGCCAAGCTCTCGGACGGCAAGCCGATGAAGGCGGACGGTCAGCTGGCGGGCTCGCCCTCGCAGCTGTTCGACGCGGTGGCCATCGTGCTCTCCGACGCCGGCTGCAAGAGCCTGATCGGCCAGGGCGCGGCGGTGCAGTTCGTGATGGACGCCTTCGGTCACCTGAAGGCCATCGGCGCCTCGGCGGCGGCCAAGCCGCTGCTGGTCAAGGCGGGCGTGACGCCCGACGACGGGGTCACCGACCTCGGCAAGGCCTTCGTGACGGCGGCGGGCAAGCGCTTCTACGAGCGCGAGCCGAACCTTCGCGACATGGCCTAGTCGTCGTAAAGCTCGCCATTAAGGGTGACCTGGCGGATGCGGGACCGGCGTGGGCCGTGGAGTTCGACATCGGACAGCATGCGATCGAAGGCCGCGCTCCGGGCGCGCTCGGTATTGATCTGGCGGCTGCGACGCAGGAAGGCCACGTAAAGGCAGAAGCTGACGATGGTCGCGCCGGTGCTGGCCAGCAGCCACCAGCGCGCTGGCGGTTGGGTGACGCCGGCGATCACGGTGGAGACCACCAGAACCACGCACCACAGGGCCAGGACCACGGGCCGGGTCGCTTGGCGCGCGAAGGCTATGAAGGCGCGTTCGAGGGGGTTGAGCATGGAAATCCGGGTGTCCTGGCCGCCGTTGCAAAGGCTCTGAGCCTGAACTTAGCGGGGGCCGCATAGCGTTTCGCGGCGGCTTGATGGGGCGGCGTATAAAGGAAAGCTAAAGCCCGGCCGGCGGCTGTTTACGGCCCGGCGTGGCAATAGATATCGAGGCTTTATGCGGGGCGGGCGCAATATTCAGTCGTTGTCGGCGACCGGTTGGCCGCGGGTTTTTGGAAGGCGCGGGCTGGCGGCCAGACCATGATGGGTCCCGGATTGGAAGCGTTCTTGATGGCGGCGGCCCTTCGGCGCGCGGCATCGCCGGCGGAGCCGCCCAAGGCGCGCGCCGCCTATCCGCCCAGGCGCCCTCGCCGCCGGGAGGCCGGCCCGATGATCCTGGGCTGGCGGCCGATGTCGCCGCCGCGGAAATAGCGGCCGAGGGCGATGTACCGGTTCATATTCCTGGCCATCGATCGCTTGCGGCGACGGGAGCTGTCGGTCTTCTGCCTCAGCGATGACGACGCCCTCTTCATCGCCCGCGGGATGCGCAGCGGCGGCGCCATCGAGGTGCGGCGCGGCAAGCGCTTGATCGGTTTCGTGGGGCGCGTCGGCGGCTAGACTCGAAACCGGCTTGCACTCACCTTGCCATCGCGCGTACTTTGCATTGCAAAGGATGCGTCGCCCGTGACCAATCTCGACAGAGCCCTGGCCGAAATCAGCGCGATCCGCGGCCAGATGGCGCGCGCCAGCCAGTTTCGCGGTTACGGTCCGGCGACCTTCGCGGCGACCGGATTGCTGGCCGTGGCCACCGCCGCCGGCCAGGCCTTGTGGCTGAAGGATCCGGCGACGCACGTCTCCACCTATCTGGACCTGTGGATCGGCGTCGCGGCCGTGTCGGTGGCGCTGATCGGCTTCGAGATGGTGACGCGCTCGCGCCGGATGCATTCGGATCTGGCTGGCGAGATGATCCGCGCGGCGGTGGAACAGTTCCTTCCCGCCGGCGTGGCGGGGGTGCTGATCACGGCGATGCTCTTCCGGTTCGCACCGCATAGTTTGGGCCTGCTGCCCGGCCTTTGGCAGATTGTCTTTGGGCTTGGGGTCTTCGCCTCCTGCCGGTTTCTGCCCAGGGCCATGGTGTTGGTCGGGGTCTGGTACCTTGCCGGCGGGCTGATCGCCCTTGCCTACAGCGCCGACGCGCGGGCGTTTTCGCCCTGGATCATGGGCGCCGGTTTCGGGATCGGCCAGGGCTTGGTGGCGCTGGTGCTGCAACGCGGCGTCGGAGGCGGCGATGAGTGACCAGGGCGCCGGCCAGTTCGCCTATGAGGGGCTGGACCGGGTGATCCATGAGCGGGCGCGGCTGGGTGTGCTGACCTCGCTGATCGCCCACCCGAAAGGGCTGGCCTTCGGCGACCTTCGCCGCCTGTGCCAGCTCACCGACGGAAACCTGAGCCGCCACCTGCAGGTGTTGACCGAGGCCGGGTTCGTCGAGGCAGCCAAGTCGTTCGAGCAGAACCGGCCACAGACCTTCTGTCGGATCACCGCCGAGGGCCGCGCACGCTATCTCGACTACCTAGCCGTGCTGGAACAGGTGGTGCGCGACGCCGCCGCGGCGGTGAAGGCCGACGATGCATCCCCCGCCGGCCTCACGGGCTTCGCTCATACCTGACCCCTCTCTTTTTTGCCTGGAAACTTTGCAATGCCAAGTCCACTGCAACCCCAACCCAAGCTTCACGTGGCGATCATCATGGACGGCAACGGCCGCTGGGCGACGCGCCGTGGCCTGCCGCGCACCTTCGGCCATCGCGCCGGCGCCGAGGCCATGCGGCGCATCTCAAAGGCTGCGCCGGATCTGGGTGTGACCACCCTCACCTTCTTTGCCTTCTCCGCCTACAACTGGAGCCGCGCGCCGGCCGAGGTCGACGGGCTGATGCGCCTCTTGAGCGATTATCTGCGTTCGGAGACCAAGACCCTGATCGAGAGCGGCGCGCGCCTCAGCCTGATCGGCCGCCGCGACCGATTGCCTATCATCCACTGCGACCGACTGGCTCGCATCGAACAGGCCACGGCCGGCGGGCGACGGCTGCACATCCGCATTGCCGTCGACTATTCCGCCCGCGCCGCGATCGAAGCGGCGGCGGCGGGGGTAGCGGCGGGATCGGCCGACGGGTTCGGGCGGCTGGTGGCGCAGGCGGATGGCGACGAAGCGGCGGACGTCGACCTGCTCATCCGCACGGGAGGCGACAGGCGCCTCTCCGACTTCCTACTCTGGGAGAGCGCCTTCGCCGAACTCTGGTTCACCGACCAGATGTGGCCCGACTTCGACGAAACCGCCTTCGCCCATGCCGTCGCCGAGTTCCGCGGCCGCAAGCGCGCCTCCGCCCTTCCGGAGGGCCGCCGGCCGTGGGAAGAGGCCGCGGCCTAGGCGCCTGTGACGACATTACCTTAAGCCTGCGCCACTATAGTCTCAGGCTATGACGGCGGGCGCCTGGCACAATCAACGCGATAAGGCCCTTGTTCTAGCCGGGCTTGCAGCACCGCTGATGGCGGTCCTGATGATCTGGAGCCCCGCCGGGCACGGCGAACTGGCCGCACAACCTGAGCTCGCTGGAGACGGGTGAGTGGGCATTCTCGCTCCTGCTGGTTCCAGCCACTTATCCATTCGCGTTCGTAGTCGAGGCGATCGTGGGTATTCCGCTGATCGCCCTTGGATTGCAGCTGGGATTCATCCGCTGGTGGAGCGCCACCGCCGGAGGCGTCCTGACGGGCCTCGCGGCGGACCTCGCTATTCACTCCGGCCACCTTCCGACCGGTGAAGAGGCGGCGCGCCTGGGCTTCATCGGGGCTGTCTCCGGTCTCTCATTCTGGCTGGTCTGGACACGCGGACGACTGGTCGGGCCCGCGGGCGCTTGCGTGAAGGGCGCTCTGTTTGTGATCCTGGGGCTCACCGCCGATTGGGCCCTGTACGTCACCAGCGCCTTCGTATGGTTAGCGAAGGCCTCTCCCTCGCCAGCGCCGCGCTCACTCGATCTCGGCGACGCCTTGGCGAGCCTGCAAGCCTATGCGGTCGATTTCGGGCCGCTGGCCGCTATCGCGGTGCTGGTGGTCTGGGCAGGT
>Ga0302314_10007676_pt1 | contig 19370 bp, 21 predicted proteins | sample III_Palsa_N2_3_FD_200533 | JGI IMG/M metagenome (GOLD analysis project Ga0302314, IMG submission 200533) | Peat permafrost microbial communities from Stordalen Mire near Abisko, Sweden - III_Palsa_N2_3 | ecosystem: Environmental > Terrestrial > Soil > Palsa > Peat permafrost | place: Sweden...
ACTCGATCCTGAAATTCAGGTGGTTCTCGTTTACCCTGACGGACCACACCATCAGCATCGATTCCGGTGTCTTCATCCAGAGCTCGCGCGTGGTTCGTTTCGACAAAATTCAGGACGTGGAGGCGAGACGAGACCTTCTGCATAGGCTGTTGGGCCTGAAATCCGTGGCAATATGGACCGCATCGCTGGACCAGGTCCGCGGCAACACGCGGCGGCCCGATGGCCTGGTCGTTCTCGAAGCCGACACCGCTGATTGGCTGGCGAATTTCCTGTCCCATCCCGACCGGTCCCGTGCTCTGCCGGACGATGGCAGCCGTGAAGGCATGCAACCGACGGGGCGCAGCCGCCCCGGTAACTTCGGCGCCGTGATCGGATTCGTGTCGGTGGTTTTGCTCGCGGTGATTGCCTGGGGCCTGTGGAGTAAGTCTGGGGGCGCTCCGGTTCCCGGCGAGCGGGTCGCCGCGTCAGCACCTCCCAGCGCACCGGCCACTGCCGCTGCGCCAGCGCTTTCCGCTTCACCGGCCCCCGATTCGCAACCGGCCCTTCAGACCTACGCCGCAAATATGACGGCCGATCCGGTGGATTACACGATTGCCTGCAGCATGGCCTCGGGCGGCACACGCGGCGTGCCCGCTTGCGACAGCATGAAATGGGGGCAGCGGTGCGAGCGTGAAAACCAGTTCCGTTCGAACCCGACCTCCGAGAGCACTCGTCTGGTGCTCGCCAACCGCAGCGACCAGACTCTGAAGTTCTACTGGCTCGATACCTCCGGCCAGCGCACCCCGTACGCAGTTCTTGCGCCAGGCCGCAAAATTGGCCAGCCAAGCCATATCGGCGCTCACTGGCTCGTCGCCACCGATGACGGGCGCTGCGTGGGCATTTTCAACGCCGACACTGCAAGAATCGGTATTTTCTAAAATACTGCGCGTGCTGCACCGTCATTACGCACTCGGGGTATTGCGCGGGGCGCACTTGCCTTACTACCCCAATTCGTAGTGACGAATTTCAACTAAGTGCTTGTTTGGGTCGAAGAAGTACACCGCGTCGAACTCTGCCTTCGACATGGCGAAGGCCAGGTGCTCGCCGCCTGTCGTTCCCCATGGTGCGATCTGGATAACAAAGCTGGAAGTGACGCGAAGCATCGAGAAGGGCTCGCGGTCTCCGTCATGAATGAGCCCAAGAATACCGGTGCAGAAATCGATGCTCGCCGCTCGATCGTTGACGGCAAGGATGATGTGATCGAGTTCGATGCCCATGTGACCCTCCAATGTCGGCACCCAGCTTATCGGAAGACAGCCTACTGCAAAATGTCGGCTAATGGCTGGTCGTGGACGGGCCCCGATCAAGGGCTGACGACCGTTTTTGGAGCCGGGCGAGCGCCGTACAGCGATTGTCACACTGCGAGTGCGCTACAGTGTTGAACACAGCGAGGCGCCGCTTCGATTCGGAGCGACACTTGTACTAAGGAGCGACACTTGTACCAGAATGAACCAGCGGCAAATCGACGCGCGTTTCGGGCGCGCCCATACGGCGTTTGTTGGGCGTTGTTGTTTTGTTTTTTGACGGCGGGCGCCGCTCGGGCCGAGGAGCAGCCCACTGCGGCAATGATGGAGCCGGTACACGGCCTGGTCACGTTCATGAGCAGCCTGCGCCGCGGCGAGCAGCCCACGGTGTTCGCGCGCCGAGGCCTCTGCATCGTCGAGAATTTTGCGCCGTTTCTGTTTTGCGGCTTGCAGGCCGCGGCGAACTGGTCGGCGGGATTCCGCGCGCACGCCGCGGCGGGCGACCTCAAGAACCTGGCTGCGGCTTTCGGCGAAGCGCACGACTTCAATCAGTCGGGCAAGCGCGTCTATTTCTCATTGCCCACGACATGGACGGGACTGACGCATGGCAAGTCCTTCGAGGAGCATGGAGCATGGTCCTTCGTGCTCGAGCAAGAGGATGCGGGATGGCGGATCCTGGGCTATGGGTGGGGAGTGACGGCGTATTCGGAGACGCCGCGGTAAGAAGTTTAAAGGGGGTACGACTTTAGACCGCTACCCCGTCATTGATGCCGACCGCTGCGCGCGGCTTGATCTTGGCAATCGTGGCTCCTGCGGCGTCCTCGGCGCACTGCACATCGTAGTTGGCCTGAAAATTCATCCAGAATTGATGCGAGGTGCCGAAGAAACGCGCCAGACGCAGCGCCGTGTCCGCGCTGATGCCGCGCCGGCCGCGCACGATCTCGTTGATTCTTGCAGGCGTCACGCCGATCGCGCGGGCGAGCGCATTGCTCGAGAGCCCGAGAGGCAGCATGAACTCCTCGCGCAGCTGTTCGCCGGGGTGGATGGGTTTCAGTTTCTTGGCCATAACGTCACTCCTTTAGTGGTAATCCACTATCTCTACATTGGTCGGCCCTTGCGCCGTCCACACGAAGCACACGCGCCATTGATCATTGATGCGGATGCTGTGCTGCCCTTTGCGGTTCCGCTCCAAGGCTTCGAGCCGATTCCCGGGCGGGGAGGCCAGGTCGAGCAAAACGTGCGCCGCGTCCAGCTGGTCCAGTTTGCGTCGGGCCACCGACTCGATATTCACAAACCGCGCTATTCGGTGGCGCTGGTGCAGCGCCTGTGTGTCTTTGCACTTAAACGACTGGATAGTCACGACCTATATACTATATCGATATCCGATATACATGCAAGCGTGCCATCACGCAGAGAGTCAGCCTCGTTCTCGCACGCCACCACGAATGGCAAATCGACGTCGCCTCCGCCTGTCCGAGTTCGAGTCAAAGAATATGTAACGCGGATGAGTGCGACCGTTCATCTCAAAGACTCAGTGCGTGGGCGGATCCGATCCATGCCACGTAGCGCGCATGGTGTGCTTCGGTCTAGATCGCGGTGCGCCTAGCGGCTGTGGCAGGCCTCGCGCATAGGGAGATACATTCCGCACGCCATCGACTCCTCGCAAGCGGGGACAGGTACATGGAGCGTCACGCGCGGGGTAGCCACTTGGCGCTATTCGGTGCGTGTCAAGCGCGAGGCGATTCCCCTTCTTTGTCCGCCGGTACGTTACTGAGCCGACGGCGTGTATCTGCCCGGCTATGACGCGGCACCGGTGTTTCGGTAGCTGCCGGTACTGACGGCGAGCAAGCTGCAGGCGCTGGTGCAGCAGATCGCCGAATGCATCGGGATGGTGCTGGAGTCACGTGGCCTGGTCGAGCGCTAGGCGGCTTTCATCCTCACGGCAAACAGTGTTCTTGAGCACGCGCCCCGGATGTGCCGGGTTGAACATCTCGCTCATGAAAAACTCCTAGTGATAATCCTGGTAGTCGACCGATCTGCCCGTTATCCGCGATCTGTCTTTCGCGTGGATCGACGGTAGCTCGCTTCAATCTACAAGGCCGTACAGCTAGCGCAGAGGATCACTGCGCTCGTCATGAATACCTTTGGACTGGGCTCGAGGACGCCGCAGAGGCCTTCGCTCTGCGGTGTGTTGCGCCCCGTGTTCTGAAGCTACCGGTAGAGGATTACCGCTACCTGCAGGCCGTCCTCGAGTATTCGCACGCGCATCGGCGGCGCGCCCCAATCATCAGTTAACAGCGCGTGGACAAGCGCCTTGCCTTCGTAACCCTGCACGGCCAACGACTTGTATTTGGACAGGTAGTGATCGCCCGTGAATCGCATCTGTGAGCCGTCAGCCAAATCCGCGAGAACCTTGATCGTCACCTTTCGCTTCCTTCCTGTGCGCCCTGGCGCTGATACGCAATGATACAGGTGGCTCCTACACGTCTTGGCAATGATGCCAGCATGCGGCAGCCCCACCGACCTGGCCTCGCAAGGGCTAGAGCACCGGGTACGGTGCGGCCCTCGAGCCGATCGCGGTGGGCCGCGTTCGACATGGTCAAGTACGCGGCGATGATCTCGACGTGGAAGGAATCAATCAGCAGGTACTGAGTCGAGAGCGGGCCGGACGCTGCGGGACGATGCGCCAGCGCACCTTGCTCCAGTAGATCGAATTGCGGTCGCGGGGAGAGTGCGTTTAGAGGGGAGGGGTGCGGCTGCGCGGCCGCGGCGGGGCGCGCGATGTTGTCGGCAGGCATGGAAATCTTCTCGAGGCAGTTTTTGGAAAAACGTTTGCTTCCGAGTTGCCTGCAATACTTTTCGTGCGGATTTCGTACACCGCTTGCCGCCTAGGCGTAACCCATTGATTTAATTGGCGCTCCCTACGAGATTCGAACTCGTGTACTTGCCTTGAGAGGGCAATGTCCTAGGCCTCTAGACGAAGGGAGCGGTATTTAGCGGTTCTGGGCGCCTGAACCCAAGAGGGCTGGTAGTATACGGGCCAATTTTTTGGACTCAAGCGGAACCCTTCTTTTTGAACGCATCGTCGACGCCAATTGCCCCCCTGATCATCCCTCGCTCCGAGCATTCGATATCGCGTGCAGCGATCTCGCCGAACGCCTTGAAAGTCCTGTACCGCCTCAAAGAGGCGGGTTATCAGGGGTTTTTGGTCGGTGGGGCGGTCCGAGACCTGCTTCTGGGCATTACTCCGAAGGATTTCGACGTGGCGACCAATGCCCTGCCGGAAGAGGTCAGGCGCTTGTTTCGCAACTGCCGCCTGATCGGCCGGCGTTTTCGCCTGGCACACGTGCATTTCGGCCATGAAATTATAGAAGTGGCGACTTTCCGCGCGGCGGCGGCGCCGGAACGCGAAGATGCCGAGGAAATGGACCCCGACCCGGACAATGAAGGCTCCGCGGAAGAGGGAGCTGTGCAGGGGGGCGCTCCGACCTACGATTCCGAGCACCGCGCCTTCGACCAGACCGGACGGATCCTGCGCGACAATATCTACGGCAGCATCGAAGAGGACGTGTGGCGGCGCGATTTCGCGGCCAACGGCCTCTACTACAGCATCGACGATTTTTCGATTTGGGACTTCGTGGACGGCGTCAGCGATGTGCGCGCACGCCGCCTGAAATTGATCGGCGATCCGGAAACGCGCTACCGGGAGGATCCGGTGCGCATGCTGCGTGCGGTGCGCTTCGCGGCCAAGCTCGATTTCTCGATCGAGCCGGTGACGGAGGCGCCCATGGCCAAGCTTGCGTACTTGCTGGACGGTGTGCCGCCGGCGCGATTGTTCGACGAGAGCCTGAAGCTATTCCTCTCGGGCTTTGGCGCGAAATCCTATCGGCTGCTGAAGCAATATGGGCTGTTCGAGCATTTGTTTCCGTTGTCCGCGGCCGCCTTCAAGCTGCCGCCGTATGCTTACGCGGAGGAGATGCTGGAACGCGGCCTGATCAACACGGATGAGCGTATCGCGGCCGACAAGCCGGTGACGCCGACCTTCCTGTTTGCGGTGCTGCTGTGGAGCGCGGTGCTGCGCGAGCTGAACGAGCGGCAGGCGGGGCCTGCGCCGGATCTTGGGCTGCTCATGCAGGCTTGCGACACCGTACTGCGGGCACAGCAATCGCGCGTGGCCATCCCGCGGCGCTTTGCCATTCCGATGCGGGAATTGCTGATGCTGCAGCCGCGGTTCAACCGCCGCAGCGGAGTCAAGTCCCTGAGCCTGCTGCAGCATCCGCGTTTTCGCGCGGCCTATGATTTCTTGCTGTTGCGCGCCCAAGTCGGCGTGGCCGATCCCGAGCTGGCGAAGTGGTGGACCGATATACAGGTGCTGCCGCAGGAAGAGCGTGTGGCGCTGGTCCAGGCGCGGCCCGCGGAACCGGCCGCCGAGGGCGAGGGCTCGGTGGCTCCCGGCCGCAGGCGGCGGCGCCGGCGACGCGGCGGAGCGGCACGCAGTTAAGCATGACCTCGCTCTGGCGGCCTGCCTATGTGGCGATCGGTAGCAATTTGAATGACCCGCGGGCACGGGTGTGCGAGGCGTACGAGCGCCTCGCGGCATTGCCCGCGACACTCCCGGTGCGGCGCTCGCGGCTGTATGGCACCCAGCCGATGGGGCCGCAGGACCAGCCGGACTTCGTGAATGCGGCGGCGGGCTTGCTGTCTCAACTGACGGCACGGGAACTGCTCGAGGGCTTGCAGCGGATCGAAGCGGCCATGGGGCGCACTCGCCAGGAGCACTGGGGCCCGCGCGTCATCGACCTGGATCTGGTGTGGATGGTGGGGGAGGCGATCGGCGAGGCTGAGTCCATGCTGCGCGGGCCTGGGTTGACGCTGCCGCACCCGGGAGTGTCGACACGCAACTTCGTCCTGTATCCTCTGGCTGATATCGCCCCGACGCTTGCGATTCCGGGACACGGCACTGTATTGGAACTGTTGCGCCGTGCCGGTGATGCTGGGATTACGGTTTTGGAGCAGTAGAAGAAACACTCAATGGCGAGCGCAATACCGCACCGATTCATTGTCGTCGAGGGTCCGATCGGCGTCGGCAAGACCAGTCTCGCCCGCCGTTTAGGGCAATCCCTGAGCGGCCAGCTCATCCTCGAGCAGGCCGACCAAAATCCATTTCTCGAGCGCTTCTACAAGAATCCACGCGCGGCGGCGTTCCAGACTCAACTGTTCTTCCTGTTCCAGCGGGCACGTCAATTGGAAGAGGTCCGGCAGGAGGATTTGTTCGGCGCCGTGCGCGTCGCGGACTACTTGCTGGAAAAGGACAGGCTGTTCGCGCGCGTGACCCTCGATGATGCCGAATACGCGCTGTACGAACGTGTCTACGAAAGGGTGGTCGTGGATGCGCCCAAGCCCGATCTGGTGGTGTACCTGCAGGCTCCCGTGGACGTACTGGTGGACCGTATCGCCAAGCGCGGCATTCGCTACGAGCAGCATATCGAACGCGGCTATCTCGACAAGCTCACCCAGGCCTATGCGCGGTTCTTCCACAGCTATGATTCCGCGCCGCTGCTGATCGTGAATTCCGCAGCCATCGATCCGGTGAACAACGAGGACGACTATCAGCAGCTGTTCGCCCAAATCAGCAAGACGCGGCGCGGCCGGCACTTCTTCAATCCGGTGGGCAGCAGTCTGCTGCCGCCCGGCTAAAGGTCCCCTGTGGCCGCAGCGCGAGTCGTCTCGTGCTGCGCCAGCGCCCAGTGCACGTGCTCACGCACCAGAGGCGAGGGATGTTGCGCTCGGCTTCGCAGCGCCTCCACGATCGCGGGCGAACTCGGTGCATTGCCCAGCGCGACCGCGATATTGCGCAACCATCGCTCATAGCCGATGCGGCGAATGGCGCTGCCTTCCATTCGCCGCTGGAATTGTGTTTCGCTCCAGCCGAAAAGCGCGGCCAGCTGCGAATTGTCCAGACCGTGCCGCACCGTGAAGTCTTTCTCGACAGTGGGGCGTGCGAACTTATTCCAGGGACAGGCCAATTGGCAGTCATCGCAGCCGTAGACGCGGTTGCCGATGGCACGGCGAAATTCCACAGGGATCGGGCCGCTCAATTCGATGGTGAGATAGGAAATACAGCGGCGCGCGTCGAGCCGGTAGGGGGCCACTATGGCCCCGGTAGGGCACGCGGGTATACAGGCGCTGCAGGTGCCGCAATGTGCGGTGGCGGCCTGATCCGTGGGTAATTCCAGGTTCAGGTAGATTTCGCCGAGAAAAAAATACGATCCGGCGTCGCGATCGATGAGGTTGGTGTGCTTGCCGATCCAACCCAGGCCGGCATTGCGCGCCAGGGCTTTCTCCAAAACCGGGGCGCTGTCGGTGAACGCGCGATAGCCAAAGGGCCCGACGGCGCTCTCGATGCGGTCGCAGAGACGCTGCAGGCGCGCGCGCATGAGCTTGTGGTAGTCGCGCCCCAGGGCATAGCGGGAAATATAGGCAACCGTGCGGTCGGCCAGCGTGGCTTCGGCATCGGCCGCGTCCACCGGCCAGTAATCCATGCGCACACTGATGCAGCTCACGGTTCCCGGCAGAAGTTCCGCGGGCCTGCTGCGCTTGACTCCGTGGCGCGCCATATAGGCCATCTCGCCGTTGAATCCCGCTCGCAGCCAGTCGAGAAAATGTGCCTCGTCGCGCGCAAGATCGATGTGCGCGACGCCGAGCCGCGCGAATCCCAACTCCGCGCTCCAGCGCCGTATGTCGGCCATCAGGGCTGGCGGGTCGGGTATGGTGGCCGGTGGGATCGAGGGGTTCATGCGCCAAGGCTAATGGGTGACCGGTATAATGGCTACCAACGCCGCAACCTGCCGCGCCGGTATATTCATGCTTCGAGTCTCGATGGATCTTCACCTGGCCGACAGCGGCGTCACGGAAGCGCTGGGGCAGGCTCTCGCGCGGTCGCTTCCGGCCGGAACCGCGTCGCTGGGCGCCGTGGTGTACCTGCAGGGCGATCTTGGCGCAGGAAAGACCACTTGCGTGCGCAGCTTGCTTCGAACATTGGGAGTCACCGGGCTGGTGCGCAGCCCGACCTACACTCTGGTCGAGACCTATGATCTTGCGGCGCTCACCTGTGTTCATGTGGACCTGTATCGCGTACGGGATCTGACCGAAGTCGATGAGTTGGGGCTGCGTGATCTGGTGGGACCCCGTTGCCTGCTATTGGTGGAATGGGCCGACAAAGGCGCCGGTGTATTGCCTCCCGCCGATTTGAATTTGATGCTGAGCTACGCGGGCGATGGACGTCAGGCCCATCTGAGCGCCGGGACGCCGCTGGGGTCCACTTGGCTCGAAGACCTGGGATATGACACTAGGTTAGCGCCCTATGTCTCTAATTTAACTTGAAAAACGCTCCGTCTAAGCCTAAGTTACCGGAATGAGGTTTCTGGTCTCACGGATCGCTTGGGTCATGCTGCTGTCGGCATCGCTTATGCTGCAGGCGCACGCAGTGGACGTGAGTGCCATTCGGCTTTGGGCGGGCCCTGACGGTACCCGCGTGGTGCTGGACCTGTCGGGCAGCGCGCAGCATAGCCTGCAGATCCTGAAGAACCCCGATCGCGTGGTCCTCGATGTCGCAGGCGCACGGCTGGCGAGCGGCGCGCGCGCTGCCCCGGCCGGTACCGGGGTGGTCAAAGAAGTGCGCATGGGCCGGCGGCCTTCGGGCGAGCTGCGTATCGTTTTCGACATGACGCGGCCCATCCAAGCCAAGAGCTTCCTGGCGGCGCCCAATAATCGCTATGGCTATCGATTGGTCATCGATCTGGGACAGAGTCAGAGCGTCGAGACACCGGTCAAGGTGGAGCACGCGCGGCCGGATGCCCGCGACCTGGTCATTGCGGTGGACGCTGGACATGGCGGAGAAGACCCCGGCGCGATTGGCATGTACGGCACGCGTGAGAAGGATGTGGTGCTCGCCATCGCCCGGGAACTCGCGCTGAAGATCAATGCCGAGCCGGGGATGAGGGCCGTACTCACCCGCAACGGCGATTACTTCGTGCCCCTGCGCGACCGCATGCGGCGCGCCCGGGCACAACAGGCGGATCTATTCGTTTCCATTCATGCCGATTCGATTCGCGACCGTCGCGTCGACGGCTCGTCCGTCTACATCCTCTCGCAGCGAGGCGCCACCGACGAGGCCTCGCGCTGGCTCGCCGAGCGCGAAAATGCGTCCGACTTGATCGGCGGCGTGTCTTTGGACGACAAGGACGATGTGCTCGCCTCGGTGCTGTTGGACCTGTCGCAGTCGGCGTCTTTGAGCGCCAGCCAGGTGGCCGCGGAGCGGGTGCTGCGTGAATTGAATCGGGTAGGGGAAATCCGCAAGCCACAAGTGCAGCAGGCTCGCTTCATGGTGCTGAAATCCCCGGACATTCCCTCGATGCTGGTCGAGACGGCCTATATCTCCAATCCGCAAGAAGAGCTGCGGCTGCGTTCAGCGCCGCATCAAGCGAAACTCGCCGCCGCCATCCACCAGGGCGTACACGACTATTTTTACGCCAATCCGCCGGCGGGCACTCGCGTAGCACAGCTCGCGGCCGGCGGTCCGCCGCGCGCGGTGCTGGCCCCGGCGGGCGATTCGGGCGGCTGACGGCGACACTCGGGCCATAGGCCCATAGGCCCATAGGCCCATAGGCCGTAGCCGGCGACGCGGTGAGCCCCGCGATGGCGCAGGCTGTGCGAAAATGCGCAGTTTACGAGGTCGCGCTTGCCCATCCAACTCTTGTCCGATGCTCTGATCAGCCAAATCGCTGCCGGCGAGGTCATTGAGCGGCCGGCGTCCGTGGTGAAGGAACTGGTGGAGAACGCACTGGACGCGCGTGCAAGCCGCATCGAGGTGGAACTCGAACGCGGCGGATGCGGCTTGGTTCGAGTGCGCGATGACGGCATCGGGATTCAGCCCGAGGAAATTGCACTGGCGCTGGCGCGCCACGCCACCAGCAAAATCGCTTCCTTGGACGATCTCGAAAGCGTCGCGACCCTGGGATTTCGAGGCGAGGCTTTGCCGAGCATTGCCTCAGTGTCCCGATTGTCCCTGATCTCACGGCCCGCGGCATCGGCGCATGCCTGGTCCGTCGAAGCCCGCGACGGAATTCTCGCCGCCCCGGCGCCTGCATCGCATCCGCTCGGCACCAGTGTCGAGGTGCGCGATCTATTCTTCAACGTGCCGGCACGGCGTAAATTTCTGCGCACCGAGACCACCGAATATCAGCACATCGTGCGCATGCTGGAACGCCTGGCGCTGTCCCGGTTCGACGTGGCCTTTACGCTGGCGCACAACGGCAAGACGGTATGGTCGCTGCCGGCGGCGAGCACCACTGCGGAGCGTTTGGCGCGCGTGGCCAAAATATGCGGCGAGGACTTTGCCGGCCACGTCATCGAATTGAAGCATGACACCGAGAGTTTGCGGCTGTCCGGATGGCTGGCACTGCCGACGTTTTCGCGCAGCCAGTCGGACCTGCAATTCGCCTTTCTCAACGGCCGATTCGTGCGCGATAAGCTGTTGGCGGGCGCGGTGCGGCTGGCCTATCAGGACGTGCTGTTCCACGGCAGATTCTCCGCTTACCTGCTGTATTTGGAGTTGGACCCGACTGCCGTCGACGTCAATGCTCATCCGCAGAAGCTGGAGGTGCGATTTCGCGATTCGCGGCGCATTCATGATTTCGTGTTTCGCACGCTGGAGCGGGTGCTGTCGGACACGCGTCCCAGCGCCGAATCCGCGGGCAGCGCTCCGCTCGATTGGCTCACGGGCAGTGCACGCTTCGATCGTGTTGCGCCTCCCAATCAGGCACGATTCGCACTGCCCGAGGGGCGGCCGCCGCGGTCGGGCGAGGATGCTTACCGCAGCTTGGTCGAGCGCGGAGACTTGGGCCTAAGCGTCGGTGAGGGTCAGCCCTTCGACGGCAGCCGGCCAGCCGGCAATGCCCAGTCGCATGGCGACGCTCATTCGCACAGCGACGCCCAATCGCGCAGCGATGCCGCGCCGCTGGGATACGCGATTGCGCAGCTGCACGGTGTCTATATCCTGGCACAGACCGCAGACGGCATCGTCTTGGTGGACATGCACGCCGCGCACGAGCGGGTGATGTACGAGCGGATGAAGATGTTGCTGGCGGGGCAAACGGCGCAGCAGCAATTGCTGCTGCCGGAGATTCTGCATGTGAGTCCGGCGCAGGCCGAAGCCGCTGAATTGCATGCGGCGGAATTTGCGGCACTGGGCTTCGGGGTCACGCGTTTGGCGCCCGATCAGTTGGCATTGCGGGCGATTCCCAGTCTCCTGTCGGGCCGTGATCCGGCTGGCATCGTGCGCGATGTTCTGTCGGACTTGCTGGAGCAAGGTCACTCGCGGCGGGTCGAGGAGTCGATCAATCACTTGCTTGCGACCATGGCCTGTCACGCCGCAGTCCGTGCGCAGCGCAATCTGAGTCTGCCTGAAATGAACGCCTTGCTGCGTGAAATGGAAGGCACGGAGCGCGCCGATCAGTGCAACCACGGGCGCCCCACCTGGGTTCGCCTGTCGATCAACGATCTTGATCGGCTCTTTCTACGCGGGCGATGACGGACGAGGCCGCCCCGGACCAGGCGCCGCAACGCGGCGCGGCCGATCGCCGGCAGGCGATATTGTTGATGGGCCCTACCGGCTCCGGTAAATCCGATCTGGCGATGCGTCTGGCCGAAATGCTGCCCCTCGAGATCCTTAGCGTGGATTCGGCGCTCGTGTATCGCGGCATGGACATCGGTACCGCCAAGCCCACGGCAGCCATGCGTGGGCGAGTGCCGCATCATCTGCTCGATATTCGCGATCCAGCGGAAAGCTACTCCGTCGGCGATTTCACCCGCGACGCGGCCGGCGCAATGCAGGATATTTGGCGGCGCGGGAGGCATCCGCTGCTGGTGGGCGGCACCATGCTGTACTTCCACGCCTTGACGCATGGAATTGCTGATCTGCCCGCGGCGGACCTCGGCGTGCGCGCCGCGATCGAGGCGCAGGCGGAGTCCGACGGGTGGGCAGCCGTGCACCAGGAGTTGAGGGAGGTGGATCCGCAGGCGGCGGCGCGTATTCATGTCAACGATCCGCAGCGCATTCAGCGCGCACTCGAGGTGTACCGGTTGACGGGCGAAAGCATCACGAGACTGCAACAGAAGCGTGTGTCGGTTTTTGACGACGTCGACGTCACAGAATTTGTGCTTGCGCCCCTTGAACGCCGCGAATTGCACACCAGAATCGGAAAGCGCTTCGGCGCGATGATGGGAGCGGGCCTCTTGGAAGAGGTCAGGGCGCTTTTTGAAAGAAGCGATCTGAGCGCGGAACATCCATCGATGCGCGCGGTCGGATATCGACAGTTGTGGCGACATTTAGCGGGACAGTGTGAGTTGAACGAAGCTGAGAACCAGGCAATTGCGGCAACGCGGCAACTAGCCAAGCGCCAGTTGACGTGGTTGCGCCGGCGCGATCGGGCGCGGTGGTTCGATTCCGTGCACTCTGATGTGGCACCGAAGATGATGGATGCGCTGTCCAGGGGCCAATTCGCAATACCGTCCGGTATCACGTCTTGAGGAGCGCTGTGCTAGCATGAATACGTATGTGCCTGTTGCCGCAGGGAAGTGGTCCGGCAGTTCAAATGACACTAAAAAACAAGGAGCTTCACCCATGGCCCGTGGCCAGTCACTGCAGGATCCATTCTTAAATGCCCTGCGCAAAGAACGCGTGCCCGTCTCAATTTATCTTGTGAACGGCATCAAACTGCAAGGACAGATCGATTCCTTCGATCAGTTCGTCGTCTTGCTCAGAAACAGTGTGAGCCAGATGGTCTACAAACATGCCATTTCCACGGTGGTGCCCGCGCGCAATGTGCGATTGCCGACCGGTGAGGATGGCGAAGTGACGGAACCGGCTATTGTCGAGTGAACCTGGTCGAATGAACCCCGGTCGAGTCGCATCGATCGCGGCCTGCGAACATACCTGTCGTTCACTCAGACAAGTGGCGAGGCGGCACTCTGCAATTGTTTGAACGTCCACGAGGCGGAGAGCGTGCCGTTCTCGTGGGCGTCGGCATCGGGCAGCCCGTAGATCCCAACGATACGGTCGAATTCCGTGCGCTGGCCGCATCGGCAGGGGTGGTGGGAGCGGCGCTCGTGCTTGCCTCCCGGGCCCGCCCGGATCCTAAGTACTTCGTTGGTTCGGGCAAGGCCGAGGAAATACGCGCCAGCGCGGAGGAGCATCATGCGGATCTGGTGTTGGTGGACCAAACGCTGACACCGAGCCAGGAGCGCAATCTCGAGAAACTCACCGGCCGTCGAGTATTGGATCGTAACGGCCTGATATTAGATATCTTTGCCCAGCGTGCCCGTAGTTTCGAGGGCAAGCTTCAAGTCGAACTCGCTCAGCTCTCGCACCTGTCGACCCGCTTGGTCCGGGGATGGACCCACCTCGAGCGGCAGAAGGGCGGCATCGGATTGCGGGGACCCGGCGAGACTCAGCTGGAAACCGACCGTCGCTTGATTGCCAAGCGCATCCGTACGCTCAAGGGACGATTGGAAAAGCTGGCACGGCAGCGCGATACCGGCCGGCACGTGCGGCGCGAGGTGCCGGTGCCTACCGTGGCGCTCGTGGGCTACACCAACGCCGGCAAATCCACCCTGTTCAACGCGCTGACGGGCGCGGCCACCTTTGTCGCCGATCAGCTATTTGCAACGCTGGATCCCACCGTCCGGCAGGTCAAGCTGGCGGGGGTCGGTGAGGTCGTGCTGGCCGATACCGTGGGTTTCGTGCGCGCTCTGCCGCACGAACTGGTGGCGGCGTTTCGATCCACCCTGCAGGAGGCACGCGATGCGGACCTGTTGCTGCACGTGGTGGACGCGAGCGACCCACAGCGCGATGAGCGTATCGAACAAGTCCGCGAAGTACTGCGCAGCATCGGGGCGGGCGATATCCGCGAGCTGGTGGTGCTCAATAAGATCGATCTGGCGGGCGAAACAACCCGAATGGTGCAGGGCAGGGACGGGGTGGCCACACTGGTTTCGGCCTCCGCGGTCACCGGCGAGGGCTTGCAGGAGTTGCGCGAGGCTTTGGCGCATGCCGTGCACCCCAACCAGGTGCGCCGGACCCTGCATCTCGAATTGCCGGCTGCCGCCGTCCGTTCGGATCTCTATAAACGCAATGCGGTGCGCGCCGAGCGGCAGTGCGAGGACGGCAGCTGGGACCTGGACGTCGAACTCGATTTAGCCGAAGTGGCCAAATTATTGGGCAGTAAGGGCGTCAATCTGGTGGAAACCAAGGAAAGGACCCGCGAACAGCGCGTGGCTTAAGCTAGCTTGTGGACGGCGGGTCGGCTGTTAGAATGCGCCGCTGTTCACACATAGGCATTACGCATGGCTTGGAACGAACCCGGCGGCGAGAAACGCAATCCTTGGAATCGTCCGCAACAATCGCAGAACGATTTGGACGATGTACTGCGAAATTTCCAGCGGCGCCTATCCGCCTTGTTCGGGCGCGGCGGGGGCGGCGCAGGGGGAGGGGGGCAGAACGCCGCCAGCTTCGGCAGGGGCCTGAGCAGTGTCCTCGTATTGATCTTTGCCGTGTGGATCGGCAGCGGCCTCTACCGCGTCGATGCGCAGGAACGTGCGGTGGTGCTGCGCTTCGGCAAGTATCTGCAGACCACGGGACCCGGTTACAACTGGCATCTTCCTTGGCCGATCGAGCGCAAAATCATCGTCAACGTCTCGCATCAATACAGCGTCGTCGACGATGCCAGCATGCTCACGGCCGACACCAATCTGGTGGAGGTCAAATCCGCCGTTCAGTACATCCAGCCCGATGCGCTCAAATTGCTGTTCAAGGTGCGTGACGTCGAAGACACGCTGACCCAGGTGAGCGAAAGTGCGATGCGCGAGGCCGTGGGACAGGCCTCGCTCGACAAGGCCTTGGCGTTCGATGCCTCCATCACCGACCGAGCCAAGTTCCTGCTGCAAAGGACGCTCGACAATTACGATATGGGAATCCACATCCTGAGCGTGAATCTCACCGGCGTGAACGTGCCGGAAGCGGTGCAGGATGCGCAGCGCGATGCCATCAAGGCCGACAAGGACCGCCAGCGCTATCAGCAGGATGCAGAAACCTACCGCAACGATGTGCTGCCGCGGGCGCGCGGCGAGGCCGCGAAAGAGGTGCTGGATGCCGAGGCCTACCGGCTGCAAGTGCTCGCCCTGGCGCAGGGCGAGACCGCACGCTTCGATCAGGTTCTTTCCCAGTACGAGCATGCCCCGGCGGTGACGCGCGAGCGCATGTATCTCGAAGCCATGGGGAACGTCTACAAGAATTCACGCAAAGTGATCGTCGACACGAAGAACGGCAGCAGCATGATGTATTTGCCGCTCGATAAATTGATTGCGCCGGGACCGCAGTCGGTTGCGAATCCGAACGACACCATGACGGTGCCTCCGGCGCGCATCCCAGAAATTCAAGTTGCGCCTGCCGAGGATCCTGCGCGCGCGCGTGGGGTACGCTGATGCAAAACAGAATTCTGTACACGCTCTTGACGCTGGTCGTCCTCATTTTGGTGGTGCGCTCCAGCGTGTTCACCGTCAGCGAAGGGCAGCTCGCCATCAAATCCATCGGCGGCGAAATCGTCGATTCCAATTTCGAGCCGGGGCTGCATTTACGGATTCCCCTGGTCGAAGAGGTCAGCCGCTTCGACAAGCGCATCATCACGCAACTGTATCGGCAGGAGTTGTTCCTGACGCGGGAACAGGAACAGCTGAAGGTGGATTTCTACGTCAAATGGCGCATCAATAATTTGCGCCGTTACTACGAAGCCACCGGCGGAGCGGAGGAAGTGGCCAACGATCGCCTCGGCGAGACCGTCAAGGACAGCATCAAGACCGTGGTGACCCAGCGCACGCTGCAGCAGGTCGTCACCGCCGAACGCACCGAATTCACCGATTCCATGATGAAGAATGCCCGCCCGGCGGCAGAACAGCTGGGCGTGGATCTGGTGGACGTGCGCATCACCAAGATCGATCTGCCCCAGCAGGTCCAGGATTCGGTATTCGACAGGATGCGCGCGACCTTCAAGGCGCAGGCGGCCAAATTGCGCGCCGAAGGCGTCGAATCGTCGGAGCGCACGCGGGCCGATGCGAACAAGCAGCAGACCGAAATTCTGGCCGAGGCGGCGCGTCAGGCCGGGCAGATTCGCGGCGAGGGCGATGCCTCTGCGAGCGAGGTGTACGCCAAGTCATATTCCAAGAACGCGGAGTTCTACAGCTTTTACCGCAGCATGCAGTCGTACCGGGATGCCGTGGGCACCCAGGGCGATGTGCTGGTGATCGCACCGGACAATGCTTATTTCAAATATTTCAATAAATCGCAGCCGCAGCCTCCGCCGAAATGATGGACATAGGGTGGAGCGAACTCGCGCGCTATTTGGCCGGCGCCTTTGCGTTGTACCTGGTCCTCGAGGGTGTGTTGCCTTTCGTCAACCCGACGGCCGCCCAGCGGCTGATGGCGAAGCTCGCCCAGACCGAAGCGAAGCAACTGCGATGGGGAGGATTGATCAGCATGGTGGCGGGATTGGCATTGCTGTGGGTGGCGCGTAATGGGTAAGAACCTGGTCGTGATCGGCTTGCAATGGGGCGATGAGGGCAAGGGCAAGGTCGTCGATCTCCTGACCGACCAGGTGAAGGCCGTGGTGCGCTTCCAGGGCGGCCACAACGCCGGGCACACGCTGGTCATCGGCGGCAAGAAGACCATTCTGTCGCTCATTCCCTCGGGAATTCTCCACGAGCATGTGCGCTGTCTGATCGGCAATGGCGTGGTGCTATCGCTCGAAGCCCTGTTCAAGGAGGCGCAAATGCTGATCGAGCAGGGCGTCCCCGTGTTCGAGCGGCTGCGGGTAAGCCCGGCGTGCCCGCTGATTCTCGCCTCCCATGTGGCACTCGACCGCGCGCGCGAAAAGGCGCAAGGCGCGAACGCCATCGGCACCACAGGTCGCGGCATCGGCCCGGCATACGAAGACAAGGTCGCGCGCCGCGCCGTGCGCGTCTCGGATCTGTTTCACCGCGAGCGATTCGCCGCCAAGCTGGGCGAGATACTCGATTACCACAACTTCGTCTTGCAGCGATATTTTCAGCTTCCTGCCGTCGATTTCCAGCAGGTGCTGGAATCGAACTTGGAACTCGGCGAGCGCCTCAAACCGCTGGTGGCGGACGTAACCGGCATACTCGAGCAGTTGAGCGTCGATGGCCAGAACGCATTGTTCGAAGGGGCGCAGGGGGCCATGCTGGATGTGGATCTGGGCACCTATCCGTACGTGACTTCCTCGACCACCACCGCCGGCGGGGCCGCCGCCGGCACCGGCCTGGGACCGCGGCGGCTGCACGAGGTGCTCGGCATCGTCAAAGCCTATGCCACCCGCGTCGGCGCGGGTCCGTTTCCGACGGAGCTGTTCGACGAGTTCGGCGAACACCTGTCTCGCGTGGGTCATGAGTTCGGTTCAGTGACCGGCCGGCGCAGACGCTGCGGCTGGTTCGACGCCGTCGCCTTGCGGCGCTCCATCGTTCACAACAGCTGCTCCTCGCTGTGCGTCACCAAGCTCGATGTGCTCGACGGCCTGGATACGATTCGTGTCTGTGTGGGCTACAAGATCGGCGGCGCCATTTCCCTGACACCGCCGCTGTTGTCCGAGCACTTCGGCGACGCCGAAGCGGTCTACGAAGACATTCCGGGATGGAAGGAGAGCACGGTGGGGATCCGACGCTACGAGGAGTTGCCCGCCAACGCCCGCAGCTATCTCGAGCGCTTGCAATCCCTGGTTGAGGTGCCGATTACCATCATTTCTACCGGTCCGGATCGCGATCAAACCATCATCCGGCAGAACCCGTTCGGCTGATTCGCGGCGACGCCGCGGATACGATGTTGTAGGCTAGTAGTGGGTGACAGCGATGTCACTCGTCTAAGGTAGTGCTGGCAACGCTATCTGACAAACATAAGTCGAAAGGGGAACACATGGCATACGGAACCGCAGTCGCATCTTCGCCCGCCCAAACGAATGCCGATGGCAGCGATGCCGCCGCCACTTACGCGGCCAATCTGCAAGCTTTCGTGTACGCATTGTTCTTCGTATTCGGCGGGATCACCAGCCTCAATGACGTGATCATCCCCAAGCTCAAGGCACTGTTCACGCTGTCGGTCGCCGAAGCGATGCTGGTGCAATCGGCGTTCTTCGTGGCGTATTTCATCATTTCACTTCCCGCCGCCGCGTTGGTACGGCGCATTGGCTATATGCGATCGGCGGTTGCCGGCCTGTTGACCATGACCGCGGGCTGTTTGTTGTTCATCCCCGCATCCGCGCACGGACTGTTCGGTCTATTTCTACTGGCTTTGTTCGTCTTGGCTTCCGGAATCACCACCGTTCAAGTGGTCGCGAACCCGTTGATCTCCATGCTGGGGCCGGTGCGCACGGTCAGCAGCCGTTTGACTTTCGCGCAGGCGTTCAACTCGCTGGGCACCACCATATTCCCTTACGTAGGTTCGATTCTGATCCTGGGCTCCTTGGCGACGGTTGACCCAGCGACTCTGTCCGGAGCCGCTCTCGACGCGTTTCGCGGGGTCGAGACCCAGGTCGTGGTCCACACCTACATCGGGCTTGCCATCGCACTCGTGCTGCTGGCCGCGATGGTCTGGCTGTGGCGTAACAGCTTGGTCGAAACGCCGGCAGAACCGACGCCCATATTGCGCGCCTTCAACCTGCTCACTCGGCCGCGCTTTGCGTTCGGAACCCTGTGCATTTTTCTCTATGTCGGCGGCGAGGTCGCCATCGGCTCGCTGATCGTCATCTATCTGATGCAAGCGAACGTGCTTGGCATGGAGCCCGGACTTGCCGGAAAGCACGTGTCGTTCTATTGGGGCGGAGCCATGGTCGGAAGGTTCGTAGGGGCGTGGCTGCTGCGGTTGTTCGCACCCGGCAAGGTGCTGTCCTGCGCTGCGCTCATCGTCATCGTCTTGTTGACGATTTCGGCGAATACCACGGGCCTCGTATCGGGTTGGTCGCTGCTCGC
>Ga0302314_10007682_pt1 | contig 19365 bp, 13 predicted proteins | sample III_Palsa_N2_3_FD_200533 | JGI IMG/M metagenome (GOLD analysis project Ga0302314, IMG submission 200533) | Peat permafrost microbial communities from Stordalen Mire near Abisko, Sweden - III_Palsa_N2_3 | ecosystem: Environmental > Terrestrial > Soil > Palsa > Peat permafrost | place: Sweden...
ATCGACCGGCTGGACGCCGACCAGGTCGCCTCGATGTACGAGGCGCTGGCCCCCATCGCCGAGCACCTGCGCGAGCTGCGCGGACGCCCCTGAACCGCGACTACCGCTCGATCAGGCCGGCGACCAGCGTGTCGGCGGCGGTGTAGGGGTCGAGCTCGCCGGCCGCGACCCGGCCCGCCAGGCCGTCCAGGTGCTGGTCCCCGCGCAGGTCGCCGAAGCGCTGCCGGAGCGCGGTGACCGCGATCGTCTCGATCTCCTGGGCCGCCCGCCGCCGCCGACGGACCGTCAGCTCGTCGTGCTCGCCCAGCCAGGCCCGGTGCTTCTCCAGCGCCTCGACCAGCTCGTCCACGCCCTCGCCGCGCGCCGCCACGGTCTTCACCACCGACGGACGCCAGGCCCCGGGCGCGCGGGCCTCGCCGAGGCCCAGCATGTGGTTGAGCTCACGCGCGGTCGCGTCCGCGCCGTCCCGGTCGGCCTTGTTGACCACGTAGACGTCGCCGATCTCCAGGATGCCCGCCTTGGCGGCCTGGATGCCGTCGCCCATCCCCGGGGCCAGCAGCACCACGGTGGTGTCGGCCTGAGCCGCGATCTCCACCTCGGACTGGCCGACCCCGACCGTCTCCACCAGCACCACGTCGCAGCCGGCCGCGTCCAGCACCCGGATCGCCTGCGGCGCGGCCCAGGCCAGGCCGCCGAGGTGGCCCCGGGTCGCCATCGAGCGGATGAAGACCTCGGGGTCGGTGGCGTGGTCCTGCATCCGCACCCGGTCGCCGAGCAGCGCGCCGCCGGAGAAGGGCGAGGAGGGGTCCACCGCCAGCACCGCGACCCGCTTGCCGAGCCGCCGGTAGGCGGTGACCAGGGCGGAGGTGGTGGTCGACTTGCCGACGCCCGGTGAGCCGGTGAGGCCGACCACATAGGCGTTGCCGGTCAGCGGGGCCAGTGCGGCCATCACCTCCCGCAGTTGCGGGGAGGCGCTCTCGACCAGCGAGATCAACCGGGCCACGGCCCGTGGCCGGCCCGCTCGCGCCTGCTCGACCAGCGTGGCCACGTCCGACATCGGCGCCTGTCTCCCTGGGGGTGGTGGTGTGTGGATGGTCAGGTGGATGGAGCGGTGGGGTGGGCGGACCCGCACGCCCGCCCACCCCACGTTCGCAGGCCCGGCTCGGGCCGAAGGACTGCTCGGACCGAAGGACTGCTCAGACCGAAGGGACGCGGACGATCAGCGCGTCGCCCTGGCCGCCGCCACCGCAGAGCGCGGCCGCGCCGGTGCCGCCGCCGCGGCGCTTGAGCTCCAGCGCCAGGGTGAGCACGACCCGGGCGCCGGACATGCCGATCGGGTGGCCCAGCGCGATCGCGCCGCCGTTGACGTTCACCTTCTCCAGCGGGACGCCCAGCTCCTTGACCGACTGGACCGCGACCGCCGCGAAGGCCTCGTTGATCTCGATCAGGTCCAGTTCCTCGACGCCGATGCCCTCCTTGCCGAGGGCGTGCTTGATGGCGTTGGCGGGCTGGGACTGGAGCGAGTTGTCCGGTCCGGCGACATTGCCGTGGGCGCCGATCTCGGCGATCCACTCCAGGCCCAGCTCCTCGGCCTTGGCCTTGCTCATCACCACGACGGCGGCGGCGCCGTCGGAGATCTGCGAGGAGGTGCCGGCCGTGATGGTGCCGTCGCGCTTGAAGGCCGGGCGCAGCCCGGCCAGCGTCTCGATCGTGGTCTCGGCGCGGATGCCCTCGTCCTTGGCGAAGAGCACCGGCTCGCCCTTCCGCTGCGGGATGGCGACCGGGACGATCTCCTCGTCGAAGACGCCGTTCTTCTGCGCGGCGGCGGCCAGCTGGTGCGAGCGGGCGGCGATCGCGTCCTGCTCCTCGCGGCCGATGCCGAGGCGGCCGTTGTGGGTCTCGGTGGACTCGCCCATCGGGATGTTCTCGAAGGCGTCGGTCAGCCCGTCGTAGGCCATCGCGTCGAGCAGCTCGACGGCGCCGTACTTGTAGCCCTCGCGGGACTTGGGCAGCAGGTGCGGCGCATTGGTCATCGACTCCTGGCCGCCGGCCACGATCACGTCGAACTCGCCGGCCCGGATCAGCTGGTCGGCCAGGGCGATGGCGTCCAGCCCCGAGAGGCAGACCTTGTTGATGGTCAGCGCGGGGACGTTCATCGGAATGCCGGCCTTGACGGCGGCCTGGCGGGCCGGAATCTGGCCGGCGCCGGCCTGGAGCACCTGCCCCATGATCACGTACTGGACCTGCTCGCCGGTGATCCCGGCGCGCTCCAGCGCCGCCTTGATCGCGACGCTGCCGAGGTCGGCGCCGGAGAAGCCCTTGAGCGATCCGAGCAGGCGGCCCATGGGGGTACGGGCGCCGGCGACGATCACTGAGGTGGTGGCGTTCTTCGCGGAGTTGCTCATGCTGGTCGAGCCCCTTTGCTGCGACTGGCCTGGGCGCGGCGCTGCCACGGTCACTGCGTTCCAGGAGAGGAGGGTATGGCTTCCATAATGTACTGATGTGTAACGCAGCCGTCACCGGATGAGTGGTGTGATCACGGGCACGGTCGGACCGGGTTTCCGGGAGGGCCCGGGGTGCGGTGCACTGGTAGGCGTCACGTCCGACCCCCCTGCTTCGGAGGCCCCCGTGCTCACCCGCATCGACCACATCGGCATCGCCTGCTTCGACCTGGACAAGACGGTGGAGTTCTACCGGGCCACCTACGGCTTCGAGGTGTTCCACAGCGAGGTCAACGAGGAGCAGGGCGTGCGCGAGGCCATGCTGAAGATCAACGACACCGGCGACGGCGGGGCCTCCTACCTCCAGCTGCTGGAGCCGACCCGGGAGGACTCGGCGGTCGGCAAGTGGCTGGCGAAGAACGGCGAGGGCGTGCACCACATCGCCTTCGGCACCGCGGACGTGGACGGGGACGCGGCGGAGATCCGCGGCAAGGGCGTCCGGGTGCTCTACGAGGAGCCCCGGATCGGCTCGATGGGATCCCGGATCACCTTCCTGCACCCCAAGGACTGCGGCGGGGTGCTGACCGAGCTGGTGACGGCCAAGCCGGGCGAGCACTGAGCCCCCGGCCGAGCCCCCGGCGATCGGCGAAAACCCGTCAGTAACCTGAGCCGACCCCGGCACCCCCCTGCACATCAGCCCCATGACGTGAGAAAATGCGCCAGTGCCGCGGTCCGACGACCGTCGCACCTGCCCGCGTGGCAGGACGGACGGGTACGGCGCTCGGCTTCGCCGCGATCTGTCACCATTGACCGCAGAGCACGACTTCATCATGGAGCTCACTCGGACAGCGGAACGGGATCCACCCGGTTTCCGCCGTCCGGTGGCGACCCGACCAGGAGACGGATGGGACCGCGGCGTGCGGGGCTACGACGGCTACGAGGTTGACGATCACCTCTCCAAGTTCGAGGCCGAGATGGATCGGCTACGAACGGAGCGGGAGAAGGCCGTCACGCATGCCGAAGACCTCGCCTACCAGGTGGAGGTGCTTCGGGCCAAGCTGCACGAGGCTCGTCGGCAGCTTGCGCAGCCGCGCGCCTTCGACTCCGTGGCCGGGCAGGCCGAGCAGATCCTCCGCAACGCCGAGATGCAGGCCGAGCAGCTGCGCGCGGACGCCGAGCGGATGCGGCTCGAAGCCCAGAACGCCACCGCCCGGGTCATGCAGGAGGCCGCCGAGCGCAGCGCCCGGCTCCAGGCCGAGTGGCAGGCCGAGGCCGAGAACCGCCGGCACCGGCTGGAGGCCGAGCTCGCCGAGCTGCGCCGGAACGCCGAACGCCACGTCAACGAGAACGTCAGCTGGGCCGAGCAGGCCCGGGCCGGCACCGAGGAGCAGGCCCGCCGGGTCATCGAGGAGTCCCGGCTGGAGGCCGAGCGGCTGCTCGCCGCCGCCAGGGCCGAGGCCATGGCCGTCTCCGAGCAGGCCACCTCGCAGGTCGCGGCGGACGTCGAGTCCACCCGCGCCGAGGCCGACGAGGTACTGCACCGAGCCCGGACCGAGGCCGAGCGGCTGCTGACCGCCGCCGCCGCGCAGGCCCAGAACGCCGCCGAGAGCGCCCAGGCGGTGAAGCAGTCCGCCGACAGCGAGGCCGGCGAGCAGCTCCTGCACGCCCAGGCCGAGGTCGAGGAGCTGCGCCGGGCCGCCGAGAACGCCAAGGCGGCGGCCGAGCAGGAGTTGGCCGGCCGGATCGCCGAGGCCGACGCCCTGCGCCGGGAGGCCGAGGCGCTGCGGGCCGAGGCCGAGGCCCTGGCCGCCCAGCGGCTGGCCGAGGTCGAGGCCCAGGCCACGCAGCGGCTCACGGAGGCCGAGACCGCCGGCGACCAGCGCACCGCGACGGCCAAGGCCGAGGTCGCCCGGATGGTGGCCGGGGCCACCAAGGAGGCCGAACAGCTCACCACCACCGCCGAGCGGGTCAGGGCGGAGGCCGAGCAACTGCTCGACGATGCCGAGAGCGAGGTCGAGCGGCTGCGGACCGAGGCCGTCGAGGCCGGACGGACCGAGGGCGCCGCCAACGCCACCGCCCACCTCGCCAAGGCCGCCCGCACCGCCGAGGACGTCATCGGCCGGGCCACCGAGGAGGCCGGACAGCTGCGCGCCGCCGCCGCCGAGGAGGCCGAGCGGGTCCGGGCCGAGGCCAGGGCCGAGGTCGAGCGGCTGCGCGCGGAGAGCCGCGCGGCGGCCGAGCGGGCGCAGGGCAGCGCGCTGGACGAGATCCAGGCTCACCAGGACGAAGCGGCCCGGCTGCGGGCCGAGGCCGAGGCACAGCGGGCGGAGGCGGCCCACGAGGCCGAGCGGATCCGGGCCGAGGCCCGCCGCCAGGCCATAACGCAGATCGAGGAGGGCGCCCGCACCGCCGAGGAGCTGCTGGTCCGGGCGAAGGCCGACGCGGACGAACTGCGCGGCGGGGCGGCGGTGGAGCTCGCGAAGCTCCGCGAGCGGGCGACCGAGCAGGCCACCGAGGTCCAGAGCCGGGCCGAGGCGGTACTGGCCCGGGCCCGGGCCGAGGCCGAGCGGCTGCGCAACGAGGCCGACACCGAGCTGAGCGCCGCCCGGCGGCGGCAGGCCGAGGCCGAGTCCGAGCAGCACGAGCGGATCACCCAGGCCGAGCAGGCTTCGGCGCAGGCCGCCGAGCAGGCGGCGGCGGAGCTGCTGGCCCGGGCCGAGGCCGAGGCCACGGCCTTGCGCTCGCAGGCCGAGCTGGAGCGGGACGAGGCGCTGCGCACCGCCGAGCAGGCGGCGACGGCCCGGGTCGAGGAGGCCTCGGCGGCGGCCGCGCAGCTGCTGGAGCAGGCGCGGGCGGACCACGACCGGGCCACGGCCGAGGCGCAGCGGCTGTCCGAGGAGTCCCGGGCGGCCTACGACCGGGCCAACGAGGAGCTGGAGCGCCGGCGCCAGGTGGCCGAGGCGGACGAGGCCGCCGCCGCCGAACTGCGTTCCGCGGCCGAGGCCTTCGCGGCGGAGCTGCGCGAGCGGGTCGCGGCCGAGGTCGCCGCGGAGCGGGCCGAGACCGAGACCGGGCTGGCCCGGCAGCAGGCCGAGGCCCAGGCCGAGCGCACCGCGCTGCTGACGGAGGCCCAGGCCGAGGCCCAGCGGCTGCGTGCCGAGACCGATGCCCGGATCGCCGAGGAGCTGGCCGAGACCGAGCGACTGCGCGCCGAGGGCGAGGCCGAACGCGGCACCCTGCTCGGCGAGGCCAGGACCGAGGCCGAACGGCTCCGCACCGAGACCGCGACCCTGGTCGCCGAGCAGCGGGCGGCGCTGGAGCGGCAGCAGGCCGAGACCCAGGCCGAGCTGGCCCGGCAGCAGGCCGAGACCGAGGCCCGGCGCACCGCGCTGCTGACGGAGGCTCAGGCCGAGGTTCAGCGGCTGCGCGCCGAGACCGACGCCCGGATCGCCGAGGAGCTGGCCGAGACCGAGCGACTGCGCGCCGAGGGCGAGGCCGAACGCGGCACCCTGCTCGGCGAGGCCAGGACCGAGGCCGAACGGCTCCGCGCGGAGACCGGCGCCCGGGTCGCCGAGGAGCTGGCCAAGGCCGAGGGCGACAGCGCCCGGATGCGCGCCGAGGCCGAGCAGGACGCGGCCCAGCTCCGCTCCGAGAGCAAGGCCAAGGCCGCCGAGCACTTCACCGAGCTGGAACGGCAGCGCAACCGGGCCGAGGGCGAGCGCAGCACCCTGCTCGCCGAGGCCCGGGAGGAGGCCGAGCGGCTGCGGACCGAGGCGGAGGCAGCCGCCGCGCAGCTGCACGCCGAGACCGAGGCGGCCGCCGCCGAGCGGCTGGCCGAGCTGGAGCGGCAGCGGGTGCAGGCCGAAGCCGTCGCCGAGGCCGAGCTGGCCGAGGCCCAGCGGCAGCGCGGCGACGCCACCGAGGAGCTGGCCGCCGCCCGCGCCGAGGCCGCCAGGCTCACCGCCGAGGCCGAGCAGGAGGCGTCCCAGGTCCGGGAGTTGGCGACGACCGAGGCCGCCCGGCTGCGCAACGAGGCCGAGGAGTCCGCGATCAGCACGATCGCGGCCGGCGAGGACGAGGCGGCCGAGGTCCGGCAGTCCGTCGCCGGCATGTACGAGGCCGCCGAGCTGCAGACCACCCAGCTGCGGGCCGAGGCCGAGCGGGAGGCCGCCCGGGTCAGGGCCGAGGCCGAGGAGCAGGCCGAGGGCGTGCGCGCCAGCGTGGCGACCGAGGCCGGCCAGGTCAGGGACCTGGCGACGACCGAGGCCGCCCGGCTCCGGGCGGAGGCCGAGCGGACGCTCGCCGCCGCCGAGGCCGAGGCCGCGTCGGTGCTGGCCGCCGCCGAGGCCGAGTCGCTGCGGCTGCGCGAGGAGGCGCAGGCGGTGCGGACCGCCGCGTCGGAGGATGCGGACCGGGTCGCCGCCGAGGCTTCGGCCGCCGCCGACACCCTCCGGGCCGAGGCCGAGACCGAGGCCGACCGGCTGCGCAAGGAGGCCGGCGCGGTCCGGATCGCCGCCGCCGAGCTGGCCGAGCAGATCACCGCCGAGGCCGAGACGGCCGCGCTGGCGACCACCGCGGCCGCCGAGGAGCAGGCCGACGCCATGGTGTCGGCCGCCCGCAAGGAGGCCGAGCGACTGGCCACGGAGGGGGCGAACGAGGGCGCGGCCCTGGTCGAGCAGGCGCGCGCGGACGCCGACGTGATGCTGGTGGAGGCCCGCCGGGACGCCACCGCGATCCGGGAGCGGGCCGAGGAGCTGCGCGAGCGCACCGACGCCGAGGCGCTGGAGCTGCACGAGCGCGCCCGCCGCGAGTCCGCCGAGGCGATGAAGGCGGCCGGCGAAAGGGTCGACAAGCTGGTGGCGTCCGCGACCGAACAGGTCCAGGATGTCCAGCGGGAGGCCGCGGCGGCACTGGCGGACGCCAAGGCGCACGCCGCCAAGCTGGTGGCCAACGCCGAGGAGAAGGCGGCCGGACTGCTGGCCAAGGCCGAACAGGAGGCTGCGGACACGCAGTCGGAAGCTTCGACGGAGGCGAGCCGGGTCCGGATCGCCGCCGTGCGGAAGGCGGAGGGGCTGCTCAAGGAGGCCGAGCAGAGGCTCGCCGACAACACCGCCAAGGGGGACGCGCTGCGGACCGAGGCGGAGGAGCAGCTCCGGACCGCGAAGCAGGAGGCGGAGCAGCTGCGCGCGGCATCCGCCGAGGCGGCGGAGCGCATCCGCAAGGAGGCCGTCCAGGCCGCCGAGGACGAGCTGACCCGGGCCCGCGAGGAAGCGGAGCAGCTCACCGACGAGGCTCTGAACGAGGCTCAGCGGATCACCGACGAGGGTCGCCGCGACCTCGACGAACTGGTGAACCGACGCAAGGACATCAACACCGAGATCGCCCGAGTCCAGGATGTGCTGCAGGCCCTGGAGTCCTTCGAGGCTCCGTCAGGGTCCGCCTCGGGCAAGAACAACGGGGCCAACGGGGGCAACGGCACGGGTCGTACAGGGAGTGGCCGGGGCAGCGCTCCGGCAGGCGTCGGAGCGGGCGCCACCCGGGCGGGTGGCAAACGCGGCGACACGACACCACCCGATTGAGCGGTCATTCTCCACTCTTCATCGGCTTTCGGCGGATGACACTCCGAATCCGTGCCAGGATTCGCCCTATCACCTCACACCTCACCGGGCATACGACAGGAACCGAACCCCATGAGCGATCCACACTCTCCGCACGGCTTCGACACCGTGCGACGTGGGTACGAGCGTGCTCAGGTCGACGAGCGCATCAGCAAGCTGATCGCAGACCGGGACAGCGCCCTCGCCCGCATCACCGCGCTCGAGAAGCGGATCGAGGAGCTGCACCTCGAAACCCAGAACGCGCAGGCCCAGGTCTCCGACACGGAGCCCTCGTACGCCGGCCTCGGCGCCCGGGTCGAGAAGATCCTGCGGCTGGCCGAGGAGGAGGCGAAGGACCTTCGCGAGGAGGCCCGTCGCGCCGCCGAGCAGCACCGCGAGCTGGCCGAGGCCGCCGCGCAGCAGGTCCGCAGCGAGGCCGAGACCTTCGCCAAGGACCGTAAGGCCAAGGCCGAGGACGAGGGCCAGCGCATCGTCGACAAGGCGAAGAGCGACTCGACCCAGCTCCGCGCCGAGGCCACCAAGGACGCGCAGAACAAGCGCGAGGAGGCCGACGCCCTCTTCGAGGAGACCCGCGCCAAGGCCGCCCAGGCCGCCGCGGACTTCGAGACCAACCTGGCGAAGCGCCGCGAGCAGTCCGAGCGCGACCTGGCGGCCCGTCAGGCCAAGGCCGAGAAGCGCCTCGCGGAGATCGAGCACCGGGCGGAGCAGCTGCGCCTGGAGGCCGAGAAGCTCCGTACCGACGCCGAGCGCCGGGCCCGCCAGACGGTCGAGACGGCCCAGCGCCAGTCCGAGGACATCGTCGCGGACGCCAACGCCAAGGCCGACCGGATCCGCAGCGAGTCCGAGCGCGAGCTCGCGGCGCTGACGAACCGTCGGGACAGCATCAACGCCCAGCTGACCAACGTCCGCGAGATGCTGGCCACGCTGACCGGTGCGGCCGTCGCTGCGGCGACCCTGCCGGACGACGACCTGACCCGCGGCGTGCCCGCGCAGCAGTCGCGCTGACGTCTGCCGTTCCTGCCGAAGGCCCCGTGCCCGCCGCCCACCGCGGCGGGGTGCGGGGCCTTCGGCGTTGCCGGGGCTGCCGTGCCGGGTGCGCCTGTCGGGCAACTTCACCCGCTCTGTCCTATTCTGACGCAGAGTGACCAGCGTCCGGGCGAGCAGGGAGCGACGATGATCGAGGTCCACGAGCTGACGAAACGTTACGGCGACCGGCTCGCCGTGGACAGGCTCAGCTTCCAGGTGCCGCAGGGCGTGGTCACCGGCTTCCTGGGTCCCAACGGCGCCGGCAAGTCGACCACCATGCGGATGATGCTCGACCTGGACCGGCCCACCGGCGGCCGGGTGACCATCGACGGCAAGCACTACAGCCAGCTGAGCGAGCCGCTCCGGCACATCGGCGCACTGCTGGAGGCCCGCGCCGTGCACCCCGGCCGGAGCGCCTACAACCACCTGCTCTGGATGGCGCAGAGCAACCGCATCCCGGCCGGCCGGGTGGGCGAGGTGCTGGACCTGGTCGGGCTGCAGGAGGTCGCCAAGCGCCGCTCCGGCGGCTTCTCGCTCGGCATGGGCCAGCGGCTCGGCATCGCCGCCGCGCTGCTGGGCGACCCGCAGATCATGATGTTCGACGAGCCGGTGAACGGGCTCGACCCCGAGGGCATCCTGTGGATCCGCAACCTGATGAAGTCGCTCGCGGACGAGGGCCGCACGGTCTTCGTCTCCTCGCACCTGATGAGCGAGATGGCGCTGACCGCCGACCACCTGATCGTCATCGGGCAGGGCCGGCTGCTGGCCGACCTGACGATGGACCAGTTCATCGACCAGAACTCGCACAGCTTCGTCCGGCTGCGCACCCCGGAGCCGGAGGCGCTGCTGAGCGCGCTGGCCGCGCAGGGCATCAGCGCCGTCCCCGCCCACCACGACAGCGGCCACGCGGGCAGCTACGAGGTGCTGGACGGTGACGCCGCCGCCATCGGCGACCTGGCCCGCGACCAGGGCATCGCGCTGCACGAGCTGAGTCCGCAACGGGCCTCGCTGGAGGAGGCGTTCATCCGGATGACCGCCTCCTCGGTGGAGTACCGCACCGGCGGCGAGCCGCCGGTGCCGAGCGCGATGTCGAACCAGATGCCGACGGCGGCGCCGACCGCGGCGCCGGCCCCGACGGACGCGCCCGCGTGGGGCGCCGGCTGGAAGAAGGAGAGCTGAGATGGCGAACCCCCGAGCGGTCCTGCTCTCCGAGTGGACCAAGGTCAGGACCGTCAGGTCCACGGTGATCACGCTGGCGGTGACCTTCGTGGTCACGGTCGGCCTGTCCGCGGTGATCTGCGCGGTCACCAACAGCAACTGGAAGAACATGTCGCCGAGCGAGCAGGCGACCTTCGACCCGACCAGCACCAGCTTCTCCGGGATCTTCCTGGGCCAGCTGGCGCTGATCGTCTTCGCCGTGCTGGTCGTCGGCAACGAGTACAGCACCGGGATGATCCGGGTGACGCTGTCCGCCGTCCCGCAGCGGCTCACCCTGCTGGCCGCCAAGGCGGCGGCGGTGGTGGTGCTGGTCCTGCCGGTGGCACTGGCCACCAGCTTCGTCAGCTTCCTGCTCGGTCAGGCCCTGCTGGGCAGCCACCGCACCACCCTGGGCAGCCCGCACGTGCTGCGGGCGGTCTTCGGCATGGCCGTCTACATGACACTGATCGCCCTGCTCTCGCTCGGCGTCGGCTTCATCCTGCGCAAGCCGGTGGCCTCGCTCGGCCTGCTGATGCCCTTCTTCTTCCTGATCTCCCCGATCCTCGGCAATGTGCCGAAGATCAAGACGGTGGCCCGCTACTTCCCCGACAAGGCCGGCACCCAGATGGCCTCGGTGGTGGGCAGCAGCGACATCCCCTACGGGCCGCTGGCGGGCTTCTTCATCTGCCTCGCCTGGACGGCGGTCTGCCTGCTCGGCGGCTATCTGCTACTGCACAACCGGGACGCCTGACGCACCGTCGCACTGCTGCACCAACCAGAACGTCTTTCAACCCTCTTACTCTGTACTGGTCTTGTCACAGATGCCAGACACCCCCCAGTCAGGGGTTCCGGGGTGGCGCCCGCTCGTGGTGGGATGCGCGGACCACCGGTCCGCGCAACGAGGGGCATCCACCGCATGATCGAAGCACAGGGTCTCACCAAGAGATACGGCCCGCACACGGCCGTCGAGGACCTCAGCTTCTCCGTCAGACCCGGCCTGGTCACCGGCTTCCTCGGACCCAACGGCGCCGGGAAGTCCACCACCATGCGGATGGTGCTGGGTCTGGACGAACCGACCTCGGGCCAGGTGACGGTGGCCGGCTACCGCTACCGGGACCTGCCGAACGCCCCCCGTACGGTCGGCGCCCTGCTGGACGCCAAGTCCGTGCACGGCGGACGCAGCGCCCACAACCACCTGCTCTGCCTGGCGCAGTTGGCCGGGCTGCCCCGGGAGCGGGTGGACACGGTGCTGGACATCGTCGGCCTGCGCGAGGCCGCCCACCGCCGCAGCCGCGAGTTCTCGCTCGGCATGGGCCAGCGGCTCGGCATCGCGGCGGCGCTGCTCGGCGACCCGCAGGTGCTGCTGTTCGACGAGCCGGTCAACGGGCTCGACCCGGAGGGCATCCACTGGGTCCGCAATCTGATGCGCCGACTGGCCGCCGAGGGCCGCACGGTCTTCGTCTCCTCGCACCTGATGAGCGAGATCGCGGTCACCGCGGACCACCTGATCGTGATCGGCCGCGGACGGCTGCTGGCCGACCTCAGCACCAAGGCGTTCATCGACCGGCACTCCACCGGTTTCGCCCGGGTGCGCACCCCCGACGGCGAGGACGCCGCCGAGCAGCGCGAGCGACTGGGCGCGGCGCTGCGCCGGATCGGCGGCGAGGTCGAGCAGGAGCCGGACGGGGCGCTCCGCATCCACGGCGTTCCGCTGCCCCGGATCAGTGACCTGGCCTGGGAGGAAAAGGTGCGGCTGTACGAGCTGTCACCGCATCAGGCGACCCTGGAGGAGGCGTACATGCAGCTCACCCATGACGCGGTCGAGTACCGCAGCAACGCCTCCGGCGGCGTTGGGGACCAATACGACGCGGAGCTGCTCGGCGCTGCGGAGCTGGACGGGGTGGCGGTATGAAGATGGAGATCCTGTCCTCCGGCCCCGAGCCGGAGTCCGAGGCCACCCCCGAGCCGGAGTCCGAGGCCACCCCCGAGGCCGAGACCGAGCCGGACACCGAGGCCGAGGACGAGGCCGGACCCGAGGCAGCGGCGGAACCGGCCCCGGCCCCGGCCCCGGCCCCGGTCCCGGCCCAGGTCGCGCCCACGCCCGCGCCCGCTTCCACTCCCGCGCCCAAGCCCACGGCCAGGCCCGCGCCCGATCCCGTGCCGGCCGCCCTGCGGATCGCCGCGCTGGACCTGCCGGCCGCCCCCGCGCGCCTCGGCAACGCCCTGGCCTCCGAGTGGACGAAGATCCGCACCGTCCAGTCCACGATGTGGACCCTGGTGTCGATGTTCGGACTGATCCTGGGCATCGGGCTGATGGCCGACGCCTACGCCGCCGGGCAGATGGAGAGCTCCGGCTACCTCGCTCTGGGCCTCGGCGGCTTCATCGTCGGGCAGATCCCGGTGGTGACCCTGGGCGTGCTGGCGGTCACCTCGGAGTACGGCACCGGGATGATCCGCACCACGCTGACCGCCTACCCCCGGCGCGCCGAACTGCTCACCGCGAAGGCGGTGGTCTTCTTCGGGCTGGCCTTCGTCCTCGGCACGGCGGCGGTCGGCCTGCAGGTGCTGTTCTCCTCGGCCATCCTGGACGGCCACAACCAGGCCCCGGACGGCGGCGCCGTACTGCTGGCGGTCCTCGGCGGCGGGCTCTACCTGGCGCTGATCGGCCTGTTCTCACTGGCCGTCGGCACCCTGCTCCGGCACAGCGCCGGGGCGATCGCGGTGATGCTGGGCCTGCTGCTGCTGCCGTTCATCCTGGCGCTGTTCCTCCCGGACGGCGCCGGGGTCAACCTGCTGACCTTCTCGCCGATCAACATGTCGGCGGCGCTGTTCGGCGAGGGCTCGGGCAACCTCGGCGGCTGGGGGCTGCTCGGCGTGCTGGCGGCCGGCACCGCCGCCGTGCTCGGCGGCGCGTACGCGGCGCTGCTGCACCGGGACGCCTGACCCCCGCCGGGTCGGGCCGGGGCGGGCGGTCGTCGGTGTCAGTGGCGCGGGGCGTTGCGTCCGCGCTGGACGACGGCCCCGCGCCGCTCCCGGGCGGTCCAGCAGGCGCGGTGCCAGTGGCGGCGGTCGTCCACCCCGCCGAGGCCGCCGACGCCGGAGGTCGGCCAGGCCACCAGGTGGCCGACGCCGGGCGGGATCTCCTGGTCGCAGCCGGGGCAGCGGTAGAACTTGCCGCTGTCGCCGGCGACCGCGCGGACCCGCCACTCCTCGCCCCGGTAGAACTCGGTCTGCTCCAGGCCCCAGCCACGACCGCCGGTGCCGTTCTCCTCGTCATTCGAACGCGGCTTCCCGGGTTCACTCCCCCGGGGGCGACTTCGGCGCGGCGACACGGTACTCCCTGGGCTGACGGCATGATGGTCACCACCAGGGTACGAGCAACGGGTGCGGGCACGGAATCTGACACCGAATCCGCATTAGCACAAGACCGGGAGATGCACCAGAGTGCAACCCCAAATCCACCCGTAATCGCGCTCACCGGGCTTATCCCCTGTGCCGCTGGCACATGACATGCGTTACTCCTGTGTGAGACGCGGGACCGAAGTTCCCCCGCGGGACCGAGGAGTTGATTCCCAGTGTCGGCCAGACCAGCCATCGCCACCCCCACCGCCCGGGTACCCCGCCAACGCGTGGCCCCCAGGCCGAGCCGGACGGCGGGCAATCCGCCGCCGATCCGCACCGGCCTGTTCCTGCTCGCCGCCCAATTCCCGGGCCAGGGGCACGCGGAGGCGCTGGACCGGGCGGTCTCCGCCGCCGTGGCCGCCGAGGAGTCGGGGCTGGACAGCGTCTGGCTCGCCGAGCACCACTTCGTGCCCTACGGCGTCTGCCCCTCGGCGACCACCCTGGCCGCGCTGCTGCTGGGCCGCACCCGGCGGATCCGGGTCGGCACGGCCGTCAGCGTGCTGCCGACCCAGCACCCGGTGGCGCTGGGCGAGCAGGCCGCGCTGCTGCACCTCACCAGCGGCGGCCGGTTCACCCTGGGCGTCGGCCGCGGCGGCCCCTGGATCGACCTGGACGTGTTCGGCGGCGGGGCGGAGGCCTTCGAGAACGGCTTCCCGGAGTCGCTGGACCTGCTGCTGCGCTGGCTGCGCTCGTCCCGGGTCGCGGGCGAGGGACCGCGCTACACCTTCCCGGAGGTCGCGGTCGTCCCCCGGGCCACCGAGCAGCCGCTGCCGCTCGTCTCGCCCGGCGGCCGCCGGGGCCCGGAGTACGCCGACCAGCTGGCCACGGCCGGGGCGGCCTCCGACGGCCCGCCGGTGATGATCGCCTGCACCTCCCTCAGCACCGTGCAGCTGGCCGCGCAGCAGGGCGTGCCGATGCTGCTGGGGATGCACTCCGGGGACGAGGACAAGGCGGCGATGGTCGCCGCGTACCGGAGCGCCGCGCGCGAGGCCGGACGGACGCCCGACGAGATCAGCCGGATCGAGGCCGAGCACATGGCGGCCGGCGTCGCCCAGGTCGAGGACAGCGGCGCGGAGGCCCGGCGGGTGCTGCTGAAGTCGATGCCGGACTGGTTCCACCACGGACTCTCCGCGCACCGGACGGTGGACGGCCGGGAGCGGCGGATGCGGGACCCGCGCGAGTACACCGAACTGCTCTGCGACCTCCACGCCGTGGGCACCCCGCAGCTGTGCGCGGACCGGCTGGCGCAGACCGCCGAGCGCACCGGCGTCAGGCGCTTCGCCCTGCTGGTGGAGGGATCGGGCGACCGCGAGTCGACCCTGCGGAACGTGGACCGGCTGGGGGCGGAGGTCCTGCCGCTGCTGGCCTGACCCAGTCAGCAGGTTGGTCGGTCAGTCGGTCGGAGGCAGTCCCGGCCCGTCGGTGGTCAATCTCGTACGCGAAGCACACCGACGGGTCGATTCGGCTCACCGAGCGGAGGCTGCGGCTAGCAGTCCCTCAGTTCCTCGGACTGGTTGAGCAGTTGGGCCCGGATCGAGGTGAAGAGCGCGTAGCGCGCCTCTGTCCCCGGTCCGAGCGGGAAGACCGCGACCCGGTGGCAGTTCTGGAATGCCAGGCGGACACCGAAGTGCCGCTCCAGCGAACCCCGGATCGCATCACTCGCCATCGCGCGGAGCAGCTGGCCACGGGCCTGCTCCGAGGGCGGCGGAACCTGGTTGTCGGCCATCTCGCTGCCGTCGACCTTCTGCTGGGCCACCAGCGAACTGATGAGCTCCCAGGCGTAGGGCAGGGAGACACGGACGCAGTCGACGAATTCCCTCTCGTCAACCTCGCCTCGCTCGGCCTTCTCGAGCAGGGCCGGTGAGACGTCGAGCGACATGGGTTCTCCTCTCGCGGACCTCGTGAGCCGGGCGGCCCCGAGGTGGTGGTGCGGGGCGGAACAGCGGCGCGGTGGAACTGGTCGGACAGGAGCCGACACGCCATGTCGTGCGGTGGAACCGCAGTCGTAGCTGACAGCGTCCCAGGGAAAGCGGCCCAGTGGGGCGGAACGGACTATTCCCCCTAGCCGGGCCAACTGTGGTCGACTGCGACACGGGAGTCATCGGACAGTTCATACGATGACCCCCCCTTTTCCCTTCCGGCCGTTACACACCGTAGGCCTCCGTGCGCAGTTGCACCAGGCTGCCTGTGTGCGGATCAAGCCAGAATCGAAGCGTCTGCCCCGTGCTCCGGCGCGTGACACGGACGGGCGACCCACTCGTTCAAGGGAACACCCCGGTTCACTCCCCCGGTTTCGGTGCGGCGCACACTTTCGCCGAATCGCTCCGAATGGCCCCGGTGGGCTAGCGTGGTCGGCCATGCGTCTCGTCATTGCCCGCTGCTCCGTCGACTATGCAGGACGGCTCACCGCCCACCTGCCGTCCGCCCAGCGCCTCATCCTGATCAAGTCCGACGGCAGCGTCGCGATCCACTCGGATGACCGCGCCTACAAGCCGCTCAACTGGATGTCCCCGCCCTGCTCGCTGAAGGAGGAGGAGGGCCGCTGGACCGTGGAGAACAAAGCCGGAGAAAGGCTGATCATCACCCTTGAAGAGGTGGTGCTGGACTCCTCGCACGAACTCGGGGTGGACCCGGGTCTGATCAAGGACGGGGTCGAGGCACACCTCCAGGAGCTGCTGGCCGACCGGATGGAGGTGCTCGGCGCCGGCTGGACGCTGATCCGGCGCGAGTACCCGACCGCGATCGGCCCGGTCGACATCCTCTGCCGGGACGCCGAGGGGGTGACCGTCGCCGTGGAGATCAAGCGCCGGGGCGAGATCGACGGCGTCGAGCAGCTCACCCGCTACCTGGAACTGCTCAACCGGGACCCGCTGCTGGCGCCGGTGAAGGGCGTCTTCGCGGCCCAGCAGATCAAGCCCCAGGCCCGGGTACTGGCATTGGACCGGGGCATCGGCTGCGTGGTGCTGGACTACGACGGCATGCGCGGCATCGAGGACGACAAGCTGAAGCTGTTCTGAGCCCCCGCTGACGCGCGCTGCCGGGCCGGGGTCGACCCCGGCCCGGCAGCGGCGCTCAGGCGCTCTGCGAGCTGGTGCTCTGCGTCTGCGCGGCGGTGGGCGGGGTCGAGGAGGACTGTGACGGCGACGGGCTGCTCGACGACGGCGAGGTGCTCGCCGACGGCGACGAGGACTTCGACGGCGGCGGCGAGGCATGGGTGCTGGACGCCGGCGGCGGGTTCACCGGGGCGGTGCTGGAGGAGCGCGACTGGCTCGACTCCGGCGCGCTGGGGGTGGTCCCGGAGGCCTGGTCGCCGGTCTGCGGCCCGCCGGCGGTGCTCTGCTGGCTCGGCCCCGCCGAGCCCGAGGGCGTGGCGCTCGGCGACAGCGAGGCGGTGACGGGGGCGGTCGGCCCGCCGCCGGTGGTCGCCCCGCTGCCGGGCGCGCCCGACAGCGAGGCCCCGGGGGCGACGGTGGCAGGACGGGGGTCGTCGTTGCTGCCGAAGGCCCCGACGCCCAGGGCCACCGCCGAGCCCAGCGCGCCCATCAGCACCACGCCGACCACGGCCGCCGCGATCTGGCGGCGGGTCACCGGCCGGTCGTCGCCGCCCTCGCCGCCCCCGCCCCCGCGCCCGGCCAGCCGGCGCAGCCCGGACCGGCCGGAGCCGCCGACGCTGAGCACCACCGGACGCGCGGTGAGCATGGTCCCGGCCTCGTTCAGCAGGCCCAGCGCGGCCCGGCCCCCGGCCGCGCCACGGGCGTCGCCGAGCGCGGCGCGCAGCGCGATGGAGGCCTCAAGCTCGGCCCGCGCGCGGTCGAACGCGCCGGTGCTCAGCGCCAGCAGCCCGAGCTCGTGGTGGAACCACGCCTCCTCGGCCACCGCGCCGGTCTCCCGTGCCGACTCCAGGCCGAAGCGCAGCGCCCGCTCCCACTGGCCCCAGTTCAGCGTGAGCGCGAAGGAGGGCGCGGCGGCGCGGGCCAGCAGCACCACCGACGCGTGGCGTCCGGCCTCGCGGTCGGCGTACATGGTGGCGAGCAGGACCTCGGCCTCGTCGGCGATCTGCTCCTCGCTCACCGAGGCGTGGCCGGTCCACCAGGCGAAGTGCTGGGCGGCCTCGCGGGCCGGGTCGGAGCCGGTCCACTCGTCGGCGAGCAGCGCGGCGACCCGGTCGGTGAGCCGGTGGTGGACGCCGGCCGACTCGGCGAGCCCGGCCTCGACCAGTTCGTCCAGGGCGGCCTCGCCGTGGCCCACGTCGATCAGCGCGGGCAGGTGCGGGGCGGTGGGGCACTCACCGCCGAGCGCGGTGGCCAGCCGCAGGGTGCGCCGGGCCGGCTCGCTGAGGCCGCGCGCGATCCGGGCGGCGGGGGCGGCGCTCTCGGCGACCGAGGGCAGCGGCACCGGGTCGGGCGCCAGTTCCTCGGCCGGGCCCTGCTGGTTGCTGTGGTAGGCCTCGAAGCCGCCGGGGGTGGGCCGGGGCCCGCCGTTCACCGGGTCCACCAGCAATCCGGACAGCCGCTGGGTGTGCAGCAGTTGCACACCCTCGTCGGCCGACTCCAGCCCCTCCCAGTCGGTCCCCGGCAGTCCGGCGGCGAGCGCCTCGATCGCGGCCTCCCGGTGCCGCAGCAGCGCGGCGGCCTGGACGAACCGGATCGGCAGCCCTTCCGACTCGAACCAGAGGTCGACCGCCCAGGAGCGCTCGGTCTCGTCCAGGCCGCGTCCGGCGAGCCGGGTCAGCAGATTGAGGCTGGCCTGCCGGGACAGCCCGGGGACGGTGACGTCCTCCATCCGCGAGGTGGCCAGCGGTGCGGCGACCTCGGGGGTGGTGGCGACCAGGAAGGCGCACTCCGGCGCGGTGCCGAGCAGTTCCTCCAGCGCCTCGCCGCCGAAGGCGAGGTCGTCGACCACGACGATCGCGCCGACGCCGCGCAGCAGCTCCGGCAGCTCCTCCCGGCCCGGGCGGAGGCCGGGGGCGCGATGGGTGGCCGCGAAGAGCTCCTGGAGCAGGTCGGCGGGGGTCCGCCGGTGGCCGGTGAGCTGGACCACCCCGGCCGGGGCGAGGCCGGCGCAGGCGGCGGCGACGGAGTCGAGCAGGGCGGTTCGGCCGGAGCCGGTCGGACCGACCAGGCGGACGCAGCGGCCCTGGCTCAGCCGGTCCCGCAGCCGGTCGCCGAGGGCGTCGCGTTCGAGCAGGTGGCCGGTGGCCGGGCGGGGGCGGGGCTTGGCCTCGGCGGCCACCAGCACCGGTACCGGGCGCACTCCGGGCGGGCAGGGGACGGCGGTGGTGCCGTCGGCGGCGTTCACGGTGACCAGCAGGTCGCCGACGACCAGGGCGCCGGTGCGGGTGCGTCCGTCGTTGGCGGGCTCGGCGGAGGAGTCGGAGCGGTGGAGTTCGGCGGCGGGCGGCCCGGTGCGGGCCACCTCGGTGGAGGCGGTGCTGCCGTAGCGGACCGGGAGGTTGGCACTCGACCGGTCGGCGGGTATGGACTCGCGCAGGGTCTCCGGGTCGACCGTCGCCATGGCCTGCGTCTCGGCCCAGGCGCGCTGCGCCTCCTCCGGGCCGAGCAGACCGCCCGCGCCGCTCGGCTCCGGGTGGGCATACCCGTAGTCGGCCGTGGTCTCGTTCTCGGGGCTGTTCGCGTTCTCGCGCGGCGACCGCTCGGCCGAGCCCTCGCCCTCCCCCACCA
>Ga0302314_10007683_pt1 | contig 19363 bp, 18 predicted proteins | sample III_Palsa_N2_3_FD_200533 | JGI IMG/M metagenome (GOLD analysis project Ga0302314, IMG submission 200533) | Peat permafrost microbial communities from Stordalen Mire near Abisko, Sweden - III_Palsa_N2_3 | ecosystem: Environmental > Terrestrial > Soil > Palsa > Peat permafrost | place: Sweden...
TTCACAGCACAGGTCGTCGCTGGCAATAGCCATTCTTACCAAGATTCGCCGACCACTTGAGTGATTTTGTGAACCGTCGATCGAGTTCCACTTAAGCGCCGACGAGCGAGCTTGCGGAATCTGCACCACTCTCACGCGTTCAACATTCGCTCCTCAGGCACGCGAGGAACCGGCGCTCAAGAGAACTCCGCGAATTTTGCGAACTGCGGCGGGAATGTCCGCGGGCTGTGTGCTCCCGAAACCCAGAATCAATCCGTTTTGCGCGGAACCACCGCTGTACGCCGAGGAGAGTGGCCACATCCAGAGATTCTGCGAAGCGGCGCGGCGCGCGATGTCGTAATCAGATTCCAGCCCTGGCAGAGTAAGCGTCAGATGCAGGCCGGCTTCCGCGCCAGTGACTTCACCAGCGACATCGAGTTCCCTTTTGAGAGAGTCAACCAGCACGCTTCGGCGTTCTTTGTAGAGCACCCGCATGCGCCGGATATGTCGCTCAAAATGGCCCTCGTTGATGAATTCTGCTAAGACCTCCTGCGTTAGAGCCGGCGAACCAAGATCTGTAGCCCGTCGAATCGCTACGAAATGACCGAGCAGATCGCGAGGGACAACAACATAGCCGATGCGCAAAGAAGGAAACAACACTTTGCTAAATGTTCCGATATAGATAACGCGCTCATTATTGTCGAGGCCCTGGAGCGAGGAGATGGGCGCACTTTCGTAGCGATACTCGCTGTCATAATCGTCTTCGATGATCCAGGATCCGTTCTCCTGGGCCCACTGCAGAAGCTGCAGCCTGCGCGACGCGCTCATGGTCACCCCCAATGGAAATTGGTGCGATGGAGTTACGATCGCAACGCGCGCACTTCGGCACTTCTTGATGCCTGCGCTCACGTTGAGACCTTGATCGTCGACGGGGACGGCGACAAGACGGCTACCAGCCAAGGCAAAAACTTCACGGGAAAAGCGGTACCCTGGTTCCTCGATCCAAACGGAGTTTCCGGGATCTACGAGCACTTGTGCTGAGATTTCCAGGGCTTGCTGGGATCCAGAAACGATCAAGATCTGGTCCGCGTCACAAGATACGGATCGAGCCGTGCGCAGGTACGCTGCGATGCTTTGGCGGAGCGGCAGATACCCCATTTGGTCTCCGTATCCAAACGATCGAACGCTCATGTTCTTCGAGCGACGCGCGACGATGTTGGACCACGCCTGTAAAGGAAAGCTGTCTGCGGCCACCTGCCCCACACCGAACGCACCCCAGTTTCGCGTCCACGGCATCATCAGATACGACGGAAGGGTTGCAGTTCGCTGCGCGACTTTTCGAGAGCCTTCGTGGGGAGCAGCGCGTTTCCTTTTTAGCGTTGGAGCAGTCGACGTAAAACGGTCTGGTAGATGGCTCGACACCGCCGTCCCGGAACCTACCCGTGCTGTTAAATAACCCTCAGCCAGCAGCTGCGCGTACGCGTCGAGAACAGGTACTCGCGACACATCGAGTTCCGTCGCAAGCAGCCTGCTGGATGGGATCTGCTGTCCCGGACGCAGGCGGCCTTCCGAGATCGCCATCCGTACTGCGTCGTATATCTGGCGGTGTAAAGGCACCGCGGCATTCCGATCGATGCGGATCACTGGCATGGTTCCGGAGGCGACGCGCTTGGACATTCCAGCAGACTAGTGGTCGCAGTTATCAGCGTCAAGGCGGCCCCTCTACCTAACCACTTGCGGGCGACGCGAAGGCACCTCCGCCGAACGAAGGAGATTGAAGCCGGTAAAACGTCCTCATTCTGGATTCAGACCAAAGGAAACGGGGCACGTTCAACCAGCGTGTCAGCCACCACCCAGACGACCCCGGTGAGAGCAAGGTTCAGGGCGCTTTCGGTCCAATTGAAATGCCTTGAAGGATCCGCAACGAGCATCGGCCCATTCGCCAGCAAGCCGAAGGATGCAACCATGACCGTCAGTAGGATCGCCGCAAGTTTCGCCCGGATTCCCGTGAGTATGGCGAGCCCGGCGACGATGAAGCAGACGCCCGTAAAGTATCCCCAGAAAACCTGGCCCGGCGGTAGCCATTTAGGGACCAGCGGAGCGGTCATATTCATATACACAAAATGCGCGCCTCCCCATATGAGCGAACAAATGCCAAATGCCATCCGGCCAATTCGCGTGACGCGCGTGGCGATCGCCCTGTCAATTTGGGAGCTCCCGGCGTAGACGATGAGAGCGCTTGCGGCGATCGCGAGCTGCATCGCAATTTCTTCGTAGGTACCGTATACGCCGTAACCGGTAAGCAGCAGACGCCCCTGCATCAGGAGCAGAACGAAGACGCTGTAGTAAATAGTCAGCGCAGCCGCACCCCATGCCCTGGTTCGGCGCCATTCAATGGCCAACGCCGCGACGACCATAAACGCACCGGCGCAATAGGCCAAGGAGGTGCGAGCGGGAAAATCTCTGGGCACGGCCTGCCCAGGGTCGAAGTCGCCAAACGCCAGGCAGGCGAGCCCCAGCGCCGCCACGCCCACGCCGTATACCCGCAGGCCGAAGCCCCTTATCGTTCTTTCCGTCTTCAAGACTGCTCCAGGAAGAAGGTTTGCGTGCAGCTTGTGCGAAGGCCCAAACGCAGGTTCAGACGTAAATCGCTGGAGCCTTAAACGGTCTCATCTACCGCTGATTTTCCGACACAGTGCTGGGCTCGTTTGAGCCAATTTTTTCTGCGGATGCAGCGCCTACTATTTTTCCGGTTCCGCCGGCTTGTGCGACAACGACAAGACCCAAATTGGCGGGATCCACGCTTGATTTCAGTTTCACCTCGAAATCACGTGAGAAAACTTTGCCTGGAGTCGTCTTCGCAATCTTTTCAAGATTGAGAACGACTTCAGTCTCCGTTAGTTTTCGCCCTTTGTTTTCGCCGGCCGATACGTCTGAGTTCGCTTGGTGCAAGGTTACGACTACAAAGATATCTGCAGGCTGTTTGGTGGCAGTGCCGTCGACATCGATATGGCCACGGAGAATGCCAAATCCCGCCGGATCAATATGAGTTGAGGTTATTTTCACTGGAATCGTCTGATCCTTGACGGCCTTCTCAAAGACGGCACGTACCTGGTCTGCGTCAGTGAGTTTCAGCTCATCGGCTCCATCCACCACGAACTGGGGTGTATATGGGGAAGGAAGTCCAAATCTAGTGACGTAGGCTTGTTGACGATCCGTCAGCTGGTCAGAGGAGTGCGGGTCCTTCCATCCGTCGTGGTTCCAATACGTAACGTGCTCACTCAGAGTAATTAGTTTCGCTCCGGGAACAGGTTGCGTTGATTGCAATCTCTGCAGAAAGGCGTCGGCCGGGGGGCATGATGAGCAGCCCTCGGAGGTAAAGAGTTCGACCACAACCGGCACAGCCGTCGGCGTCTGCGCGGCGCAGACATGTCCGTAGGTGGCAGCTGCGAAACACGCAAACAAGAATGCGGCTGACGCAAATGTGGTTTTTATGGCCATACCTGGTTGTTCCCCACTGATAGTAACTTACACTTACATTCGTCCCTACGCGCTTCCAGATTCAGGTATGAACGACTTGCACGCAATAACCACTTCAGCGGTTCTTGTCCAGACCACCTGCCGGTTCTCAAAATAGTCTTCCTTCAGATTCAGTAGATTAGAAGACAGCCTGCTGCTGCGCAGCAATATCGGCAATTCCTCTCAGCGCCAGCGGAAACCATGCCGAGGCTTCTTCAGCCATCACCTCATCAGGGCGCCGGTGCTGATCGGTGTACCCTCGTGTGCGGCTCGAGGTAGGCTGGACGAGCAAGCATCAAGCCTAAGAGCGCGTGCAGACCACAGGCTGGCAAGAGCAGATGACTGGTGAACTCCCCACCGATTCTCAGATAAATCAGGTAACCCGCCGCCATCAGATGTAAAAAGCAACGCCCTCCATTGCCGCCGGGATCAAGGTTGTTCTATGACACAGCGCGGCGCAGGCAAAAACCCGCAGACGGACGAGGTCTTCGCGCCGCCACGATCTGCCTCGGAAATCATGTTGCCGCCGTTGGATTGCCTTACGGCGCTACGGTGAAGTCAGCGACCTCGGGGGTTTGGGCGCTGTTGCCGCCGGCGTATGCCTTGAACGCGCCGGGATCGATCTTCCAGTTGTGGCTATCGATGTCCCAGTAGGACAGGTCCCGCGGCGTGAGCTTGAACTGCACGCGCTGCGTAGCGCCGGGTGCGAGGTTGACGCGCTCGAAGCCCTTCAACTCCTTCGCTGGGCGCTTGACCTTCGCGGATGGATCGCCGATATAAAGCTGCACCACATCCGAGCCGGCGCGCTTCCCGGTATTGGTGACGTCGACCGAGATGTTGACAGTAGTGGCATCCCCTTTTCCTTCGACCGCAGCCTTGATGTGGCTGTAGCGGAACGTCGTGTAGGTGAGACCGAAACCGAAGGGAAAGAGCGGCTGCTGCTCGGCAGTGAGCTGCTCGCTGGTGTAGTAGCGATAGCCGTTGAAGAGGCCTTCGCTGTAGTTCACGGTGATGATGTCCTCAGGCTTCTTGGGCATCTCGGCAGGATAGTAGGTGTTGTGGACGGGATCGCTAGCCCAGGAGCGATCGAAGCTGAAGGGCAGACGGCCTTCGGGCGAACGCTCGCCGAAGAGGACTTCCGCGAGAGCCGTGCCTCCGGCCTGTCCGGGATAGTAGTTGTGCAGGACGGCGGCAACGGAGTTGATCCAGGGCATCGCGTCAACGGCGCCGCCAGCCGTGATTACGACGATGGTGTGCTTGTTGACGGCGGCGACGGCGCGAATGAGAGCGTCCTGTCCCCAGGGAAGCTCGAAGGTACGATCGAAGCCTTCGCTTTCGGTATAGCCATTGAAGCCAACGCTGAGGACGACGGCATCGGCGGACGCAGCGATCTTGAGCGTAGCGGGGTCGATGAGGTCCTGCTCGCGGCGAATGCCAAACGCGATGCTTTGGCTGGCGGCAGAGGGATGATAGAGAAGGGTGAAGTGAATAGGCTGGCCGGCGTGCAGCGACAGTGTGGCGGTCTTGGGTGCGTGGCCTTCGCGATGCGGCTGATCGATCACCTGCTTCCCGTCGACCTGCAGCTCGAAGCGATCTTCTCCGGACGCCGCAGTGACCAAGAGATAGGGGCCATCTTCTTTCGGCGTATAGACGCCGGTGTAGCGCACGGTCTGCGGCTTCTGGACGGGCGGCCGGAACATCTCGCCAGTCCAGCTGGCGATGCGATGCGGCGAGCTGACGACGGACTTGCCCTTGGCCTCGTCTCCCTCGAAGATTTCTTCTTTTAGCTCGGTGAACTCGGTGTTGCGGAAGATGTCCTGGAGGGACGGAATGCCGCGCGCGAAGAGAACGTTCACCTTCCCGCCAAGGGAATTGCTGATGCCGTTGAGAATGCTGACAGCCTGGAAGGGCTCGACAGTAGAACTTCCGCCGCCACCCGATACAGCAGGCGATGCGTTAGGACCGATGACGGCGATGGTGTGGATGTGCGCTGTGCTGAGCGGGAGCAGGTTGCCTTCGTTCTTTAGTAGCGTGAGGCTTTCGCGTGCGCCTTCGAGCGAAACCTGCGCGCCGTGCTGATTGTCCTGCGAGATGTTGACGTCAAGCTGAGGACGATCGAGGAAGCCGAACATCAAGGTGACACGGAGCAGGCGGCGAACCTTGTCATCCAGTGTGGCTTCGCTAACGGCACCGCTCTTGAGTGCCGCGCCGATCGTGTCGGCGGTCATGAATTTTGCATACGGCATCTCGAGATCGAGACCGCCGTTCGCTGCGGCAACACCGTCGTAGGTGGCATCCCAGTCGGACATGAGGAGGCCGTTGAAGCCCCAGTCCTTCTTGAGGATGTCGATGTTGAGGACCTTGTTCTGGGTGGAGTGCTCGCCGTTGACAAGGTTGTAACTGTCCATGACAGCGCAGACGTGGGCCTGCTGTACGGCGGCCTGAAAGGCTGGGAGGTAGAGCTCGCGGAGGGTGCGCTCGTCAACGACGCTGTTGATGTTGTGGCGATCGTACTCGGAGTTATTGGCGGCGTAGTGCTTGACCGTGGCGCAGACGCCCTGGCTCTGTACGCCGTCGATGTAGCCGACGTCCATGTGCGCGGCAAGATACGGATCTTCGCCGAAGTACTCGAAGTTGCGGCCGTTCATGGGAGCGCGGTAGATGTTGACGCCGGGGGCGAGGAGGAAGTGAACGCCGCGGGCGCGCGCATCCTGACCGAGCGAAACGCCTTCGCGTTCGGCAAGCTTAGGATCCCAGGTGGCGGCGAGCGCGACGCCCGCGGGATACGCAGTAGACGGTCCCCAGGTGCGGACGCCCAGCGGGCCGTCAGACATTTTGAGCTGAGGCAAACCAACACTAGGCGCTGGGAAGGTGTAGAAGTTTTCGGTGCCGCCGATGAGCTGAATTTTTTCGGCGGTCGTGAGCTTTCCGAGCATGACGTCGATCCGCTGCTCAATCGCCGGAGAGTCCGGAACTGGGGCCTGGCTGGGGACCTGCGCGAAGCTGATTTGGGCGAGCGAAAGGGCGAGGACGGCGGCGGAGCACAGCGAAAGCCTACGGGTCATGGGACTACTTTCCAGAGGTGATCGGGATCAAGTTGGCGACGAGCCGATGCGCTCGCCGGCATCGATGAAAAGCCTACATCAAGGTCGACGCTTTTGCTCGAGAGACGGTTTCTGGCTTTTGGCTTCTAGCGAAAAGCCCGCCAGGGGCGCGATGTTGCTGGGGCCGACGCTCGCCATCAGAGTAGGCTGAAGATAGCGCGGGGGATGGCGTGCGGGGGACCGCGGATGACCTTTGACAATCGCGCGGATGCTGGAAGGCAGTTGGCGAAGCGGCTGGAGGGATACGCGCGTCAAGCGGACGTGCTAGTCCTCGGAGTGCCGCGGGGTGGGGTGGTGGTGGCGTTTGAAGTGGCCGTGGCGCTGGGAGCTCCACTGGATGTATTTCTTTCGCGCAAGCTCGGCGTGCCGGGCCAGACAGAGCTGGCGTTTGGCGCTGTGTCGGCGCGCGGAGGACGGTATCTGGATGAATACATTTTGCGCACCGCGGCGATTTCGACGGAGCAGGTTGAGTGGATTACCTCCGAGGTGCGCAAGGAACTCGATAGGCGAGCGATCGTGTATCGCCAAGGCCGGTCGCCGCTAAATGTTTTGGGTAAGACAGTCCTCCTCGTCGATGACGGCGTCGCGACGGGAGCAAGTGTCTACGCGGCGATCCAGGCGCTGCGGCAGGTGCTGCCGGCGAGGCTGGTGCTGGCTGTGCCGGTCGCTCCGGCGCCGGCGTGGGAGTGGCTGCGGACGGTGGTGGATGAGATTGTCTGCCTCGATCTGCCAGAGCGGTTTGTCGCGGTGGGAGAGTTCTACCGGGACTTTGCGCAGGTCGAGGACGCTGAGGTGGTTCGGCTGCTTGAGCGAGCGGGGTCGATGCAAAAGAACGGCCGGTCAGGTTGCTAGAGCAACGCGATCGGCCGTGCTTGATTTCGGGATTTCTGATCCAGGTTGGGACTACTTCGAGGCCTGACGGGCTCCGGCTGCCTTGGCGTCGGCCTCGGTCATGAACTTGCCGTTCTTGGTGGTGCCGTACTCCTTGTCACCCGAACCATGGTAGACCTTGGTGTTGAGGTTGACCCAGACCAGCCCCTGCGACTTCGCGGAGGCGATGTCGCTCGAGTTCACCGGGGCGGCCGGAGCTTTGGGGGCGGCTGCCTTGGCCGCCGGCATGGCAGCAGGTGTTCCCCTGGAGTAGGGCGCCATCGCCGCGGGTGCTGCGCTCTTGCTCGCCATCGTCGGTGCCGGCGTGGGGGCGGGCTTCGCCGCCGTCATCGGTCCGGGCGCTGGAGCGGCGGCGGCGGCCTTGGCGGCGGTTTTCTTCTGCGCCTTGGTTTCCGTGCCGGTGGTGGCCGTAGTCGTTGTCGTCGCCGGTGTCTTCGCTGACGCTGTCTTGGCTGCCGGCATCGCTGCAGGTGTGCCCTTGGAATAAGGCGCCATCGCCGCGGGTGGGGCGGTCTTGCTCGCCCTCGTCGGTGCGGGCGTAGGCGTTGGTTTTGTCGCCGTGGTAGGCGTAGCGGCCGCTGCCTTGGCTGCCTTGGCTGCAGCCTTCTTCTGCGCCTTCGTTTCCTTGGCACTGGATGGGGTGGTGGGCGTCGTGCTTTGTGCAAGCACTGGCTGCGCGAACGCGAGGCTGGCCGAGACGATTGAGCCCAGGGCGATGATCTTGATGAGCTTGATCTTCATGGTGATTGGACCTCCTTAGGATTTTTTGTGAGGACGAGATCGCCGAACGCTGGGCTCGGCGGCGAGAATGGATGGCCCTATATCTATTTGCCCTGCCCTGCGATCACGAGCTTGCTGATCTTGTTATAGGTGGCAGCAGGAACGATGCCCCTGGTCTTGAGTTGAGTCTTATTGGCATAAGGGCGGCCAGCGATGATCTTCGCGGCGTACGTGTCGCCGACACCGGGAAGCGCCTTCAACTGGGCAGCCGACGCGGTGTTGAGGTCTACCAACCCCATGGACGCAGCAGCAGAAGGAGGAGTGCCCGCCTTAGACTGCTGCGCGACAGCGGGTAGCACAGCAAACAACGCCGAGGAGGCGAGGATGAGGAGCGAAGAAGTGAGGCGATTGAATTTCATGCGTGTCTCCGAAAATGTGCGGCCGGGCTCTTGCGAATCCGGCGATAGAGGTTGGGCACGAACACCGAACGGCTCTGCGGAAGGGTGGCATCCGTACGAGGAGAGCCGCGGCAGGTTAGCTCTTTTTGCCGAAGAAGCTGCTGGCTTCGCCGATCAGGCTGCCGATTCCACCTGAGCCGGCGGTCTGGCCTGCCGCCGCTGCTTCGGGCGCTGCACAGCCGATGGCGGAACTGACCATGCCTTGAAACTCGGGCGGAACGCAGGAGATAACGTGCGACACAACGACCTGTTCGACTTCCACGGCCTTGTCGGGGCTAAGGCCGGTTTTCTGTACCAACAAATCAGTGATGTGGCTCATAACAGTTCTCCTCTCAGCATCTGGTTGATCCTGCATTTACGGCGGAATGGAGGAAGGAACGCTCCCCCACCTGGTGGCGATCGACTTTTGGACGTTGCGGTGAACAGTATTTGCTGGACGTTCTTGGACGGAGCAAGGCCCAGCGGGTAGAGCGATCGACGAACCCCTCCTGCGCGTGCCAATTGCCGGCCTGACTACTGACGGCTCGGTAGAGAATCCTTACAACTCTGCGTTCTCTGAGGACAGGACAAAACCACGTACCGTTCGCTAGGAGAGCAACAGTATTCTCCACCGGACCGCGATCCGTCAAACCAAATTCCTGCTAAGAAGCGGGGGCTCTGGCCGGTAGGCGCTCGGCTTTTAGCCGGTCGAAGACTCTGGCCAGCTTGAGGACGGCGCGATCAATTTCCTTCTCGTGCACGGCGGCAAAGCCGATTTGCAGTGCCTCGGCGATGGTGGCAGTGTGGCAGTAGCGGCCGAGAGGAACGATATCGATGTCGACCAACGCGGCGCGCTGCGCGACCATCTCGGCAGAGATTCCCTGGTTGACCAGTGTGCCGTGAAAACGCCCGATCGTCTGCAGGCCTGCTTCGATCGTGGCGATTTCGAGATACTCGGCGAGGTGTTGTTGCGCAGACTCCCGGAGGATGGCATAGCGCTCCTGGTAAATCTTGCGCATGCGACGCAGATGCCGGCCGAGGTGTCCCTGCTCGATGAAGTCGCAGAGCACTGCCTGGTCGAGCAGCGATTGATGGCGGGTGGTCATCGCCTTGGTGCAGGCGAATATCTCGATGAGATTGCGCGGAACCACTAAATAGCCCAGCCGCAGCGAAGGGAACATCACCTTGTTGAAGCTGCCGCAGAAGATGACCTTGCCGCCGTGATCGAGCCCCTGCATCGCTGGAATCGGGCGGCCCGAGAAGCGGAACTCGCTGTCGTAATCGTCTTCGAAGATCGGCGCGCCATACTTGTTTGCCCAGGCCAGGAGCTGCAAGCGGCGCTGCAGACTCATCGTCATGCCGACCGGATATTGGTGGCCGGGCGTAACGTAGACGAATCGGCAGCCGCGGAAGTCGGCTTCCTTCGGCGCAGCTCCTTCAGCGTCCAGCCGCATGGAGACCACACGCGCGCCAATGGCGCCGAACACAGCGTACGCGCCCTGGTAGCCGGGGTCTTCGACCAGCGCCTTCTCGCCGGGGTTCAGCAGGACGCGCGCGGCGAGATCGAGCCCCTCCTGCACGCCCGAGACGACGATCACCTGCTCCGGCGCACACTGAATGCCGCGCGAGGCGTGCGCGTAGTCGGCGATCGCCTCACGCAGTGGACGATAGCCTTGAGCTTCGCAGCCGAGCAGATCGCGCGTAGTCGCCGAACGAAGACGGCGGCCGGAAAGCTGCGCCCACAGCGTCGTCGGAAACAAGTCCAGCGCGGGAAGGTTGGTGCGGAACGCGCTGTTCTCCGGCTTGACCTGCAGCGTGAACGGACGCACGCGCTTCGCGAACGCAGAGAGATGCGGCCCTGGCGCGGTGGCGCTGAGTTCCTGATCGGCAACCTGCTGCGACGGAAGAAGATGCTCGGGCAGGATCTGCGACACGTAGGTGCCGGAGCCGCGACGGCCTTCGAGATAGCCCTCTGCCTGCAACTCGTCCAGTGCGGCGAGGATGGTTCCGCGCGATAGTTGGTACTGGCGAGCCAGCTCGCGGCTGGCTGGCAGCTTGGAGCCCGGCATGATGCGGCCATTGAGAATCTCGGTGCGCAGGGCGTTGCGCAGCCAGTGAAATGACGGCACCGCTTCAGGCCGCGGTGGAAGGACGAGTTCAAAGCTTGAGGCGCGGCGTGTCATGGGCCCTCCTGTAATCGGCTTGGTTTGACCGCAAACAAGTCTAGACAAGGGGTTACGTTCAAAGTGGTCTGGTGGATTTTGCGTAAGTGGGTCTATCCAGCCGAACCAATTGGGATCATGCTAATCCGTGATCCCATTTCGGTCCAGAGTGCGCGTTGGGATTGCGGGTCAAACGTCGGCATCGATTGGGAGGTACGTTATGAAGTTGACTGCGATGAACTTGGTTAGTTGCACAGGAGTGGTCGGTCTGGTCTTCGCGTGTGGCACGCTTGCACCCGGCGCGATGGCGCAGACCCACAACACGTTGAACTTCGGACACGTGGATCAGCAGTCGCCCTCGACGAACGCTGAGCCTCAAGCGGTGACGCCCGAGTTGCTGGCAGACATGATGGTGGTGCATGGGCACTACGCGGACGCGATCGAGGCGTATCGGAAGATTCAGCCACAGAATGCCCAGATCTATAACAAGATCGGCATTGCGTACCAGCGCATGGCCAAGGATCAAGAGGCGATTGACAACTACGGCCAGGCGACCAGGATGGATCGCAAGTTCGCCGCACCCTACAACAATCTGGGAACGGTGTACTTCCACCAGAACGACAACAAGCGCGCGACCCAGCTGTATAAGAAGTCGATCAAGCTGGACGCAGCGACCGCGCCGTTCTGGAGCAACCTGGGCGCGGTGTACATGGCCGAACGCAAGTATAGTGACGGCGCCGAAGCCTACGAGAAGGCGTTCTTACTGGACCCCGACATCTTCCAGGAGATCGCTATGAACGGGATTGCGCAGACTGAATCGCCCGCGGAACTGGCCAAGATCTACCTCACGTTTGCGGAGATCTATGCCCACGCGGGTATGAAGGTGCAGGCAATTCTTTACCTGCATAAGGCGATCGACCAGGGGTTCAGGGACCGGAAGCAGCTACAGGACGATCAGCAGCTCGCCACCCTGCACGGAAATCCTGAGTTTGACTCGTTGCTTACCCCCAGCAGTCCCTCCGTTCCCAAGCAATAACGCGGATACCCTGCAACAACAGCATGCCCTGTGCCCGGTCCTCAAGCGGCGCACAGGGCATGTCTGCGTTTGAGGTAACTAGTTAGTTAACATCCTCTGCGACCAGGATGCGTAAATTTTTGGGGGTCCGACGGGGGATGGCTCGGATCTTGTACCCTGTTCCCAAGGGGAAAGATTTTATGACGCCACGCATTGCGATTCCGGTGCCGACCTCCACCGATGTGCCCTATAACCAGCGCTCGTGGCCGAGCTATGCGCGGGCGGTAGCACTTTCAGGTGGAGAGCCGGTAGCCATTGGGCTCGACTTGCCGGCGGCTACACTGAGGGAGTTGGTTGCCAGCTGCGATGGCGTACTGTTGCCGGGCAGCCCCGCGGATGTCGACCCAGGGCTATACGGAGCGGACCGGGATCCGGCAACTGCGGCCGCCGATCGGGCTCGCGAGGCGGTCGACTACCTGCTGCTGGACGAGGCGGAAAAGCACGGAAAGCCGGTCCTCGGAATCTGCTTTGGGGTGCAATCGCTCAACGTCTGGCGCGGCGGATCGCTGGTGCAGGATCTCACGCCTCTCCCCATAAATCACAGTGCGGGGAGCAAGGTGGCCATCGCGCACACGGCGCTGGTGGCAAGGGACAGCGTCCTCGCGTCCTTACTGACCGCGGAAGAAGCGCCAGAGGTGGATGGATTTTTGAGGCTGCCCGTCAATACGAGCCATCACCAGTCGGTGGCAGCGCCTGGGGCGGGCCTGCGGATCGTGGCGCGCTCCCCCGAAGACGGCGTGATCGAGGCAGTGGAGATGGATGCGGACGATGCAGTGTTCCACGTGGAACATCCCGCGCCGAATCAGTTTGTGCTGGGCGTCCAGTGGCACCCAGAGCGGAGTTTTGAGATCAGCGCAGCTAGCCGCGCGCTGTTCGGAAAACTCGTGCATGAAGCTCGGAGATCGGCAGAGACGCGGGCCGGATCTGCGCACACAGAAAGCTTGGCGCGGTAAACCACGGTGGCGACTCTTCCGGAAGACCGAATCGCCGAGTTGGTAGGACCGTATGTAGAGGCTGCAACGGTTCCGCCGGGTATATATGGGCAGCTTTCGCTGTACCTCGACTTACTCATGAAGTGGAACGCGCGCACAAACCTCACCGCCATTCGGGAGCCCGAGGAGATAGTGCGGCGGCACTTCGGCGAGAGTTTGTTTGCAGGCGTGCAGGTCTCCGGTCGTGTGGGGCGGGACGCCAACCTTCTGGACTTCGGTTCCGGTGCCGGATTTCCGGGTCTACCCATCCAACTCCTGCTGCCAGGATCGTGCGTGACCCTCGCGGAGTCCCAGGGAAAGAAGGCATCGTTCCTGCACGAGGCGATCCGAACGCTCGGACTGTCCACCGAGGTTTGGGCCGGGCGCGTAGAAGCGATGCCGGACGTCGCGGGCACGCCAAGGCGGTTTGACGTGGTAACGCTCCGGGCCGTCGACAACATGGAGCAGGCGCTGGTGGAGGCTCGGCGGCGAGTAAAGCCGCGCGGGTGGCTGCTGGCCTTGACTACGGATGCCGCCGATCACGGGGAAAGCGTGCGGCTACCGGGCGACGGACCGGGCTGGGTGAGGATCGAACGGATCGAGTAGCGGGCGACTAACGCACAGCTTGCTCATGCGTTGCACAGTATTTCAACCGGATGTTCCACGTGGAACGTCCGTTGCAGCGTTCCACGTGGAACATTCCGGTAGCGCCTTCTGCTAGGCTGGGGATCGTCACCTCATGCCCGAATCGACCGAAGAACAGAACCCGCCCCCTCCGCAGAGCCTTCAGCCGCACAACAGCCCAACGCCGCGCAGTAAGGTCATCGCCATCGTCAACCAGAAGGGTGGCGTCGGCAAAACCACGACGGCCATCAACCTCGCGGCCGCCGTTGCGCTCGAAGGCGTGCCCGTCTTGCTCCTGGATGTCGATCCGCAGGCGAATACCACGGGAGGCCTTGGCTTCTCGCGAGATGAGGAGCGGCTCTCCGTCTATGACTTATTGCTGGGAAATGCTACCGCCAGCGAGGTGATTCTGCCGACCGAGGTGGCGAATTTGTCGCTCATCCCGGGTACAAAGAACATGATTGGGGCCAATGTGGAGCTCGTGGGCGTAGAGCGCCGCGAGCATCGGCTGCGCGAGGCCCTCGAGCCGGCGCGTAACGACTATCCCTTCATATTCCTGGATTGCCCGCCGGCACTGGATCTCCTGACGCTAAACTCCCTCGTCGCCGCCGACACCCTGCTGGTTCCCATGCAGGCCGAGTACTTTGCGCTCGAGGGCATCTCCGAACTGATGGCGACGCTCGATCGGGTGTCCGCCAGCTTTAATCCTGAGCTTTCGATTGAGGGCGTGTTGCTCACCATGTTTGACGATCGCACCAACCTCTCGCAGCAGGTCCGGGACAACCTGCAGAATTTCTTTGAGGACAAGCTCTTCAAAACGACCATTCCGCGCAATATCCGCTTGGCCGAGGCCCCCAGCCACGGGAAACCCGTCGCCCTCTACGATCCGCGATCGCGTGGGGCCGAGGCCTACCGGAACCTGGCCCTGGAGCTCCTGGAGCGCAACGGCATGAAGCCGGCGAAGAAGCCAGGGCCAAAGCCGAACTTCGCCGTGTTGGAGAGTATTGGCGAGTCGAAGGGAATCTGGCCATTTCGGAAGTAGGGCGTCCAGCTAAAACCGGCCCACGGCGGGCATGAGTTGGGCCAAACAGAATTATTTAGATAGGCAGGGATTGGATACGATAATGACGAATCAGGATCAACAAGAAAACTCCAAGGTGCAGGCGAGCAAGCACCGCGCTCTCGGTAAGGGCTTGGAGTCGCTGCTGCCGTCAAGGCCAGCGGCATCAGCGCCCATTTCGGTGGCTGCGCCAGCAGTGGAGTCCACCGGCAAGCCGCTCGAGATCGACGTCGAGCTCATTGATCGCAACCCGTTCCAGACCCGCACGAACTTCGATGAGGCCAAGCTGGCGGAGCTCGCAACCTCCATCATCGCGTCCGGCGTAGTGCAACCAATCGTGGTGCGGCATGGCGTGAACCATCGGCAGGATGGCCGTTACACGCTGATCACCGGCGAACGCCGGTTGCTGGCAAGCAAGAAAGCGGGCAAGGCGACGATCCCCGCGATTGTGCGCGACGTTTCGAATCTGCAAGCGATGGAGATAACCATCGTCGAAAACCTGCAGCGCGCCGACCTCAACCCGATGGAGCAGGCGCATGCCTATGTGCGCCTCAGCCGCGACTTCCACATGACTCAGGAGCAGATGGCGGAACGCACCGGCAAGGACCGCGCCAGCGTCTCTAACTTCCTTCGTTTGTTGAAGTTACCTGAATCTGTACAGCGTCACGTGGAGCTCGGCGAGCTGAGTTTCGGGCATGCCCGCGCACTGCTGGCGCTGGAGTCGCCCGAGGCCATTCTCGCAGCTGCCCGGAAGGTGCTGGCGCTGCATCTGTCGGTGCGGGCGACCGAGAACTACGTGCAGGGGCTGCTCAATCCAGAATCCAAGGCCAAGCCAACCAAGCCCGCGGACCTGGTTGATCCGAATGTGCGCGACGCGCAGGATACGCTGCGGCGGCGGCTGGGCCTCAAGGTCACCATCGAGGACAAGAAGGGTAAGGGCCGGGTAATCATCGAGTACTCCGGCGTCGACGACTTTGACGCGATCCTGACAGCGCTGGGCGATACGCCTGCGGCGTAGGCTGCCCCTTGATCGAGAGTTTGGGCCCAGGGATCTGTACTTCCACTTCCAACTAAGAGGTTCATGATGCGCCGTATTCTTCTCCCACTCGCCGTTCTTGGCTTGACCACTGCTGCCGCCTTCGCTCAACCCACGTATCAGCCGGCCACTGGACGCACGCTGCTGCGCGCGGGCCGCGTGCTCGATGTGCATACCGGCAAGGAAACGCCAGACGAGACGGTCATCATTAGCGGCGACAAAATTGTGGGAATCGCCGCGACCAGCGCGACGCCGGCAGGCCCTGGCGATCGCGTCGTCGACCTGACGTCCTACACGTTACTGCCGGGCCTCATCGACGTACACACGCATCTGACGATGGCGACCAACTTCGATCCGTACTTCGAGCTCTCGATGACCCCGGCCAAGGAAGCGATCCTTGGCGTGGAGAACGCAAAGACCACGCTCGACGCCGGCTTCACGACGGTGCGCAACGTGGGCGCGAACGGCTTCACCGACGTAGCGCTTCGCGACGAGATCAATGCAGGACACATCCCGGGACCGCACATGCAAGTGTCTGGTCCGCCTCTGGGCATCACGGGCGGACACATGGACGAGAACCTGCTGCCGGAGCAATACCACGTGCAGGGCGACGGCGTGGCCGATGGGATTCCGGCAGTGCAGCACATGGTGCGGACCAACATCAAGTACGGCGCCGACCTGATCAAGATTGGCGCGTCGGGTGGCGTATTGTCGAAGGGTGATGACCCGCAGGCCTCGCAATATACGTTGGAAGAGATGCAGGCCATCGTCGCGGATGCGCATCGCCTCGGACGCAAAGTCGCCGCGCACGCGCATGGAGCACAAGCGATCCTGTGGGCTTCGGAGGCTGGCGTCGACTCCATCGAGCACGGCAGCTATATGGACGACGCCGACATCGCCATGATGCTCAAGCACGGCACCTACTTTGTGCCGACGGCCTACCTCATCGACTGGGTGCAGCAATATGGCAACCTGCCGCCGTTCTACGCGCAAAAGATGAAGGATGTAAGCGCGGTGGAGAAGAAGAATGCGATCCGCGCCATCAAGGCGGGCGTCAAGGTGGCCTGCGGAACGGATGCAGCGGTCTATCCGCACGGCCTGAACGCGCATGAGCTGGACGTGTACGTGAACCAGTTTGGGATGACGCCGCTGGCCGCGCTGCAGACGGCAACCCTGAACGCCGCGGACCTGATGGGATGGACCGACAAGGTCGGCTCGCTCGAACCGGGCAAGTGGGCAGACGTAATTGCAGTGAAGGGCGATCCGCTGGCGGATGTGAAGATCCTGCAGCACGTGCCCTTCGTGATGAAGGCAGGTGTGATCTACAAGGACGAGGCGCAACCAACAGTGGTCGACAAGCTCGTCGCATCCGCACCGGCGCCCGTGGAATCCAACCTGATGGAGAACAGTTTCTGATGCAGGCTACACGTTTTGAGTATCGCTTTCGCTTCGTAATTCACGCGCTCATTTACCTTCTTGGCTTCACGGCGCCGTGGCTATTCCTTCATTCGCTGGCCGGTGTGCCGGGCTTCACAACCAGCTCGACCTGGCTCGTGTTGTCGACGGCGCTGACGAAGCAGGGATGGCTGGCGTTTGATGCCGCGACCGTTACGCTGCTGGTTATCGCGTTGCTGCTGACAGGCCTTGGTGCGTGGCTGCGCGTCTGGGGATCGGCCTATGTGGGGTCAAGCATCGTAAAATCGCCGACCATGCACGGCGAGACGATGCTCGCAGACGGCCCCTATCGCCGCACGCGCAATCCGCTCTACCTCGGCACGCTGCTGCACACGTTGGGTGTGACGATCCTCATGCCACCCAGCGGTGCCGTGTTCGCGGTGGTGCTGCTGTGGATCTTCCAGGTGCGGCTGGCGCTCGCGGAAGAGCCTTTCCTGGCCGCGCAGTTTGGACAGGCGTATCTCGACTACAAGAAGGCGGTGCCGCGCTTTCTGCCCTCGACGAAACCACAAATCGCTTCGGCAGGGGCGCGACCGCACTGGGTGCAGGCGCTCCTCGGTGAGATCTATTTTCTCTCGGTGTTCCTGGTGCTGGCAGTGTTTGGATGGAGCTTCAATGCCCAGCCGCTGCGCCAGGGCTTGATCATTTCGGTGGGGCTGGCGCTGGTCGTGCGAGCGTTTCTGCCGCGCGTGACGCAGGATGCGCCCGCGATCGCATAAGAGCTGAGAACGTCAAATGGGCCGGAGACCCGACGCGACCTGCGTCGACTCTCCGGCCCTCTTCACTAGCCTCCACAAGACCCGAATACAAAATCCGAAATTCAGGGCGCTCGCTTTGAGGCGCTCGTTACTTCTTGGGCGGAGCGATCGTGTCCTTGGCAACCTTGGCCACGCGGAACTTCACGACGGTCTTGGCCTTGATCTTGATGGCCTCGCCGGTCTGCGGATTGCGCCCGATGCGAGCCTTGCGCTCAGCCTTGACGAGCTTGCCGATGCCGGGGATAGTGAACTCGCCCGACTTCTTGGTCTCCTTGACGGCGGTCTCGGCGAGGAGCTCGAGGAATGCCGCGGTCTGCTTGTTCGTGAGTTCGAGCTTCTCCGCCAGAAGGCGGACGAGCTGTGTCTTTGTAATTCCCTTTGCCATGTTGTATCTCCTTCGTTCAAGTAAATAAGAAATAGGTAAAGCGGATTGAGCGTGAGCCTGGGCTCATCTCCCGCAACCCGCCCCTGACGGCCTCCCGTTCCGTCTTCCAGCGAACATAGCCGGAAGCTTTTACGAGGTGGCAATCGCCAGTGTTCATGCGGGTGCGGAGAACCGCGCCGATGTTCACCTTCAACCTTCCTGAGCGCTTTGTCAACGACAAATCTTCCATTTCCACAGATATTTGCTGGGTATTTGCTAATTTGATCCCTAATAGGCCCATCTTCACGGGATTTTTGAGCTGTCGTGCTTAGAAGAAACGCTTGGGCGCGCTCGTGAGTGCGCGGTCCGCACCGTCTTCGTCACGCGTGAGAATGGCGTTGTTGAGGGTGTCGATGAGCGGCGTCACCATGCGGAACCTGCGCACAATTTCGCGTGCGAGTGTGGGCTCGAGCGCGGCCTCTGCGGGTAGCCACGCACGCACCCCCCAGCTCTTGGCGCGGACGAGTTCGTCGGCGGGATCATCGCTCGCAAAGCCTTTGGGCATGCGGGTAAGCGCTTCACTCTCGCTCAGCTCAAAGCCCGCGCTGCGAACCTTCAGTAGCTTCTTAATCGTCGCGCGATAGCTTTCGTGATGCGCGCTCATCCAGCGGCGTAGCGCCAGTAGCTGCTCGCGCTCAGGCATGTAAACGCCGGCGGCAATCATCACATGCTGCGGGCTGATCTGCAGATAGAAGCCGCCTCCGGAGGTCTTCTCCATGCCCCGCCGCGACCACCACGCGGCGAGATGTGTCTTGTACGGCTGCTTGTTTGGACTGAAACGAATGTCGCGATAGATGCGCATCGCGACCTTGTGCGGAGGACGAACGTGTTCCGGTGCGAACTCGATCATGCCGGCGTTGATCTCATCGATCAGCGCGAGCATCGGGGCTTTCAATGCACGCTCGTAAAGGGTGCGGCGCGCCTCGAACCACTCGCGGTCGTTATTGCGCGCCAACCCGCGAAGGAACTTCATGGCTTCAGGAGTGAACTGCGTCGGCATGCCTCTTCGATGTTACGGCAGACCCGCGAGGCTCACAAAGAACGGTGGCGAACACTTCATGCAGGATTCGCAGCGACAGCGCCCGGCAAGTTCCAATGGAAATGGACGGCCAGCATGCGCAGCACAAAGCAGCAGAGAATTCCCGCAC
>Ga0302314_10007684_pt1 | contig 19358 bp, 15 predicted proteins | sample III_Palsa_N2_3_FD_200533 | JGI IMG/M metagenome (GOLD analysis project Ga0302314, IMG submission 200533) | Peat permafrost microbial communities from Stordalen Mire near Abisko, Sweden - III_Palsa_N2_3 | ecosystem: Environmental > Terrestrial > Soil > Palsa > Peat permafrost | place: Sweden...
ATATCGCATTCGGCGATGGTCAGGCAGGTGGGCGGCAGGCCGGCCAGGTCCGCCAGGATCGGGCGGGCGAGCGGATTGTCGGTATCGGCCGGCGTGCCGAGATAGTTGGTCCAAAACCCAGCCAACTCGGCGATGGTCAACATATAGTCCTTGCCGCCATATCGGCGCGCGGCCTCGTCTGAGACCTGGGTGTCGAACACCGGATAGATGGCCAGCAGCGCCTTGATCAAGCCACCTTCGCCAAGGTCGCGCAGCTTCAGCGCAGTCGCCACGGAAAGGCAGGCGCCGGCGGAGTCGCCACCTATAGCGATGCGGTCGGCGTCGATCCCATGATCGGCGGCCACGCCGCGCAGCCAGGCGATCACTGCCTCGACCTGCTCCAGCGCCACGGGGAATTTGGCCTCCGGTGAAAGCGAATAGTCGACGCCCAGGACCACGACGTCGGCGGCGGCGGCATACTCCCGCATGAGCCGATCGTGCGTGTCCAGGCTGAACAGGGTCCAGCCGCCGCCGTGCAGATAGATCAGTACAGGCTTTGGCGCGCGCGGCGATGGATCGTGCAGCCGCACCCTAACCGGGCCGTGCGGGGTCTCGACGACGAGGGTCTCGGTGCGCGCCATCACCGGCCCGCCCTGCCGCCAAGGCGCCCGCACCACCTCCGCAAGTTGTCGCTGGTCGGGGAAGGAAAGCTGCGCGAAAGGGCCGCCAACCGCATAGGCCGCCGAGGTCTCGGCCACAAAGCGGCGGATATCGGCGTCTATATCGTCGTCAAGGTGATCGATCGGGTCCAAGGCGGTCACCGGACTAAAGCTGCGCAATTCAACAACATCGGGCTCACTATGCGTGGGCAGTTTGGATCAAAACGGGCGTTTGGCCGCAACTCGGCTGGACTCCAGCACTCTAGGGTTTCGTGCTAAACGGGATGACGACTCCCTGCTGTCGTTGGCGGGACCGCCGATGTCGTGGATGGGCCATATGGGGCAGAGCACCCGGGGCATAGACTATCAAAACGTGCCGCGCCCCATCGCCGGGCTGGCGACGCAATACCCGTCGGGGTTTGTCGATCCCCGGCACAGCCACGCGCGCGCCCAGCTCACTTTTCCGGCGACCGGCGTCACCACGGTGACTACCGCGGACGCCAGCTTCATCATTCCCGCCGGCAAGGCCATGTGGCTCCCGGCCGGCGTCGAACATGAGGTGGCCTGCAAAGGCGATGTCGACGCCAGCATCCTCTATGTCAGCCATGACGCCGCGGCCGGTCTGCCCGACGCCTGCCAGGTGGTGCAGGTCTCGTCGCTGATGAGCGAACTGATCGTCGAGGCCAGTCACCTTGCGGTCGACTATGAACCCGACAGCCGCGATGGCCGGGTCATGGCCCTGCTGCTCGATGAGCTCGGCCGGGCCAACGCCGCCTCCATTTCCGCACCCATGCCGCGTCACCCCAGGCTGGCGCGGATCTGCGCGACCATCCTGAAGGACCCTTCGGCTCACGACGACCTCGACGCCTGGGCCAGCGCGGCGGGCATGGGCCGGCGCACCTTTACCCGCACCTTCCGGCGCGAGACCGGCGTCAGCTTCGCGATCTGGCGCCAGAACGTGCGGTTGATGGACGCCCTGTCCCTGCTGGCGGCCGGCCAGTCGGTGACCAGCGTCGCCTATGACGTCGGCTACTCCAGCCCCAGCGCCTTTACCGCCATGTTTCGACGGGCGTTCGGCGTGGCCCCAACCGCTTACCTGGCCTCGGGTTTGGCGGGCTGAGCCCGGGGCGGTGGCCCGATTGCAATAGTCTTTGGCCCAACCGGCAATGGCGCTAAGAGCGTTATCCGTGGAACAGGCCGCGCGATGACAACCCCTAATATCCACTACCTGTGGGTCCAAATTCATCGCTACGTCGGCCTCGCCGTCCTCGCCTTCCTGACGCTTGCCGCGATTACCGGCTGTCTTTTGGTGTTTCGCGCCGATCTCGATAGGGCTTTGAACCCTGACCTCTACCAGGCGCCGTCCACTGGCGAGCCGATCGGCGCCACTGAGCTGGTGCACCGGGTTATGCTCGCCTATCCCGATCTCGAGGTAACTGCGGCGCCGCTGCAGCTGCAAGCCGGCGAGTCGGCCGTGATGCAGGTCGAGGCGCGCGAAGGGCCGCCAGGGCGGGACGTGAAGGACATCTTCGTCGACCCGGCCACCGACGCCATTCTCGGAACCCGCGAGGATCACGGCGGCTGGGATCGCCAGCATCTGATGCGCGGAATCTACTTCCTGCACTACACCCTGCTGGCGGGCGATTTCGGCCGGTGGTTCATGGGTCTGATGGCCGCTGCCTGGGCGATCGAGAACCTGGTGGGCTTTTATCTGGCGCTTCCCACCAGCGGGCCGTTCTGGAAGCGCTGGACGCCATTTTGGAAGGTCAACTTCAAGGCCAAACTGCCCAAGGTGCTGCTCGACCTGCATCGGGCCAGCGGGCTTTGGGTCTTCGTCGGCGTGCTGATCCTGTCGCTGACCTCGGTGGGGCTGAACTTCTATTCGGAGGCGGTCGACCCCTTGGTCATGGCCATCTCACCGCCAAAGCCATCGCCCTGGGACCGGCCGTCACAGGCGCCGGTGGGGCAGACGCTCAGCTACACCGCCGCCGCCGATGCGGCGGTCGCCGCCGCGCGCCACGACGGGGTGAAGCTGACGCCGGCCTCCGTCACCTTCGACAAGGCTCACGACCTGTTCGGAGTCGCCTTCACCCGCAGCGGACGGATGGAATATTCCGGCCTTGGCCCGGTGACCTACTACGTCAACGATCACACTGGCCGGCTGGTCTATATCGACAGCCCTTACGCCGACAGCGGCGGCCGCAAGCTGGAGCGCAGCCTCTATCCCCTGCACAGCGGCCAGGTGTTCGGCCTGGCGACCCGCTGGCTGGTGATGCTGCTGGGCGTGGCCATCGTCGAGATGTCGGTGACCGGCCTGATCGTCTGGTGGAAGAAGCGAGGGCCCAGGGTGGCGCAACGCAAGGCGCGGCGCGCGGCCAAGGCGGCCTAACAGCCTGCGATTCTCCTTTATCCGTCATCGCCGACCTTGTGTCGGCGACCCATCCCTCGGGGTCTTGATGGGTTCAGGTTAGCGCTCTGGCCCAACCATGGGTGGCCGGCACAAGGCCGGCCATGACGGGCAGAGGGGTTAGGGCGTTGGGCCCGCGCCGTCCCAAACACCCGACACCGCGCGGAGGGCGAAGGCTTGGTAGCGGGCGGTGCGGGCGATGACCTCGGCGCGGCTGTCGGCGCCCTGGTGGCCGCCGGCCATGTCGGTGTGCAGCAGGATCGGCCGGCCGCTGGTGGTCTTCTCCCGGAGGCGGGCGACCCATTTGGCCGCCTCCCAGTAACCTAGCCGGTCATCCAGCAGGCCAGCGCTGGCGAGCACCGCCGGATAGGCCGCGGCGTGGACGTTCTCGTAGGGCGAATAGCTGGCGATGTAGTCGAACACCTCCGGATTGGCAGGGTCGCCCCAGATCGGAAAGGACGAGAAGACCAGCGGGTTGGTGCCATCGTGCAGGGTGTTGAGCACATCCACGAAGGGCACCTCCGCCACCGCGCCAGCCCAGAGTTCGGGCCGGGCGTTCAGCGCGCCGCCGATCAGGATGCCGCCGGCGGAGAAGCTGTGGGCGACGATCTTGCCTGGCGCGGCCAGGCGCCGGCGCACGAGGTGATCGGCGCAGGCGATGAAGTCGGCGACGGTGGCCTTCTTCTTCAGCTTCAGCGAGGCCTCGAACCAGCTGCGACCCCGCTCGCCGCCGCCACGTGTGTGTGCCTGGGCGACCACAAAGCCGCGATCGGCCAGCGACAGGTTGGCGGGGGAAAAGTCGTCCAGCAGAGAGTCGCCATAGGCGCCATAGCCGAACAGGATCGCCGGCCCGGGCTGGGCCATACCGCGACGGCGCAGCAGGGTGAGGGGGACGAGCACGCCATCGGCTGACGGCGCGTCCAGCCGCAGGACCTCGTACCGGTCGCGGTCGAAATTGCTGACCGTCTGGCTTTGCAGGACCCGCTCGGCGCCGGTCGCACAGCTATAGGCGACCCAATGTTTGGGCGTGCGCGGAGATTGGTAGCTGTAGCGGACATCGTCGCTGGCGTACTCGGCCTCAAGGTCGAGCTGCAGGGCATAGGCTGGCTCGTCTACCGACACGGCGCGGTCGGCCCCGCCCTTCCGAGCGGCGACCATCAGCACCGGCTTGGCGTCGATCCACTCGACACGGGCGAAATGGTTCTGGAAGGCCCGGACCTCGGCGATGAACCGTCCAGGCGCGGCCGGCTTCCAATCGCGCCAGGCGTGGCGTGAGGGATCGTTCAGCGGCGCCGTCATCAGCTTGAAATCCGTCGCGCCGTCGGCGTTGGTGCGAACCACGAAATGGTCGCCCCAGTGTTCCAGGTCATAGAGCAGGCCAGGGGTGCGAGGCTCGGCCAGCCGAGGCGTTGCGGTCGGATCGGTGGCCATGACGATCCTGGTTTCCGAACAGTCGGCGTTGAAGGCGGTGACGAACAGGCAGCCGTTCGAGGCGGCGCGTCTCACGGTAAGGAAATAGGCCGGGTCCGTTTCCTCGTAGACCAGCACGTCCGCGCCACCTCGCGCCGGCCTGCGGAACACCTTGGTGGGGCGGCTCTGGTCGTTGCGATAGACCCAGAAGATCCACTGCGAATCCGGCGAAATGGCGAAGTCGCCGAAACAGCGCTCGATCGCCGGCGCGGTCACGCCCGTCGCCAGGTCCTTCACATAGAGGCGGAAATGCTCGTCGCCGGTCTCGTCCACGGCCCAGGCGAACAGATTGTGGTCGGGGCTGTGTATCGGCGCCCGAATGTTGGAGATGCGGTAGTAGCCGTGATCCTTCGCCAGGCCGTTGAAGTCCGCCAACGCCTGGTCCGGTCCGCCGACGCGAGGCCGGCGCAGGTAGGTCGGATGATCGGCGCCGGGGCTCACCCGCGACCAGTAGAGCCAGGGACCGTCCGGGCTCGGCGGATCGCCGCCGGCGTCCGTGCTGCGCGCGGCGATCTCCCGCGCGAGGTCGGCCTGCATCGGCAGGGTGGGCGCCAGCACGGCGTCGCAATAGGCGTTCTCCTCATCCAGGTGCCGACGGATAGCCGGATCCAGCGAGGACGGATTGGTGAGCGAGGTGAACCAGTTCGGCTGATGCAGCCAGGCATAGTCGTCCACGCGCACCCGGCCCAGTTGGTTGATGGTGACGGGGATCTTCGGGGTGACGGGGGCCGGCGGGAGCCGCTCTGTGATTTCAGCCCAGGACCTGGACGAGCCGCCGAACGCCAGCAGTGACGCGGACGCCAGGATCATGCCTCGCCGATCAATGCTCATCGCCCACGTCCGCCATTGGAATACCAGGGCGTCAGCCTTCCACATCGGCGCGGCCAAGGCTTGCGATCAATGGCCACAGATCAGCGCGTTCGGGCCTTCATCTGGCGGCCTCGCGGGCCATCAGCCCATGTTCCGTCAGCCAGGCGCCGAAGTCTTCGATCCAGTGGTCGCTGGTGGTCCCCTGGTGCTCCATCCCGAAGCCATGGCCGCCCCGGTCGTACAGGTGCAGCTCGGCAGGCCGATGGGCTGCGATCCAGGCTTGGTAGATGGGCATGGAACGGCCGGGCAGAAGGGCATCGTCGGTAGCGGCGGCGATAAACAGCGGCGGCGCGTCCGCCGTCGGGCTCAGCCCTGGACGCAGGGCGCCATAGATGGGCGCGGCGAAGTCGGGGCGGATGGCGGGATCGGGGCTGGTCGCCACGCTGAGGGTCAGCAGGGCGCCGGCGGAGAAGCCCACAAAGCCGATCCGCCGGGGGTCGACGCCCCATTCGCTGGCGTGGGAGCGAACCAGGATCATGGCGCGGGCGGCGTCGGCGTTCGCCTCGGTTTCGCCCTCGGTGACCACGGGAAAGCCGCCGGGCGCGGTTTTGATGGTGGCGAGGTATTTCATCATCTGGGCAACCGCCACGGCGTCGACGGGTGAGGTCTCGTTCAGCCTATACTTCAGCACAAAGGCGGTGATCCCGTGAGCCGCCAGCCATCGGGCGACCTCGGTTCCTTCGTTGTCGATGGCCAGGATGTGGAAGCCGCCGCCGGGGGCGACGACGACCCCCACCCCGTTCGCTGTTCCGGCCGCCGGCTTATAGATGGTCAAGGTCGGGGCGGTAATGTTGCGGAGAATCCGGCCGCCGCTGGTCGGCGTCGATGTCTCCTTTTGCGTGGCGTGTTCGGACCCTGGCGCGGGGCCGTTGTAGAGCGGGATCGTCGTCCCTGGGTCCGCCCATGCGGAGGCGGCGTAGGTCAGCGCTGCGAGCATCACCAGCGCGTTCGACAGGAATTTCGACATGGATTGTTCCCGTCCGATCGGTCCCACGGCCGAGCTGTCGGCCTGAATTCGACCCTAGCCGGGAAGAGCCGCGACGACCACGCCCCGACACTCGCCGAAACCGATGGACGCAAAGCCTTCTGTCTGGGCGCGGGCGTTGAAGATCACTTCGTCGCCGTCTTCCAGAAAGCTGCGGATCTCGCTGGTTGGCAGGGTGATCGGCGTTCGGCCGCCCCGGCTGAGCTCCATCAAACTGCCCAGGCCATCGTCCGTCGGCCCGGAGATTGTTCCGGTGCCGAGAAGATCGCCGGGCCGGAGGTTGCAGCCGCTGGCGGTGTGGTGGGCGATCATCTGAGCCAGGGTCCAGTACATGTTTGACGCCGCCGCCTGGCTTAGCCTGTGCGGGGTAAGCCCTTGGTCCCGCATGAGCGCGGAGGTGATGGATACCTCCAGCGTCAGCGCATAGGCGCCGTGGGCCTGATCGCTGTCATTCCAGAGGTAGGGCAGGGGCTCGGGATCGCCCTCGGGCCGTGCGGACTGGGCGACGCGGAAGGGCGCCAGGGCCTCGGCGGTGATGATCCAGGGCGAGACGCTAGTGAGGAAGTTCTTGGCCAGAAAGGGACCCAGCGGCTGATACTCCCAGGCCTGGATGTCCCGTGCCGACCAGTCGTTCAGCAGGCAAAGACCAGCGATCTGGGCGTTGGCGTTGGCGATACCGATCGGCTCACCAAGCGCATTTCCAGGGCCGATCCAGACGCCCAGCTCGAGTTCGTAGTCCAGCCGGCGGGAGGGTCCGAACACCGGCCCATCGGCGTCCGGCGCCCTGGTCTGACCTGTAGGCCGGCGAACGGGTTCGCCCGACGCCCGTACGGATGAGGCGCGGCCGTGGTAGCCGATCGGCACATGTTTGTAGTTTGGCAGCAGCGGATTATCCGGCCGGAACTGGAGGCCGATATTGGTCGCGTGATGGATGCCGACGTAGAAGTCCGTGTAGTCGCCGATGGCCGCCGGCAGATGTAGGCGGCACTGAGCGATGTCGAGCAGCATGGGCTCGACCAAGGCGCGATGTCGGGGGTCGGACAAGAGCGCCGACAGCCGCCGGCGCAGCGCACGCCGAGGCTGAGCGCCCAGTGCCAGTAACGGATTGAGCGTCGGCCCGCACGCGGCCCGCGCCGCGACGAGGGCATCGCCGTCCAACACTCCGCTTTCACTGAGCCTCGTCAAATCGACGACCCGATCGCCAATCCGCACGCCGCCGCGTGGGGCGCCGTCGCCGGTCGAGACCATGCCCAGCGGCAGGTTCTGGATCGGGAAGTCGGCGCGGCGGCCGGCGCCCTCGATCCAGCTTTGCCGGGCCGCATCGTGCGTCTCGTCCAGGTCGCCGCTCATACCAAGCCCCACACCTTCGTTCCCCGCCGCAATGCCGTGCGCCGATCAATGGGTGGCGGTGACGACGTTGGGATAGTCCACGCGCAGGGTGAGGATTTCATAGGGGTGGATCGGCGCCTTCACCACATCGCCTGCCAGGGGCAGGGCCGCGCCTTCCGGCGTTTCCTGCATATTGGTCAGGGTCGCGCCGGTCGCGCCGGGTGGAACGTGCACGTCCAGCACGGCGGTCTTGCCCGCCCATTCATAGGCGCGGAAGACCAGGGCGTTGGAGTCCTCGGCCTTCTTGACGGCGGTGAGCACGACATTGTCCGCCTCCATCGCCGCGAACGAGTGGCTCGCCGGCAGCGGCCCGGGATGGGTCATCGCCGCCACCGCGGTCAGCGGGTAGTTGAATTCATACCCCCGCCGCTCGGTCAGCGCCGTCTTCCAATCGCCGGCGTGCGGATAGAGGGCGTAGCGGAAGCGGTGACGGCCCATGTCCGCCTGCGGGTCCGGCGATTTGGCCGAGCGCAGCAGGGTCAGCCGCAGCAAATTGCCGACCGCGTCATAGCCGTACTTGGAGCCGTTGATCAGGCTGGCGCCATGCTGATCGTTGCTGATATCGCCCCAGCGCAGGGCGGGAACCTCGAACTGGGCCTTCTCCCAACTGTTGTTGCGCGTGGTCGGCCGCTGGATGGTCCCGTACGGGACCTCGAAGGTGGCGAACGGGCTGGTGGCGGCCAGCGGGAAAGCGGCCTTCAGCAGGATGTGGCTCTCATGCCAGTCGATGTCGTTGTCGACCGTCACCGCCTCCATCGTCGTATCGAGCATGATGGTCTGGACGAAGGTCGAGTTCTGCCAGGACCTGCTGATCCGCACCGCCGGATGGCCGGCGAAGTTCTGCGAGGCGATGGCGTCGACCTTGTCGAGAATGGTCGGCGCGACGGCATAGGTGCCGGGGTCGATGTTCCAGGCGTCGTACTGATGCGGCTGGTTCTTGTAGGCTTGCAGCTGGTTGCCGCAGGCGCCCTTGGCCAGAGTCTCGAAGCCTGACCGCTTGTCGAAGATTTCGCTGATGCAGCCGGTGGCCTTGTCGATGACCACGCGAAGGGCGGCGTCCTCCAGGGTGTAGGTTTCCGCTGTCGTGGACAGGGCGACCTCCGGCTTAGCCAGCGGCCTGGCGGGGCGTTCCAGAACCTGGAACACCTTATAGCCCAGCGCAGGCACGTCCTCGGCGTGAAGGCGCAGGTCCACCGCGCCGGTGGCCGGGTCGCTCGACATCACCTCGGCGCCGATGGGGGTTGGCCGGCCGTTCGCGTCCAGAACCTCCAGCCGTCCCGTCACGGGCGCCGCTTTCGGCAATTGCAGCCTGACGATCACCTCGCCCGAGCGGGTCCAGCCCAGCGGGTTGAAGACCACAACCGGAACCGCGCCGACGACCGTCTTGGCGCGGGTGTCGACCTGGGCGCTCAAGCTCGCCAGCGCCTTGGTGGAAATCTCGTCCGTCGACCAGCGGACGCCGTCGTAGTCCTTCTGCGCATCCTTGTAGATCACGTTGATGCCGGAGCCAGGCAACAGGTCGTGGAACTGGTTGAACAGCACCGTCTTCCAGTCTTCGGTCAGCTCCGCGCCTGGATAGGCCTGGCCGCCCAGCCAGGCCAGCGAGGACCATTTCTCGGCGTTCAGCATCGCCACTTCGGCGTCGCGGTTGTTGCGCTTCTGGTTGGCTTGGCCGGTGTAAACGCCGCGGTGGTATTCCAGGTAGAGATCGCTGGTCCAGGTCGGGATGGCGATCTTTCCGGGAACCGGCGCCGGCGGCTTATAGCCCTTGGCGATGGAGGCGTAGCTCCAGCTTGGGCTGTCGGGCGCGATGGTCGGCTCGACGGTGTCGAAAAAGGACTTCGCCGTGCCGAACTCATATTTCGGCATGACCAGATCAGGGCTTGAATAGTGCAGGCCATCGTCGATGGAGATTCTCGTCGGGCCGCCGCCGTGATCGCCAACGCCATACAGGTCCATCAGCTCGGTCTGGCCGATGACGTGTCTGCGGTCGACGGCCAGATCGTTGCTGAGCCGGCTGGGATCGAGATTGTCGGTCAGGGTCATCGCCAGATAGGTCAAGACCTTCGAGCCGTCGGGCGCCTGCCACCAGAACAGCGAGAACGGTATCTGGTTGGTGTCGTTCCAGCCCATCTTGGTGGTGACGAAATAGTCGACGCCGCTCTTCTTGTAGATTTGCGGCAGCTGCAGGGTGAAGCCGAAGGAGTCCGGGTTCCAGCCGATCTTCACATCGACGCCATAGGCCTGTTTGAACCAGCGTTTGCCGACCAGCAGCTGGCGCACCAGGGACTCGCCGTCGGGCATGTTCAGGTCAGGCTCGACCCACATGCCGCCGACCGCTTCCCAGCGCCCCTCCTTGATACGCCGGCCAATCTCGGCGTTCATGTCGGGGTACTTCTGCGCCATCCACTCATAATATTGGGCGGCGGACTGGGTGTAGGTGTACCGCGGATATTCGTACATCAGCTGCAGCGAGCTGGCGAAGGTGCGGCGGACCACGTCCACCGTCTCGGTCCAGGGCCATAGCCAGGCGGCGTCCATGTGCGACTGGCCGACGACATGAAAGGTCCCCTGGCGCAGAGATGGCGTGAAGGTCTCAAGCTTCGCCTGGGTCGCCTTCAGGCTGGCGTCGAACCGGCCTTGATCGTGGGCCGCCAGGGCGGTGAAATCGATCGTCTTGGCGAGGTCGGACAAGGCGTCCATCCGGCCTTGGTCTCCCGGCGCCAGCGATGGCACGAGCACCACCGCCGCCTGGAGTTCCTCGCGGATATCGGTGGGCGAGGGATGAAGGTTCGGGAATTCGATCCGCAGGGTCGCTCGCTTGAAGTCGCTCGCGCTGACGGCGTGCAGCACCTTCACCGCCACCACGACGGTGTCGCCGGGCTTGGCGTGGTCGAACAGGACGATGGGCTCCAGAGCCTCGCCCAAGGCGACCCGGCGGCCGTTGAAATAGATGATCTCGTTGTCTTGCGGGAACTGGAACCAGATTTTGGCGCCAGTCAGGTCATAGCCGCCCAGGGTCTTTGGGACGGTGTAGGTCTGCCGGAACCAGACCGCTTCCAGGGGCGAGTCCGAGGTCGGCTTCCAGGTCGCCGGCGTCGCCCAGCCGCTGTCGTCGAGGTCCGGCGCCTCGGCGTGAGCAATATCGCCGGCGTGCGCCTTCCAGGTCCCGTCCGGAAGCTTGCCGACGGCGCCCAGTTTTTCGATGGCGTCCAGATAGGCGGGGATGGTGGATGGCGGCGACTGCGCCACGGCCGAACCTGCGAGCCCCGTCGTCATCGCCGCCGCGCACAGAAGGCCGAACAGGCGGTCGCGCATCGTCGCTCTGGATTTCATCGAGGGGCCCCTCCCAAGACCTTTTGACCTTGATGCCGGTACAAGGTCTTATCGTAACTGTATCGCATCGTCGCCCGTGGCGGCGTCAAGTCCAGCCCACCGGTTCGCCCGAACCTGGAAACGGAGCCGGCGGCGATTTGGGGGAGGGGCGCGGCATGAGATCGACCTTGGTGCGAGGCGTGCTGGTTGGCGGCGTCGCCGGCCTGCTGTTCGGCTTCGACACTGTGGTGATCTCCGGCACGACCCAGGCCCTGCGGACGGCCTTTCACCTGACGCCCGCCGGCCTCGGCTGGACCGTGTCGAGCGCGCTGTGGGGTACGCTCATTGGCGCCTTGCTCGCTGGCCAGCCAGGAGACCGCTACGGCGCCCGCGCCTGCCTGCGGGTTATCGCGGTCGCCTACATCATCTCGGGGATCGGCTGCGCCCTGGCGCCCAGCTGGGCCATGCTGATGGTGTTCCGGGTCCTGGCGGGCCTTGCGATCGGCGCGTCCTCGGTGCTGGCGCCGGTCTATATCGCCGAGATCGCCCCGCCGGCCCGGCGCGGTCTGATGGTCGGCGCCTTCCAGTTCAACATCGTGCTCGGCATTCTGGTCGCCTACCTGAGCAACTATCTGATCGGCGGCCTTGGCCTCGGCGCCGACGAGTGGCGTTGGAAGTTCACGGTGACCTTGGCGCCGGCGGTGCTGCTGTTCGGCCTGCTCTACACCATCCCGCAAAGCCCCCGCTGGCTGGCGATCAAGGGCCGCCGGGCAGAGGCGAAGACCGTCCTTCACGCCATCGGCGCGCCGGAGACAGACGCCGACATCGCCGTTCTCGCGAAGGGCGAAGGCGAGGCCCGGCAACGCCTGAGCTGGCGGCTGCATCGCAAGCCGATCCTGCTCGCCTTCGGGATCGCCGCCTTCAACCAGCTCTCCGGGATCAACGCGATCCTCTACTATCTCAACGACATCTTCGCGGCTGCCGGCTTCAGCAAGGTCTCGGCGGCCCAGCAGTCGGTGATCATCGGCGCCACCAATCTGGTCTTCACCATGCTTGCCCTGCTGGTGATCGACCGGATCGGCCGCAAGCGCCTTCTGCTCATCGGCGCCGTGGGTTTGGTGGCCGCCCTGTCAGGGACGGCGCTCATCTTCCTCACCGGCCAGCACAAGGACCTCTTGCTGTGGATGCTGATCGGCTTCATCGCCGCCTTCGCCTTCAGCCAGGGCGCTGTGATCTGGGTCTATATCGCCGAGCTGTTCCCGACGGCGATCCGGACCCGCGGCCAAAGCCTCGGCAGCTCGACCCACTGGTTCATGAACGCGGTTATCGCGACCCTCTTTCCGCTTGTCGCCGCCACCTCCAAGGGCGCGCCCTTCGTCTTCTTCGCGGGCATGATGGCGGTGCAGTTCGTGGTGGTGCTGCTCTATTTCCCGGAGACCAAACAGGTGGCGCTGGAGGATATGGCGGCGGCGATCGGCTAGCGGGATGCGCTATGTCGATCCAATTGACATCGTCCTCCTCGGGCTTGGCCCGAGGATCGGATGGGCCGGTTCTCAGATTTCTTTCGCATATGCTGCGGCCCGTCCGATCCCGGATAAGTCGCTTCGCGACTTTCCGGGATGACGAACCGCGGGGCTATTCGAAGAAGAGCAATCGGTTCGGCGCTTAGGCCTCTGCAACCCTTAGCTTCACCAGATCGTTCATCCCTCGGGGCGTCGGCTCGAACAGTCGATGGAGAACAAGGCTATGACGGTCGCCCCTAATCCGCACCACGCTCCCTACACGCCCCGTGGCGAACTGATGGTGCATGCGCAAAACTACCACCGCTTCATGCTGGTGGTTAAATGGTTCGGCATCCACCTGGCCGCCGTGTTGGTCTTCCTCACGCTCTGGTTCTGCACCTCGGCCGGGTTCGTCTCGGCGCTGGTCGCGGGGCTTGTCGTGTTCGGCCTGGGCGTCTACGCCATGAACCACGGCCTGAACCACACCAGCGAGGGTGAGACGGTCGATAACGCCTGACCGGCTGCTCGACCTTTAGGACCCCTATGTTCGGTGATCTCGGCGCGCTGCCTCATAACCTGAACGCGGCGCGCGAATGCCGGGCCATCGTCGAGACTCCGCGTGGCGCTCGCCAGAAGATCGGCTATGACCCGAGCACCGGCGCCTTCCGCCTGCGCCATGTCCTCACTGATGGCATGACGTTCCCGTTCGACTTCGGCTTCATCCCCTCTACCCGGGCCGAAGACGGCGATCCGCTGGACGTGATGGTCTACGGCGATGAGCCCTTTTTTCCCGGCTGTCTGGTGGATGTGAGGTTGATCGGCGTCATTGAGGCGACGCAGACCGACGAACGGGAGACCTGCCGCAACGACCGGCTGATAGCGGTCCCGCTGGTGACCCGGCGCTTTGGCGAGGTCCGGTCCATGAACGACCTGCCGGCGGGACTGGTCAGCGAGATCACCGCCTTCTGGGTCACCTACAACCGCCTGCGTGACCGAACCTTCGACGTGCTCGATATCGGCGATGCGGCCCGCGCGGCTGGCTTGGTGCAAGCCGCCAGTCTTCCGGCCTAGGCGAACCAGCGCCGCCAACCGCGAGCTTTGCGGTTGTGGGAACCGCAGACCCGTCGCGCTGTTAAGCGATTATGTACGAGACATCCTCGCTCGAAGACATCGTCGTTCCCCTGCTGGACCCGCAGGCCTCGGCTGACGCCGCCGGTCTTGTCTATGTCTGCAGCGACCAGCCGGGATTCACCCGCCGCCGCACCGGCCGGGGTTTCCGCTATTTGGACGCTTCCGGCGCGGCCGTGTCGGACAAGGCGGCGCTTAAGCGGGTCAAAGCCCTGGTCATCCCGCCGGCCTGGCGCGACGTCTGGATCTGCGCCGACGCCAATGGGCATCTTCAGGCCACCGGCTATGACGAGAAGGGCCGGCGGCAGTACCTCTATCACCCCGATTTCCGCGCGGCCCGCGAGGCGACCAAGTTCGAGCACATGATCGCCTTCGCCCGCGTCCTGCCGGCGCTGCGCGACCGGGTCGACAAGGACCTGCGAGCGCCCAGCGGCAGCCGCAAGGCGGTGCTCGCCACCGTGGTTCATCTGCTGGAATCCACCATGATCCGCGTCGGCGGCGCGGCCTACGCCAAGCAGAACGGCAGCTTTGGCCTGACCACCCTGCGGCGCCGCCACGTGCAGGTCGAGGGCGCCGAGCTTCGCTTTCACTTCAAGGGCAAGAGTGGCCGCATCTGGCGTCTGAACCTGCGCGATCGGCGCGTGGCGCGGATCGTCCGAGCCTGCCAGGAACTGCCGGGCCAGCACCTGTTCCAGTATCTGGATGAGCACGGCGAGCGGCAGGTCATCACCTCCAACGACGTCAACGCCTACTTGAAGGCGGCGACCGGCCAGGACATCACCGCCAAGGATTTCCGCACCTGGAACGGCACCGTGCTGGCGGCGTCCGCGCTGATGGCGGAAGGGGCGTTCGAGGCGCCGACGGCCCGCAAGCGGGCCTTCAACCGCGCCATCGCCAGCGTCGCGGCCCGGCTGGGCAACACCGTCGCCGTCTGCCGCCAGTGCTACGTCCATCCGGCGGTCGGCGAGGCCTATATGGGCGGCGCCCTGCTGCTGGATGTTTCGGCCAGCGTTCCCGGCCTGGACGGCGACGAGGCCGCCGTGCTGGCCTTCCTCAGCGCGCGCGCCGCCAACAGCGATCGTGCGTCATCGGCCGCGGCGTGACGGTCGCATTGTCTTAAGCGAGTTGCCTGCGTTGCCGCTGTGCTCTCCGGTGATAAACCCGACCCATGCGCCAAGCCTCCGCCATCCTCGACTTTCAGACCAGGGGGCGGGGCCTGGTTGAGATCACCCGCGAGGTGGTTGGCTGGACGGATGGCAAGGGCCTGGACACCGCCCTGCTCACCCTGTTCTGCCGCCACACCTCCGCCTCGCTGCTGATTCAGGAGAATGCGGCGCGAGAGGTGCGAACCGATCTGGAAGCCTTCTTCGAACGCATCGCGCCGGAGGACCCCGACGCCTATGAGCATGACGACGAGGGACCCGACGACATGCCGGCGCATCTGCGCACGGCGCTGACCGGCGTGCAGCTCTCCATTCCCCTGATCGGCGCCCGGCTCGCCCTGGGGACTTGGCAGGGAATCTACTTGTTCGAGCACCGGCGCCGCCCACACAAGCGGCAGATCGCCGTCCATCTGATCGGCGAATAGGCCCTATCCTGAAACCGCCGACAGCGGCGCCTCCCAGGGCGCTTCCGGGTCGATCAGGTCGACGTCCACCGCGACATGGAGCTGGCTTGAGGCATTACCGAAGATAACGCCGTCCATCGGGTGGGCTTCCTCGGAGGTGCGGGCCGCGGCGACACGGATCAGGCTGGCGGACTCGACCAGGGCGTTGGTCGGGTCGAACTCGGTCCAGCCGATGTCGGGCAGGAAGACTTCGCACCAGGCGTGGGTGGCGCCGGCACCGCGAATGGTCTGGGCGGGCGAGTGGAGATAGCCGGTTGCGAAGCGCGCCGCGAATCCCATCCGCCGTACGCTTTCGATCATCAGCCAGGCGAAGTCGCGACAGGTGCCGGACATGAAGGCGATGGTCTCGGCCGGGCTCTGAACGCCGGGCGCTTCGCGGACGCCGTACTGGAAGTCGGCGTGGATCGCGCTGTTCAGGCGCATGAGGAATTCCAGCGCCGGCTCGTCGTTCGACCCCACCTGGCTGCGCAGCCAATCGACATACTGGCTGTCATGATCGTCTGTCGCCGGCGCGATGAAGGGCGCCAGGATGACGCGGTCGGCCATGCCATAGGCGATCGGCATGCGCGAGCGAGGATTGTCCACGCTGATGTCTGTGATCGGCGAGGGATAGCGATCGACCAGCAGATGGTTCACCACCGATAGCTGGTCGGCCATCACGGCCGGGGCCAGATGGCAGACGCAGTTTCCATAGGCGTCATAGGCCCACTTCAGAGTTCCAGGCGGAGTTTCAAGCGACGCCTCGATCAGCCGCGTGGCGTGGGTGTCCAGCGGCCGCATCAGCAGCCGCCAGTCGCCGAAGCGGACCGGCTCTGAGTAGGTGTAGGTGGTCTCGTGGCGAATACGCAGGCGCGGCATGTCGGGTCTTTGCGAGCTGAAACGGGGAGCTGCTGTGAAGTTGGCTGCCGGGGAAACGCGCAAACGGCGTTGAAGGTCCAGATGGGTCGCCAGCGGTGCAATAGCAACAAATGCCGCCGTCACCTGTTTTCGCCTCGGTAGAGGAGAAATGACCATGGATCGCGACGATCGTGTGATGGGCAAGGGCGCTCAGGTCCCGATGGGTGACGACGCCAGCTACAACGCCGTCTATGCCGCCCAGAGCGGCGTGGCGCCTGGGTTGGTCGACCCGCGGACCAAATACCCCCAGCCGCCATTCGAGAAGCAGTCGCAACCCTGGCCCGGCCTGGCCAGCAAGATGAACCCGCGCCCCGACCATGGCGAGACCAGCTACAAGGGCTCGGGCCGGCTTATCGGGCGCAAGGCGCTGATCACCGGGGGCGACTCCGGCATGGGCCGCGCGGCCGCCATCGCCTACGCTCGCGAAGGCGCGGACGTGGCCATCAACTACTATCCCACCGAGGAGCCCGACGCGCGCGAGGTGATCGAGCTGATCGAGGCCGACGGCCGCAAGGGCGTGGCGATCCCGGGCGACCTTCGCGAGGAGGCGTTTTGCAAGGCTTTGGTGGAGCGGGCGCTGGATGCGCTCGGCGGGCTCGACATTCTGGTCTGCAACGCCGGGCGCCAGCAGTCCCATGACTCCATCCTCGACATATCCACCGAGGATTTCGACGCGACGATGAAGACCAACATCTATGCGCCGTTCTGGATCATCAAGGCGGCCCTGCCGCACCTGAAGCCCGGCTCGGTAATCATCGCCACCACCTCGGAGCAGGCCTACGACCCGACGCCAGACCTCTACGACTATGCCCAGACCAAGGCGGCGACGATGAACTATGTGAAGTCGCTGGCCAAACAGCTGGCGTCCAAGGGCATCCGGGTGAATGGCGTAGCGCCTGGTCCGATCTGGACGCCGCTACAGGTCAGCGGTGGCGCCAGTATGGAAAAGCTGGAAAAGTTCGGCGGCCAGACGCCGATGGGCCGACCCGGACAGCCGGCGGAGCTTGGCTCGATCTATGTCCAGCTCGCCGCCAGCGACGCCAGCTATGCGACCGGTCAGGTCTACGGCTCGGCCGGCGGGGCGGGACAGCCTTAGGGGGTGGCGTCCCTGTTTCCGGCTTGGCCGCGTTCCCTCACCCCTGTGGCGAGGGTCCATTGAGCGCGATGGCGACACATTAGAGACGCAGGCGGCGCGACCGCGCCAAATCTCCCATCGTTCCAGCCCAATGGGCCCTCGCCACGAGGGCGAGGGAAAGGTGAGGTTGGAGCCCTACCGCTGCATCGACATGACGTGGCTCATCGGGACCATGTTGTGGTCGAGGTTGGACATGATCCACAGCGAGCCGCCGATCAGCAGGAAGACGATCAGCACCCCGAACGCCAGGGCCAGGACGTTGTTGGTGTTGTCCGGCCCGGTGGTGATGTGCAGGAAGAACACCAGGTGCACGCCCATCTGGGCGATGGCCAGGGTGATCAGGGCCGCCGGGATCGCCGGCGCCCAGATCGCCTTGCTGCCGGCGAAATAGAAGGAGGCCGCGGTCAGGCCGGCGGCGAGGGCCAGACCGATAATATAGCCCCAGGTCCCGTCCGCCACACCAGCGCCGTCCAGGTGTTCGTCGCCCGGCGCGCTGTCGAAGTCTTCCGTGTGGGGGTGATGCTCGCGCTCGCTCATTGAACCATTCCCATCAGATAGACGACGGTGAAAAGGGCGACCCAGATGATGTCCAGCGCGTGCCAGAACAGGCTGAAGCACATCATCCGGCGCAGGATGTCGGACCGAAATCCTTTGGCGTAGACCTGGGCCATCATGGTGCCGAGCCAGAGCAGGCCGATGGTCACGTGCAGGCCGTGGCAGCCGACGACGGTGAAGAAGGACGACAGGAAGGCGCTGCGCTGTGGCCCCGCGCCCCGCGCGATCAGGCCGATGAACTCGTGCAGCTCAAGCCCGAGGAAGGCCGCGCCGAGCAGGCCGGTCACGGTCATGGCCGCGTAGAACTTGATCTTATAGCGCGCCGCAGCCGCCAGGCTGGCGAGGCCGCAGGTGAAGCTGGAGGCCAGCAGACAGGCCGTTTCAATGGCGACCTCGTTGAGGTCGAACAGCTGCTTGCCCGATGGCCCGCCCGCCGTATTCCCGCTCAGCACCGCGAAGGCGGCGAAGAAGGCGGAAAACATGACGATGTCGCTCAGCAGGAAGATCCAGAAGCCGAAGCCGACCACGATCCGTTTGGACGCGGGCCCGCCGTCGCCATGCCCCGGCGCATGGTCGACATGGGCGCCTGGGCGATGGCCCAGGTGGTTGGGGTCGCGGGGCTGGCCGGCGTCGATCGCGGTCATGACGCGGCCCTTCTGGCCAGGGCCGCGGCGCGCGAGGCGCGGTTGGCCCGGTCGATCCGCGCCACCTCTTCCACCGGAATGAACTCCTCGTGGTGGTCGCGCCAGGCGAAGGCGACGAAGGTGGCGTAGGCGCCCAGGAAGCCGACGGCGGCGAACCACCAGATGTGCCAGATCAGCGAGAAGCCGATGATGGTGGCGAAGAAGGCGCAGACGAAGCCGGTCGGGCTGTTGCGAGGAAGCTCGATCGGCTCATAAGCCGGCTCGTCCCGCAGCTGGCCGCGCTCACGGGCGGTGCTCTTGATCCCCCAATAGGCTTCCTCGCCCTCGACATTGGGCAGGACCGCGAAGTTGAACGCCGGCGGCGGCGAGGGCGTCGACCATTCCAGCGACCGGCCGTCCCAGGGGTCGCCGGTCTCGTCGCGCAGGGACTCGCGATTGCGGATGCTGACCACCAGCTGGACGATCTGCAGGACGATGCCGACGGTGATGATGGCCGAGCCGGCCGCCGCGATCAGCAGCCACGGCCGCCATTCCGGTACGTCGTAATGCTGCATGCGCCGGGTCATGCCCATGAAGCCCAGCACATAGAGGGGCATGAAGGCGACGTAGAAGCCCACCAGCCAGCACCAGAAGGCCGCCTGTCCGAGCCCCTCATGCAGGCGGAAGCCAAAGGCCTTGGGGAACCAGTAGGTGTAGCCGGCGAAGGCGCCGAACAGGACGCCGCCGATGATCACATTGTGGAAGTGGGCGATCAGAAAAAGGCTGTTGTGCAGCAGGAAGTCCGCCGGCGGCACGG
>Ga0302314_10007688_pt1 | contig 19353 bp, 19 predicted proteins | sample III_Palsa_N2_3_FD_200533 | JGI IMG/M metagenome (GOLD analysis project Ga0302314, IMG submission 200533) | Peat permafrost microbial communities from Stordalen Mire near Abisko, Sweden - III_Palsa_N2_3 | ecosystem: Environmental > Terrestrial > Soil > Palsa > Peat permafrost | place: Sweden...
GGAGGCCCTGGAAGCCGACCACGACTACCTCCTGGCCGGCGGCGTCTTCACCCCCGACCTCATCGAGACCTGGGTCGACTACAAGCGCACCGCCGAGGTGGCCCCCATCGCCCTCCGCCCCCACCCGCACGAGTTCGAGCTCTACTTCGACATCTAAGGCCTCCTGGCCTGTGGAAGTGTAGCCAGAGCGATGTGAATCGGTGCAGGTGAGAAAGTTCCCACCTGCACCGATTCACCACTCGACCCCCCAGGCGAACACCGATCTGCGGTCGGCACCGGCTGGAAAGGCACCGTTGTACGGGATGGCAGTCGTCGTGACACTCGGGCCATGGCGTATTGGTGCCGGGCTCAGACCCACGATGGGACGTTGTGCAAGAACCGGGTACGCCTTCCTGACACTCGCTGCCATCTCCATCAAGGCCAGCCCGCCGGGCGAGTGTCCGCACCCAGGAGACAACGGCGCGCATCACCGCCACCGGCGCCGCGCAGCACGCCCCGTTCGGTGCCGCACCAGGCCACGCCCAGAAGGACATCGCCGAGGCGTACTTCGAACAGTGGAGCCGATCAAGATCGGCGCATACAGCAGGTGGTCGACTTCTGCCTGGACACCCTGGACGACGGTGGGGCATCGGCGATCGCCGACCGAGCCTCCGCCTACATCACGGACAAAACGTGGGACGCGCTGGTAACGCAGCACCACCGCAGGAAGGACTGCGATGACCTCGCCCAGCTGGCCAGGAGGATCCTGCTGGGCAAGGAGCAGATCCACGAATTCCTCGGACGGTCCGCAGGAAGTCTCATGGGCTTCCTGGGACGCCCTCGGATCGAGCGAGTCTTCGTCCAGGAAATAGTGAGTCGTGTCCCGCTGCCCTCCGACGTCAAGCTCTCCACAGCAGCTCGTGCCCTGCAGATCGCCGGAATCTACGTGTGCATCACTGGAGGCCAGGACCTGGCCGACTGCGCATGCCTCAAAGACGTGCTCAAGGTTGAAGGGCAAGCCCAGGCCCAGAAGCTCATCCTCGGCTCGGTCCAGGACTGGAGAGAGCTACCGGCCCGAATGAATCGCTGAGGCCAGGCCGGAGCAGTCGGCAAGCTCCTCCCAGCCCTGCGGGCCCACGGCGACCGTGCGGCGCGTGCATGGACGAGCGGCGGACGGGAGGCTCGACCCACCTCCTGCGGGATCCATCCTTGCCGCATCGCCGAAATCGACGTACAGTTTCTTGTACGTCGAGGAAGGGTCAGCCATGAAGACGATGACGTACTCCGAGTCGCGAGCGCGGTACGCAGAGGTGCTCAACTCCGTCAATGACGACCGAGAAGAGGTCGTCATCACCCGGGCCGGACATGATCCCGTGGTCATAGTCTCCTTGGCCGACTACGAGTCCCTCAAGGAGACGGCTTACCTTCTGCGGAGCCCGGCGAACGCTCGGCGGCTGCTCGCCTCCATCGACGAACTGGAAAGCGGTGGCGGCACGGTGCGTGAACTTGCGGCCGACGAGTGAAGGTCACTTTCGCCTCCCGCGCCTGGGAGGACTACCTGTGGTGGCAACTCCAGGACCGGAAGACCCTGAAGCGGATCAATACCCTCATCGCCGACATCGCCCGCAACGGCAACGAGGGCATCGGTAAGCCGGAACCACTAAAACACGGGTTCCAGGGCTACTGGTCGCGCCGCATCAACGACGAGCATCGGCTGATCTACAAGGCCACCGAGGACGCCGTCCTCATCGCGCAGTGTCGCTACCACTACGAGTGATGGCAGATGGGCCCCGAGCTTGATCGACACATCGTGCAGCACTTGTGCAAGCTGATCAGCCAGACCCGGGAAACCAGCAGGTCAGAGCGTTCTTCTGGCTCTGCTTCGACATCTGGCCGAGTGCGCACCACCCGGCCTGTTCACTGACGTACCTTCAGGGACATCAACCAGGCCGCTCTGCCAGACACTCGCCTGGAGGGCACCCGTCCCGAAGAGCGCACGGCGGGACGCGCAGCCTATACGTCGGACGGTTCAGGAATGCGCCAGGTGATCCAGAACCGCTCGACGTCGGGAAGCCCGAACGGGCCCACTGGGCTGATCTGCTTGATCAGGTAGCCGAAGATCATGTGATGCGCCTCTTCCGACACCTCGTCCCAGGTGTCCGGGGTCACGATCATCACCTCACGCATCAGGCTCAGATCCGACTCGTTCTCCAGCATCTCCGCCCGGTCGTCCCGGTCCATCGTCTCGTCGGTACGCATGGCACGGATCGACTCCGCGAGGAGATTCGGCTCGTGGCTGAGCCGCCGAAGTATCTCTTGGCAGCCGTACTGGAAGGCCGCATACGCCTCCATGGCCTCCCTGTCGGAATTGCGGTAGCCGAACGGCGCCCCTTCCCCTGCCCCGACATAGTCGCCCTTCAGCATGTGCAGCAGTACCCGCAGGACGTGTTCGGCTCCCTGCTCCTCTATCTGCCGCACCACCAACTTGACCCAGTCGTCCTCCGACACCAGCAGCTCGTGCGGAACGGCCAGCGTCGGATGGACCTCTATGGCGTTGAAGGGGTTGAGCATCGCACCCATGACCAGTTCCGGCGTCCATTTGCCGTCCTCACCTCCCCAGCCACCGTGTACGAGCTCCTGGAACGACTTCAGCGCGCCAGATTCGCCTTCACTGATCGAGCGCCACAGCGGCAGGAATCTGGCGGTCTCAGACTCCACGTCCCGAGGCGGGCTGCACAGCCCGGCAAGAACCATGACGATGTCGTGGACGGTCTCCCATCGCGGCACCCGTATCCCGTTGACGGCTGAACGCACGGTCTCATGGCTCGCGTCCGACAACTGGTCATCACGGCTTCGGATGAGCGCACTCACCCTCCGCGAGCTCAACCGCCCCGCCGCACGGTGCAGTTCCTGTAGGGCATCGACCAACTCCTGATGCCGACCTGCTGGTTGAGGTGAAGTACTGGAAGCGGCCAAGGTGCCTTCTCCCCCCACTCTGGATGTCAAGTTCCGCCAACACGGTAGAAGGCGCAGGCCAGGGCCGAGTCAGTATTCGTCAAGTTCGGCGGCCTGCCCGCCAAACCGTGACTCGCAGCCGACGAACGAGGTGAACATGGAGAGGGCGCCGACGGAGCGCCTCGTCCAAGGAGTTGCCGAGCATGCATATCCCTGCCTATGCCTACGACACGATCCGCGCCGCCGCGCTGCCCAGGCTGCCCACTTCTCGGCACGTGGGGGGCCTGGATTGCTGCCTGTGCGACAAGTCCTTCGGGGAGGACCTCGCTGCCATTCCGCTCGGGCCGACACCGGCGTCCGGGTTGTTCGGGTGCCGCCCCTGTCTGACTCGGTTGATCGCCAGGGCACGACGGGAACGTGACAGCGCACTGGCCCACGACGCCAAGCAGGCCCGAGCTGAGTCCGTGGCCTGGGCACCGGTACGTGAACGGTATCTCAGCCGACTCGACAGTGTCCGGCAGGCCGCTGAGGCGGTGGCCGCACTGGCGGAGGACGGGGATATCGAGCCTCTCCGGGTCGCCTGGCTCCTGGTCTCGCTGGAGTCGTCGTACACCTGGGTCCCTGACGCACCGGAGCCACCCGCTTCTGTGGAGAGTGGGGGATCGGAATTGAGGGACGAGGCCTTCCGACTCAGCCTAGCCATGATCACGGCGCGGGAGGCAGTGGCGGAGCGGCTGGCTTATCACCTTCTCAACGAGGCGCAGCCCTCCGAGCCGGAGATGTGCGAAGAGTTGGAATGCCCGGAGGGCTGCTCAGGACGCCACGGCTTCACCCATATCGACTGCGGGCCGGACGCCGTCTTCGGCGACCTGGCGGAGCACGGTATCAACCTGGAGCAGCCAGAGCCCGAACCCCTGCCCCCTCAGCTCGCGGCTCTCCTTGGCACGTCCGAGGCCGAAGAGAGGCACTCGCCGCTTCCGGACATCGAAGAGGACGCCCCCTTTGTCCTGGAGCGCTTCGGGATCGACGCGGATGACACGGACGTCCTGGTGAGCGCGGCAGCGGTCGGCCTGGTGGCCGACGCTTGGCGCGAGGGCCCCCTGGACGTGATCCGCGCGGCCGACGACGGGCCGAACGACGGGGAGATCTTCGCGCAGAGTGTCGATCTCTACCGCAGGGCTCGCTCGGCGCTGTGGGCCGCGCGGGGTGACGGGCCCGAGGCGCTACTCGCGTTCGTGGCCGTGGCCTCGGATGTGGACCTTCCCTGGGCCGGCGGCTCACGCTTCACCCTGCGGACGGTGTCGGAATCCGCGGCGGAGTTCGTCCAGCACGTCGACGACCGGGTCTGGTTCACCGCCGAAGTGATGCGTGAACAGGGTTGGCGCGCAGGGCTCCTGCACAGGGCCGTTTCGGCCGTGCTCAAGGCTCCGACTCACTTCGGAATGCCCGGCTGGCCCGGCGCCGTCGCCTCAGCGATCGAGCGTCTCTCCCTGATCGACCGGTCGGGGGCGCCCGAGGTGCTGGCCGACCTCGCGGCGGTGGAGGCCTCGTTGCTCAAGGCGCCCGATCAGCTGGGGACAGACGCCCTCTGCTGGATTTCTCATCACTCACTGCTCGGCCAGGGCGCCCAGTGAGTTGGGACAATCTCAGCCTGATCATCCTCGCTGCCTTCGGTTGCCTCACGCTCCTACTCACACAGGTAAGCGAGGTGCTGTCGAAGCTTCCGCAGATAATCCGTGCTTGGCGACACGTACGGAGCGAACTCCGCAACGGGGCAGATCATGACCGGCCGCCGGCCCCGCCGGAGCACAACGACGGAGCCGGGAAGCCGACTGGCGTCGGACCACCAGGACCTTGACCTGTACGGAGCTGCCGGTCCGCCCGAGGGCGGACCGGTCCAGTCGGTTGCCGAGCAGCGTCGGGACCCCCCGTAACGGTGGGCGCTGCCAGGAGCGGGGGGTTTGACCCTCACGTGGCGTCATGCCGCATAGTCGGTGGCGTGGAAGAGCACCTGACCGTGGGGCGTGTGGCCGAGCTGGCCGGCGTGACCGTCCGCACGCTGCATCACTATGACGAGATCGGCCTCGTGCAGCCGTCCGCGCGGACCGCGGCCGGGTACCGGGCCTACTCGGCGGGCGACGTGGAGCGGCTGCGGGAGGTGCTCGCCTACCGGCGGCTGGGCTTCGGACTGCGCGAGATCGCGGATCTGGTGGACGACCCGGCCACCGACGCGGTCGCGCACCTGCGCCGGCTGCGCGGCCTGCTGCTGGAGCAGCGCGACCGCGCCGCTGCCACGGTGACGGCCATCGACAGGGAACTGGAGGCACGGGCAATGGGGATCAGGACCACGCCGGAGGAACAACTGAAGGTGTTCGGCGCCCAGTTGTACGACGCCATCGGCGGCGCCTACCCGGCGACGCGTCGCACCGAGCCGCGGATCGCCGCGCGGGTCTGGGATGCGCTCGGGGACGCGCGGACGGTACTGAACGTCGGGGCGGGCACCGGCTCCTACGAGCCCCCCGGCCGCGACGTCACGGCGGTGGAACCGTCGGCGGTCATGCGGGCGCAGCGTCCAGCGGGCGCGGCTCCGTGCGTGGCCGCCAGTGCGGAGAGCCTCCCGTTCGAGGACCAGTCCTTCGACGCCGCGATGGCCTTCAGCACCGTTCACCACTGGCAGGACCCGATCGCCGGGCTGCGCGAGATGCGGCGCGTGGCCCGCCGGGTGGTGGTGTTCACGTACGACGCCAGTGCCACCGGCTGGCTTCAGCGGTTCTGGCTCACCCGCGACTACCTGCCCGAATTCGCTGACCTCCTCGTCGACTGGCCTTCACTGGCCGACCTGACCCGCGCGATCGGGGGCCGCGCGGAGCCGGTGCTCATCCCGTGGGACTGCGCTGACGGCTTCTTCGAGGCCCATTGGCGCCGCCCCGAGGCCTACCTGGACGAACATGTGCGCCGCGCGGTATCGGTGTGGACCAGAGTCGGGCCGGAGGCCGAGCAGCGGGCAGTGAACAGCCTCCGCGACGACCTCTCCTCAGGCCGGTGGGCCGAACGCAACCGCGACCTTGTCGCCCTCGACGCGGCGGAACTCGGCCTGCGCCTGCTCGTGGCCTGAGCCATTGCGTGGTGCCGGACGCCGCAGTGGTGCCGGACGCCGCAAAGGAACTGACCCGCCGGAATCAGTGGCTGGTGCCGCGGCGACGCCTGGCCTCGATGGCGCGCTCGACCTGTTCCTACAGGTCACAGGTGCCGTAGGATCCGGTTCATGTCTGAGTGGTACCGCCGGAAGGCGGTGAGGACCGCGTGGCAGGGTGTCGTCGCCACGCTGTCGTTCGTGGTGTTGATGCACTTCGCGGGCTTCGAGTCCTGGGGGGCATCGTTGGCGGCGGGGTGCGTGGTGCTCGGGCTCGCCGCGCTGACGGTGGCCTACTGGGTGTGCCGCGGCCGCTATGTGGCTCGCCGCACGGTCGTCTGAATCTGCGACAGGAACACACCCGATCGGCGCCGGAGCCGAGCTGCTGAGTGATATGACTGCGGCGGCCGAAGGGATGGGTTGATCCGGTACGTTGTGCGCTCGGCCGTCCGGCCCAGGAACGAGAACGTGGCAGGGGTGGGCATGGCCGGGATCCGAGTGACGGTGTGCCTTCCGGCGGAGGCCCGGAGCGATCTCCCCGCGGCCATCGGGGAGGCCCTGGCGCCATTCGAGTTGCTCTGCGGCTTCGGCTGGCGGGGGATGTGGGACTGGTGGGCGATCCGGGGTGGCAGTGAGGGTGCCGGGTTCTCGGTCCTGCCCGGTTTCGAGGGCGATCCGCGCCTGGTCCACGACGATCCCCGCGTCGGCACGCCACTCCCCAGTCTGCCGGGGGCGTGTGCCGGTGGCCCCCGAGAGCTGTTGGACGTCACCGGCCTGCGGGCGCAGTCCGCGCGGGTGACGAACGCCAGGACCCGGCTCGACGAGGCGTGGGAGGTGTGGCACGCCCTTGCCGCCGAGCACCCGCCCCTGGTGCCGTGGTCGGTGTTCCATGCCCGCCGCAAGGCGGATCCACAGGGCTACCCGGTCGAGTCGATGAACACCGACTTCCGATCGCAGCCGCTGCTGCAGGCGTTCCTCGCCCATCCCGTCAGCTCGTTTCCGGGCCACGGGCCGCTGGTGTCCCTGGAACGCCAGCCCTTCCTCTTCGACGCGTTCGCCCAAGGGGCCTGGGGCCTGGCGCAGTTGTCGGAGCAGGTCGCCCGGCAGGGCGACGTGCTCACCCCGAACGGCTGGTGGATCGAGGACGGCTGGCGGCCGTTGCACGCCACCTGCGAGTCCGCAGACACGTGCCCCCACCTGGCGGACGGCCTGAGGTACCAGCGCGACCTCGCCGACTACCTGCTGTCGCTTCCGGACGACACGCTGCTGATCAAGCTCAAGTGCCATGGCTGACAGCGGGATCACCCGCCCCGCGGGGCGGATCAGCTGGTGGCCCGGCGGAGGAGGTGCGGGGCGAGGGTGAGGGCGGACAGGCAGGCGGCCGGCGTCGGGCTTCCAGGGATGCTCCGCCGCCCTCGCCGAGGGCGCCCGGGCCCTGGACGAGGTCGCAGCCTTCATCCGCACCCAGCTCGGCCGCCGGACCGCCTGACCGCCGGACGCACCGGGCGACCCACGGGGACAGCCGACCGGTCGGTCGCCGTGGCCGTCGCCGAGCAGGGGGGTGGTGTCCTCCGCGTCCGAGGCCGGCACGGTTACCGGCTTGTCGGTGGCGGCAACACCGGACAGCGACGGGACGCGGATCCGTGGAGCAGGATCACATCTCGACGACAGCCTTGATTGCGTCAGCGATGCGGGCGTCGCCGTTGATCAGTTCCAGGGTGCGTCCTGCCGTGCCCGGCTCGGTGAGGAGGGCCGCCAGGACCGCGGCAACGTCATCGCGGGTGACGTCGCCGCGGCCCGTGGACTCGGACAGCGCGACCCGCCCGGTGCCGGCATCGTCGGTGAGGCGCCCGGGGCGCAGGATGGTCCACTCAAGGCCGGTCCGGGAGCGGACGTCCGCGTCGGCTGCGCCTTTCGCGCGCAGGTAGGCGGCGAAGACCGGGTCAGTGCCCTCGGGGGGCTCGCGGTCGGCTCCCATGGCGGAGACGACCACGAAGCGCCTGACTCCGGCCGACTCCGCTGCATCAGCGAAGAGGACGGCCGCAGCGCGGTCCACGCTGTCCTTTCGCGCGCTGCCACTGCCGGGCCCCGCTCCTGCGGCGAAGACAGCGGCATCGGCGGCCGCCAGATGGCGGGCCACCTCCTCGACGGACGCCGACTCCAGATCGCAGACGACCGGCTCCGCACCTGTGGCGAGCACCTCCCCCGCCTGCTCCGGCCTGCGGATGATGCCCACGACCTGGTCACCGCGTCCGGCGAGCAACCGCTCCAGCCGCAGTGCGATCTGACCGTGTCCCCCAGCGATGACAGTGCGCATGCCCGCGAGCATACCCCTGCGTATTCCGCTGATCGCAGAACGTACGCAGCGTGGTGCCGCGAAGCGGGCCGGAGGGACCGCACCCTCGGCCCCAGGTGTACGCCATAGGGGCCGTTCCGGCAGTGGGCTCCTCTGAAACCGGGCGACCCGTGGTACCTGGTCCTGGACCCCGGCCGACAAGGCGGCACCGTCGCACCGTCCGGGCCCAGGAGGCACTACCCATGTCGACGCAGAGCGGCGCACCCGCCCCGGCTCAGGATCCGTACGCCCTGGTCCGCACGCCCCGCTATGCGGGACTGCTGGTGCTGGCCGCGATCCTGGGGGTACCGGTATCGGCCGTGGCGTTCGGCTTCCTCGCGCTGGTCGGCAAGCTCGAACCGGAGATCTACACGGATCTGCCCAAGGCCCTGGGCTTCCACGGGACGCCGCCCTGGTGGCCGCTGCCGATGCTGGCCGTGGCCGGTGCCGTGGTCGCGTCGACCATCCGCTACCTGCCGGGCACGGCAGGGCACGAGCCCGCGGAGGGGCTGTCCACCAAGGGCGAGCCCACGCTCGCCGAACTGCCCGGCATCACGCTCGCGGCGCTGGCCACCCTCGTCTTCGGCGCGGTCCTGGGACCGGAGGCACCGCTGATCGCCATCGGCGGCGGACTGGCCGCAGGTGCCGTGCGCCTCCTCAAACGGAACGTTCCCGCGCAGGCCGCGGCCGTGGTGGGCGCCGCCGGGAGCTTCGCCGCCGTCAGTGCCCTGCTGGGCTCCCCGCTCCTCGGCGCCTTCCTGCTGATGGAAGCCTCGGGCCTGGGCGGCGCGACCCTGTCCACCGTCCTGCTGCCCGGGCTGCTCGCAGCCGGTATCGGCGCGCTGATCTTCATCGGCCTGGGCTCCTGGACCGGCCTGGGCACCTACTCGCTGGAACTCCACCACGTACCGGCCGCCCCGGCGCTCGACGCGGCACAGTTCGGCTGGGCGCTGGTGATCGGGCTGGCCTCCGGCCTGATCGGCGCCGGAATCCACCGCGGCGGCCTCGCGCTGAAGGCACGCGTCGAGCGCCGGCGGATCCCCGCCACCGTGGCCTGCGGCCTGCTCGTGGCCGCGCTGGCGATCGCCTACACCGAGGGCGCCTCGAAGCCCGCCTCCGACGTGCTGTACTCCGGACAGTCCGCGCTGAACCCACTGCTGGCCAACAGCGCCGGTTACTCGGCGGGCGCGCTGACGCTCCTCGTCGTCTGCAAGGGCCTGGCCTACTGCCTGTCCCTCGGCGGCTTCCGCGGCGGCCCCGTCTTCCCGTCGATGTTCCTGGGGGCGGCGGGCGGGATCGCCATGTCCCACCTGCCCGGCCTGCCGCTCACGGCCGGCTTCGCCATGGGCATCGGAGCCATGTGCGTCGCCATGCTCAGGCTCCCGCTGACCGCGGTCCTGCTGGCCACCCTGCTGCTCGGAGCACCCGGCCTCACCGTCATGCCCCTGGTGATCGTCGCCGTCACGGTCTCCTTCGTCGTCTCCCTCCGGCTCGCACCGCCCAAGCCGCAGCCCCAGCCCCAGCCCGGCTGACGCGGCCGCCCGCCGTTCCCGGGCGGGTTCTCAGCGGGGCTCGCGGCGTACCGCCAGCACCGCGGCGTCGTCGTTCATGCCGTTCGGGACGTACGCCCTGACGTCGGCGAGGAGCCGGTCCAGGAGCGGGGCCGGCTCCAGCTCGCCGATCTGCCGCAGTCGTTCCGCCAGCGGGTAGAACACCCCGGCCGCGTCCCTGGCCTCGGAGATGCCGTCGGTGTAGAGCAGCAGGGTGTCGCCCGCGGCGAAGTCGAAGCGGCGCTCCTGGTAGGCCACGCCGCCGACCATGGCGTTCATGGCCAGCGGCGGCATCCGCAGCGGTGGTTCGACCGGGGACACGTGGGAGCCGTGGCACAGGTACGGGTCGGGGTGGCCGCAGTTGACCATCCGCGCCGGTCCCTCCCGCTCCGGGAGGCCGAACAGGACCGCCGTGACGAACTCCTCGCTCTCCGGGCGGCGGGCGAGCGCGGCGTCGATGCGTCCGGCGACCGCGGCCAGCTCCGGCTCGGAGCGGGCGGCGTCCCGGAACACCCCCAGCACGTCCGCCGCGGCCTCCACCGCGGGCAGTCCCTTGCCGCGTACGTCACCGAGGATCAGCCGGGTGCCGTACGGCGTGGGAAGCACCTCGTACAGGTCCCCGCCGATCCGGGCCTCGGCCTCGGCGGCCAGGTAGCGCACTGCGATCCGCAGCGGCCCGATGCGCTCCGGGACCGGCCGCAGCAGCGCCCGCTGCGCCGCCTCGGAGACGCTGCGCACCTGCGCCAGCTCCTGCTCCCGGGAGGCCACCAGCACCACGGCGGCGGCGCTGGTGCAGGTGATGGCGAGCACCGTGACCGCCGAGGTGATGTGCACCAGCGGTGGCACCCCCTCGTTCGCCAGGGCCAGCACGATCACACCGATCAGCGCCAGCAGCCCGGCGACGAGCGGTACCCGCGCCCTGCGGGTACCGATGCTGGCCAGCACCGGCACCGCGGCCAGCACCGGGGAGAAGGTCGTGCCAGGACCGGTGGCCAGGTCGGTGCCGACGGCGGCGCCGAGCAGCAGGTACGCGGCGGCGAGGAACCCGCGTACCCTGCGGGACAGCAGGATCGGCGGCAGCCCCGCCAGTGTGTCGGACGCGCCTGCCACGGTCACTCCTCGGTTGCCGGACGGGCCTGAGTCCAGTCTCGGCACTGGCCGCAGGCTTCGCCACCGCTCCGGTCGGTGCGGGCGGCCACTGCTCGGGCCCGGCGTTCTTCGACGCACGTGCGGCGGCCGGGAACGGGGGGTCCGTTCCCGGCCGCCGGGTTGCGGGTGAGGGGGCACCCGCGCTCGGGGTGGTCAGTGGGAACTCCAGGAAGGTCAGCTGCGGGAAGAGAGCGGCGGGGGGTGCCCGGCCGTGGCGGCCGGGCAGCCCGAGAGCCCGGATGGGCTGTTGTGCCGGATCAGGGGTGGCGCGGACGGGATCAGCGGCCGGCCGCGGTGGCGGCCTGCTTGATGAGGTCGGCGGTGGCCTGCGGCTGGGAGACGTAGACGGAGTGGCTCGCGGCGGCCTCACTGACGGTCGCGCCCGCCCGCTCGGCCATCATCCGCTGCGCGGGCGGCGGGATCATGCGGTCGTCGGTGGCGACCAGGTACCAGCTGGGCTTGCTGCGCCAGGCCGGCTGGGTGATCCGGCCGCCGAGCGCGTCCACGCCCCACGGGACCTGCGAGTCGGCCATGAACCGCGCCTCGGCCTCGGGCAGGGCGGCGGCGAAGGAGGCGTGGAACTGGTCCCGGTCCAGGAACAGGAATCCGTCCGCGCCGGGCACGATCGGCGGCACCGGGGCGCCGGGTACCGGATGCTGTGGGGCGTCGACTACGCCGACGCCGCACTGCAAGTCGGCTCCATCGCGGAGGTCGAGACGGCCATCGCCATCCTGCGACGCCAGGCGGCAGCCGGACGGCCGGAGGCGGCCGTCGCCGCGGACCGGTGCCAGGCACTGCTGACAGCCGCCCGCGGAGAAGCCGACGAGGCGGTCGCCCAGCTCCGCGCGATCGTCGAACACCCGGGTCAGGAGTGCCCGTTTGAGGCCGCGCGGTCCCAACTGGCCCTCGGCCAGGCCTATCGCCGGGCCGGTTACAAGGCCAAGGCCAACGAGACCCTCAACGCGGTCGCCGCTACCTTCGCCCGACTGGGAACGCCGCGCTGGGCGGAGCGCGCCCTCGCCGAAGCGGACCGCACCGGGATGCACCCCACCGCATCCGGCACGCTGACCCCCACCGAACGCCGCGTCGCCGAACTCGTCGGGAAGGGCCACTCCAACCAGGAAGCCGCCGACCAGCTGTTCATGTCCGTCAAAACCGTCGAAGCCAACCTCACCCGGATCTACCGCAAACTCGACGTCCGCTCACGGACGGAACTCGCCAACCGGCTCAGCACCCTCGAAGCACCCTGAGCATCGACTGCTCCCCGGCCTACCCCTCCCCGCGTCGGCCGGGGAGCGGCCGAGGCGACGGACACACCCGGACTCCTGCCGCGCGTGCCCGGCCGGTCCAGTCCTCGGGCGGGTCGCCGACCACGGTGACGTGCACACCTTGCTGGACGAACTGCAGGATCAGCGGCCAGGCGAGGTCTGCCAGGATCCGCGCGTTGCCCTCAAGCGCGCGGGCCCATGCGTCGAGATCGATCACGACCCCGTCCCGCGCCTGTTCGTCGGCAGCGCCCGGATCGGCCCCGCCACCGCCACCGCTCTCCAGCACAAGGCGCCGGTTGGCCTCAAGGAAGTCGACGGGACGCCGCCCGCCGCTTCCGGTGCCGCCGCTGAGGGCTCCCGCAATGGCTCGACCGGCGCTCTGGGTGACGCGGGCCAGGTCGTCGATGGTCGGCGCCATGAAGTACCCGTCGATGTCGCTGGCGAGGATGCGGCTGATGGGGCCCCGGAAGTCGGCGCCGTAGCTGTCGTCGGTGAACTCGGTTGCGAGCATCCGGGCTTGTGGGAACTGCTGGCGCAGGATGCCGAGCAGCTGGGCGCTGGCGGGCGGGACCAGCACGATGTCGGCGTCCGGTCCGGCGTGGCGGATGTCCAGGACGATATGACCGGGCCCGAGCCGCTGGGCGAGCGCCTCGCGCACGTGCCGCTTGAGTGCGATGGCGGTGACGACAATGATCGGCCCGCTCTTCGTGGCCTCGCCGACCAGCGGTTCGCCCTGTCCGTCCTCCCGCCTCCCCGGAACGGGAACGGGAACGGCCGATTCGTCGGTCGTGGCGGGCGACTTCGACTGGAGGCGTTCGGTCACGCTCGCGTGCTCTCGCTGCTTGTCGGAAGCCATGGCCCACAAGACGCGCGATGCGCCAGGCCGGTTCCTTTGTTCACGCCGCCCGCAGTGGAGTCGCGGCCCGGTCTACGTCACCGACGCCCGCGACCCCAGCATCGCGGCCTACACCGCCCCGGACGCCGAGGGCATTCCCGTGCTGGCGCAGGAACTCGTCGACTGGCTCAACGCCGACGACGGAACCCACCTCCTGGTACGAGCCGCGATGGCACACCTGCACCTCGTCTCCATCCACCCGTGGGCCGACGGAAACGGTCGGATGTCCCGTTCACTGCAGACGCTCATGATCGCTCGCGAAGGAGTCCTGGCTCCGGAGTTCTCGTCCATCGAGGCCTGGCTGGGCCGCCCCGGCAACACCTGGGAGTACTACCGCGAGCTCGCCGACCGAGGACCGGTGTACCTTCCCGACCAGGACGTCTCCAGCTGGATCCGCCTCAACCTGACCGCCTACCACCAGCAGGCTCAGACCGTCCAAGGCCGCCTCGACCGCTCCGGGCGGGTCTGGGGCTCGCTGGCCGACTTCGCCGAGGACAACCGGCTGGACGAGCGCACGGTGACCGCGCTGCACGACGTGGCCATGGCCGGCCGTGTCCGACGCTCACGCTACGAGCACGCCGAAGGACTGAGCCTGCAACAAGCGCAACGCGACCTCCGCGACCTCGTGACCGCACAGATCCTCGAACCGGTGGGCCGGACCCGAGCCCGTTACTACACGGCGGGCCCGCACTTCCCCCAGCCCGCCCTGGACATCGCACGCACCCCGATGACGCTGACGAATCCCTACGGGAACTGACTAGCAGGCGTCGCCTTGATCCAGGTGGCGGGGGCCCGGGCGGGGGTTGGGGGTTTCGGGGCGGGCGGGCGGGTCAGTTGAGGCCGAAGGTGTCGGCGAGCGTGTTCATCTCGACTTCCAGCAGCGTCTGCGGCTGGTGGCCCATGCCGTTGTAGAGGCCTTCGACTTCCAGGCTCACCACGCCGTGCAGACGGGTCCACGCCATGACCGCCCCGGCCACCGCGCGGCCCGTGTGGTCCGGGCTGTCCGGCGTGTCGCTGGGCTGCGTGTCGCTGGGCTGCGTGTCGCTGAACTGCGTGTCGCTGAACTGCGCGGTCCAGGTGGCGACGGCCGGGTCCTGGCGTGCCCAGGTGACCATCTGCTCGACCACGGGCAGCACGGCCGGGCTGGGCTGCGCCGACACGAAGAGCGGGAGGAACGGCCCGAGCGCCGCGCGCGCCTGGAGCAGGGTCTCCGGCGGGGCGCTGTAGCCGGGCAGCGGTGTCCCGGCGATCAGCAGGTACCGGTGGGGCTGCTGTACGGCCCAGGCCCGAAAGGCACCGGCCAGGGACAGCAGGCGATGGCGCGGCGTGTACTTCGCGGAGGCCTCCGCCGCTTCGCCGATGGCCGAGGCGAGGTCCTGGTAGGCGTCGCCGATGAGGGAACCGAGCAGGTCGTCCCGGTTGGCGAAGTAGCGGTACAGGGCCGGGCCGGAGAGCTCCAGCTCCTTGGCGATGCGGGTGAGGGCGATCGCCGGGATACCGCCCTCGGCCAGCTGGCGCAGGGCGATCTCCTTGATCTCCCCGCGTGTCTGCTCCCGGTACCGGGCGCGTGGTCCGCCTGTCGCTGTCATCGTCGCTCCTCCATGCCTGCCGTGCCGACCGTCTCTTCCATGCGATCCATCATAGCTCGCGTTCTTGTGTCTAACTCTTGCGATTGGACGAACACCACGGGAGTCGTGACCGGTCGAGCGAAGGGTTGCAGCAGCCCATAGCAACAGTTACAGTCTCTAACAGAAGCGATCGGTAGTAACGGCCGGTCGACATCAGCCAAGGAAGGAGCCAGGTGCCATGGACGCCCTGCGTGCCAACCCCACCGCGCCCACCTCGCCCACCGGCCAGAACCCCGCCCCGGGCGACGCGCCCCACCCGCACCGCTGGGCCGCCCTGACCGTGCTCGCGGTCGCCCAGTTCATGGTTGTGCTGGACTCGTCGATCGTGAACATCGCCCTGCCGGACATCGGCAGCGGCCTGCACATGTCGGCGTCCTCCCTGTCCTGGGTGGTCACCGCCTATGTGCTCACCTTCGGCGGACTGCTCATGCTCGGCGGCCGGATCGCCGACCTGCGCGGCCGCCGCGGCACCTTCCTGACCGGCCTGGCCGGATTCGCCACCGCCTCGGCGATCGCCGCCTTCGCCCCCACGGCAGCCACCCTGATCGCCGCCCGGGCCGTCCAGGGATCGGCGGCGGCGCTGATGTCACCGGCCGCGCTCTCCCTGGTCACCACCCTGTTCCCGGGCAGCGAGCGGCCGAGGGCACTGGGCGTGTGGGGCGCGGTGGCCGGCAGCGGCGGCGCGGCGGGCGTACTCCTGGGCGGCGTGCTCACCGGTACGTTCGGCTGGCCCGCGATCTTCTTCGTCAACCTCCCGGTCGCGGCGGCGGTCGCCGTGGGAGCCCTGCGGTTCGTCCCCAAGGGCAGCGGGACCCGGGGGCGGATCGACCTCCCCGGGGCGGCCACCCTCACCCTGGGACTCGCCTCGATCGTCTACGGCCTCTCGCAGAGCCACGGCAAGGGGTTCACCTCGCCGCTGGTCCTGTCCGCCCTCGGCATCGGCGCGGCCCTGCTGGCGGTCTTCATCGCGACCGAGCGGGTGGTCGCCCAGCCGCTCGTGCCCCTGCGGATCTTCCGGCTGCGCACCGTCACCTCCGCCAACGCCGTCATGGCGGCGATCGGCGCGGCCACGGTGGGGCTGTTCTTCTTCCTCTCCCTGTACCTGCAGCAGATCCTGCACTACACGCCGCTCAGGGCCGGGCTCAGCCAGCTCCCGCTCGCCCTGACGATCACCACGGCCGCCTGGCTGGCGCCTCGGCTCGCGGCCCGCACAAGCATCAAGACCGTCCTGGTCACAGGCCCGCTGCTGCTCGCCGCCGGCCTCGGCTGGTTCTCCGCCGCCCCCGTCCACGGCGGCTACACCAGCGACATCCTCGGCCCCGCGCTGCTGGTCGGAGCAGGTCTCGGCCTGTCCTTCGTCAGCGTCAACGTCACCGCCGCCGCCAGGGTCGCCCCGGGCGACGCCGGGCTGGCCGGAGGCCTGATCAACACCACCCAGCAGGTCGGCGGAGCCCTGGGGCTGGCCCTGCTGAGCGCCGTCGCCACCAGCCGGACCGGAACCAGCCCGGCCCTCGCCTCGATCAACAGCGGCTACCAGGCGGCGTTCCTGGCCGCCACGGCGATCGCCGCCGTCGCCGCCCTGCTGGCGGCCCTGATCGCCCCCGGCCGCAGCCTGCCCACCGCCGGGACCACGACCGGCGCGACCGCCACGACCGCCACGACCGCCACGACTGCCTGAAGACCTGCTCACCGAACCCAACTCCCAACTCCCAGTTCCCGCAAGCCCGGAAGGACATCACCATGAACGCTGACGCCGCGCAGCCCACCGTGACCACCCCCACCACTCCCATCACCGCCATCGACGAGAACGCCCCCGCGATCGTGCGGGTCTCCACCACCGTGAACGCCCCGCTGGCCACCGTCTGGGACCTGCACACCGACATCGCGGGATGGGCCCGGTGGAACCCGAACGTCGACCGGGTCGAGTTCTCCGGCCCGCTCACCCCCGGAGCGAGCTTCAACTGGCTCACCCACGGCCTCGACATCACCTCCACGCTGTTCCAGGTCGTGCGCGGCGAGCGCATCGTCTGGGGCGGCCCGGCGAACGGCATCGACGGCGTCCATGTCTGGGCCTTCGAGGAGCACGACGGCGTGGTGACCGTCCACACCGAGGAGTCCTGGAGCGGCCCGGTGGTCGAGGCCCAGCCGGTCGAGCTGCGGCAGGCCCTGGAGCAGTCGCTGACCGACTGGCTGAGCCGGCTCAAGGCCGAGGCCGAGGCCGAGGCCCAGGCCGGGAACCGGTAGCAGAACCGCCCGCGCCCGCAGACATCCCCGCCCGGACATCACTCCACGGACATCAGACGAACCGAGGTTCCGCCATGACCGCCAGCAAGCCCTACCTGACCGGCCACTACACCCCCGTCGCCGACGAGATCACCGCCACCGGCCTCACCGTCGAGGGCACCCTGCCCCCGGAGCTGACCGGTCGGCTCATCCGCAACAGCCACAACCCCAAGCCCGGCATCACCCCGACCCACTGGTTCAAGGGCAGCGGCATGCTGCACGGGATCCGGCTGCGCGAGGGCCGCGCCGAGTGGTACCGCAACCGCTGGGTGCACACCCCGGCCCTGGACGGCGCGCCCTACATGACCGAGCACGGGCCGGACCTGACCGCGAGCACCGCCGGAACCCACGTCATCGAACACGCCGGACGCCTGCTCGCACTGTGCGAGTCGGCGCTCCCGTTCGAGCTGACGGCCGATCTGGAGACCGTCGGTGCCTACGACTTCGGCGGAAAGCTGACCTCCGCCATGACCGCCCACCCCAAGCAGGACCCGGTCACCGGCGAACTCCACTTCTTCGCCTCCTCTCCGTTCCCCCCGTACCTGCTCCACCACGTCGCCTCGGCCGACGGGCAGGTGCTGCGCAGCCGGGAGGTCCCGGGTGCCGGCGCCGCGCTCAAGCACGACTTCGCCATCACCGAGCACCACGTGGTGTTCCTGGAAGGCTCGGTCACCTTCGACATGAGCGAGCACTCGGGCATCCCGTACCGCTGGAACGACGCCCAGCAGGCCCGGATCGGCATCATGCCGCGCGACCCGGACGGTGTCGGCGGCACCGGCCAGGTCCGCTGGTTCGACATCCTGCCGGGCTTCGGGATGCACTTCGCCAACGCCTACGAGGACGCCCGCGGACGCATCGTGATCGAGGGACCGACCGTGGGCCGGGACGGCTGGCAGCGCTCCTGGAACTGGTGGGTCGGCGCTCCGGACCGCGGCGCCGAGCCCAACAGCGGCTCCCGCAACCGGCGCTGGACGGTCGACCTGGCGGCGGGCCGGGTCGACGAGGAGCAGATCGACGACCTGACCGTGGAGTTCCCGACCATCAACGACGCCTACACCGGCCGCGAGCACCGCTACCAGTACGCGCTCTCCTTCCCCGACGACCTCGGCGTCGGCAACCACACCCTGGTCAAGTACGACCGCCGGACCGGCGGCCGCCGGCTGCTGCCGTTCGGGAACGGCCAACTCCCCAGCGAGGCCGTCTTCGTGCCGGCCCAGGACGCCACCGACGAGGACGCCGGCTACCTCCTCACCGTCGTCAGCGACCTGAACGCGGACGCCTCGAAGCTCCTCGTCCTCGACGCCTCCGACCTCGCCGTCCCCCCGATCGCCACCATCCACCTGCCCCGCCGGGTCCCGGCCATGATCCACGGCTCCTGGATCCCGGACGCCGGGATCTGAACCACCCAGCCGACAGCCGACCGCCGGACGCCCGGAGCGCCCGGCCGTCGGCTGTCCGCTGTCGACTTCGGCTGGAGAACGGGGTTTGTGCGCGCCCTATTTGACCGGGCGTCATGTGCCGTCCAGGAGTGGGGCCTAGCATCACTGCATGTACATGGCGGACCAGCCGCCTATGAACACGGAGGAACCATGTCCTTCGCAAGCCGCCCCCTCCGCGCCCTGCTCGCCGTCCTGGCGGCGGCCGCGTGCGCCCTGCCGCTGGCCACGACCCCGGCGTCGGCCGATGACACCAGCGGACTGTCCCTGGCCGCGGGCACGTCGGTCGGCATCCACAACACCTACGCCGACACCACCCAGTTCCCCTTCCTGGCCGACGCCCTGGACACCGGGGCCTCGCTGATCGAACTGGACACCTGGGTGGACCCGTTCACCAACGAGTGGAAGGTCAGCCACTCCAGCCCGCTCGGCAACGACAACAACTGCGTGAACGCGTCGACCCCGGCCGACCTGTACCAGGGCAGCGCCAACAAGGACCTGGGCAGTTGCCTGGACGACATCAGGATCTGGCTGGGCGCCCACCCGGGCCACCCGCCGATCATGATCAAGCTGGAGATGAAGGCGGGCTTCGACGCCACCGACAACCTCGGCCCGGCCCAGCTCGACGCCCTGGTCTCGGCGCACCTCGGCTCGGACGTCTACACCCCGGCCGACCTGCTGGGCAGCTACCCCACCCTGGACGCCGCCGCGAAGGCGAACAACTGGCCGACCCGCGCCGCAC
>Ga0302314_10007689_pt1 | contig 19350 bp, 19 predicted proteins | sample III_Palsa_N2_3_FD_200533 | JGI IMG/M metagenome (GOLD analysis project Ga0302314, IMG submission 200533) | Peat permafrost microbial communities from Stordalen Mire near Abisko, Sweden - III_Palsa_N2_3 | ecosystem: Environmental > Terrestrial > Soil > Palsa > Peat permafrost | place: Sweden...
ACGGCCTTGGTGAAGTCGGCATTGCCGTCGGCCAGCATCAGGACCTTGTCCTCGGCCTTCTGGTCCTTGCCCCAGGCGCCCATGACGAAGGCGTCATTGACCGACAGGCAGGCGATCAGGTCGACGCCCTTGGCGCTCAGCGCATCGAAATTCGCGACGAAGCCCGGGACGTGCTTGGCCGAGCAGGTCGGCGTGAAGGCGCCCGGCAGCGCGAACAGCACGACCTTCTTGCCGGCGAACAACGCGTCCGACATCGCCTCTTTCGGGCCGTCGCCGGTCATATGCTTCAGCTTCACCGACGGGATCTTGTCACCGATCTTGATCGTCATGGCGCTTCCTCTTTGCTTGGAGATGGGGTGGCGAATGGGTTCGACCGCGACCTTACCGGCCGGATACGACAAAATCACGCGTCAGGATTTGGCCGCACCCTGGGCCTTGGCCAGCGCGTCCTGCACCGCCGACGTGGTCAGCACTTCCGACAACGGCAAGCCCTCGGGCGCGCCCGGGCCATAGACCACGTTGAACGGAATGCCGTAGCGGCCGTAGCGCTTCAGGAAATCGGCGATGGCCGGATCCGGCCGCGTCCAGTCGGCCCGCATGGCGACGACATTGCCGGCGCCGAGCGAGGCCTTCACGTCGGGCTTGTCCAGCACCAGCCGCTCGTTGACCTGGCAGGTCAGGCACCAGCTGGCGGTGACATCGACGAACACGACCTGGCCCTTGGCGACCGCGGGGCCGATCGCCGCCGGGTCGAACCGCGCCCAGCCGGCGCCCAGTGCCGCGGCCGAACCGCTCTGTACCAGCAAGGCCGGCGGCGCCAGCATGCCGAACAGCAGCACGGCCGAGGCGAGGGCCAAGACCCGGCCGCGCCGCGGCTGTCGATGGCCGAGCGCCAAGGCCAGCGTCGCCGCCACGCCCAGCGCCGCAACCGCGCCGGCGGCGACGAGGCCGGCCTGCTCGCTCAAGATCCAGACCAGCCACAAGGCGGTGCCGGCCAGCAGCAGGCCCAGGATTCGGCGGAGCGTCAGCATCCAGCGGCCGGGCCGCGGCAGGAAGCGCGCCAGCGACGGCACGGCGGCCACGACCAGATAGGGCAGCGCCAGGCCCAACCCCAGGCAGGCGAAGATGAGCAGGATGTCGGCCGGGCCGCCGGCCAGGGCAAAGCCCACCGCCGTGCCCAGGAACGGCGCCGAGCAGGGCGTCGCCAGCAGAGTCGCGAAGGCGCCGGAAAGGAAGCTGCCGGCGAGCGACGAGCCGCCGCCTTGCAGCCGGCCAGCCAGCCACCAGGGCAGCTGGATTTCGAACCAGCCCATCAGGTTGCACGCGAACAGGGTGACGAGCGCCGCCAGCGCCGCCAGGAAAACCGGTTCCTGGAACTGCACGCCCCAGCCGATCGACAGGCCGGCGGATTTGGCGGCGGCCAGCGCCGTCGCCATGGCCAGAAACGAAGCGAGGATGCCGGCCGCGGTCGCAAGGAAGCTGGCGCGCAGCTGCCGGCGGCCTTGCCCTGCCTCACCAATCAGCGCCAACAGCTTGATCGACAGCACCGGCAGCACGCAGGGCATGAAATTCAGGATGAAGCCGCCCAGCACGGCGACCGCCATGACCAGCAGCAGGTCGGCCGCGCCCGGACCGGCATCGGCGAGCGGCGTCGCGGCGAGCGTGGCCGTGGCGGCGCGCGGCGTCTCGGCCGGGGCGGTCCGATCGATCACGGTCAGGGTCAGCGGCTTGCCCAGCAGGGTCGCGAGCTTGTCGGCGCCGTCCAGCACCGGCAGCACCAGATGCGTCTCGAGCCCGCCGCCGGCCATGGTCGGCGGGCCGAACACGACCGGCGACGCATCCTCGACGATGGCATCGGGCCGGCCGATCGCCGGGGTCGCGCTGAGCTTGATATCGAGCCGGGCCGATTGGCCGGTGCCGCCGATCGCGGCCGCCTTGATGGTCAGGCCGGCAGCACTGCCGTCGCCCGGCACGCGCGCCTGAAAGCGGGAGATGAGATCGCCATAGGGACCGGGACCTTCGAGGCCGGCCGGCAGGGCCAGATCGAGCGTCACATTGTTCGGCACGCAGAGTTCGCGGCAGGTCAGGAAATCGACCGCCGCCTTCAGATGCACCGGCTGGCCGGGGTTGGGTACGGTCACCGCGGCCGGCAGCAGCATATCGTCGTGATAGCCGAAGGTCTCCAGCCCCGATTGCTCGAACCGCTCCGGCACCGGCCAGGCGAAATCGCCGACAGTGGCGTTCTGGGACCCGGTCCAATCGACCGTCGGCGGCAGGCCGGCATCGCCGGGCGAGCGCCAATAGATCTTCCAGCCCGGCTGCAGCTTGAAATCGAGCCCGAGGCGGAGCGTGCCGTCCTTGCCCGGCGAGGCAACCAGGCGGGCGGCACCCTGGTCGGTCGAGCCCCAGTCGGAGGCGTAGCCATCCGCTGGCGCGGAGGCATAATCCTCCGCCCGGGCCTGACCGAGGGTGACGAAGCAGAGGGCGATGAGCGCGGGCCAGAAACGGGAGAGCATGATGACCTTCTTGTACCGCAACCGGGCTCAAGTCCAGGTTCAACTTGTCGCGACCCAGGCGCCGACGCCCGTTGTCGCTTGCGGGCAAGGGGGTGCGGCGTTATCTGTCTAGAGATGCGACGTACGGCGATCCCTTCGAAGTCCCTCCAAGCTCCCCCCGAGACGCCGGGCACCGGCTATCTCACCGGGCAGCTGTTGATCGCCATGCCCCAGATGCGCGACATCCGCTTCCACAAGTCGGTCATCTATCTGTGCGCCCACACCTCGGACGGCGCCATGGGGCTGGTCATCAACAAGACGCTCGACAGCCTGACCGTGCCGGAGCTGATGGAGCATCTGTCGGTCGAGACCGAAAACGAGCTGAAGCCGACTAAGGTGCATTTCGGCGGCCCGGTCGAAACCGCACGCGGCTTCGTACTGCATAGCTGCGACTATGTCGAGGAAGGCACGCTGGTCGTCGGCCATGATCTGGCGCTGACCGCGACGCTCGACATCCTGCGCGCCATCGGCCAGGGCACCGGCCCGCGCCAGACCCTGCTGGCGCTCGGCTATGCCGGCTGGGGGCCCGGGCAGCTGGATATCGAGATCCAGGGCAACAGCTGGCTGCATGCGCCGGCCGACGAGGCGATCGTGTTCGACCATGTCCACGACACCAAGTGGGAGCGCGCCATCGGGCGCCTGGGCATCGATGCCCGCATGCTGTCGACCGAGGCCGGACACGCCTGAGACGTATTCCAAAAAATATTCATCTTTGCGATGAATTAAGGAACGCGCATCTATAACGCGTCGTTGGTGCTAGAGCGCCCGAAGCCGGCTCCAGGGCCGCAGCCTGGGCATCTCTTCTCGCGTGTGTTCGTCTGAAAGAACCAAAATGGCTGACAAAGCCTTGGCGGACCAGGAGCTTCTTACGCTTCTTCAGACCTTTGTCGCGAAGGCAAGGGAAACCATCCTCATTACCGATGCGTCGCTGAACGCTCCCGGTGGTCCGCTCATCCAATATGCCAACGGGGCGGTCGAAGACACATCGGGCTATACCGCCGATGAATTGATCGGACAGCGCCTGGGCGTGCTCTATCCGGCGGAGGCGCTGCCGCGCCTGATCACCCAAATGCGCGATGCCTACGAGCAAGGCGCGCCGGTCGAGATCGAGCTGCAGGCGAAGAGCAAAGCCGGCAAGCCGCACTGGATGCAGGTCAGCACCATCGTCATCCTGTCGCCGGCGGGACGACCGACCAATTTCGTGCGCATGGGACGCGACATCACCGCGCGCAAACGCGCCGAGACCGAACGGGAAACCACCCAGCGGCTGCTGGCCTTGGTCTTCGGCGTGCTGGATCAGGCGCTGGGCGTCATCGACGATCAGGGCCGCTTTGCCATGGTCAATACCGCCGTTACCAAACAATTCGGCTGGAGCGTGTTCGAGCTGATCGGCAAGCCCTTCACCGAGATCATCGATCCGGCCGAACGGCCGACGGTCGAGCGGGAATTGGCGCTGGCCACCGACATGACGAGCCGGACGCCGGTCCGGCTTCGCCATCGGAAGGGCGACCTGCTGCCGGGCGAAATCGTCGTGACGACGATCCCGCAGCCGGACGGCAAGCCCTATCGCGTCATGATGCTGACCCAGCGGGCCCAGATGCCGGTCGACAAGAGTTTCGAGCAGGCCGTGCGCGGGGCGCTGCAGCGCGCCGGCAAGACCGGCACCATCGTCGCCGGCAAGGTCCAGCTGGTCGGCCTGGCCGAGGTGCGCGCCGCGATCGGCGACCGCTGGTCGGCCGTGGCCGATCGGTCGTTTCAGGCCGCGGAAAGCATCCTGCGCCGCCATCTGGGCGATACGGATGTGTTCAGCCGGACCGCCGACGATGGCTTCCTCGTCTGTTTCACCGAGCTGGACGAGGCCGAGGCACAGTTCAAGGCGCGCACCATCGCCGCCGAAATCCGCGAAAAGCTGGTCGGCGAAATCCCCGAAATGGCCGATACCGACGTCACCGGCTTCGCCACCACGATCGAAGTCGATGTCGATGACACGATGCCGGAAAACGCCATCGTCAACGCGCTCGAGGCGCGGCTGACGCGGGAGCGCAAGCGTCTGGAAGACGCCGCGATCAAGGCGATGCGGGCGAAGCTGACCACGGCCGAGGTGCTGTTCCAGACCGTCAGAACCGATACCAATCACCCGGCGCCGATCGTGCTGTGCCGGTTGCCGGCCGATCTGGAGAGTGCGCAATCGACCCTGCTGGCGCTCGGCCGCTCGGAATATGTGCCGCAAACCGAACTGCTGCTGCTGACCGGGGCGGCGGAACGCGTGCTCGCCGAAATCCACCAGGACCGCACCGATCTGATCCTGACGCCGGTCCGGCTCGCCACGCTCAGCCATCGGCGCGACGCCGAACATTGGCTGAACGTCGCCCGCACGCTTGGGCCTCCCGGTAAGAAGCGCCTGGTCGTCGAGATCCGCGAGGTCAACCGCGACACGGCACGGGCCCGGTTGACGGATGTCACCATGATGGTCTCGTCGCTGTTCCGCGCCGTCGCCTTCGAACTGCCGACGATCGATCCGAACTTCATCACCCATCTGCCGGTCACGGCACCGCTCGTGACCATCGAGGCGAAGCTGCTGACCGACAATCCGGCCGTCCCGGTCGGCCGCCTGCTGAAAGCCCTGCTGCCGCGCCGCTGCCGACTGATCGTCAAGAACGTCACATCCGCCACCCTGGCCGCGACCCTGGCCAAAGCGGGCGTGCCCCTGATCGCGACCAACACGATCGAGGACGGCGCTATTCCACGGTAACGGTCAGCGTCATCATCGGATGGAAATCGCAGCCGATTTCCACCGTGCCGCGGGCCGGCAGGGTCAGCATGGCAGCCTCGCCGCTGCGCTGTTTCGCCAGCGCCATGTCCGGGACCGCCCCTTTCACGATGATGACCTGATGCGACATGCCGCTGTCGTTATGGAAGACGATCCGGTCGCCCCGCTTGATCGTCAAATGGTCGGGCTGGAACATCATTTCCTGTTCCGAGACCGGAACATCGGCCGCGACCGCCGCGAATCCCAGCAGCGGCGTCATCGCTCCAGTCGCATAAATCAGCGTCTTATATCGAATCCGAAACAAAATGCGGTCAAGGCCGACCGGCGGGTGCGAGCCGCACCGGCCTCGGGTCGGCGGCAATCGGATCATTTGGTCACGATATCCCGCTGCATCGGCGCCAGCAGGGCCAGCAATTTATTCTGATCGCGAAAGGGTACATTGTAGTCGTCCATCGCGAGCTGGAAATCCTCGACAAGCGCGTTGAAATCGGCGGTGCGCAGGCTCATCCCCTCGTGGACGGTCTTCATCTCCAGGCCCTCGTATTTACACGGGCCGTGGAGCAGCGCGCAGAATTGCGCACTCAACATCCGCTTCAGGCGCGGAATGTTGGCGTCGGCGAACCGGGCCCTGATCCGGTCATCCTGCAGCAACCGATCGACGCCATCGCCGACGATTTTGGTGATGCCGTCGCTCTGGCCGAACGCTTCGTAGACGGCGGTATCGGCCGCTTCGGCCCGAACCGCCGTCGTCCGGAACGGGCCGGCGGCGGCAACAATCACGAGCAGGGCGGCCATTGCGGCCCTCGGTATCGTCATCTTCATCTCCGGGAAATGGTTGCTTGGGCTCAGGTCAGAAACCGACCTGGGCCGACAGGTAGAAGCCGCGCTGATCCTTGAAGGTCGCGATCGTGCCGAGATCGACGTAAGCGAGCGTCAGGGACGCGTGCTTGTTGACGAAATAGGCCAGAAACAGGTCTTTCCAGTCGTTCTCTTTGGTGAAGCCCAGATTGTCCTGCTTGGTCCGATATTCGGCGCCGACCGCGAAATCCTTGGCAAACAGGTAGGCGATCGAGCCTTCGAATTCGGGTCTGTAGTCGTCGTTGCGCGGACCGCCGAATCCCAGGATGCCGAGCTGGTTCGATTTGGTCGCGCGCAGCGTGGTATCGACCAGAATGCTCTGGTCCAGGAACAGCTTGGTCGCGGCGACGTAGAAGTCGATGCCCGCATTGTCCTTGGCGCCGACCGCCCTCAGGATGTCGGCATGGTCGGTGACCTTGTATTGGGTCCCGACCGCGATCTGCGGCAGCAGGCTGTCCTGGTCATAGACCGCGTCGCCCAGCACCTTGACCTTGAGACCGAAAATGTCCTGTTGAAAGGTGAAGCCGGTGCCCAACCCCAGCTTGGCGCCGCTGTTGCCGGTATCGAACCAGAGATGGGAATAGGACAGCTCGACCCGATCGTAGAGCCCGACCGACACGCCCGTCGTGTGCAAGGTGAAGTCCGGCAGGCTGACGAAATTATAGTGAGCATTGGCGCCGACCGCGTCGCGCGTCTCATAGCCCGTGATCAGCGCCCAGGTGGCGATGCCGCCGCCGCCGGCGCCCTCGATATTGGTGACGCCGCCGGTCGCCAGCAACTTGCCGCTATTGAACAGATCCTGGGCCGCGGCCCCACCCATCACCGAGATCGACATCAGCGCGCCGGCGATCAGGATCGCCAGCCGCGTCAAGATTCTGCTCATTCCGCCCCCAAGCCACCAAGACCGGTGCCATCACCGTCTCGCATGGGGCATTACGGGGCGTCGGCGACCTTGGATGTGGGTGCGTCGAGTGGTCGCGCCGGCGCCTCGGCGCCCGGCAGATATTCGTAGCGCACCACCAGATCGGCCAGCGTCCGACCGGGCTCGGCCCGGAACACCTCGTCCAGCGCATCGAAGCCGGTGATGAGGTCGAGCCGGAAGGTGCGGAAGTCATTGCGCAGCTCGCACCAGGCGGCGAGCGTCCAGACGCCGCCCCAGAAATAGAGGCCGAGCGGCCGGATCCGGCGCTCGCTCTCGCTGCCGTCCTTGGCGCGATAGGCCAGATCGACCAGGTTTCGGCCGTCGAGTGCTGCCCGCACCTCGTCGAAGCGGCGGCGCAGCGGCGGCGGCATCTTGTAGCCGGGGGCATAGAGCAGGATGCGCTCGAACCGTTCCGCCAGCGCCGGCGGCGTCACCGCGGCGATCTTCTGCAGGGCATCCTGCGCCGCCTGGGCCAGGCCGAGGCCGCCCCAGGCCTGGACCATGCGGGCGCCCAGCACCAGCGCCTCGATCTCGTGCCGCTCGAACATCAGCGGCGGCAGATCGAAGCCGCGGCGCAGCACATAACCGACGCCGGCCTCGCCCTCGATCGGCACACCGGACAGCATCAGGTCGCGCACGTCGCGATAGATCGTGCGGTCCGACACTTCCAGCTTGTGCGCCAGCTGCTGCGCGGTGACCAGCCGGCCCCCGCGCAGTGCCTGGACGATGCGGAAGAGCCGGTCGGCCCTACGCATGGTGCGGACCCTGCTCAGCCGCGCTCATGCAAGCCTACGCAATTGCCTTCGCAATCCCGGATGCGGGCATAGCGGCCCATCCGGTCCGGCAGGGTCACGACCGGGCCGTCAAAACTCCCGCCGGCCGGCTCGACCCGGGCCAGCACCTGATCCAGGCCCTGGTCGCAATTGAGGAACACGAGCGTGCCGGTCGCGGACGGCACCAGGTTCGCCGACTTGACGATCGCGCCGCCGGAGCCGGCCTCGCCATAGGGCAGGACCGCCAGTTCCGACGGCCCGATCTTTTCGCGGCGCAGGTTGGTGGCGAGAATGGCTTCGTAGAACCGCGTGGCGCGATCCAGGTCGTTGGCCGGAATTTCGACCCAGACGGCGGCATGCGGACGGGATGGGGCGGCGGACATGGCATTACTCCCTCGATCGATCAGGCGTCGCCGGTCGGCAACGCTGGAGAGGAGACTAGCGAAGCGCTCCTGACAGCGTTCTGTCAGGAGGGTTCAGCATTACGCTTCGATGCCGCCGGTCGGCAGGCGGCCGGCCAGCCATTCCTCGCGCAGTTGGGCATAGAGCACGTGATCCTGCCAGGTCCCGTCGATACAGAGGTATTTCCGCGCATAGCCCTCTTCGCGGAAACCCGATTTGACCAGCAGGCCGCGGCTGGGCAGGTTGGTCGGCAGGCACGCGGCCTCGACCCGGTGCAGGCGCAGCCGCTCGAACGCGAACACCATCATCAGCCTGAGCGCCTCGGTCATGTAGCCCCGGCGCGCGAAGCGCTGGCCGGTCCAATAGCCGAGGCTGGCGGTCTCGGCGACACCGCGCCGGACGTTCGACAGACCGATGCCGCCCAACAGCTCGCCATCGATATTGTCGAACAGGAAGAAGGCATAGCCCTCGTCGTCGCGCCAATCGAGCGCATAGCGGGCCAGGCGCCGGCGGAACGCGGCCTTGCCGACCGCATCGTCGCCCCAGGCCGGTTCCCAGGGCTGCAGGAAGCCGCGCGACGCCGCGCGCAACTCGCTCCAGGCGGCCCAGTCGGCGCGGTCGGGCGGCCGCAGATGCACCCGGCCGCCATCCAGCCGCACGAACGGCGGCTGCACGGCGAAGAAGCCGGCGAGACGCGGCACGTCAGGCATCGCGGGCCCCCGTCCGAAGCGCCATCGCCGGCCGGCTCATGCCTTGAGACGGTCCAGAATGCGGTCGAAACCCTCGACCTTGGCGATCGGGCCCAGCGCCGTGAAGGTCGGCGCCCCGGAGAAGATCCGCCGCGCCAGGCTCCGCACGGCGCCCAGATCGACCTCGTCGATCTTGCGCACCAGTTCCGGCACCTCGATCGGGCGGCCATAGATCAGGAGCTGGCTCGCGACATGCTCGCAGCGCGCCGACGTACTCTCCAGCCCCATCAGGATGCTGGCCTTCAGCTGGGCGCGGGCGCGCGCGACCTCTTCCTCGGTCATGGTGTCGGCCGATTTGACGATCTCGTCGCACAGCACGGGCATCAGCTCCTCGACCTCGTCCTCGCCGGTGCCGGCATAGACGCCGAAGATGCCGCCGTCGGCATAGGAGGAGGCGAAGGAATAGACGGTATAGACCAGGCCGCGCTTCTCCCGGATCTCCTGGAACAGGCGCGAGGACATGCCGCCGCCCAGAATCGTCGAGAGGGTGGAAGCGACGTAGTAATCGTCGTCGGCATAGGACACGCCGGGGAAGCCCAGCACCAGATGGACCTGCTCCAGGTCCTTGTCCTCGCGCTGGTCGCCGCCCTGATAGCGCGCCGCCTCGACCGGTTCGCCGCGATAGGCCGGCAGCGCGTTGAACGACTTTTCAGCGAGATCGACCAGCCGGTCGTGGTCGAGCGCGCCGGCGGCCGACAGCACCATGCGGTCGGCCGAATAATGCTGGTGCATATAGCCGGCGACGGCATCGCGGCCGATGGTCTTGATGATCTCGGCCTCGCCCAGCACCGGCCGGCCCATGGCCTGGTCCGGATATGCGGCTTCCTGGAACTGGTCGAAGATCACGTCGTCGGGCGTATCCAGCGCCTGACCGATCTCCTGGATGATGACCGTGCGCTCACGCTCCAGCTCGGTCGGATCGAATGTCGAATGCTGCAGGATGTCCGACAGGATATCGACGCCCAGCGGCAGATCGTCCTTCAGCACCTTGGCATAGAAGGCGGTCTGTTCGCGGGACGTATAGGCGTTCAGATGCCCGCCGACATTCTCGACCTCTTCGGCGATCAGGCGGGCCGAACGCCGCTCGGTGCCCTTGAACGCCATATGCTCCAAGAGATGGGCGACGCCGTTGATCTCGGCCGGCTCGTTGCGCGTGCCGACATCGACCCAGACGCCCAAGGACACGGTCTCGACCCAGGGCATATCCTCGGTCACGACGCGCAAGCCGCTCGGCAGCGTGGTGACGCGCGCGCTCATGCCCGGTCTCCCTCGTTGCGGCCGGTGACGTTGGCGGCGATATAGGCCTCGACACTGTTCAGATCGTTGGCGATCGGCGTTTCGCGTTCCGGCCGGCTCATCAGATCGGCCATATGGGCCGGCAGCGCCGGATAGCGGCCGGTCGCTTCCTCGACCACGTCGGGGAATTTGGCCGGATGGGCGCAGGCGAGGGCAACCCGCGGGGTACCGTCCTTCAGACCCTTGGCGCGCGAGGCGGCAACGGCGATGGCGCTGTGCGGATCCAGCATCTCGCCGGTCTCGCGATAGACCTGGGCGATCATCGCACGGGTCTCGTCGTCGCCGACACGATGGGCGCGGATCAGCGAGCGGGTCTTGTTCCAGGTCTCCCGGCTGGCCGGCAGATTGCCGGACTTGCGGAACTCGGCCATGGCGGCGCCGAGGCCGGCGCCGTCGCGCCCGGACACCTCGAACAGCAGCCGCTCGAAATTGCTCGACACCTGGATATCCATGCTCGGGCTGAGGCTGGGCTCGACCGACGTGATCCTCATCTCGCCCGTTTCAATGAAACGATACAGGATATCATTCCGGTTGGTACCGATAACAAGCTCCGCCACCGGCAGACCCATCGAGCGGGCGACATGGCCGGCATAGACATTGCCGAAATTGCCGGTCGGCACCGCGAAGGACACCGGCACGTCGGGCGCGCCCAGCGCTACGGCGGCGGCGAAATAATACACGACCTGGGCCGCGATCCGGGCCCAGTTGATCGAATTGACCGCGGACAGGCGATGACGGTCGCGGAACGGCGCGTCCGCGAACATCGCCTTCACCAGATCCTGGCAATCGTCGAAGCTGCCCTCGACCGCGAGCGTGCGGACGTTCGGTGCCTTGACCGTCGTCATCTGCCGGCGCTGCACGGCCGAGGTGCGGCCATGGGGATAGAGGATGAAGATGTCGACATTCTCGCGGTCGCGGCACGCCTCGATCGCGGCCGAGCCGGTGTCGCCCGAGGTGGCGCCGACGATGGTGACCCGCTCGCCGCGGCGCGCCAGCACGGCATCGAACAGCCGGCCCAGCACCTGCAGCGCGTAGTCCTTGAACGCGATCGTCGGCCCATGGAACAGCTCGAGCAGGAATTCGCCGGAGCCGATCTGCTTTAGCGGTGCGACCGCGCGATGGTCGAAGCCGGCATAGGCGTCTTCCAGGATGCCCAGCAGCTCGTCGCGATGGAACGTGTCGCCGACGAAGGGCGCCAGCACCTCGGCCGCGAGCTCGGCATAGGAGAGCGACCGGAAGCGGCGCATCTCGGCCGCGGAAAATACCGGCAGCTCGGTCGGGACATAAAGCCCGCCGTCCGGCGCCAGGCCGGCGATCAGAACATCTTCGAAACCGAGCGTCTCACGGTTGGTGGCGGGCTGACGCGTGCTGATATAGCGCAAAGGCGGGAATCCAAACGGAAACGGGGTGTGATGAGCCTATCGCTCGCCACACCCCGCCGCAACACACGCGACCCGAATGCCGCCCCTGCACCCAGGGCGCCGCTCGGCCGATATCCGCCCAAAACTGCCCCTCTCTGCCCCTGGGGGCGGAGAGGCCGGGTGAGGTGGAGGATTCCACCACTCTCACGGAGGAGCGCTCCCCACCTCACCTAACCTCTCCGCCCCAATGGGGCGGAGAGGAATATTGGCGGTTACCAGGCGGGAATGGCCGCCTTCTGGTACTTGGTGTCGATAAACGCCTTGACCGCGTCGGAGTGATAGGCGGCGATCAGCTGTTGGACCCAGGGCTTGTCCTTGTCCTTGGTCTGCACTGCCAGCACGTTGACATAGGCCGAGTCGGCGCCGTCGAGGATGATCGCGTCCTTGGACGGGGTCAGGCCGGCGGTCAGCGCGTAGTTGGTGTTGATCGCCGAGGCGGCGAGGTCATCCAGCGTGCGCGGCAGCTGCGGCGCCTCGATCTCGACGATCTTCACCTTCTTCGGATTGCTGACGATATCGAGCGGCGAGGCCTTGATGCCCTTGGTCGGGTCGAGCTTGAAAACGCCGGCCTGTTCCAACAGCAACAGCGCGCGGCCACCGTTGGTCGGGTCGTTCGGGATGCCGATCTGGGCGCCCACGGCCAAGTCGGCCAGGCTTTTCACCTTCTTGGAATAGATGCCCATCGGGAACACGACGGTCTTGGCGACCGAGACGATCTTGTAGCCGCGGTCGGCGATCTGCTGATCCAGGAACGGCTGATGCTGGTAGGAATTGGCATCGAGGTCGCCCTGGGCCAGCGCCGCGTTCGGCTGAATATAGTCCGAGAACTCGACGATCTTGAGGTCGAGGCCGGACTTGGCGGCTTCCGCCTTCACCGCTTCCATGATTTCGGCATGGGGCCCGCCGGTGACGCCGATCTTGATGGTCTCGGCCGAGGCCGCGCTGGAAAGCAGCGCGGCAAGCGCCACGGCCAGGAACTTGAGCTTCATCGCGGAATCTCCTTACTTTTTCTGCAGGCGCCGGGCCGCGAGATCGCCCAGGCTCTGCACCAGTTGCACGAGGATGATCAGCACCGCGACCACGGCCAGCATGACCGTCGGGTTGAAGCGCTGATAACCGTAGCGGATGCCGAGATCGCCCAATCCGCCGCCGCCGACGGCGCCGGCCATGGCGGAATAGCCGATCAGGCTGATGATGGTGAGCGTCAGACCGCGGGCGAGCGACGGCATCGCCTCGGGCAGCAGAACCTTCCACAGGATCTGGCGCGGCGTGGCGCCCATCGCCTGCGCCGCCTCGATCAGCCCGCGATCGACCTCGCGCAGCGCCGATTCGACCAGGCGCGCGAAGAACGGCACGGCGGCGACGGCCAGCGGCACGATCGCGGCACCGGTGCCGATCGAGGTGCCGGCGATCAGCCGGGTGAACGGGATGATCGCAACCATCAGAATGATGAAGGGCGTCGAGCGCGTGGCATTGACCAGCGCGCCCAGCCCGCGGCTGACCAACGGCTGGCGCCAGAGGCCGCGCTCGGTCGTGGCGAACAGCACGACGCCCAGCACCGTGCCCAGCAGCAGTGCCACCAGCGACGCGGTGCCGACCATCGCCAGCGTGTCGGTCAGACTGTCAAAGAGCTGTTCTAAGAGCGCTTCGGACATAGCCCAGCACCTCCACACCGAGTTCGAGGGATTGCAAATGCGCCAGCACCGGCTCGACCGCGCCCGAGACCTCGACCTTCATCACGCCGTAAGGCCGATCCTGGATATGGTCGATGGTGCCGGACAGGATGTTGAGATCGACGTTGAAGCGCCGCACCAGCTCGGCGATCACCGGCGTCTCGGCGTTCGGGCCGCTGAAGGCGATGCGCAGGATGGTGCTGCCGCCCGGAACCGGCTGGGCCGAGAAGCGCTCGCCGAACAGCTGACCCAGCTTCAGCTCCGGCTCCAGCCCGCGGGCGATTTCCTTGGCAAGCGGATGGGCGGGACGGGTCAGCACGTCGAAGGTCGAGCCCAGCTCGACGATGCGGCCGGCCTCCATCACCGCGACCCGGTCACAAATCTCACGCACCACCGACATTTCATGGGTAATCAGCACGATGGTCAGGCCGAGGCGCTGGTTGATATCCTTAAGCAGGCTCAGGATCGAGCGCGTGGTCTGCGGGTCCAAGGCCGAGGTCGCCTCGTCGGACAGCAGGATCTTGGGTTCGGCGGCCAGCGCGCGGGCGATGCCGACGCGCTGCTTCTGGCCGCCCGACAGCTTGGCCGGCACCTGGCCCGCCTTGTCGGCCAGACCGACCAATTCCAGCAGCGGCGTCACCCGGTCGCGGATCTCGCGTCGGTCGAGCCCGGCCAGCTCCAGCGGCAGGGCCACATTGTCATAGACGCTGCGCCGGGCCAGCAGATTGAAATGCTGGAAGATCATGCCGATGCGCCGGCGTTCGAGCCGGAGCGCGTCGGGGCCGAGCGCGGTCAGCTCGACGCCGCCGACAATGACACGGCCCTGGTCCGGCCGCTCCAACAGATTGATCGCCCGCAGCAGCGTCGACTTGCCGGCCCCGGAGCGGCCGATCACGCCGAAGATCTCGCCTTGGGCGATCTCCAGCGACACGTCGTCGAGCGCGCCTACCAGACCCGAGGGCCCTTGGAACCGCTTGGCGAGTGCGTCGAGCCTGATCATCGCGCCGTCGCTCATGAGACTACCGGACCTCCGAAAACAAAAAACCGCCACGGCGGCCAGCCGGGCGGTCCCAATCGAGGTCCACCCCCGCTTTAGCCGTATTTATAAGGCGCCCGCAAGCTGAGGAGCAAATCGGCGCCGATGCACAAGAGCATATCGGGTGGCGCCCGCGTTTCACGAAGGCTGATTGTGCATTGCAGCATCGCCACGGATGCAAGGGCTGTCTTCCCTCTACCGCTTTTTGCGGGAGAGGGTGGTTCGCGCGAGCGGACCGGGTGAGGGTCGTCGGAGCGAAGGCCGCACCGCGTTCGTCGGCACGCCCCCGCCCGCCTCGCCGAGGCTCGGCACCCTCCCCCGCAAAATGCAGGGGAGGGCCAAGAATCAGTCCGCCAGATAGCGCGTTTGCAGATGGCGCTGGAACGCGTCGGTGTCGAGCGGCTTGCCGGTGGCATCGGTCAACAGCTCCGGCGCCGAGACCGAGGACGCACGCTGATGCACGTTCGTGCGCAGCCAGCCCAGCAGCGGCTTGAAATCGCCCTGGGCGAGGCCCGGCCGGATCGCGGTGTTTTGCGCCGTCGCCGCCTGGAACAGCTGGGCCGCGGTCATGGCGCCCAGGGTATAGGTCGGGAAATAGCCCCACAGGCCGGTGTACCAGTGGATGTCCTGCAGGCAGCCGTCGCGATCGTCCGGCGGTGCCACGCCGACCAGCTCGCGCATGCCGTCGTTCCAGGCGCCGGGCAGGTCCTTGAGCTGCAGCCGGTCCTCGATCATCGCGCGCTCCAGCCGGTAGCGCAGGATGACATGGGCCGGGTAGGTCGCCTCGTCGGCATCGACGCGGATCAGGCTGCGCGAGACCCGGGTGTTGAGGCGATAGAGATTGTCGGCATCCCAGGCCGGGCCGGTGCCGCCGAACGTGTCCCTGAGCAGCGGGGCCGCGAATTCGATAAATTCACGAGAGCGGCAGGCCTGCATCTCCATCAGCAGCGACTGGCTTTCATGCAGGCTCATGCCGCGGGCGCGGCCGACCGGCTGGCGGCGCCAATCGACCGGCAGACCGCGCTCATAGAGCGCATGGCCGGTCTCATGCAGCACACCCATCATGGCGCGGGCGAAATCATCCTCGCGATAGCGCGTGGTGATGCGCACGTCGTCGGGCGTGCCGCCGCAGAACGGATGGGCCGAAACGTCGAGCCGGCCATGGTCGAAATCGAAGCCCAGCGCCGCCATGAATTTGAGGCCGACCTGTTTCTGCAGCTCGATCGGGAACGGGCCTTTGGGCTGGATCGGTGCCGGACGGGACTTCTGGCGATCGATCGCCGCGGCGATGGCACCCGGCAGGAAGGCCGACAGCGCCCCGAACTGCCGATCGATCTCGGCGGCCGAGCCGTCCGGCTCGTAGGCATCGAGCAGCGCGTCATAGAGCGGCTTGTCGAGCTTGTCCGACTTGGCCGCGGCAACCTCGCGCGTCAGCTCAAGCACCCGCTGCAGCTTCGGCAGGATACTGGCGAAATCATTGGCCGGGCGCGCATCGCGCCAGGCCATCTCGCACTCGACACTGGCCTTCGACAGAGTCTCGACCAGGTTTGCCGGCACGGCGGTCGCGTGCAGCCAGTCGCGGCGCATCTCGCGCAGGTTCGCGCGCTGCCAGTCGCCCAGCTCGTTCTGGCCCTGGGCCTGGTCGAACAGCTCGGGCAGATCGGTGGCGGTCAGGATCTCGTGCGCCATCACTTCGAGCGTCGACATCTGCTCGGCCCGGGCCGAAGCCCCGCCGCTCGGCATCATCGAGCTATAGTCCCAGCCCAGGACCGACAGGGCTTCGCCAAGCGTGCCGCGGCGGGCGAAACGGGCTTCGAGCTGCTGATAGGGCGTCATCGTCGGACCTTAAGACTGTTCGGGTTTGCGATAGTGATAGACGAAATAGATCACGGCCAGGATCAGGGCGAAGCTGTACCAGGTGATGGCATATTGCAGATGGTCGTTCGGCAGCTCGATGCGCGACTGGCCGCCGACCGGAAAGCCGCCCGGGTTCTTCGTCGCATCGGCCTCGACATAGAACGGCAGCACCTGGGCCGGGTCGAGCCCGTCCTTGGCGACCATGCCGGGGATATCGACATAGAACCAGAAATTCTCGTTCGGCCGGTTGACCGGCGTCGGCACCAGGCTCGAAAACATGCTCTTGGGCACGAACGGCACGCGCAGGATGCCATCGATCGTGGTCGTGCCGGCGATCTGGCCTTCCGGGCGGGCAGCGGGATCCTTGCGTGCCTCCGGAACCCAGCCGCGGTTGACCAGCAGGATCTTGCCATCGGCCAGGCGGAAGGGTGTGACGACCTGATAGCCCTCGACGTCGCGGGTCGAGAAGGCGCCGATATAGAGTTCCTTGTCATGCAAGAACTCGCCCGTGGCGCCGGCCCGATGGAATTCGAGCGCGCGGGCGGCGTCCAAGCCGTCCGGCAGCGCGATCGGCGGTGCGGTGAAGGCAGCTTCGCGATCGGCGATCAGCGCGGTCTTCCAGGCGAGCCGTTGGACCTGCCAGGTGCCGAGCCACAGCGTCAGCAGGATCGCCGGGATGGTGAACAGCGTCGGCCAGAGGGTGAATCGGAACCGGGTCTTCAGGAACTGGGTGGCTGTGGACATGCTGGAACTCGGATGGCCCAAACGGGGCCCCATGAAAAATGGCGGCGCGGTCATCGGCATTCGCGTGCCGACAGCCGGGCGCCGCCATGGATCTTGCGAGTGCGGTCGGATCGGCTCCGGCCCGCACTCGTTTCTAACGGTTTATTCCGCCGGCGGCACGATGCCGTGGCCACCCCAGACATAGACGCCCAGGAACAGGAACAGCCAGACCACGTCGACGAAATGCCAGTACCAAGCGGCCGCCTCGAAGCCGAAATGATGGTCCGGCTTGAACTGGCCCTTGTAGGCGCGGACCCAGCAGACGGCGAGGAAGATGGTGCCGATCATGACATGGAAGCCATGGAAGCCGGTCGCCATGAAGAAAGTGGCGCCGAAGATGTTGCCATCGAAGGTGAACAGCGCCTCGCCATACTCGATCGCCTGCAGGCAGGTGAAGGTCAGACCCAGCAGCACGGTGATGCCCAGGCCCTGCAACAGCCCCTTGCGGTCGCCCTCGATCAGCGAATGATGCGCCCAGGTCACGGTCGTGCCCGAAAGCAGCAGAATCAGCGTGTTCAGAAACGGCAGGTGGAACGGGTCGAACGGCGTGATGCCCTTGGGCGGCCAGACGCCGCCGACCGGATAGAGGCTGGAGGCGAAGAAGGCCCAGAAGAAGGCCACGAAGAACATCACCTCGGACGAGATGAACAGGGTCATGCCGTAGCGCAGGCCCAGCTGCACGATCGGCGTGTGGTGATGCTCGACCACCGCCTCCTTGATGACGTCGCGCCACCACATGAACATGCAGAACAGCACGAACGCCAAGCCGACCTCGGCCAGGCTCCAGCCATGGCCGTGCATGCCCAGCACGGCGCCGCCGAACATGGCGCCGGCGGAGAGGGCCGATATGAGGGGCCAGATGCTAGGAGCAACCAGATGGAACTGGTGCTTGGGATGACCGGCGGTGGTTTCGCTCATCGGGAAGACTCTTTCACGGGACGAAGTGAAGGCGAAGATTCAGTCGGTACCAGCGCACCGACCTGGACCGGTGCCGCATCAGCCGTACCGGACCGGCTCTCCGCCGTCGGCTTGGCCGGATTTTTGGCCTGAAAAAACGTGTAAGACAAGGTAATCGCGTCGATATCACGCGTGTTCTTATCTTTTAAGATCTCCGGCGACACGAAGAACGTCACCGGCAGGTCGGCGCTCTCGCCCGGCTGCAGGGTCTGTTCGGTGAAGCAGAAGCATTCGATCTTATCGAAATAAGCCCCGACCACCAGCGGCGTCACGTTGAAGCTGGCCGTTCCGGTGATCGGATGGTTCGAATTATTGGTCGCCCGGAACGCGACCAGGGTCTGTTCGCCCGGGTGCACGCGCACGAACGGCTGCACCGGCTGGAATTTCCAGGGCAGGTCGGGCGCGATATCGGCGTTGAAGCGCACGGTATAGAGCTTGCCGCCGACCGCGCCCGGGGCCGCCGCCGCGCGCTGGGTCGTGCCGTCGAACCCGGTCGCCTGGCAGAATACCCGATAGAGCGGCGCCGACGCGAAGGCGAGCCCCGTCATGGCTGCGATCACGGCGACCAGCGCTGCCAAGGTTCTGAGGTTGCGGGGCGACGACCGGGACATCGCTTAATGCGTCAGCCGGGCGATCGTGATGGCGTAGAACAGCACGCACAGGCCGACCAGCACCGCCAGGATCGCCTTGTTGCGCGACTTGCGCCGCTTCAGGAATTCTTCCATCGAAACCGACATGGCGCTGATCAGCCCAAAAGCCCGCCAGGCGCGCGATCCAGGATCAGGAGCGCGAACAGCAGGGTAAGATACAGGATCGAAAACGCGAACATCCGCTTCGGCCATTTGTCGGTCGCGTCGAACCAGACCGCGACCGAGAATCCGGTGAAGCAGAGCGACAGTACGGCCGCGACCGCCAGGTAGGCCGCCCCGGCGATGCCCATGAAATAGGGGGCAACCGCGATCGGCCACAGCACGACCGTATAGACGAGCATCTGCTTCTTGGTTTCGCGCGGGCCGGCCACGACCGGCAGCATCGGCACGCCGGCCTTCTGATAGTCGCCGGAGCGGAACAGCGCCAGCGCCCAGAAATGCGGCGGGGTCCAGAAGAAGATCAGCGCGAAAAGCGCGACGGACGGCCAGCCGATATCACCGGTGACGGCGGCCCAGCCGACCATGGGCGGAAACGCGCCGGCCGCACCGCCGATGACGATGTTCTGCGGCGTCCGGCGCTTCAGCCACATCGTGTAGATGAAAACGTAGAAACCGATGGTGCCGGCCAAGAGTGCACCCGCCGCGACA
>Ga0302314_10007690_pt1 | contig 19347 bp, 11 predicted proteins | sample III_Palsa_N2_3_FD_200533 | JGI IMG/M metagenome (GOLD analysis project Ga0302314, IMG submission 200533) | Peat permafrost microbial communities from Stordalen Mire near Abisko, Sweden - III_Palsa_N2_3 | ecosystem: Environmental > Terrestrial > Soil > Palsa > Peat permafrost | place: Sweden...
TCGCCCGCGCTCTGGCGCTGCCCACACAGCGGGCCTGACGCCGCCGTCGGCGCGGCGATCACGGTCAAACGCAGCTTTCCAGCATTCGCGGACGTTGTCAGTGTCCGCTTCCAGTCACAGGAACTGGGAACCTTGTCGGGTGCGCCACACACTTTCATCGTCATGAAGATCGCGGCGCACGGACGGCGGGTTCGGGCTTTCTGGGGCGGTCAGCCGTTCTACTGGCGCGAGGCGGCGCTTTGTGCGCCGGCCATGCCGCTGCTGCTGCTCGCCGGCGTCGCGTTCGGCCAGGTTCCCTACGCCGCCGTCGCCACCGGCGCCGCTTTCTCGGTCGGATTCGGGGCGGCGCGCGACCTGCGGGGCCGGCGTTGGGCGGCGATGGGCGCGGCGACCGTCGGCGTGGCGCTGGCGGCGTGCGTCGGCTGCCTGGCGGGGCAGTGGCTCTGGATCATCCTGCCTCTCGCCGCCGTGGCCGCGATGGGCTGCGCGGTGCTGGCCCTGGTCGATGAGGACCTGTGGTGGATCGTGCTGCAGATGGTGATCGCGCTACTGGTAGCGAGCTATTTCGCCGGCCCGCCGCACGCCGCCCTGCTGCGGGGCGGGATCGTGCTCGCCGGCGCCGCAGTTCAGGCGGCGGTCGTTGTCGTGCTGGCGCGGCTGTTCCCTGCCGCCGCCGCGCGCCTGCCGCCAGGCCCGGCAAAAGACCCGCCGCCGCGCTGGCTCTACCCGGTCCACGCGCTCCGGGCCGGCGTCTGCGTGGCGCTGTCGCTCTACCTGGCGCACCAACTCGGTCTCTCCAACGGATATTGGGCGCCGATGACCGCCATGCTGGTGCTGAAGCCCGGCCTCACCGACACCAACACCCGCGGCCTTGCCCGGTTGACCGGTACGATCGCCGGCGGCGCGCTGGCGACCCTGTTCGCCATCGCGATGGGCTACGCTTGGCCGGCGCTGGTGCTCGGCATCTCCGTGGCGGCGACCGCGGCGTTCGCGCTGCAAAAGGCGCACTATGCGATCCTCTCCAGCGCCATCACCGCCACCGTCGTGCTGCTGCTGTCGCTGGCGGAAGGCGGCGGCGCGCTGATCAATGCCGAGCACCGCCTGATCGCCACCGTGATCGGCGGCGCCGTCGCCCTGGTGGTCGCCCGCATCGCGCCGCACCGCCCCGCACCGGCCGCGGCGACGGCCGACACTGTCGGCGCGGCGGTTTTGCCCTGAGATCCCGCCACGAGCGCGCCTCGAAGCAGTGAAATTTTATTCACTGGCTCGGCTGGAGGGTCGGACTAGCTTCCGAGCCGCCAACCCCATACCTCCGAGCCCGCCATGCACGCCCCCAAGTCCAGCCAAGTCCGCCTCGTCTGCGCCGCCGCCACGGTCGCCGCGCTCTTCGGCGCCGCCGCGCCGACCGCCGCCCTCGCCCAGCCTTACGGCGAGATCGGCCGCGTCTGCGAAAGCGTGGTCGGGCTCCAGCCCAACGAGAAGCACTACGCGGCCTGCGTCGAGAGCCTGACCCAGTCGGCTCAAGGGCTGCGCCAGGGTGAGAGCCTGGCGATCGCCCGACGCGGCTGCCTGGCGCAGGGCTACCGCCCCAACACCTCGGGCCTAGCCGAGTGCGAACTGGCCTCTGGGCCAGCCGCGGCCTCCGGCGGCCCGGCCTATCCGTCTCAGAACCCTGGCGGCTCGCGATCCTACTTCGTGGTGTCGCGGGAGACAGCTTTCCAGCGCGATCAGCTGGCCTGCGCCCGCCTGGGCTTCGACCCCTCGCAGCCGCCGTTCGGCGATTGCGCCGCCGATCTGCGCGGCGCCTTGGCCCGGGCCAGCGACCCTGCCATGTAAGGGTCCCTAGCGGCAGGGTCCTGAATTGACGAAGATTCTCGTCATCGAAGACGACGTGGAGACCGCCGCGGAGATCGCGGCCTGCCTCGCCGACAGCGGTTTCGAGACCGAGCGCCGCTTTGACGGCGACGCGGGGCTGGCAGCTGCTCTGAGCGGCCCGTTCGACGCCGTCACCCTCGACCGCATGCTGCCTGGTCGCGACGGCCTGGACGTGGTCAGGGCCCTGCGCGAAGCGGGTTCCGAGATGCCGGTGCTGATGATCAGCGCGCTCACCGAGGTCGACGATCGGGTGACCGGCCTGCGCGCCGGCGGCGACGATTATCTGGTCAAGCCGTTCGCGCCGACTGAGCTGGTCGCCCGCCTCGAAGTGATGCTGCGCCGCCGCCGCCGAACGGAGCCGCCGGAGCTGGCGATCCGGGTCGGCGATCTCAGCCTCGACCTGGTCAAGCGCGAGGCGAGCCGGCGCGGGCGGCGAATCGAGCTGCTGCCGATGGAGTTCAAGCTGCTCGAGTTCATGATGCGGCACGCCGGACAGACCCTGAGCCGCCGGCTGATCTTCGAGGCGGTCTGGGAGTATTATTTCGACCCCGGCACCAACCTGATCGACGTGCATGTGGGGCGGCTGCGGCGCAAGATCGACGTAATGGGCGCGGTTCCGCTGTTCCACACGGAGCGGGGCGTAGGATACATGCTGAATGCAGATTAGGGCGCTGCTGCGGACCACGACGTTCCGCCTCTCCGCGCTCTACGGCTTGATCTTCGCCTTCGGACTCGTCGCCCTGCTGGGCCTGGTTTACCTGCGCTCAGCGGTCTATCTGACGGCGCGCGTCGATGGCATTCTCGCCACCGAGGCCACCGCCCTGGTCCGCTCCCCGCCATCAGAGTTGGAGCGGCGGATCGACGAGGCCCTGACCCTCGACGGCCAGAAGAACAACGTCTTCGCGCTGTTCACGCCCGGCGGTGCGCCGCTGGCCGGCAACCTTGGCGCCATCCCGCCGGCGCTGAAGTCCGGCGGCGCGCCGGTCGAGATCGGACCAACGCCATCGTTCCCGGCCCCGGCGCGGCTGATCGCCCGGCGGCTCGCCTCGGGCGAGGTGCTGGTGGTGGGGCGCGACGTGAACCAGCTGCAGGAGATGCGGGGCATCATCGCCTCCGCCCTGATCTGGAGCGGCGGCGCGATCATCCTGCTAGGGTTGGCCTGCGGCGTCGCGTTGAGCCTGACGCCGCTGCAGCGGCTGAGCGTGCTGCAACGAGCCTGCCGCGAGATCGCCGGCGGCGACCTGACGCGCCGCCTGCCGGTCAGTCGCCGTCATGACGAGCTCGACGTGTTCGCCGCCACGGTCAACTTCACCGTCGGCGAGGTCGAGCGGCTGATGGGCGAGGTGAAGGGCGCGGCTGAGACCATCGCCCACGACCTGCGCACGCCGCTGACCCGGGCGCGGACCCAGTTGCACCGGCTGCAGCTGTCGCCGACGGTGGCGCCGTCCGAAGTCGCCCGGGCGGTCGCCGAGCTCGACACGGTGCTGGAACGCTTCCGCGCGCTCATGCGGATCAGCGAGCTGGAGGCGCGCGAACGCCATTCTGGTTTCGCCACGACCGACCTGGGAAGGCTGCTCGCCGATGTCGCCGACCTGTACCAGCCGTTGGCGGAGGCGAACCGCGTCGATTTCGTGCTCGAAAGCAGCGCCGAGGCGACCATCGAGGCGGATCCGAAGCTGCTGTTCGAAGCGGTAAGTAACCTGGTCGACAACGCAATCAAATTCGCCGGCGAGGGCGGCCACGTGCGGCTGCGGCTCGCTGCCGGCGGCCCCTGTATTTTCGTCGAGGACGACGGCCCCGGCATTCCGGAGGCGGAGAAGACCGCGGTGCTGGAGCGATTCTACCGCGCCGAGCGCGACCGCATGGTCCCTGGTTCGGGTCTGGGACTCAGCATCGTCGCGGCGATCGTGCGGCTGCATCAGTTCCGGCTTGAACTGCAGGACACGAAACGGGGCCTCCGCGCCGTCATCGTCTGTGCGCCAACCCCAACAGCCTATTGAAATAATAAGCAGAAATCTCGCCAAGCCGGTGAATCTTTATTCACTGGCCCGCGCGGCCCGGCCGGCTAGCTTTCGCCCCGTCGGACGTGGCCACGCCTCCCAGTCACCGCGCGCCGACGCTTACCGTTTTTTGCGGAGCCCCAACATGCTGGCGCTCGTGCGGCTTGCGCTGCGGCGACCGTACACCCCGTTCGTCCTGGCGATCCTGATCGTCATCTTCGGCCCGCTGGCGGCGCTGAAGACGCCGACTGACATCTTCCCGGATATCCGGATTCCCGTCATCGCGGTGGTGTGGACCTATCGCGGCCTGCCGCCGGACGACATGTCGGGTCGGGTGATCTACTACTACGAGCGCCAGCTCTCCTCGAGCGTCAACGACATCGAGCATATCGAGAGCCAGTCGCTGCCCGGCATCGGCATCGTGAAAATCTTCTTCCAGCCGAACGTCGATATCCGCACCGCCACCGCCCAGGTGACCTCGCTGTCGCAGACGGTGCTGAAGCAGCTGCCACCGGGGATCACGCCGCCGCTGATCCTGAACTACAACGCCTCGACCGTGCCGATCCTGCAGCTGGCGCTCTCCAGCCCGAAGATGACCGAGCAACAGCTGTTCGACTCCGGCCAGAACTTCATCCGCCCGTCGCTGGCGTCCGTGCCCGGTTCGTCGATCCCGTCGCCTTATGGCGGCAAGGAACGGCAGATCCAGGTCGACCTCGATCCGGTGGCGCTGCAGTCGAAGGGGCTCTCGGCCGAGGACGTGGCCAATGCGCTGGCCGCGCAAAATCAGATCATTCCGGCCGGCACGGCCAAGATCGGCCAGTTCGAATACAACGTGAAGCTCAACAACAGCCCCGAGGCGGTCGACGCACTGAACGACCTGCCGATCAAGAGCGTCGGCGGGGCGACCATCTACATGCGCGACGTGGCCCATGTGCGAGACGGCTATCCGCCGCAGCGCAACGAGGTGCGGGTCGATGGCCGCCGCGCGGTGCTGATGAGCGTGCTGAAGAGCGGTTCGGCCTCGACGCTCTCGATCATCGATGGGGTGAAGGCCGCGCTGCCGCGCATCCAGGCCGCGCTGCCGCCGTCGCTCAGGGTCTCGCTGCTGAACGACCAGTCGATCTTCGTGAAGGCGGCCGTCTCAGGCGTGGTCAAGGAAGGCGTCATCGCCGCCCTGCTGACCAGCCTGATGATCCTGCTGTTCCTCGGCAGCTGGCGCTCGACCGTGATCATCGCGATCTCGATCCCGCTCGCCGTGCTGGCCTCGATCGCGGCGCTGTCGGCGCTGGGTCAGACGCTGAACATCATGACCCTCGGCGGCCTGGCGCTCGCCGTCGGCATCCTGGTCGACGACGCCACGGTGACGATCGAAAACATCAACTGGCACCTCGAGCAGGGCAAGGACGTCCGCACCGCGATCCTGGACGGCGCCGCCCAGATCGTGACGCCGGCATTCGTCTCGCTGCTGTGCATCTGCATCGTGTTCGTGCCGATGTTCGCCCTGCCCGGGATCGCCGGATTCCTGTTCGTGCCGATGGCCGAGGCGGTGGTGTTCGCCATGATCGCCTCGTTCGTGCTGTCGCGGACCCTGGTGCCCGCTATGGCGATGTTTCTGCTCAAGCCACACCAGTCCGGCCACGCGCAGTTCGCGCTGGAGGGCCACGGCGCGGCCCCGCCGGCGCGGCGTCGACCCAATCCGCTGGCGCGCTTCCAGCACGGGTTCGAGGCGCGGTTCGCCAAGGTCCGCGGAGGCTATCGGGGCGTGCTGGCCCTGGCGCTCGCCCGCCAGCGGCCGTTCGTGCTCGGCTTTCTCGGTCTGGTCCTAGTTTCCTTCCTGCTGACGCCGTTCCTGGGCGAGAACTTCTTCCCGTCGGTCGACGCCGGGGCGATGACGCTGCACGTCCGGGCCCCCGTCGGCACCCGGATCGAGGACACCGCCGCCCTGTTCGACCACGTCGAGCAGGCGATCCGGCAAACCATCCCGCCGTCTGAGCTGAAGGGCGTGGTCGACAACATCGGCCTGCCGGTCAGCGGCATCAACCGCGCCTACACCAACACCGGCGGCATCGGCCCGATGGACGGCGACATCTACATCACCCTGGCCGAGCGCCATCGCCCGACCGCCGACTACGTGAAGACGCTGCGGGCCCGGCTGCCGACGCTGTTCCCCGGCTCCACCTTCTCGTTCCTGCCGGCGGACATCATCAGCCAGATTCTCAACTTCGGGTCGCCGGCGCCGATCGACGTGCAGGTGGCCGGCCCCGGCCGCGAGCGGAACGAGGCCTACGCGGAGGAGGTCGAGCGGCGCATGGCGCTGATCCCCGGCCTCGCCGACGTGCGGCTGCAGCAGTCGACCCGCTATCCCGAGCTGCGGGTCGACATCGACCGCACCCAGGCCGACCGCTCAGGCGTCACCGAGCGCGACGTGACCAACACCCTCGTCACCACCCTGGCCGGCAGTTTCCAGACCGCCCCTGCCTTCTGGCTCAGCCCCCGCACCGGTGTCTCCTACCCGATCGTGATTCAGAGTCCGCAGCAGGACGTGGATTCGATTTCGAAGCTGGACAACATCCCGCTCACCGGCGGCAAGCCGGGCGATCTGCAGATTCTGGGCGGGTTGGGCACGATCACGCGCCAGGCGTCCGACGCAGTGGTCTCGCACTACAACATCCAGCCGTCGTTCGACGTCTACGCCGCCGCCCAGGGCCGCGATCTCGGCGGCCTGGCCGCCGCTGTCCAGAACGTGCTGAAGGCGACCTCGAAGGACCTGCCGGCCGGCGCGACGGTGACCCTGCGCGGCCAGGTGACGACGATGAACGCGGCCTTCGCCGGTCTCGGCTTCGGCCTCTTGGGCGCGATCGTGCTGATCTACCTGCTGATCGTGGTGAATTTCCAAAGCTGGATCGATCCGTTCGTGATCATCACCGCCCTGCCGGCCGCGCTCGCCGGCATCGTCTGGATGCTGTTTGCCACCGGCACCACGCTGTCGGTCCCGGCCCTCACCGGGGCGATCATGTGCATGGGGGTCGCCACCGCCAACTCGATCCTGGTGGTCTCGTTCGCCCGTGAGCGGCTGGAGGCCACCGGCGACGCCGTGGTCGCCGCGCTCGAGGCCGGCTTCACCCGGTTCCGACCAGTGCTGATGACCGCGCTGGCGATGATCATCGGCATGGCCCCGATGGCGCTCGGCCTCGGCGAAGGCGGCGAACAGAACGCCCCGCTCGGCCGCGCCGTGATCGGCGGCCTGATCTTCGCCACCGCCGCCACCCTGCTGTTCGTCCCCGTCGTCTTTTCCATCGCCCACGCCAAGCGAGCCCATGCACCAAGTCCCGAACCCGACGCCGGTCTCAGCCATGTCCACGCCTAGCGCGCCGACACCCGGCATCGAGGTGCTGAACCATCGGCCGATGCGGTGGCTGAAACCGGCAGGGCTGGTCGCCGCAGGCCTCGCTGTGGTCGTGGTGGCGGGGGGCCTGGTAACCCGCGGTATGGCGGGCCAGAGCCTCAAGTCCTGGACCGACGCCCAGGCCATCCCTACGGTCAATATCGTGCGGCCCGATGTTGGCGGCGGAGCGCAGACCCTGGTGCTGCCGGGGCAGGTGCAGGCCTTCAACGACGCGCCGATCCACGCCCGCGTCTCCGGCTACCTGAAGGCCTGGTATCACGACATCGGCGACAAGGTGCAGGCCGGCCAGCTGCTCGCCGATATCGAGACGCCCGACCTCGACCAGCAGCTCGGCCAGGCCAAGGCGGACCTGGCGACGGCCGTTGCCAACCAGAAACTGGCCCAGACCACCGCGGCGCGCTGGAACGGCCTGTTGGCGCAGGACGCGGTGTCCCGCCAGGAGGCGGAGGAAAAGAACGGTGACCTCGACGCCAAGAGCTCGCTGGTGAACGCCGCCAAGGCCAATGTCGGCCGGCTGGCGGCGCTGGAATCGTTCAAACGCATCACCGCTCCGTTCGCCGGCACGGTCACTGCGCGGACCACCGATATCGGCCAGTTGATCACCGTCGGCGCCCAAAACGATCCGGGCCTTTTCACCATCGCCGACGTGCACCGTTTGCGGATTTACGTCAGCGTGCCACAGGCCTACGCCGCTCAAATCCACCCGGGTCAGATCGTCAGCCTGGAGGCCCCGGATTATCCGGGCCGCACGTTCCAGGCGACGCTGGTCAGCACCTCCGGCGCGATCGGCGCCCAGACCGGCGCGCTGCAGGCCGAGGCGCAGATCGACAACCCGGACGGCGCGCTGAAGCCGGGCGACTATGTCCAGGCCACCTTCGCCCTGCCGAGCCTCGGCGGGACCCTGAGGCTGCCAGCCAATGCGCTGATGTTCCGCCAGAGCGGCATGGCCGCCGCGGTGGTCGGGGCGAGCGGTCGGGTGATCCTGAAGCCGGTTACCATCGCCCGCGACCTCGGAACCACCGTCGAGATCGGCGCGGGCCTATCGCCCGGTGACGCCGTGATCGCCAATCCGCCGGACTCGCTCGTCAGCGGCGAGGCGGTTCGGGTGGCGACCGCGGGACAGGCGGCTGGCTGATGCCAGCCTCGCCAAAGCGCCTGCTGCCGATCGGCGTGGCTGCCCTGCTCGCGGGCTGCAACCTCGCCCCGGCCTATCACCCGCCGGCGACGCCGACACCGTCCGCCTTCAAGGAAGCCGGTCCCTGGAAGGAAGCCGCCCCGGCCGACGAGCTGCGGCGCGGCGACTGGTGGACGCTGTTCGACGATCCGACGCTGACCGGACTGGAACAGCAGATCGAGTCAGCCAACCCAACGCTGCGGGAGGCGGTGGCCCGCTACGATCAGGCTCAGGCCTTCGCTGCGGAGGCGCAGGCCGGACTGTCGCCGACAATCGGGACCAGCGTTCAGGTCACCACCAACCGGCAATCGGCCAATCGGCCGCTGCGCAGCGCCAACCAGCCGACCTACTATGGCGGTGACACCGCCGGCGGCGCGATCGCCTACGACCTCGATCTCTGGGGCAAGCTGCGCAACGAAGCGGCGGCGGGCAAGGCGGAGGCCCAGGCGTCAGCCGGCGATCTGGAGTCGATCCGGCTCAGCCTCGAAGCGCAGCTCGCTGACGACTATGTCCAGCTGCGGGGGCTCGACGCCGAAGCCGCGTTGCTGGCCGACACCCTGGCGGCCTATCAGCGGGCGCTGTCCTTGACTGAGGTGCGGCACGCTGGCGGCCTGGCGACTGGCCTGGATGTCTCCCGCGCCAAAACCCAGTTCGATGCGGCGAAGGCGCAGGCGGCCGATGTCGCCGGCCAGCGCGCGTTGCTGGAGCACGCTATCGCCAGCCTGGCAGGTGTTCCTGCCTCCAGCTTTAGCCTCGCCGCGGCGCAACCGGCGCTGACGCTGCCGAACATTCCGGTCGGCCTGCCGTCGACCCTGCTGCAGCGGCGGCCCGACGTCGCGGCGGCCGAGCGGCGGGCAGCCGCCGCCAACGCCGGGATCGGCGAGGCGCGGGCGGCCTTCTATCCCGATGTCACGCTGCAGGCTCTGGCCGGCTTCCAGGACACCAGCCTCGGCGGCTGGTTCGCCGCGCCAAACAGCTACTGGACGCTAGGCCCGTCGCTGGCGCTCACTCTGTTCGATGGCGGCGCGCGGCGCGCCCAGCTCAGAGCCGCGAAGGCTGACTTCGCCGCCGAGAGCGAGGCCTACCGCGCCGTGGTGCTGCGCGCGTTCCAGGACGTGGAAGACAACCTCGCCCTGCTAAACCACCTGTCGGACGAAGCCGGCGACGAAGCCGCCGCGGTCGAGGCGGCGCGCCGCACCGAAGACCTTGCCCTGACCCGCTACCGCCAAGGGGCGGTCAACTACCTTGAGGTGGTCACCGCCCAGACCGCCGACCTCGAAGCCAGGCGCGCCGCCCTCGACATCGAGACCCGGCGGCTGACCGCCAGCATCGGCCTGGTCCGTGCGGTCGGCGGCGGGTGGACGGCCGACAGGCTTTCACCGCCGCCGCGCATTGCAGCCCGATAGCGCTGCAGCACTCTCAGCCGACGGGTTGACGTACTCTTCATCCCGCCATGGCAGGTTGCCGTACGGTATTCTGTATCCAGTCGGCGTTTTACATGTCCCTGTTCGGCGACTTCGCAGGCCTGATGCGTCCTCGGGACGATGGGACTCAGTTTGCTCCGAACTTAAGCTTAGCCATAACGCCAGGCTTTCTTGACCGTCCGGGTTTGGAACGCCAAGTGCTCGACCTGGCTGGGCACGGCGATAACCGCCCGCTCTTCGTCGCCGCCTTCGGTCTCGATCGCTTCGACCGGATTCGGGCGGTCGCCGGGTACGAGGCCGTCGCCGCGATCGTCGAGCGTCTGGCTGAACGCTTGCGCCTGGTCGAGCCCGAGTGGCGGATCGCGCGCATCTCCGACGACGTGCTGGCCGCCGCGTTCCAGGCCCTCGACGGTGACGAGGCCGAGCGGCGTACCGAGGCGGCGCGTCTCGGTCTTCAGGGCGAACAGAGCGTCGGTCCGGCTCAGATCGACGTGCGGCTCGCGGCCGGCCTCAGCGGGGCTGGGCCGCCGGCGGCGTTGTTGCGGGAAGCCGATCTCGCGCTCGACGAAGCGCGCGCCCATCGCGCGTCGATGCGCGTGTTCGACCCGCGCAGCCACACCGCGGCCGTAGGGTCGCTTTCCCTGATGCCTGAGTTGCGCGTCGCCATCGAGCAGAACCAGCTTTTCGTGGTGCATCAGCCGCAGTGGGACCTGCGAACGGCGCGAATCTGTGGGGCCGAAACCCTGGTGCGCTGGACCCACCCCCGCCATGGTCCGATCAGCCCTGACATCTTCGTCCGGATCGCCGAGGAGACCGGGGATATCCGTGCGCTGACCCGTTGGGTGCTCGATAAGGCTTTGGAAGAGCAGGCGGTTCTCGCGGCGGAAGGTTTCCCGCTGCCTTTCTCGGTCAACCTTTCCGGGCGGTTGGTCGGCGACGAGGCGTTCATCGACTGGATTCTCGAGCGCAAGGCGGCGCGACCCGGCGACCTGCGGCTGGAGATCACCGAGACCGGCGTCATAGATCAGCCGGAACGGGCGTTCGCCAATGTCGCGCGGCTCGCGGCGGCCGGCGCGCCTTGTTCGATCGACGACTACGGCGCCGGGTTGTCTTCGCTGTCCTATCTGAAGCGGATTTGGGCCGACGAGCTGAAGCTCGACAAATGCCTGATCGACGAGGTCGGCCGCTCAGCGCGCGACGCCGTCATTACCCGCTCGGTGATCGATCTCGCCCACGGGCTTGGTATGAAGGTGGTCGCCGAAGGCGTCGAGGACGCACAGACGGCGGCGCTGGTGGCCGGCCTCGGTTGCGACATCGGCCAAGGCTATTTCTTCGCGCGGCCGATGTCGCTGGCGCAGCTGGTGGAGACGATGCGGGCCGAAGCCGGCCCGCCACCGCGCGAAGTCACGCAACGCTGGCCCGAAGCAACGTCACCCACGCCGCTCAGGTCAGCGCTCTAAGCGCCGCGTTGGCGATGGTCAGCTTGGCGAAGCTCCAACCGCCGCCTTCGCGTTCGATCTCGGCGATGGTGGACTTGGCGGCGCGCACCGGCTCGCCGTTGAGGCTGCTCCAGGCGTTGACCGAAGAGCGCGCCGCCGCGGCGTCCTCACCCGCTTCGGGCCGTCCGGCATAGGCCATCACCGCGCGGGTCAGCGAGGCCTGTTCGTCGAGCAGATCCTCGATCAGGCGACGTACGGCGAGGCGCTCGTAGGCGTCGCCCGCGGTATGAGAGCCAGCCGCGGCGCGCAGCCGGTCGAACGAGAACACCCCGCCGATCTGATGATAGAGCCGCGCGGCCGCGGACACCGGCCAGTTCTGGTCCCTGGCGAGGTCGGCCAGCACCGCGGCGATCGACAGCGGCCGATAGAGCGCAACCTGGTGCGCGATCTCCTTCGGCGCCCCGGCCTTGACCCAGACCGCCGCCCGCCGCACCGCGGCCTTTTGCTCGAACGAGGAGAGCACTTCGGGAAACAGCGGCTTCAGCGCATCGGCCGGGCGTCGGTAGGCGCCGATCAGCGCCTCGACGCCCTGGCTGTCCTTGCCGGCGCGGCGGGCCAGCCAATAAGTCTGGCCGCGCAGCACGTAGGCCAGCTCGCGGAACAGGGCGATCTGGCCGGCGGCCGCGGCCCTGCCGTCCAGCGCCTCGACCCTCGACCAGATGGTGTCGAAATCCAGCACCTGACGCGCCGCCTCGAAGCTGACCGCCAGTTCGCGGACGCCGCAGCCCGCGGCGGCCATCAGCCGGCCGGGAAAGGTCGGGCCGCACAGGTTGATCAGCTCGTTGCCGATCACGGTGGCGATGATCTCGCGCCGCAGCCGGTGGCGCTTCATCTCGTCGTCGTAGGGCGCGAGCGCCTTGGGGAAGTAACCGCGCAGGGTCTTGAGGAAGTAGGGATCGTCCGGGGCCTGCGAGCCGATCAGCGCCTCGAACAGATCGAGTTTGCCGTAGGCCAGCAACACGGCGAGTTCGGGCCGGGTAAGGCCCTTGCCGACCTTGCCGCGCTCGGCGATCTCGGCCGCGCCGGGCAGGCCCTCGAGGCCGCGGTCCAGCCTGCCGCGCTTTTCCAGCTCGGTCATGAACGCCGCCTGCGCCGGCAGGTCCTCCACCGCCTCGGCCTGCATCATCGAGAGCGCCAGGGTCTGGTCGTAGTTGTGGCTGATGACGTGGACGGCGATCTCGTCGGTCATCGAGGCCAGCAGGCCGTCGCGGTCCTCGCGTTTCAGCCGGCCGGAGCGTTCGGCAGCGCCGGTGAGGATCTTGATATTCACCTCGTGGTCCGAGGTGTCGACGCCGGCGGAATTGTCGATCGCGTCGGTGTCGATCCGCCCGCCGGCCAGGGCGTACTCGATCCGCCCGGCCTGGGTGAAGCCGAGATTGGCGCCCTCGCCCACCACCTTGCAGCGCAGGTCGCGGCCGTTGATCCGCACCAGGTCGTTGGCCTTGTCGCCGACATCGAGATGGCTCTCGCCGGCGCTTCTCACATAGGTGCCGATGCCGCCGAGGTAGAGCAGCTCGACCCGCGCCTTCAGGATCGCGGAGATCAGTTCGGCGGGCGTCAGATGGTCGACCTTGAGGTCGAGGAGGGCTTTGACCTGGGCCGTGAGCGGGACGGACTTCAGAGTCCGCGGAAACACCCCGCCGCCGGCCGAGATCAAACTCCGTTCGTAATTGTCCCAGGACGAGGTTGGCAGGTCGAACAGGCGCCGGCGCTCGGCCCAACTGGCCGCCGTGTCCGGCTCGGGGTCGAGGAAGATGTGGCGGTGGTCGAAGGCGGCCAGCAACCGGGTCTGTCTCGACAGCAACATGCCGTTGCCGAACACGTCGCCTGACATGTCGCCGACGCCGACGCAGCTGAACGTCTCGACCTGGATATCCTTGCCGATCTCGCGGAAGTGGCGCTTGACCCCTTCCCAGGCACCGCGGGCGGTTATGCCCATCACCTTGTGATCGTAGCCGGCCGAGCCGCCGGAGGCGAAGGCGTCGCCCAGCCAGAATCCGTAAGACTCGGCCACGCCGTTGGCGATGTCGGAGAAGGTCGCGGTGCCCTTGTCGGCGGCGACCACCAGATAGGGATCGTCGCCGTCGCGGATCAGCACGTTCGCCGGATGGACCACCTTGCCCTCGGCGTCGATGGTGTCGGTGAGGTCGAGCAGGCCGTCGAGGAACACCTTGTAGGCGACCACCGCCTCGGCGCGGATTTCGGCGCCGGAGCCGCCCTTAGGCAGACGCTTCGGGAAGAAGCCACCCTTCGAGCCGACCGGCACGATCACGGCGTTCTTCACCTGCTGCGCCTTCACCAGGCCCAGCACCTCGGTGCGGAAATCGTCGCGCCGATCGGACCAGCGCAGGCCGCCGCGGGCGACGGGGCCGAGCCGCAGGTGCACGCCCTCGACGATCGGTGAAGCCACGAAAATCTCGCGATAAGGCTTGGGGTCGGGCAGGGCGTCGAGTTCGCGGCTGGCGACCTTGAAGCTGATGTAGGGCTTCGGCGTCCCGTCGGCGCCCGGCTGGTAGAAGTTGGTGCGCTGGATCGCGGCGGTCAGCGCCGCCAGGCGCCGCAACGCGCGGTCGGCGTCGAGACTCTCGACCGCCTGCAGCGCCTCCTCGATCTTGGCCTGCGACGCTTCAGCCTGCGCCTCACGGTCGTCGGCGCTCAGCGTCAGCGCCGGATCGAGGCGCAGGCGGAACAGCTCCAGGATCAGCGCGGCGACCTCGGGGTGGTCGCTCAGCGCCTGCTGCTGCACCGCCGGGCTGGGATCGAGCCCCGACTGTAGCCGGTAGCGGGCCAGCGCGCGGATCAGCGACGCCGAGCGCCACGGCAGCGCCAGTTCCAGCACCAGCCGGTTGAAGCCGTCGCTCTCGGCGCGCCCCGCCCATATCGCCAGGAAGGCGTCCTCAAACACCTGGCGCACCGCCCCGAAGCTGAGCCGCTCGCCGCGCGGATCGTCGAGCGCGAACTCGTGCACCCAGACGGTGCGCAGACCGCCGTCGGCCGCGGCCGGCGCGAGCACGAAGCCTTCCTCCGAGAGCGCCTTCAGCCCCATGTGGTCTAGGATCGGCAGTACGTCGGCCAGCGCCACCGGCTCGCCCTCGTTGTAGAGCTTGAAGCGGAAGCTGCGCGGCGAGTCGGTCGCCTGGCGGAAGGCGCGGATCGCGATCGGCGCGTCATTGCCGAGCCGACTGGCGGCGACGAGGTCGGCCAAGCCCTCCGCGGCGCCGTAGCGGTCGCGATAGCCGGCGGGAAACGCGTCGGTCCAGACCGCCAGGATCGCGGTGGCTTCATCGGGGTGAGCGCGGCGACGCACCACGGTCTCGAAGTCGTCGGCCCAGGTGCGCGCCAGGAGGGCGATGGCCCGCTCAAGCGCCGGGATGTCCGGATCGAGGTGCTGCAGCGGGGTGACACCGACGATGTAGTGCACCCGCGCCAGGGGCGCGTCGGAATAGTTGGGGTAGTAGGCCGAGACGTGCCCGCCGAAGGCCTCGGCCAGCAGCCGGCCCACCTCCTCGCGCAGCCGGGCGTCGTATCGCTCCCGTGGAGCGTAGAACAGCACCGAGATGAAGCGGTCGAACGGGTCCGGGCGCACGAACAGCTTCACCCGCGGCCGGTCGGATAGGTGCAGCACGCCCAGCGCGATCTGTAGCAGCTCGTCTTCCGACGCCTGGAACAGCTCGTCGCGCGGATAGGTCTCCAGGATATTGTCGAGCCGCATGGCGTTGTGGCTGCCTACCGCCTGGCCGGCGCGGGCCATCACCCGGTCGATCTTGCGCCGCACCAGCGGCACGTTGCGCACCGGCTCGTCGTAGGCCTGGGCGGTGAAGAGGCCGACGAACCTGGTCTCGCCGCTCGGCCGCCCATCGGGGCCGAAGCGGCGGACGCCGATGTAGTCCATATAGACCCGTCGGTGGACCACCGACTTCAGGTTCGACTTGGCCACGATCAGCGGCGGCGCATGCGCCAGTTCGCGGCGCATCTGCGGCGACAGCATCGCCGGCTCGCTGCCCCGGCGCAGCACCACCCGCTCCGGATCGCGCAGCAGGCCCAGCCCCGAGCCGTCGACCGCGACCGGTTCTTCCGCCGCATAGCCGCCATCGGAGTCGCGCGGATAGTCGTAGGACCGGGCGCCCAGGAACACGAAATGGCCGGCGTCCAGCCAGGCGAGGAAAGCGAGGTCTTCGTCCAGGGCGGCAGGGTCGCCGGTCGGCGCCGCCGCTTTCAGCTCGGCGATCGAACGGCCCATCTGCGCGGTCATCGCCTGGAAATCGGCGACGGCCAGACGCACGTCGGCCAGGGTGGACTCCAGCCCAGCGATCAGCCGCGGCCAGCCCTCCTCGCCCACCGGTTCGATCCAGACCTGGATGGTCGAATGCCGACCCGACGCAGTCTCGGTGACGGGGTGAAACATGGCCATAATGCTGGCGCCGGCAGCGATCACCTCACCCATGACGCTGTCGACCAGGAACGGCGCATCGGGCTGGACGATCTCTACCAGATCCGCGCCGAGCTCCCGCCCGTCGGCCGCCAGCGCCGATCCGATCCGGATCGCCGGGCGGTCTGCCGGAGCGGTCTGGGCGAAGCTCCAGAAACTGGCGGCGCGGCCGGCCAGATCGGCCAGGCTGACGCCCGGCAGCTCCTCCGGCCGATAGTCCGCCGAGATCGCGCCGAGGAAAGCCTCGGCGCCGGCGGGCGGCGTGTCGGGTTTTCCGGGCAGGGCGGCGAGAAAGGGCGCCGCGAGTGGAGCGGCGTTAACGGCGGGTGGGGTTTTGGTGATCATGCGCGCGCGAGCCTACGCCGGAAAAATCAAAGGTCCATGTCCGCAAAACGCGCGGCGACAGAGACTTTTGCGGCTGAATCGCGAGGTCCAGACGCCAAAGCGCCGCCGGCGGGGGGTCCGGCGGCGCGAGGCGGTCACCCCCGCAAGGCGAGGGCTGCGCTCTGTTCCGGCCCACGTCATTGGTCGGGGCTGGGCCGGTGGGTTCGGACTGGGGGAGGCCCGAACCTGCAATAGGTGGTCGGTCGAGCTTCAACCTTAAAGGGCGGCGGCTTCACTCTTCTGTGAGCGGCTAAGCGGCATCGCCCTCGCCGGGGCGCCAAGGCTGTGCGGATCACCATCGGCCGACAACAACACCGCGATCCAGCGCGAGCCGTCGAACTGGGCCAGCACCACCATCACCAATATGGTCAGCGGCGTCGAAAGAAACATCCCGGTCACGCCCCAAACCGCGCCCCAGAACGCCAGTGACAGCAGCACCATCACCGGATCGATGTTGAGGTTGCGGCCCTGCATGCGCGGCATGAAGATGTTGCCGATGATGAACGACAGCGCGAACAGGCTGACCGCCAGCACGCCGCCCTGCCAGTAGGTCGGGAACTGCAGCAGCGCGAACAGGGCCGGCGCGATGATCCCGATCGCCGAGCCTACAATCGGGATGTAGCCGATGACGAAGATCAGAAACGCCCAGAAGAATGCGTTCTCCAGGCCGATCACCATCATCAGGCACCACGAACCGATGGCGATAAAGCCGCCGCAGACGGTCTGGATCCAGAGGTAGCGCTCAAGCGAATCCCGCACGCGCAGGAACACCTGCAGCGCCTCGTGACGTCCGGCTCGGCCCTGGAAAAGCCGCACCGCCTTGCGCTCGAATCCGCGTCGCGAGGCTAGCAGGAAGCCGAGATAGATCAGGACGAAAACGCCGTTCTGCACCAGCGACTGCACGCCGGACGCCACGAACGGCAGCACCCGCCCAAGGTCGATGCCGCCGATCAACTGCGCCACCGTCCGCGGCATTCGGATGCGCAGGCTGTGCGACATGGTCGAAAGCAGCAGGTTCAGCCGCGGCTGATAGGCCACCAGCTTGCCGACGAAGCCGGCCGCGTGGCCGGCGATGAAATAGACCACCACCGCGAACACCAGGATGCAGGTCGCGATCGCCGCGACGAGCGACGCGTCGGGTCCCAGCCGGGGCAGGCGGCCGTGCAGATCGCGCGCCATCGCGTCGATCATCAGCATCAGGAACACCGCGAGCGCCAGGGGCGTCAGGATCGGCGCCATCCAGGTCATCGCCGCGCCGGTGAGGATCACCGCGATCAGGACCTGGGCGTTGCGGGCGGTATTGGAAACGTGTGGAGCGGGCGCGTCAGCCATCATCCGGTTGTCCGCGTCGGCGGCGGTAAGGTCAATGCCGCGATGAGGGTGGCGTCCCCGCGATTGACCGGCGACGGATTCGGCAAATACTTCGCGCGAGATCGAGCCGGCGCCGCCACGGCCACGGCAAGGAGCATCCGTGAGGCCGCTTGACTTCATCTTCATGCTCACGCGGCACGATCGCACAGTGGAGGACGCGGCCTTGCACGTCGAAGCGGCGCGGCGGGCCGGGTTGCGCCACGTCGGCTTCAAGGATGTCGGCCTGAGCGTCTCCGCCCTGAAGGGGCTGCGCGAATCCATCCGGGCCGCTGGCGCCCGCAGCTATCTCGAAGTCGTCTCGCTCGACCGCGAGAGCGAGATCGCCTCGGTCAGGGCGGCCATCGCCATGGGCGTCGACTGCTTGCTGGGCGGCGTCCACACGGAGGACGTCGCACCGCTGCTGGCCGGGACCGGCATCCGCTATTACCCGTTTCCGGGCCGGGTCAGCGGGCATCCGAGCACGCTGGAGGGCGATGAGGCGGAGATCGTCGCCAGCGCCAAGGCCCTGGCCGCCCACCCCGGCGTCAGCGGGCTCGACCTCCTGGCCTACCGCTCGACGATCGACGCCGGCGCATTGATTCGCGCGGTCTGCGCCGCCGTGGACAAACCCGTGATCGTCGCCGGCTCGATCGAGGGGCCTGACCAGATAGACGCGGTGCGAACCGGCGCCGCGGCCGGCTTCACCATCGGCACCGCCGCCCTGGACGGCCGGTTTCCGGCCCCCGGCCGCGACCTTCCCAGCCAGCTCGCCGCCATCTCGGCCGCCTGCTCGCGCGCGCTCCACTGAACCTGGTGAACCATGACCGACGACGCGAACGCGGCGCAGATCGACTATTGGAACGCCGCAGCGGGCGAGACCTGGTCGACCATGCACGACCAACTCGACCGCCAGATCGAGCCGCTCGGCCTCGAGACGATGCGCCGCCTAGCGCCGCAACCCGGCGAACAAATTCTCGACGTCGGCTGCGGCTGCGGCCAGACGACGGTGGCGCTCGCCGAGCGTGTCGGGCGCGCGGGCGCCGTGTTAGGCGTCGATATTTCGCGGCCGATGCTTGAGGTCGCCCGTGAGCGAGCGTTACCGTCCGACGCGACCCAGCCCGCCTTCCGCGAAGCCGACGCCCAGTCCGCCGATCTCGGCGAGTCGGTGTTCGACGCCGCCTTCTCCCGTTTCGGCGTGATGTTCTTCAGCGACCCGGTGGCGGCCTTCACCAACATCCGCGCGGCGCTGAAACCGTTCGGTCGCCTCGGCTTCGTCTGCTGGCGCCCTTATCCGGAGAATCTGTGGATGCGCCTCCCGTTGGAAGCCGCCCAGCCGCTGCTGGCGCCGACCGCGCCAGCAGACCCGACCGCCCCCGGCCCGTTCGCCTTCGCCGATCCGGAGCGCGTGCGCTCGATCCTAGGTCGGGCGGGCTTTTCCGCAGTGACCATCGATCCCTACGACACCAGGATCGGCGGCGCCGACATCGATCAGACGGTCTCGCTGGCCTTCCGCGTCGGGCCGCTTGGCAGGGCGTTGCAAGAGACCCCAAACCGCACGCCGGAGGTCGCAGAGGCAGTGAAGGCGGCGATCACGCCCTTCGACACCCCGAACGGCGTGCTGATGCCGGCGGCGGTGTGGATCGTCCAGGCGCGCGCCGGCTGACGCGGGCTCAGGTCCTGGCGTGGCGATTCGAAAAAATGGAGCGGGCGAAGAGATTCGAACTCTCGACCCCAACCTTGGCAAGGTTGTGCTCTACCACTGAGCTACGCCCGCGCTCCGGAACGGCAAGACCGCTCCTTTTTCGA
>Ga0302314_10007691_pt1 | contig 19344 bp, 16 predicted proteins | sample III_Palsa_N2_3_FD_200533 | JGI IMG/M metagenome (GOLD analysis project Ga0302314, IMG submission 200533) | Peat permafrost microbial communities from Stordalen Mire near Abisko, Sweden - III_Palsa_N2_3 | ecosystem: Environmental > Terrestrial > Soil > Palsa > Peat permafrost | place: Sweden...
GCAGGCGAGGAAGTAGTCCAGGTCACGGATCTCCACGGATCCAGGCTAAGTCCTCGCTCAGCTGCCATCAATAGCTTCGATGATGCTCAGCGATATCAATCGTTGGACAAGATGGCTGCGGCGCGTGATCCTGAGAGGGCGAGCAGGAACAGCGGCCTATCTGCCGCACGCGACAAGGAGGACGGCCCGATGAGCACAGCTTTCCTCGCGGATATCCGCGACACGATCATCCCGGATCGCGACGGCAGGCATGGCCCGCTGCCACCGCTGCTGCTCAGCATGACGCTGGTCACGGGTCTGGTCGACGCGTTCAGCTACCTGGTCCTGGGACACGTCTTCGTCGCCAACATGACCGGGAATGTCGTATTCCTAGGTTTCGCCCTGGCCGGCGTCCCGGGATTCTCGGTGCTCGCATCCCTGGCCGCCGTGGCATCGTTTGCCCTCGGAGCCCTGTTCGGCGGCATCCTCGGCTCACGGTACCGTGACCACCGAGGCCGCCTGCACAGCTCCGCCGCCGTGCTCCAGGCCTTCTTCCTGGCCGTCTCCGTCGTCCTCGCCGCTAGCGGCAGCCCGGTGACGGCCGGATACCGCTACGGTCTCATCGCGGTCCTCGGCATCGCCATGGGCATCCAGAACGCCTCCGCCCGCAAGATCGCGGTCCCCGACCTGACCACCACCGTGCTGACCCTCACCATCACCGGGATCGCCGCCGACAGCACCCTGGCCGGCGGCAGCGGGTCCAAGGCGGGCCGTCGCCTGCTCTCGGTAGTTACCATGCTCGCGGGCGCTTTCATCGGCGCCGTTCTGATCCGCCACGCCCAGGCCTATGACCCGCTCGTCATCGCCCTGGTGGTGATCATCCTCGGCGCCGCGGCGACCTACACACTAGGAAAGCGGGACCCGGCCTGGGTCCGCGCGCAGGGGCCGGCATCCCCCACCCAGATCGGAGGCAAGAGTTGACCGTTGAGAGAACTCACGCGGGCCACCAGACCCGGTACGCGCTCGACGAAGGCGCCGGGTTGTCGTGTGTGCTGACCTACACCGCGGTAGCGGACGAGCCGGCCACGTGGAAGATCCTGCTGCCCGGTCCCGGCGGAACCGAAGACCTCTACGGCACCCAGCGGATAGCCACACCGGACGCGGGCCGGCTCCGGGCCTGGCTGACCCCCGTCATCGGCGCCGACCGAGCCGCCGAACTCGCCGCCGCCGTCGATGCCGCACCGCCGCCGACGGCCGCCTGGAGAAAGCAGGACAGCCACGGCGACTGACCAGGTTCGCCAGGCCGTGGCGCCGGGTCGCGGTCTCAAGCTGCGGCGCGGGACCGGAAGTTTCGCTGGTACGCGTGCGGGGTCACCCGGTTGATCCGGCTGAAGTGCGTGCGCAGCTGGTGCGCGGATCCGAAGCCGCACAAGGCGGCGATGCGCTCGATGGTGTCGTCAGTGTTCTCGAGCAGGTCTTGCGCGCGGCGGACTCGCGCGGCGCACAGCCATTGCAGCGGCGTGGTACCGGTCGTCTCGCGGAATCGCCTGGCGTAGGTGCGAGGGCTCATCATGGCCTGGCGGGCGAGGTCCTCGACAGTCAGCGGCAGTTCGAGGTGCTCCCTGGCCCAGTCCAGCGATGAGCCGAGACCCTCGGTGCCGCTGGCAGGCAGCGGCTGCTCGATGTACTGGGCCTGCCCGCCTTCTCGGTGCGGTGGGATGACGAGCCGGCGGGCGAGAGCGTTCGCGATCCTGGTGCCGTGGTCATTACTGACGATGTGCAGGCACAGGTCCAGCCCGGCTGCTGATCCGGCCGAGGTAAGAATCTGGCCATCGTCGATGTAGAGCACGTTGGGCTCGACCCGGACGGCCGGCCACCGCTGGGTGAGCTCGCTAGCGTGCATCCAGTGGGTGGTAACCGTGCGGCCATCAAGCAGCCCGGCGGCGGCGAGGATGAAGGCGCCGGTGCAGATGGAGGCGATCCGCGCACCGCGGTCGTAGGCGGCGCGCAGGGCCTGCAGCAGTGCTTCAGGCGGATCGGTCTGCCTGTCGGCGCAGCCAGGAATGATGACCGTGTCCGCCTGGCTCAGCTCATCCAGCCCGAGCGAACTGTCGAAGAGCAGACCCTCGGCGGTCCGGACCGGACCGTCCTGGACGGCGCACAACTGCAGCTCGTACCACCAGGGCACCGGGAAGTCCTCCCGGCCGGGTTCGAAGACCTCGCACGGGATGGCCAGCTCGAACATCTGCAAGCCCGGTGTGACGGGGATGGCAATCCGGTGCATGGCAGTAATCTACCTTAAGTTGTCGATTCTGCCACTCGTGCCGCCAGCCTGGCGGGTCGAAGATGGGAACATGGCTAACAACGGCACCGCAGTCGATACCCGCAGACCAGTCCTGAGCTGGATCGCGCTGGGAGTCGTCTACCTGGTGTGGGGATCGACCTACCTGGCCATCCGCGTCGGGGTCGGACACCTGCCGCCGCTGTTGTTCGCCGGCACCAGGTACGTTATAGCAGGCGCGCTGCTCTACCCCTTCGCTTTGCGGGCGATGGCAAAGAGCCGCGGACCGGCCCAGGACAGAACAAAGCCAGGTGCCAGGGCGTGGTTCGCCGGCGCCGTCATCGGCATCCTGCTGCTGTTCGCGGGCAACGGCGGCGTGACCGTCGCGGAGAAGACGCTGCCCTCTGGCTTCGCCGCCGTCCTGGTGGCTACGGTGCCGCTCTGGATGATCGTCTTCGCCTGGCCCGTTCAGCATCAGCGCGTCACCCTCCGTTCCGCCCTGGCCCTGGCCGTAGGGCTCGGCGGGGTGATCATCCTGGTCGGCGACGGCACGGCGTCGGGCCGCATCTCGGGCGTGATCATCGTGCTCGGCGCGGCGGCCGCCTGGGGTTTCGGGTCCGTCTTGAGCCACCGGCTCGCCGTGCCGAGCCATGCGATGCTTGCCGCCGCCATCGAGATGCTGGCCGGCGGCGTGGTGCTGCTGGCGGTGGGCGCCGGTACCGGGGAGTTCTCCCGCGTCCAGTGGTCCTCGGTTCCGGCCACGTCCTGGATCGCCCTGGCCTACCTCATCGGTCCTGGCTCGATCCTGGCCTTCACCGCCTACGGTTACGCGCTGTCCCATCTTCCCGTGACCACCGTCTCCACCTACGCCTATGTCAACCCCGTCGTCGCCGTGCTGGCCGGGATCGTGTTCCTCGGCGAGCAGTTCAGCTGGCGTGAAGGACTCGGTGCTGCCCTCGTCCTCGTCTCGGTCGTCATCACGCTGCAACGATCCCGGAGCGCAGCACGCCCGGCCCCCGGCCGTGACGGCGAGATGCCGGGAGCGGAGATGCTTCCGGAGAACCCAGACGCACTCAGCCGGCGCTAAGACGGTGCCCGGTGTTGACCATAAACTGGCGACTAGGCCGGCGGTGACTGGCTCGCCGGACTGGTGCGCGTCGCCCAGGCCGATGGCGAGCTGCACCCAGACGCAGAACAGCCCAGATGAGGAGCAGCACAGTGAAGGTGCAGATCAATCCCGGGCTCTGCCAAGGGCACGGCCGCTGCTACGACCTCGCCCCTGGCCTGTTCGGAGACGACGAGGAGGGCTACGGGCAGGTTCTGTCCGACGGCCCCGTGCCGCCCGAGGCGGAGCGCGACGCCCGCCTGGCCGTTCTCAACTGCCCCGAGCACGCCGTCGAGCTACTCGAGGAGGGGTGACATGGCCGTCGATGACCGCTTCACCCAGTTCACCCAGGAGACTCCCGAGACGGGCGAAGAGGAGATACTCGGCACCCGGAGCGAGATCATCACCGGCCCGGTCTCCGACTGGGCGACCGACTTCTCCCACCTCGAGCCGGAGTGGTCCGCCGATCCCTACCCGATCCAGGACGACCTGCGGCAGCGCTGCCCGATCGCCCGCACCGAGCGGTTCGGCGGTGCATGGCTGCCGACACGCTACGAAGACGTCGCGGCGATCGCGTACGACACCGATCGCTTCTCGTCGCGGTCGATCATCCTGAGCAACTTCCGGCCACCCCGCGAGCTGGCGCCGATCGGGGGCTCGCCGCCGATCTCCTCGGACCCACCGTTTCACCACGACGCCCGCAAGCTGCTGCTGCCCGCGTTCACCAAGAAGGTCGTCGCCCGCCAGGAGCCAGCGACAAGGGCGTTCTGCCACTCGCTCATCGACTCGTTCGAGGGGCGCGATGTGGTGGACGCCGCCCATGACTACGCGCAGCACATCCCGATGCGGGTCATCGCCGACATGCTCGGCTTCCCCCCGGAGGACGGGCCGCAGTTCCGTGAGTTTGTCGAGGATTTGCTCGAAGGCATCAACCTGCCGCCGGATGACCGCATCGAGCGGGTCTCACGGCTGTTCGACTACCTGCTCGCGCAGGTCCACGACCACCTGGACCAACCGCGGGACGACCTCACGACCTACCTGATCAACGCCGAGCTCTACGGCCGCAAGCTCGACCCGTCCGTGGTCACCGGGGCGATGGCGCTGCTGCTCATCGCCGGTATCGACACGAGCTGGAGCGCCATCGGCGCGTCATTGTGGCACCTGGCCAAGAGTCCCGGCGACCGTGACCGCCTGGTCGTCGAACCCGGGCTGCTGCCGACCGCGATGGAGGAGTTCCTCCGGGCCTACGCGCCGGTCACGATGGCGCGGCTGGTCAAGCAGGACATGCACTGGCATGGCGTGGATATGAAGGCCGAGGACTGGATCCTGCTGTCGTTCCCGGCGGCGAACCGTGACCCGGCGCAGTTCGACCGCGCGGACGAGGTCGTCATCGACCGCGAGGTCAACCGGCATGCCGCCTTCGGCCTGGGCATCCACCGCTGCGTGGGTTCGGATGGAGCTTCGGGTCGCCCTGGAGGTGTGGCTCGAGCGGATCCCGGCGTTCACCCTCGACGACCCCGGCGTGGTGACCTGGTCCGCGGGTCAGATCCGCGGACCGCGCACGCTTCCGCTCCGGATCGGCTGACCATGTCGATCGCCATCACCGAAGAGCACCGTGCCCTCGCGCAGACCGTCGCCGCGTTCCTGACCAGGCATCAGTCCCGCGCGGCGGCCCGCAACCTGCTGACGGCCGAGGCGGACGGGCGGCCGGCCTTCTGGGGTGAGCTGTGTGGCCTGGGTCTGCTCGGGCTGCACATACCTGAAGAGCATGGCGGCTCGGGCTTCGGGTTGCTCGAGACGCTGGTCGTGGCCGAGCAGATGGGCCGGCACCTCGCACCAGGGCCGTTCGTCCCGACCGTGGTTTCCAGCGCTGTGCTGGCGGCTGCCGGGCCAGCTGACCTGCGCAAGCGGCTGCTGCCTGCGCTGGCCGACGGCAGCGTGATCGGCGCGGTCGCCCTGGGCGGCGAGGTGAGGCTCGCCGCCGGCGTCGCGACCGGGCAGGCCGGCGTCGTGATCAGCGGCCACCTGGCGGACGTGCTGCTGGTCCCGGCGGGTGAGGACGTGCTGGTGATCGAGAAGTCGGCCGGCGGCGTTCGGGCCGAGGTGCCCGCCAATCTGGACCCGAGCCGGCCTGCGGCCAGGGTCAGGCTCGACGCGGCACCAGCGACGGTGCTGCCGGGCGCGCGCGGGCTGCTGACCGCGGTGGCCCGCGCGGTGCTCGCGGCCGAGGCGGCCGGCATCGCCGGCCAGACCACCGAGCAGGCGGCCGAGTACGCGAAGGTCCGCCAGCAGTTCGGCCGCCCGATCGCGACCTTCCAGGCGGTCAAGCACCATTGCGCGAACATGCTGGTGGCGGCCGAGGTGGCGGCGGCGGCCAGCTGGGATGCCGGCCGGGCCGGGATCGGGATCGGGATCGGGGTCGGGGTCGACGGTGATCAGCTCAGTTACACCGCGGCTATCGCGGCGGCCCTGGCCGGGCCGGCCGCAGTCAGCAACGCCAGCCTGAACATCCAGGTTCATGGCGGGATCGGGTTCACCTGGGAGCACGACGCGCACCTGTACCTGCGCCGGGCCGCGGCGATTGCCGCTGTGGTGGACACCGAGCAGGCGGCGATCGAGGTGACCGACCTGGTCCGCCGCGGCGTGCGCCGGGCGGCCGTGATTGACCTGCCCGCCGAGGCGGAACCGATCCGGGCCGCGGTCAGGCCCGGCGTAGCCCGGCTGCGCGACCTGACGGGCGAGGCCAGGAAGCGGGCGCTGATCGAGACGGGCTACGCGATCCCGCACTGGCCGAAGCCGTGGGGCCGGGATGCGTCCGCCATCGAGCAGCTAGTGATTGAGCAGGAGTTCGCCGCGGCCGGGATCAAGCGGCCTCGTTACGGCATCACCGGCTGGGTCATCCTGACCCTGATCCAGCACGGCCGTCCGGACCAGGTAGCGCGCTGGGTCCGCCCGGCGCTCAACCAGGACGTGACCTGGTGCCAGCTGTTCAGCGAGCCAGGCGCCGGGTCCGACGCGGCGGGCATCAGGACCAGGGCGGTCAGGGTCGAGGGAGATGGGGGTGGGGGCTGGCGGATCAACGGCCAGAAGGTCTGGACCAGCGGCGCGCACGTGGCCAGCTTTGGCCTGGCTACGGTGCGGACGAACCCGGACGCGCCAAAGCACCAGGGCATCACCACGATGGTGATCGACATGCACGCGCCCGGCGTCACCGTCCGGCCGCTGAAGATGCCGACCGGGAACTCAGATTTCAACGAGGTCTTCTTCGACGACGTATTCGTACCCGACGCCGACGTCGTCGGACCGGTCGATGCAGGCTGGACCGTCGCGCGCGCGACGCTAGGCAACGAGAGCGTCAGCATCGGCGGCGGCGACGCCGGCAGCCTGACGATGCCGGGCGAGGCGTTCATCGCCCCGCTCGACGCGCACCCGGAGCGGCTGGCCGGCGGGGCCGGGCGGGTCGGCAGGCAGATCTCCCGCACCCAGGCGATGGGCGCGCTGAACCAGCGCAGCGTCTACCGCGCGGTGGCAGGCGGCGGCCCGGGGCCGGAGGGCAACATCGCTAAGCTGCTGCTGTCCGAGCTCGGCCACGAGACGGCCGCGATCATGGCCGAACTCGCGGGGCCGGACGCGGCGTTCCTGGACGGCGAGGGCGCGATGGCAGCCACGCTCGTGCTGATGAACCGGGCCATGTCGATCGCCGGTGGCACCTCGGAGATCAAGCGGAACCAGATAGCCGAGCGGATCCTCGGCCTCCCCCGTGACCCGCTCATTAGGTAGACACCGCAGCTCGCAGCCGATCTTGCTTCCGTGGAAGCTGCCTGCATGTGGGCACCGTCGCGTGTATCAGCGTGTATCAACCAGGTTCTTGATTGCTCTGTAACACATGAGCGCCCGGGTTACCAGGGGGAGGCGGACGGTATGACATCGCAGCAGGAAAACGGCCATCAGCCCGGCCATGACCCGGCGGCACTGGTGCCTGAGCAGGCGGGCGCGGCAGCGGCAGGTGGAACGGCCGCCGAAGAAACTTGGGCGGTCTGCTGCTCGGGTGGCGGCATCCGTTCCGCCTCCTACTGTCTGGGCGCCATGCAAGGCCTGCAGCAGGACGATGGCCTGTTGACGAGGGCTAAATGGATCCTGGGCGTGTCCGGCGGGAGCTATATCGCCGCCTCCCGGGCGCTCGTGGCGCACGGCCTTTCTTCGGCGAAGGAGAATCCGGACACCGAGCCCGCCTACGCTTCCGGTACTCCCGAGGAGCGCAACCTTCGCCTTGACACCCGGTACATCGCGCCCGATGGGGCGGTGCTGCTGGTGGGTGTCCTGTCCCTGCTTCTCGGGGTGATCGTCACCTTTGTGCTCGCGCTCGCCCCGGTGTACGCGCTAGCGCATGCGTGGGGGTGGCTGCTGCGCTGGCAGGGCGTGGCTGTCCCGTCCGGGAAGCACGCTATCCGCGCTACCGTGACCGCCTCGGGGTGGTGGCTGCCGTCAGTGATCATGGCCGCGATCACGCTGTTGCTGTTCGTGTTCTGGTGGCTGACGCTGCATCCGTACGGCATTCGCCGCACCTCTGTACCGTGGTGGGCGTGGCTGACGCCGCACAGCCGCGACCGCGGGACCACCCGGGCCAAGACCGTGAGCTCGGCAGCCGTCCTGACCGCTGGCCTGGCCGCGGCCATGCTCGCAGTTCCGCCGCTGATCTCGTGGCTTACCCGCAGCAAGGGGCCGGCGGGCACGATCGCGCACTTCCTCGGTTTCGGCGCCAGGCCAACCTGGTCACTGGCGGCGCTGGCGGGCCTGATCAGCGCGGTGGCCGCGGTGGCCAAGTACTGCCAGGCCGGCCTGGCCAAGTGGAATGCCATGGCCGGCCCAGCCAAGGGTCAGTCAGCGTCGCAGCCCGGGCTGCCTGCGCAGCTGGCCGGCTGGATCCGCCAGCGGCTGACGCCATGGGTGGCCAGCGCCGTCATCGTCCTTTGCGGTCTTGTCCTGGCCGTGTTGTGGACAAGCGACGGAGCCCGGGCGGGATTCAGCTCGGGCCAGCTCTGGCCGGTGATCGTGGCCCTGGCGGTGACGGTATTTGCGCGTATCGGCGTCAACGTCAACCGCCTGTCGATGCACGATTTCTACCGGTGGCGGCTGGCTGATGCCTTCGCCGTCACCCGGCAGGCGGCAGCGGAGCAAGACCCGGTGCAGGCACGCACGCTGTTCGACCGGGCCTCCGCGACCTGTCTTTCCGAGCTGCGGGACTCCTCCGGCGCCGCGGATAAACCGGGCCTGGTGATCTGCGGCACCGCCAACATCAACGCCGCGCGCGAGGTGCCGCCGGGACAAGATGGGTTCTGCATCGCCTTTGACGCCGACCATGTGACGCTACGCCGCGAGCGGGGCCTGAAGACGGAATCCGCGCAGGCCCGAACCTCGGACTACGAGGCTCTCGTGGGTAAGCGCCGGTGCACCCTGTTCGACGTGTCCGCGATCAGCGGAGCTGCCATCTCGCCGCTGATGGGAGCCGCTACCCGGCGCGCCTACCGCATCCTGTTCACTTTCACCAACGTCTGTCTCGGCGTGTGGCTGCCGCATCCGAGTGTCGTCCACGACGCACGCGAGCTGCTTGGGGAGCCCGCCGCTGAGCCGCTCAACAAGGCCGAGAAGCGCAAGCGGCGTAAGCAGGTCATGCGGCTGCTACGGCAAGCCGATCAGGCCAACGACCGCAAGGACCGATGGTGGGCCTACCGGCCGCTGTTCTTGCTGCTCTGGTACTTGTCGCCGCATCCTGGATGGGATCGTCGGCAGGAAACGAACCATCAGCGGGAGATCCGGCTCTGGGCCTATGTACTCGACCTCAGGGTCAACGAACTGCCGGCCGGCGCCCGCTGGTACCGGGTGATGCAACCGACGCTGGGACTGCTGTGGGCCGAGGCGGCCGGGAAACTGAGTTACCGCGACACCTGGATGTATGCGACGGACGGGGGCCACTATGACAACCTCGGGCTGGTCGAGGCGCTGCACCGAGGTGCCGACCGGATCGTGGTGCTCGACGCATCCGGCGACCAGGTGGACACGTGGTCCACGCTCGGCGGCGCCATCGCCTTGGCCCGGGCCGATGCCGGAGTAGCCATCGAGCTGAACCCGACCACAATGTGGCGACCTGGCCTGGCTTCCGGCCAGGTCATCCATCCCTGGGCGTACGGCACCTTCACCAGGCCGCAACCGGAATCCGGTCTGCCGCGGCAGGGCCAGATCTGGGTGTGCAAGCTCGGCTGGTGGGACGGCGCGCCGTGGGACGTTCTGGCCTACGCCAGAAGTCACCCGACCTTCCCATCCGACAGCACGCTGGAGCAGTTGTACGACGCGGTTGAGTTCGAGGCCTATCACCAGCTGGGGGCGGCCGCCGTGCTCGGCGCTGCGCAGAATTGCGAGCCGCCGCTGCAACGGGGACCGGTACCCGCGGCAGCTCCCGGCGCTCAGGCTGGGCCGGCCCAAGCTGATGGGCGACGAGTGCTTCACCCAGGATCCTTTTCCGGCCCGCGGAAAACTACCTGAGGGATGCGATGGTCAGGACGCTCATGGACGGCCGCAGCTGAACGAGCCTGCCGGGACAGCTATGACTACTTCGGGGCGTAGAAGCGGAAGATTGGTTCCGCGACGCAGGCCGGCTTAGCGCCGCCTTCGAGCTCGATGACGGCGCTGACCGTGACTTGCAGCCCGCCCTTGACCTCCTCGACGGCGGTGAGGGTCGCGGTCAGCCGGATCCTGCCGCCGACGGGGACCGGGGAAGGGAAGCGGACCTTGTTCAGGCCGTAGTTGACGACCGCGGTCGCGTCGGTGACGGTGAGTACGTGCGACCACAGGGGGATGAGCAGCGAGAGGGTGAGGTAGCCGTGCGCGACCGGCCCCCCGAACGGGCTCTCCTGCTCCGCCCGCTCCACGTCGAGGTGGATCCACTGATGGTCGTCGGTGGCGTCGGCGAAGGTGTTCACCCGCTCCTGGGTGATCTCAATCCACGAACTGCTGCCCAGCTCCTTGCCCTTGAGCGAGGGCAGTTCGGCCATGGTGGTGGTGGTCATGCGGGTGCCTCCGTCGTTTGTGCTGGGCAGGCTTGCGCCTACTGCCTCGGGTCCACCGGACCCGAACGGTTGAGACCACGCTAGCGGTCTGGTGTCCGCGCGAGGACATCGCGTACGGCAGCGGCGACGGCGTCGGGGCTTCGCGGGCGGCCTGGGTTGCGGGTGCCTGGGCAGACATTGGCCGCCGGGGCCGCGCTCGCGCTGACCCCGGCCGCGGTGCTGATGTTCCGTTTCGACAATCCCGACGCGCTGCTCACCCTGTGCCTGGTCACCGGGGCCTACGCGGTGACCCGGGCCCTGGAGGCCGGGCGGACCCGCTGGCTGGTCCTGGCCGGGTCGGTGATCGGGCTGGCGTTCCTGACCAAGATGCTGCAGGGCTTCCTCGTGCTGCCCGCCTTCGCGCTCACCTACCTGTTCGCCGGTCCCGTTCCGCTGCGCCGCCGGATAGGCCAGGTGCTCGCCGGGGCCGCGGCCGTGCTGGTGGCGGCCGGCTGGTGGGTCCTGATCGTCACGCTCTGGCCGGCCCGGGCATCGACGCCGCCCTGCTGCCCACCATCTTCGAGCGGTTCGCCCGCGGGGCCGAGTCCCGACACCGTGACGCCGGCAGCACCGGCCTCGGGCTGGCCATCGTCCGGGCGATCGTCGAGAGCCACCACGGCACGGTCCAGGTCACGAGCCGTCCTGGGCAGACCGCGTTCATCGTGCGCCTGCCGCTCCGTCCCTCCTGACCCTCCGGACCGGAACGATAGGTGGAGCAGGCTGCGCGGGTCGTCAGACGCCCGCCGGGACCGCCGGGCAGAGGAAGGAGTTCATCGGAGGACTTCCTGGGTGAGGTGCTCCGGCGTGATCAGCCGGCCGTGGGCCGCCGGAGCCAGCTCCGCCAGCTGCCGGGCGGACAGCGGCGGTGTGCTGCTGACCGGCCCGGTGGCGCGCAGGCCGGCCAGCTGGATGTCGAGGAACCGTGGCCACGCCCCGGCAGCGGCCTGGCCGGCGGCCTGCACCAGCCCGCGCAGCGCCCAGACCAGCACCAGCACGTCGCCGGCGGTAACGCCCGGGTTCACCGTGCCGGCCGCTCGGGCGCGGGCGGTGAGCTCGTCGATGGCGGCTCGGATCCGGTGTGCGGTGGCGTCGTCGGTGTGCCGCGCCAGGAGCAGGCTCGCGTACCGCGCATGGTCGGCGAAGGACTGGCCGAGGGCCTGCAGCAGCTCTTCCAGACCGTGCCCGTCGGTGCGCGCCAGCGCCCGCTCGGTGGCGAGGAGGATCTGCTCCAGGGCCAGCTGCAGCAATTCGTCGATGAGGGCGTCCTTGCTGGCGAACCGCCGGTACACGGTGCCCACGCCCACGCCCGCCCGGGCGGCGATCTCCTCCATGCAGGCGTCGGCGCCGGACTCGCCGAGCACCTCGCGCGCGGCGGCGAGGACGCGGTCGTGATTGCGGCGGGCGTCCCGCCGGGTCGCCGGAGGCCGGTGCTTGACCGCGCCTGACGGCGAAGACGGGCCGGTCACGGTCACTCGCTCTTGTCCCCGACGATCGTCCCGCCGGGCACCATGGCCAGCTCGGCGGGCTCCGGCTCGCCGGCCGTCCGCCGCAGCCCCCGCGCCGACGGGATCAGCAGGCCAGCCAGCGCGGCCAGCACCAGCGCGGCGGCCATCACCGCGAACCCGATCGTGTAACCGGACTCCTTCGGCAGCCCGGACGGCTCGAACCGGGAGGTAACGATGCTGGCCATCGCGGCCGCGCCGATGCTGCCGCCGATCGTGCGGATGTTCGCGTTCATGCCGCTCGCGACACCCGTCTGCGAGGCCGGCACGGCGGCGACGACCAGCGCGGACATCGCCGAGAAGGCGAGCCCGAACCCGACGCCCATGATGGCGCTGGACAGGTAGATCTCCCCCTCATGCCCGTGGGCGAAGGCGAGGATCGCCATGGCCACGGCTCCGGTCAGGCAGCCGGTGACCACCAGGACCTTGCCGCCGGCCCAGCGGGTGAGCCGGCCCGCGAACATGCCCACGGCGAACATGGTGAAGGCCGAGGGCAGCAGCATCAGCCCGGACCGGGTGATGCTCGCGCCGAACCCGTATCCGGCGGCCGAGGGCGTCTGCACGAACTCTGGCAGGAAGGCGAACGTCGCGTACATCCCCATGCCGATCAGCAGGGCGACCAGGTTGTTCGTCCACACGCCCGGCCGCTGCATCATCTTCATGTCGATCAGCGGCGTGGCCGCCCGCAGCTCGGCGACCATCCAGCCCGCGGCGAGCACCACGGCCCCGGCCAGCAGGCCGATCACCCGTCCGGAGCCCCAGCCCCAGTCTGGCGCCTCACTCAGCGCGACCAGCAGCGCCACCAGCCAGGCGGACAGCAGCACGGCCGGCAGCCAACTGATCCGCCCCGCGGTCCGCACCGGTGACTCGGGCACGAACAGCACCGCGGACACGGCGGCGATGACTGTGAGGATCATGGGCAGCCAGAACAGCCAGTGGTAGTCCAGCAGGTCCACGATCGGGCCCGCCAGGACGATGCCCAGGCCCGCCCCGACCGCGAGCAGCGACGCGAGAGCCCCGACCGCGCCGGTCACTTTCTCCGCCGGGAACTCATCCCGGATGATCCCGAACGCGACGGGGATCATCCCGCCGCCGGCCCCCTGGATCACCCGCGCCACGATCATGACGGCGATGGAAGGCGCGAGCGCCGCCAGCAGCGAACCCGCCGCCAGCGCGATCAGCGTGGCGACGAAGACCCGCTCCTTGCCGATCATGTCGCCGACCCGGCCCAGGATCGGCGTCATGATCGACGCCGACAGCAGGTACGCGGTGAGGACCCAGGTGGCGGTGCCCTGGGAGGTGTGCAGCTGATGCTGCAGCGTCGTCAGCACCGGAACCACCAGCGACTGCAGCAGCGCGAACGCCGCGACGCCCACGGACAGCACCGCGAACGTCACCCGGTAATGCGCGCGCCGACTGTCCATTGCCACGAAGACCTCCCCGAACCGGAACCGCGCCTCCGATTAAGGATCATAGCAAAAACGGAATCCGTATTCCGGCAGAGCCGGCAGCATTCCGGCAGCCGAGGTTTGGCGCGGACGGCGGCAGAGCCAGCACGATGGACAGTTGTGCCGGCTCTGGCCGGCACACGGGTTCACCGTGCCGGCCAGGTCCTAGCCGTTCTCGACGATGCGCGTCGGGTGCAGCGTGATCACGACCCGGTCCTGCGTCTGTCCCTTGAACCTCTCGAGGTCAGTGCCGTACCGGTGCAGGAGCCGCTGGAGGAACTCCAGGCCCGGATCGTCGGTGATCTCGGCGGTGGCTCGCACTTCCAGCGTCCGGTACGGGTTCTCGGGGTCGATCACGAACAGCGTCACCTGGGGGTGGGCAAGCAGGTTCTTGTACTTCTGGCGGCCCTTGAACAGCGAGGTGCGGACCGCGTCGCCGTCGAGCATCGCCCAGATGGCGGTCACCTGAGGCTGTCCGTCGGCACCGACGGTGGCGAAGGCCACCGTGTTCGGGTTTTCCAGCAGGTCGCGATGGCTGCGGGAAATAACGGGCACGCGAAGCCCCTCTCCTCATGGCGGTCAGCTCGAACCGAGCGCCAAGATCATAACCGCACCGATGTCACATCGACGCGGTGGGCACCGCCTTGATGTCACATCGATGCGCCCTAGCCGACGGCGGGGGCGATGTTGAAGTTGTCCCGGAACACGTTGTCAGGGTCGTAGCGGTGCTTGAGCACGCGCAGCCGGGCCAACGTGTCGTCCGGGAAGGCGTCGCCGAGCCGTTCCGCGCGGGTGTCGGTCTCGAAGCTGAGGTACAGGCCGCGGGTGTGCCGGTGGATGTCCTCCCAGGCCTCGTCCAGGCGGGCGCGGTCGGTGCCGAACGCGACCACCGCGAAGTTGGCGTCGCGGTGGCCGAACGCGGTGGCCTCGGCGGGCACGTCGCCGACCGCGCCGCCGAGCGAGCGGATCTGGAAGAAGTAGACGATGCCGGTGGCCATCAGTTTCTCGATGGCGATGGCGAGCTCGGGCGTGATGTGCCGGATCAGCCCCGACCGGGTCACCGGCTCGCCCTGTCCGGCGTGGGGATCCGGGCTGGCGTTGGCCATCACGGCGGCGTAGCTGGTCATCCGGGCGTTGCTGGCCGCCAGCGGGGCGATGGCGGCCAGTGGCTGGAGCCGGGCCAGCACGGTGTCGGCGTCGGCCGAGTCCACCGCGACCATGACGTGCCCGACCGGGGGCTGGCCGCCGCGGGGCGGGCCGAGGATGACGAAGCTCGTCACCTCGCGGGGGGCCGCCTCGACGGCCGCGCCCCAGCGCTCGAAGAACCCCGCGGTGTCGGTCGCGTCGAACGCTAGCTGGGCGAAGCCGACGTCGCCGACCTCGTCCGCCTCGAACTCGAAGGAGGTAACGATGCCGAAGTTCGCGCCCGCCCCCCGGATGGCCCAGAACAGGTCGGGGTTCGCCGCCGGGCTCGCGGTCTGGACGGTGCCGTCGGCCAGCACGATCTGCGCCGACACCAGGTGGTCGATGGTCAGCCCGTGCTCGCGCACCAGCCAGCCGATGCCGCCCGCGGTGGCCAGGCCACCGACGCCGACGCCGCCGTAGTCGCCCGAACTCAGCGCCCAGCCGTGCGGCGCCAGCGCGGCGGCCACGTCCATCCAGCGCGCACCGGGTCCGAGCCGGACCCGGCGGGTGGCTTCGTCGACGATCTCGATCGTGTTCAGCGCCGAGACGTCGATGACGATGCCGCCGTCGTTGGTCGAGCGGCCGCTGATGCCGTGGCCGCCGCTGCGGACCGACATCGCCACGCCGGCCTGGTCCCGGGCGAACGCGAGCGCGTCGATGACCTGCGGGACGCTGGTGACGCGGAGCACCAGGCCGGGTGCTCCGCCGCGCATGTAGGTGGACCGGACCCGGGCGTAGGAGAAGTCTCCCGGCTCCACTGCGGCCGCGGCCAGCGAGGCGGGCAGGCCGTCATAGTCGATGCCGTCCCGGCGCCGGGCCAGCGCGGCGGTGCTGCGGACCGGCGCGGCCGGCCGGTCCGCCCCGGTGAGTCCGGCCGGGGCGCGGGCCGCTCGTTCCCGGCTGACCGCCTCGCGCAGCGGCGGCATCACCTGCTCGGCGAACACCTGCATGGTCTGCGGGTCGTCGGCCATCACGATCAGCGTGCTGATGCCGTCCTGCAGGACCAGCGGCAGCAGGTCGTCCACCCACCGCTCCGGCGGCCCGTCGAGCGGGCCGCGGCCGACGGGCGAGAAGCGGCCGGAGATGTTCAGCAGCCGCTGGATCTCCGCCGGGTCGCGGCCTGCCGCGCGCGCGGCTTCGTCGATGATCTGGTGGCCGGCCTGCAGGTCGCCGGGCGCCAGGTACGGCAGCGACGGCAGCCAGCCATCGGCCTTGCGCCCGGTCAGCCGCAGCATCCGGGGCTTGTAAGCGCCGACCCAGATCGGGATGTCGTGCGCGGGTGCCGGCCCGCGCTTGGCCCCGTGCACCCGGTAGTACTCGCCGTCCACGCGCAGCGGGGCCCGCTCGTCGTCGGCCCAGATGCCGCGGATCACGTCGATCGCCTCGTCCAGCGCGTCGACGGCCTGCCCGGGCGACAGGCGCCGGCCGCCCATGGCTTCGATCGCGTCCCAGAAACCGCCCGCGCCGAGGCCCAGGTCGAACCGGCCGGCGGACAGCAGGTCCAGGCTCGCGGCGGCGCGCGCGGTGACCGCGGGCGGCCGCAGCGGCAGATTCAGCACGTTGCTGGCCAGGTGGATCCGGGTGGTCCGGGCCGCCACCCAGGTCATCAGCGTCCAGGTGTCCAGGTAGGACGGCTGGTACGGGTGGTCCTGGAACGTCACCAGGTCGTAGCCGAGCTGCTCGCTCCGCTCGGCCAGGGCGACGGTCAGCTCGGGCTGGGCGTTCGACGGCTGGATGAACGTGCCGAAGCGAAGCGGGTGACCATAGTCGGGCATGCCTCCAGTCTCCGGCCCCCATCGCCGCCTTGCAAATCATGCGTAAGAGACTTACCTTTAGTAAGTGCCTGCGGAATGGAAACACATCGACGACGAACAGTGCCGGCTCTTCCAGGATTCGGTCGAGCTGATCGGCCGCCGGTGGAGCTCGGCCATCTTGCTGGCCGTGGCCCGTGGCGCCCGCCGGTTCTCCGAGATCCACGCGTCCGTGCCTGGGCTGTCGGACCGGATGCTCGCCCAGCGGCTCAGGGAGCTCAGTGCCGCGGAGATAATCGCCCGCGACGTGGTGCCCAGCACCCCGGTCCAGGTGACCTACCGGCTGACGCCCCGGGGACGCGAGCTGATGGCGGCGCTCCAGCCGCTGGTCCGCTGGGGCCTGCGCTGGCACGGCGAAGACGAACAAGCCGAAGCCGAAGCCGGCTAAACCTGACGGATCCGCCAGCCCGAGCAGGTGAGGCTCAGGGTGGCCCGGGTCCTTCACCTTAGCCGCCCGGCACGGCGTCGGTGCGGCGGGACCGGCGCAGGCCGAACCCTCCGGCGACGGCTAGCAGCAAGCCGGCCGCCAGCGTGGCCAGCCACGGTGCCAGGCCGGGGGCCGGAGGGCCGGGCGCGGTTCCGCCCAGCCCGGTGGCGGCGCCGCCCTTGGCGGCGACCTGGCTGGCCGCCGCGTCGGTCAGGTTCTCGACCTTCAGCCCGGAGGTCCCGTCGAGGACGACGATGGTGTGCACCGAGCCCGCGGCCAGGGTGACGGGCGTGGCGGCGTGGCCGTCCGGCGTGCTGAATCCCACGGTGGAAGGGCCAGGCTGGACGGCCTGGTAGGCCGTGACCGAGCCGAGGGCCAGCTGCCGCGCCAGCGTGTCAGCGCCGATGCTGACGGTAACCTGCGGCTGCTTTGACGACGCCTGGATCACCCGGACCAGCGCTTCGCCGTTCGGCGCGGCGATCCGGTCCTGCAGCACCTGCAGCCGTCGTCCGGTGGCAGACCCGAGGCTGGCCACGGTGTAATTCGTCCCGGCGCTCACCATGAAGCTGGTGGTGATCGACGCCGGACTCGAGGCCGCGGCGCCGGCCGGGCGTACCGCTACCGTGTACTCCCCGGCGCTGAGCTGCATATAACTGGAGACGCCGCCGTAGCCCTCGTTCATCAGCACGGTCGGGTTCCCCGGATTTCCGAACGAGTAGAGGTACACGTCCTCCGGCGTTCCCTGGGACAGGTTGGCGCAGCGCACCCACCCCGCGTTCCCCTGGTCTGCGGCTGCGGATATGGCCTGCGCCCCGGTGGCGGCCGGCGCCCCGGTCGTGGCGGCGTAAGCCGCGGGCGATGCCGCCGCGACAGCGGCGCCAGCACTGCCCAGCAGGGTGGTGGCCGCGGTGAGCAGGACGAGACGTCTACCTAGCCTCATCGTTATTTCCTTTCACCCGGAAATACTGCCTGCCAGCAGCCCGAGCGGGCTCGGCGCGGCGAAGTCGATGCGCAGTCCCGCCTGGCCGCCGGCCAGGCGGACAGTGGTGACCTGAGCGGGCTGGTAGAGGCCTCGCTGCGCGCGCAGGAGGGCGAGCGCCGCGGCGAGGCCGGCTGTCCCGCCCCTGCCAGCCGCGGCGGCGATGATGACTTGCCGGTACGGCGCCGCGGTGAGGGGCACCCCCGGGGAGGCATCACCGAAGGTGATCACCCGCCAGGAGTGCTGCGACGCCAGCACGGCGAGCATCACCAGCAGGCGGGTGTCCACCTCGCCCGCCGCGAGCTGGTCGGCGCCCTGGGCGCTGACCTCGATACGCCGGCTGTGCATCAGCTGCGCTCCGGCGGACCGGCGGGCGGCGAGGTCGGATCGGAGCGCCGTCTGGTACGCGGCGGCCCCGCCGGGGTAGACGGCACGGACCTCGATCAGGCTGGCGCCGGACCCGACGCTGGCGAGCAGCGTAGGCGCGTCCGCGCTGAGCCAGGCGTGCGTCGACGGAGACGCGGCGACGATGTCGGCGCCCGGCGGGCCGGACGCGGACGGCGGCAGCGACAGCAGACGGCTCGACGCGACACCGTGTGCGGCGAGTGCGGTGCACACGGACGGATCGCACGCGATGGTCTCGTCGTCGCCCACCTGGCCGGCGATCCAGGCCGCGGCCTGCGTTCGGGCGGCCACGGCCTGCGCTCGAACCGCCGCGGCCTGCGCTCGGGCGGCCGTGGCGGCACCGGAGGAACGGGCAGGTCCGCCGCGGGGCAACCGGCTCTGGCCCGCACGTCCTGACGCCGGTACCCGGGCGGCCTGCCCTGACGACGTGCCGGTGAGCTGGACGACGGCGGTCAGGGCCACCGCGGCCACCGCGAGCACGCAGATCGCGACGAGCCACGCTCGCCGCGAGCGGCGGAGGCGCTGCCACCGCCGGGCTGCCCACAGCCTGACGGTCGTCGCCAGGACCTGGCCCCAGGACGGAGCCCCTGGTCGCGCCTGCGGGGCAGCTGACCGCACCGTCTCGGTGACATGCTGCTCCCGCGAATCGGTAAACGGCATCTGATCTCGCCTCCCCGGAGCTATCATCCGCTGAGCCTCGCGAAGACCACGATGTTGGACAGGTAGCTGCCGAGCGACCGGTCGAAGAGGCCGCCGCAGGTGATCAGGCGCAGCTCCGGGTTCGGGACGGGTCCGTACACCGCGGCGGTGGGAAACAGGTCCTTGGCGACCTTCCGGACGGCCGTGACCGTGAAGACCGCCATCGTTCCATCGGCGCGTCCCACGTAGATGCGGTCGCCAGGGCGCAGTTGCCGCAGCCAGAAGAAGATCCCCAGCCCGGAGCGGGAGTCCACATGACCCGCGATGACGGCGGCGCCGACGGTGCCGGGCCGTGGGCTGCCGGTGTACCAGCCCGCCACCGCGGTGCTGGACGGCACCTGGAGCGTGCCGTTCGAGCGGAGGCCGAGATCGACCAGCGAGGTCCGCACCCCGATCACCGGAATGCTCAGCCAGGCCGGC
>Ga0302314_10007694_pt1 | contig 19337 bp, 15 predicted proteins | sample III_Palsa_N2_3_FD_200533 | JGI IMG/M metagenome (GOLD analysis project Ga0302314, IMG submission 200533) | Peat permafrost microbial communities from Stordalen Mire near Abisko, Sweden - III_Palsa_N2_3 | ecosystem: Environmental > Terrestrial > Soil > Palsa > Peat permafrost | place: Sweden...
GCATCGCACGCGCGCCACGCGTGACCAGGACCTGCACCCCGCCCTGGCGCGGGCCCAGGCGCATATCCTCGCCCATCTCGACCTGCCACTGGATGTCGCGGGCCTGGCGCGACGCTGCGGACTCAGCCACAGCCACCTGGGCGCGCTGTTCCGCACCCGGCACGGATGCTCGCCCCTGCAGTGGCACCAGCGCCTGCGTCTGCAGCGCGCGCGGACGCTGCTGTCGAATCCCTATGCCAGCGTGACGCAGGTGGCGCATGGTCTTGGCTTCACCGATCTGAACTACTTCGTGCGCTGCTTCCGGGCGATGCATGGCGTGCCCCCCGGAACCTGGCGGCGCGAGATCCACTAGGAGTGGCGCCCAGACCCCTGCACGTGGCGTCGTGCCATCGATGTGCTGGTCGCAGGAGTCATGCTCTGCGGTACGCGGCGGTCTGATGGTGATGCCGCTCACCGTCGCACGGTCCCGCGCAGTGCTGCTGCAAAATGTTTCCGAGACGCCGACACTCGGTTATTCTCTATTCGCCGGTAGACTCCTCGGGATGCTGTCGACATGGATCAGCTCGAACAGGTCGCGCAGCAGTTCCGACGCTTCGGCGAGGACGAATGCCGCCACCGCTCGCCGTTGTACCACATCCTGTCCCTGACGGTCGCCGACGACCCGCAGCTGCTGGCACCGGCACTTCATGGCCGCAGCGGGCAGCCATTGCCCAATCTCATGCTGGCGGCCGTTCATCAGCTGCTGCTCGAGCAAAATGCCGATCCCGTCCGGGCGCCCCATCCGCTCGCGCAGTTCTACGGCTCCTGCACGCAAGCCGCCCGCGATCCGGCCCAGGCACCGCCCGCCTTCCGTGATTTCGTGCTGCAGCATGTCGACGCCCTGCGCGCGGTGATCAGCCGCCGTCTCGTCCAGACCAATGAGGTGCGGCGCAGCGCCTACCTCTTCCCGGCGCTGTGCTTCGCTGCGAGCCTCTTTGGCGAGCGTCCGTTGCATCTGATCGAGATCGGCACCAGCGCCGGGTTGAATCTGCTCTGGGACCGCTACGGCTACCGCGCCGGTGCGGAGCTGCGCTATGGCGATCCCCAGGCGCCGCTGGTGATCGACACGGAGTTCCGCGGTGCGACGCCGGCGCTTCTCGGCCTGCCACCTCCGCGCGTGGCCCACCGTCTGGGCGTCGATCTGAACATCATCGACGTCGGCCAGCCGAGCGAGGTCGCCTGGCTGCACGCCCTGATCTGGCCGGAGCACGCCCAGCGCCGCAGCATGCTGGACCAGGCCCTGGCGATCCGTGCTGCCCATGCGCTGGAACTGATCATCGGCGATGGCTTTGCACGCGGGGCGGAACTTGCCGCGGCGGTCCCGGCAGGCGCTCTTCCCTGCCTCTACCATACCCATGTCGCCAACCAGGCTTCAAAGCAGACGCTGGCGATCTTCCAGAACAAGCTGGCGGACCTGGGTCGGCACCGCGATCTGGTCCACGTGCACAACAACATCCGCCCCGACCTGCACCTGACCGCCTATCGTGATGGGAGGGAGCTCGATTTGCCGCTGGCGCGGGTCGATGGGCACGGGCACTGGGTCGAGTGGCTCGCTCCAGAGACCCGGTAAGGCCCCGTGCGCGGCCGCCTGGTGGCTGCATCCGCCGATCGATGATTTATAGACTATTACAATAGTTTAAATCTCATGCCTGAATTCTACCACTGAACATCCGCAGGGGCAATTGACTTGGCTGCTCGTGCTGATGAAAATCCGCATATTCCCAACAGGAAACCCCGCCATGCTCTCGGACGCCCAACGCACGTTTTTCACCACCTTCGGCTTCCTGTGCCTGCCCCAGGCCCTGGCCGGCGATATCACCTGGATCCAGGACGAGTTCGAGGCGGTCTGGAAGGCCCGGCCCGACATCGTCCACGACGGCAGCGCGCGAACCATCTTCCCGGCCAGCTTCATCACCGCGAGCCCGCGGCTGTCGACCCTGGTCGACCATCCGGTGGTGGTCGGCGCGCTTGACGACCTGCTCGGCGAGGGCTGGTCGAGCTATGGTGGCGACGGGAATTTCTATGCCGGCGACACCGGCTGGCATTCGGATGTCCATCCCAACACCTGGCAGGCCAAGACCACCACGCCGCACATCAAGGTCGCCTTCTACCTGGATCCCCTGACCCGGGACACGGGCGCGCTGCGCGTCATTCCCGGCAGCCACCATTTCGGCGACCGCTACTCGCAGCTGCTGCAGGAGCAGGTGCACGGCGACGAGACAGGCCCGCTCGGGGTGCACGGCCGTGACCTCCCGGCGCTGGCGCTCGATAACACGCCAGGCGACCTGATGATCTTCGATCACCGCACCAAGCACGCCGCCTACGGCGGCGGCAAGCGGCGCCGCATGTTCACCATCAACAACTTCGCGCCGTGCCGCACGCCTGAGCAGAGCGATGCGGCGCGCGAGGTGATGCGCATCTACCGCGACCAGGAGAAGGTCAATTGGACCGGCGGCCCGGGCTGGCTGGACTGGATCGCCACGCTCTCGGAGCGCGGCCGTTTCCATCATGAGCAGACGGTCCGCTTCGGGCATGAACTTATGAACGAGCTGGCCACCATCCCCAGCTAACCGCAAAGACAATCGAGCCGTGACGAGAAGCGGTGCAGGTGATGGGCCAATGCCCGTCCTGCACCGCTTGGTGTTGGTTGCGGACTGCTGGGCCGGCGGGTGCGCCCCTCTGGCGACACTGGCCGAGCCGTCCGGACCGACCGTGGGCATACCCCGACCATGCCAAAAATGAGCGTGCCATCCGGCCTGTGATGGGCTGATGGCGTGACTGCAAGCCTGTACGAGCGCGCTGTGAAACGATGCCAGGTCGTCGAAGGATCAGCGGTGTATCCCTGCGGTTTCCGCAAATTTATTAATCCTAGCAATCAGATGGGAATAAATCCTTGCATCCCGGAAAATGGCGTAAGGATCCAGCGCGTCATACGAACCAGATCAACAACCGCGCTGGACATCAACCACCGTCCAGCGACGAACACAGGAGCATTGCTCGTGATCATCAAGTCTCTCGCGCCTACCTTGGCCGTCATCGCCTGGTACACCCTGTCGGGCCCAGCCGTCTCCGCCGTCACCGTCTCCGACAGCGATTGGCAGCTGAGCGTCGGCGGCCTTCTCCAGGGCCGGGTGGACAGCGCGCGGTCCAAGGATGATGCCGGCAATAGCTATGACATCGACACGGGCTCGGACGACTCCAAGGCGGCGCCCTTGGACTTCTTCCTGCGCCGCGCCCGCCTCTACTTCAAGGCGACCTACCACCAGGATACCGGGGTGGTCATCATCCTGCGCGCCGACGGTGTTGGTCATCCCGCGAATTCCTCGACCGCCAAGGGCATCAGCGGCACCGACGCCGCCACGCCCAACGGCACCACGGCCGCAACCGGGACCACCCTCATCCAGCAGGGCTTCGTCTTCCAGAAGTTCCATACCGGCGCTGTCGACCATCAGGTGCAGATCGGCCTGGATTACGCCTTCCACAACCGCCAGACCAACGTCGTCAGCAGCGCGGACAACCTGCTGCCCAACTACGCGATGCCCGCACAGCTGCTGAACAACCGCTCCGCCGGCGTCGGCTACCGCCTCAACAGCGACTTTGTCACCTTCGGCGCCGACGTGCAGAACAACAGCGCGGCCGAGGGTTCGACCTCGAACACCGCGGCTGCGCCCAACAAGTCGCAGGGCCTGTGGTACAGCGGCCGCATCGAGCTGACCGGACCCGGCGCGCTGCGCATCGCCAGGGATACGGAGACCTTCGTCGGCGCCCAGGGCACCGGCCTGCGGCTCGGCCTCGACGTGGCCGACAACGTCAATGCCCGCACCGGCGGTGCGCCTGCCGCCGGCACCGACGCCAATCCGGCTCCCAACAATTCGCAGTCCACGCTCGACTATGGTGTCGATCTGCTCGGCCACTGGGATGGCCTGAGCGCGCTGGCCGAAGAGCGCTGGGACCGGGTCAAGAACCAGGCGGACACCGGTCCCAGCGCCGCGACCGTGCACAAGCAGGCCTGGGACGTCCAGGCCGGCTACGCCATCCCGCTGAACAGCGTCGTGCTCGAGCCGGCGCTGCGCTATGAGCGTGCCGACTTCAAGGATGCGCCGGGAACCGTGTACGGACTGAACAACTACGGCGACTATGGCAACTCCGGCAAGCAGATCGACGTCGGAGTGAACGTCTACTGGGCCGGCACCCGCTCGAAGACCAGTATCGAGTACAGCAACTGGAAGAGCCTCTACCCCGGCACCACGGCGGCCACCGACAACAAGGCGACCGCCAGCATCTTCCGCCTCCAGCAGCAGCTGGTGTTCTGATCTGACCTGATTCTGCACCATCGGGGTTCGTGCGTAGAGTGGACCGGCAGGCGATGGGCGTGGTGCACCCGTTGTCTGCCGGTCGTTTGTCGTCCAAGGACGCTACGACGCCATGGGTGACGCGGATGCCGTCTAACGGGCGCTGGCGAGCTGGCAGCCGACCGCGCGCCCGTCGCGCAGGACCGGGACCTGGTCGCCCCCCGGAGCGCCGCTCGATACCGAGACGACCCCGGCGTGGTGGTACTGGGGCACGAAGCCGAAGCGGTTCTCCTGCGAGGTGTTCGGGCCACTCCTGTGCAGGAGCAGCGAGCTGAAGACCGCCACCTGGCCTGGCGCCATCTCGACCGGGATCGCGCCCGACTCGTCCTCGAACACCGCGTCGTGCGAATCATCGCGCTGGTTGTGGCGGTGCGGCAGCAGGCCGCGGTGGTGCGAACCGGGGATGATCCAGATGCAGCCGTTGGCGATCGTGGTCCGGCTGATCGCCGTCCAGCAGGTGACATACTGCAGCGGGGTCGTGACCGTGTAGCCGGAGTCCTGGTGCCAACCGAAATGGGCGCCGAGCTGCGGCGACTTGATCACCACCTGGTTGTAGTAGAGGTCGGCATCGGGGCCGATCAGGCCGAGGCAGGCTTCGCGGTAGATCGGCGCGTGGCACATCTCGGCCAGCACCCGGCTGCGCGTATGCGCCTGGCCGATGAAGGCGCGGTTGCGCGCGATCCAGGCCTGCTGCGGACTGCCCTCGGCCTCGGTCGAGCGGATATGCAGCTGCCAGAGGCGGTGGAATTCCGCGGCCGCCTGGTCGAGCTGCGCCTGGTCGAAGGCCGGAGGGGTGAGGAAATAGCCCTGCTCATGGAACTGGCTGATGTCGCGAGCCGTGATCATGGTGCGCCTCCGACCCTGATCCTAGCCGACGGATTGCCGGATCTTCTCACTTGCTGCCCGCATCATCTCATTTCCTGCCCGGCGGTCCGCCGGCCCGCAGGCGGGATCGCCAGCCCTGGTTTAGGGCGAGCGGCGGCGGCGCCACCAGCCAAGGCCGGCGAGCAGCGAGACCAGTCCCATGCCGCCGCCCAGGCCGCAGCCGCCACCTCCGCCCCCGCCACCACCTCCGCCCCCGGACGCCGCCGCGGTCGTGGTCCCGCCGGCGGTCCCGCCATTGTTGCTCGTCGCGAGGCTATAGGTGGTGGTGGCGCTCGCCGCGTTGGCGGGCTGGGTGTAGGGGTTCTGGATGCCCGCCGCGATGGCGATCACGACCGGGCCCGGGGCGGTGGGGATCACCACCAGGGTGTAGGTGCTGCTGCTGATCGGAGTGAAGGCCCCCGCCGTGGCATTGGTCAGGGACACCGATGCGGCCGAGAAGTCGACCACCGGCTGCGTGAAGGAGACGGTGACGCTGAAGCTGGTCGCGGTGGTGGTCACCGGCGCGCTGATGGTCAAGACGGGCGCCACGGCGTCGATGACGATGGTCTCGCTGCTTGAGAGCGAGCGGGCCGTCCCGGGGTACGGCACGGACACGCTCGCCGCCGTGAGCTGGGAGTCGGTGATCGTCGCGCCATTGAGCAGGAGCGCGGTGGAATTGATCACATCCAGCGCCGCAGCCCGGTCGCCATTGATGACCTGATAGTCGAAGACGAGGCCGCCGCTGCCATTGTTGCTGACGTAGGTCGCGGTGCGCGTCGGTATGGTGTTGAGGGTCAGTGTCGGCGTGCCGGCGCCCCCGACGGTCACCGCCTGGCTGAAGGTCACGGTGATCGGCACGGTGCCGCCATAGACGGTGCCGGCCGGAGAGGTGGAGGTCACCGACGCGACACTGGTGCCGGAAGCGGCGGCCAGGCCGCTGACCAGTCCATAGCCGGTGAAATCGTTCGGCTGCGGCGAATCGGGCGAGGTGAGGCTGCCGCCGTTGGCCTCGAGGCGCTGCACGATCTGCGCATTGCTCTCATTGGGCTGGACCTGCCAGACCAGCGCGGCGCAGGCCGCCGCATTGGGCGTCGCGGCCGACGTGCCATAGAAGGGGGTGAACGCCGCGGTCGAGGTGGTGATGCCATCCGGCGCGGCCAGATCGGGCTTGTTGCGCAGCTGGGGCGAGGCGAAGGCATTGCCGGCGGTATCGAAGTAGAAGGGCACGCCGCGGGTGCCCCAGCCGCCCCGGGAGCTGAAGGGCTCGACCGCGGTCGGCGCGTTCCAGGGGGTTGCGGCCACGGCCAGGCAGCCGGCAGCGGTGGCATGGCCGAAGGAGACCGGTCCGCTGAACAGCGAGACTCCGCTCGGCGGCGTATAGACGCCGTCGCTGTAGATGACCAGGCGCAGCAGGGCTGCAGTCAGCCCGGCATAATGGTCGACGGCGATGTAGATGGTGACAGGGCCGCTGGTGGCATTGCTGTACTCCATGTCCTCCCAGGGATCCCCGCTGGGATGCCCGGCGCTGCCCTGCGCCGCGTTGCTGTAGGCCAGCTCGTTCCCGGTCGAGGGATCGCCATAGGCATAGATGTCGAAGTCGGCCTGCGAGCCGGCGCCCAGACCCCAGCTCGAGTAGGGCTGATTCCATTCCAGGACGAAGTCGAGGGTGGCGCCGGCCGGGACGATGATCGGCAGGAAGCCGGGTGTGGTGGTGCCCTGGCCCCAGTTGTGGAAATTGCCGCCGGTGACCGGGTACGGATAGTCGGGGATTTCGGGGTGGCCGTTCACCGACTGGTAGGGCATCATGATGCCGGAGGTGTTGTTGTTGCCGGCGGCGGCGAAATACAGGTTGCCTGCCGCCTGGAAGGCATTGATCGCCTGGGCGATCGGGCCGTCCTGGAAGAACGGTTCATCCAGGTAGGACACGTCATCGCCGATGATGCTGCAGCCGGAGACGCTGGCGAGCTGGCTGATGTTGTTCGCCATCTCCTCGTCCGTGGTGCCGGACGATGCGAAAGCCAGGGGCGCGCCCGGGGCGATGGAATATACCTCTTCGAGCATCGCCTCGCCTTCATCGGTCCCGCCGCCGGGTCCGAAATCCACCACCTTCACCGAGGCGGGCAGGTAGGGTCCCGGTGTGGGCGCGGTCTGCGGGGCGATATTGGAAAGCAGGGCATTCGGCACGGTGCCGGTGACGGTGGCGTGGGCGAAGGTGTCATCGATCGAGTCCGAGATCATGCCGATGGAGCGCCCGGCGCCGGTGACGCCGTAGGTGGTGCGCAGCGTGTCGGTATGCATGACCGCATCGCCCTGGTCGAGACCGGAGCACTTGGGACGGTGGCGCAGCAGGATCTGCTTCACCGCCGGGATGGCGGCCAGCGTGCGCAGCTGCGCGGGCGTGGCTTCGATGGTCACCGAGTTCCAGCGCGGGTAGCTCGCGATGATCTGCGCGCCGGTTGCGCTGATCGCCTGCAGGATGTCCGGGCTGACCACCACATCGAGGCGCGCCGCGATCGTGCCGGGCGCCTGGGTGGGGGCGCTCAGGCGATGGAGCGCGCTCACCGCCAGATCCTGGTTCAGGACATAGGGGAGGATCGTCGGCGCGATCTTGGCGAGGGGATCGGACAACGGCTGCTTGCCCGTCAGGGGCGCGGCATCGGCGCCTGCGACCGGGTCGGACAGTCCACCAAAGGCGCATAAAGCCGCGATGGTGGCAAGGATATTCAGGACTTTGGTTGGCATGGCGGGATACTAGGGATCGTCGCTGCTTTGCCATCACGTATCTGTCAGCTGCTGCGGTGATTACAGCTAATAGGGCAGGAGCTCCCGCTGCCTGCTCATCGCCGGGACACGGTCCCGGGTACGGTCAGGGGGCGGGGGTCGCGCCCTGCAGCAGTTGCGTGACTGCATGCACCGTGGCCAGGGTGCGCCGCACGTAGGGCGCATGGGACGCCAGGTTGGCATCGTAGAGTTTCAGCTCCGCCTGGACATGGGCTTCGCCCGCGCGCAGCGCGCGCAGCGCCGCGGCCTGGCGTGGGGTCCCCGCGCAGGCGGTGAAGTAGGCCAGTGCCGCATCCAACGATGGCGACGGCCCATCGGGATCGAACAGCAGCAGGGTCCGGGCATGGAAGGCGAGATCGTCGCTGTGGCCCGCCAGCCCGGCCTGGTGCGCGAGCAACCAGGCATTGTAGCGCAGTGTCGGATCCTCGGCGGCCAGCCAGTGCGGCAGGGCGGTGGTGATCTCCGGCACGAAGGCCGTGGCCAGCAGCGCCAGGGCGCGCGTGCTGAACTCGTCGAGCCAGCCGCCCAGGAACGCGACCTGGGTGAAGGGCGAGATCCCGGCGCTGCGCTTGAGCTCCGTCCAGCCCGGCTGCCGGGAGGTGGCCTCCATCCAGTCCAGTCCGGTGCGGAACTCCTCGAAGCTGCCGCTGAGCTGGCAGAGGTTGACGACCGCATAGCGCAGGTGGTCGGTGGCGGTGAGCGCCTGGGCCTGGTTGAGCACGGCGAAGGCGGCGAAGCGCGCCGCGGTGTTGTTCTCATCGCCGCTGTCGATCTTGGCGCGGCTGTGCGCGATGAGGGTGGGATCCGCCTTCAGGGCGACGGTGCGGGCGCGTAGCATCAGCGGACTGGTCGCGTCCCAGCGCCACAGCGCGTCCTCGATCAGGGCCACCGCCTGGGCGGGCACCGGGGTCTGGAGCTCCCCGAGGTGCACCGCCGCCCCGACCACGGCCTCGTTCCCGCTGTCCTGCGGGAAGGCGGCGACCACCTCCCCGAGCGCCACGGGATCGTTGGGATGCCGCGCCAGCACGGCGCTAAACAGCGCCATGGCCGCATCGGCATTGCCGGATTGGGCCTGGCTTTGGGCCTCGTGCAGGTCGATGCGCTCGCTAAGCGCCTCATGGTCGAGCCAGTCGCGCCCGGCCTGGCGCTGCGCCAACAGCTCGCGCGTCACCGCCACCCCGTCCTGGGCCAGGCTGCGGTCGATCTCCTGGCTGATCACCTGGCCATCCAGGACCAGGGCCCGGTCATCGCTCGGGAAGCGTGCCACCAGGTCATCGGCTAGGCGCAGCGCCAGCACCTGGTTGCCGCTGGCGAGCGCGGCCAGGACCGGCTGCTTCTGGCTGTCGAAGCTGCGCGAGCGCGCGCCGAGGACCAGCGCCACGGCCAGGGCCAGCACCGCGACCCCGGCCAGGTACCACCAGCGGCCGGCGCGGCGCGGCGGTGTCGCGCCCGAACCCGAGAGCGTGGCCGCGGTCGCCGCGCTGCCCGCGATCTGGGTGGGCGGCGGTTGGATGATGGTGAAGCCCGGCATCGGCCGCGGCACGAGCGGGATGGTCGCGGTGTCCCGTGGCGCGCTGGCGGCGACATGCGTGGCCGCGGTGGCCGGATCGGGGATGATGCCATCCAGCGGCGGCAGGATCACGACCTCGGGGATGGCCAGTCCCTGGGTGGTGAGCGTGCGGATCATCTCGCTTAGCAGCAGGGCGTTGGCCGGCCGGTCGCGCGGATTCTTCTCCAGCAGGCGGTGCACCAGCTGCGCGATGGCCGGTGGCAGCTGCGGGACCAGCGATTCGATGCGCGGCGGCGGATCATCGACGTGCGCGCGCAGCATCGCCGGGGTGTTGTCGCTCAGGAAGGGGGTGCGGCCGCACAGCAGCTGGAACCAGGTCACGCCCAGCGCATAGAGGTCGCCACGCCCATCCACGACTTCACCGCGGCAGGCCTCGGGCGGCATGTAGGCCGGGGTCCCGAGGACCGAGCCCTGGGTGGTCAGGTCGGTCGAATCGACCGAGCGCGCCAGGCCGAAATCAGCGAGCTTGGCGATGCCGCGCGGGGAGACCATGATGTTGTGCGGCTTGACGTCGCGATGGATGACCCCGAACTCGGCGGCCGCTGCCAGACCGCGCGCGACGTGCCAGACCAGCGCGGTGGCCTCGTCCCAGCGCAAGGGATTCTGGATGCAGCTGCGCAGGCTGCGCCCGCCTTCGACCAGCTCCATGACCAGCAGGAAGTGGTCCATGCCATCCTCGTCGCGCATCACCCCGAAGTCGTGCACGCCGATCACGTACGGGCTCTGCACCCGCGCCAGGCACTGCGCCTCGCGCTCGAAGCGCGCCAGGGCCTCGGGGGTCGAGAGCAGGTGCTCGGCGATGCGCTTGACCGCGACCGGCCGCTTGAGGGTGACCTGGGTGGCGCGGAAGACCTCGCCCATCGCCCCGCGTCCGAGGAGCGAATCGATGCGCAGGGTGCCGACCAGACCGCCAGGACGGAGCATGCGGGACCGTACCCGCGTGCCTGGGGAGCTCAAGACGGCTGGCGCACGGGGCGCGGCCGTGTCGCAGGCGCCGGCCCTGGCCGTCGCGCCAGGGCCGCCATGTCCTTCCCTGCCGGGGGCGCAGAGGTATCACCCGGCATGATCCACCGCTTACCGGGCGCGCTGCGCGCGCTGTTCTGGTCCTGCGCCGTCCTGGCGCAAGGCGCGACACCCGCCCGGGCAGCCGATTCGCTGGACATCATCGGCAAATGGGAGGTGATCGCGATCGAGGAGCCGGATCCGGCCAATCCGCACCTGACCACCATCCAGCACCCGCAGCGCGGCACCATGGCGATGATCATCGACCATGCCACGATCACCAGCAGCGTCATCGTCCCCGGGCAGCCCGCGCAGGTCGACAAGCAGCGCTATGCCGTCGAGGAGGACGCGGCGGACCATGTCCTGATCCGCGTCGCCGCCCACAAGCCCTACAACATCAGCATCAGCAGCGACCCCAACGGCCATGACCTGCGCTGGAGCAGCCACGATTTCGACATCACCCTGACCCGCTTCGATCCGGCGGCGATCCGCGCCGCGACCCAGGCCGAGCAGGCCGCCGCGACGCGCAGCGCCATCGCGCCGGCCGGACCGATCCTCGACCAGTCGCTGCAGGGCACCATCGACGGCCACCCCTGGAGTGCGGTGGCCTGTGTGCGTTCGGCAGTGCAGCCGCGCAGCGACGCGGTGCGCATCAGCATCCTCTGCGAGGAGCCGGATGCAGAAGGCCGCTCGCCGCTGGCGCAGCTGCTGGTGGACGTGCCGCGCACGGTCGGGCACCTGGTCCTGGGCCCGACCACCAGCATCACCTTCTGCATCCCGCCCGGGCGCAACCTGGTGGCCAATGACGGCGAGCTGGCGGTCACCGCGGCGAGCGCGCAGACGCTCACCGTCGCGCTGAGCGCGCGCTTCGACGTCGACAACCAGGTCAACGGCCACTTCATCGTGGATCTCAGCCAAAGCCGCGTCCAGGCCCAGGGTCCCGCATCCACACCATCGCACGCACCGCCGCCCACGTCTCAGACCGCCGCGCCCGCCCCCTAGGCGGGCGCGGCGCTTCAGCCCGTACGGAAGAGGCGGCGCAGGCGCTCGTAATCGAGGCCCGATTCGTCGGTCTTGGCCTCCCCGCGCTGCACCGCCTCCGGGGTCTTCAGGTAGCTCGCCGTATCGAGCGACGGGCTCTGCGGCGCGACATGGCTGACCAGATGGTTGATCAGGTTGTGCAGGCGCGGCGGGTGGCTCAGGCCGGTTGGCGCGCCGAGCTTATGATGTGCGATGGCCGCGGTGATGATCGCCAGGCTGTGGCCGCACTCGTCCTCGAGGTGCGAGCGGCGCAACTCGCTGCTCTCCAGGCGCTGGCGCATCTGCTCGCAGAGCTCGACCAGTTCATCGATGCGGCGGTTCTGCTCCTCGAAGCGCCGCTGCGCGAAGCGGTCGAGGTGCCCGAGCGCCTCGGCCAGCAGCGTGGCGTCGGCGACCGGCGCCTGGGCGGCATTGCTCAGGGCCTCGAGCATGCGCGGCTGGTCCTCGGCGTAGTCGAGCCGTTCGAATTGTTGCTCGTCCTCGCGGAAGCGCTCGAAGAAGGCCTGCCAGGCCGCACGCACCGCCACGGCGACGGCGCGCTGGTCCGATGCCGGTGAGGAGCGCGCGGGGGTGTCGGGCATGGCCGACACGCTACCAAGCCAGCCACAGCGCTGTCAATCGCGCATAATTCCGCTGCCGCCTGGCCGGTTCATCACCGGTCCAGCTCCTTACCGGGTGCGATCAGTCCGGGCGATGCGCTCGCGATGCCGTCCCCCGGCGCATCGCCTCCATCCAGGTGCGGGACCTGAGGCCGAAGCTGGCGTTGCCTCGGCCGCGCACCCGGCAAGGATGGCGCCCCGGGAGGATCCATGCACGTGACTGCCAGCCTAGCCCAAGACCCGCAGGCGATCGACCTCCTGGTCGACGCGATCATCGACGGGCGCACCGAGGCCACCGCCGCCCAGGGGCGCGAGCTGCTCGAGATCGCGGCGGGAAGCGCGGCCTTCCGCGCCCTGCTCAGCGGCGCGCAGCGCATCCGCGACGCCTTCGTCGGCTCCCAGCTGCGGTGCTGCTCGGTGGTCAACGTCAAGGCCGGCAACTGCTCGGAGAACTGCAGCTACTGCGCCCAGTCCTCGCAAAGCAGCAATGACGACTACGCGAAGAGCAAGTGGATCCCCGACGAGGCGATCCGCCAGGCCTCAGACAGCGCTGCCGCCAATGGCGCCCAGGCGCTCGGCCTGGTCGCGGCCTGGCGGGGCGTCAAGGAAGGCAGCCAGCTGGACATGGTCTGCGATGCGATCGAACGCTTCGCCGAGAACGGCAAGGTCCGTCCCGACGTCAATCTCGGCATCCTGGAAAGCCAGGTCTGCGCCGACCGCATCCAGCAGGCCGGCGCCAAGGTCTACGGCCACAACCTCGAGACGGCGCGCAGCTTCTTCGACGAGATCTGCACCACGCACAGCTTCGAGGAGCGGCTGAACACCCTCAAATACATCAAGCAGTCGGGCATGGGACTGTGCTCCGGCGGCATCATCGGCATGGGCGAGAGCCGCGCCCAGCGCATCGAGTTCATCGAGCAGCTGCGCCTGGTCGAGCCGGACATGATCCCGATCAACTTCCTCAACCCGATCCCCGGCACCAAGCTCGGCCACCTGCCGCCGCTCGACGCCGACGAGGCGCTGATCACGCTGGCGGTGTTCCGCTTCATGCTCCCGGACCGCAACCTGATGGTCGCGGGCGGCAAGGAAGTCGTGCTCAAGGAGCGTCTGGGCGAGGTCTTCGCGACCGGAATCAATGCGGTCATGGTCGGCAACTACCTGACCACCCTCGGCACCGAACCCGGCTTCTGGGCCGATGCCGCCAAGGCGCACGGCCTGAGCATGCCGCTGCACATCGAGTCGATCGACAGCAGCGGCGGGACCTGCGGGCGCTAGCGCGCCGCGCCGCTCAGGCGGTGGGGCGCAGCAGCTGCGCCACCATCCATCCGACCCAGACCACGACCAGGCAGAGGCCGACCGACAGCCCGACATAGCCGAGCGCCGCACCGGGGCGGTCGTTTTGCATCAGCGCCAAGGTCTCGAAGCTGAATGAGGAGAAGGTGGTGAAGCCGCCGAGGATGCCGACGCCGATGAAATGGCGCGCCAGGGCGTGCTCGGTCAGGCCATAGGTCAGGCCGATGGCGAAGCAGCCCAGGGCGTTGACGCAGAGCGTGCCCCAGGGAAACCACAGCCCGATCCAGCTGGCGAAGGCGTATTGCATCAGGAAGCGGGCCACGCCCCCGAGGGCGCTGCCCAGGGCGACAAGGAGGATGCTGGTCATCATGCGTGATCCTGCGGTGCGGTCTGGGATTTCTGGGAGGAGGCGGCGCGGCGGCGCAGGCGGCGCGGCCTGGCCAGCTGGGCGGCGAGGGCGATGGCGCTGATCATGGACTGGTGCTCGGCGACACCCTGCCAGGCGATGTCGAAGGCCGTGCCATGGTCGACGGAGGTGCGGATCAGCGGCAAACCGAGCGTCACGTTGACGCCGCGCTCGAAGCACAGCGCCTTGAAGGGGATCAGCGCCTGGTCGTGGTACATGCACACGAAGCCGTCATAGCGCGCGCGGTTGGCCGGGGTGAAGGCGGTGTCCGGCGGCAGGGGCCCGTCGGCGACCACTCCGCGGCGGCGCAGCCGGCGCACTGCCGCCGCCGCGAGCGCATCTTCGGACCCGAACAGCCCGCCCTCGCCGGCGTGCGGATTGAAGCCCAGCACCGCCAGGCGCGGCCGGCGGCCGCGCAGCCCGAGCAGGGCGGCGTCCAGTGCCAGGGCGGTGGCGACGATGCGCTGCGTGCTCAGCGAGGACGGGACGCTGGCCAGCGCCTGGTGGCAGGTCACCAGCGCCACCGCGAGGCTGGGATCGTAGAGCATCATCGTCTCGCCCGCGACCCCGCAGCGTGCGGCCAGCCATTCGGTGTGCCCGGGGAAGGGGATGCCGGCGGCATGGATGGCGCGCTTGTTGATGGGCGCGGTGACCATCGCCGCGTAGCGCCCGACCAGGCAGCCGCGGATCGCCTCCTCGATGGCGGCCCCGGCCGCCCGCCCGGCGGTCGCGCTGACCCGACCGGGCGTGATGCGCCCGCTGCGCTCGGCGGGCAGGCTGGTATCGATGAGGCCCACCGGCAGGCGCAGCTTGAGGCGCTGCGCGACCCGGGTCAGGAGCGCGCGGTGGCCGATCAGGACCGGCCGGCAGTGCCGGTGCAGCGGGCGGTGGGCCAGGGCCTTGAGCGCGACCTCGGGACCGATGCCGGCGGGGTCGCCCATGGTGACCGCGATCACCGGCAGGGGGGAGGAGGCCATCGCGCGGCATGTTCGCACGCTTCCCGGGCCGGTCGAGCATTTCCACCAGGCTGCCGCGCCGCGCCTGCGGCCAACTCCGCATCTGGTCTGGGCGCGGCACGGTGCTATGCCTCATGTCATGAAAGCCAAAGACTTCGCGCGCCTCTCCGCCGCGTCCCTGCGCCGCCACAGGCCGCCGCGGCTGCGCGATGTCGACCTCTCGCCCAAGCTCGGCAAGCACGCCTACAAGAAGTCCAAGGACCAGCTCAAGAGCCAGCTGGTCGCCGCCCAGCTCGAGCTCAAGGAGCGCGGGCTGCCCGTGATGATCGTCTTCGAGGGCTGGGACGCCGCCGGCAAGGGCGGGGCCATCCACCGCCTGGTCAACAAGATCGATCCGCGCAGCTACATCGTCCATCCGATCAGCGCGCCCACCCAGGAGGAGAAGGACCACCACTACCTGTGGCGCTTCTGGCAGGCGCTGCCGGCGCGCGGCCGCATCGCGGTCTTCGACCGCAGCTGGTACGGCAGGGTCCTGGTTGAGCGCATCGAGGGTTTCGCCAAACAGGACGAATGGAAGCGCGCCTATGCCGAGATCAACGATTTCGAGCGGCTGCTCGCACTGGACGGCGCGCTGATCATCAAGATCTTCCTGCATATCAGCAAGGATGAGCAGAAGCGCCGCTTCGACCGGCGCAGCGCCGATCCGCTGAAGTCCTGGAAGCTCAACCAGGAGGACTACCGCAACCGCCGCAAGTGGGGCGCCTACGAGAACGCCATCGACGAGATGTTCGCGCGCACCCATACCCGCCAGGCGCCCTGGATCGTGATCGCCGCCAATGACAAGCGCTGGGCGCGCCTGGCGGTGCAGCAGGCGGTCCTGGCGTGCTTCACCCAGGCCCTGCAGGCCAAGAAGGCCAAGTAGGCGGGCTCCTCCCGGGACTCGGGTGGGCTCAGGCGCGGCGCAGCGCGGCCAGGCGGTAGGGCCGGCCCTCCGGGAAGCCCTCGAGCTGGGGAATGTCCGCCGCCAGCGCGAAACCCGGCTCCGGCCGCAGTACCAGGCCCTGGGCCTCGGCCGCCGCACCGAGCTCCTGGGTCAGGGGGAACGGCTTGCCGCCGAGGGTGTTGACGCAGGCGATGAGCAGTCCCGCCGGAGCCAGCGCCTGCAGGCAGAGCGCCAGCAGCCCGGGATAGTCGCGACGCAGGATCCAGCCGTCGTCGCCCTGCGAGGAGGTCGGCGGATCGCAGAGCACCAGGTCGAAGCGCTCCTGCGAACGTTCCAGGAAGCGCCGGCAGTCGTCGCGCACGCCCACGCGCCGCTCAGCCACGCCATTGAGCCCTGCCGCCTCGGCGCCGCGCGCCAGGGCCACGCTCGCGCTGTCCACGTCCACCGCCCGGCTCGCGCCCGCGCGCAGCAGGTGGATGGAGAAGGCGCCCGTATAGGCGAAGAGGTTGAGCACCGTCCGGCCTGAAGCCAGGGCGCCGAGGCGGACGCGCGTGGCGCGCTGGTCGCAGTACAGCCCGGTGGCCAGGCCGCCGAGCGGCCGCAGCGGGTAGGTCGCGCCGAGCTCACGGCCCGGGACGATGCGCTCCGGGTCGATGCTCCACGCGCCATAGGCCCGGTCGGCCACCGCGCTGCGGCGCAGATCGTCGCGATGCGTGCGCAGCAGCACCTGGGCGTGCGGAAAGAGCTCCTGGGTGGTGGCCAGGATCGTCTCGAGCCACGGCTCGGCGCAGCCCGCCAGCAGCAGCACCACGATGACCGAGCCGAAGCGCTCGATGCGCACCCCCGGCAGGCCGTCGGCCTCGCCATGCACCACGCGGTAGCAGTCGGTTGCGGGATCGCCGTGCAGTGCTGCACGGCGCGTCCAGGCGCGGCGCAGCGCCGCCGCCGCATCGAAGGCCACCCCCGGCTGCCGCGCATAGACCCGCGCGCAGATCTCGGCCTGGGGATCGGCCAGCGCCGAGGCCAGCGGCCGCTGGCGCTGGTCGACCAGGTCGACCGCCTCGCCGGGCTGCAGGCGGTCGAGTCCGCGCGTGAAGCGGTCCGGACGCACCCAGGGATGGCCGCGGGCGATGAACCCGGCGGTGGCGTTGGAGACGGTCAGGCTCGCCATGCGCGGCGTCTAGGCGATCACCGGGCGGTCGCAGACCACGCTGCCGTCGGCATGCACCGCGTAGGAGAAGCAGCTGCGCCGGCGCTGGTGGCAGGCCGGTCCCGGGGCGTCGACCAGGTACAGCAGGCAGTCGCCATCGCAGTCGGCGCGCACCTCGCGCACCGCCTGGACGAAGCCGCTCTCCTCGCCCTTGACCCACAGCCGGTTGCGGCTGCGGCTGAAGTAGGTCGCCCGCCCGGTGCGCAGGGTCTCGGCGAGGGCCTGGCGGCTGACCCAGGCGACCATCAGGATCTCGCGGGTGGCCGCATCCTGGGCCACGGCCTGGACCAGGCCGTGCTCGTTCCAGTGCAGGAGGGTGAAGACCTCATGGTCGCGTCCGGCTGGTTGGATGTCGCTGGGCATGGCTCGAGACCCCTGGGCCCTGGGCGGCAGGGCAGGCCGGTGCAGTGTCCGCCGACAAGCGGGTGCGGCAAGCAGCCAAGGCGGCGGTTGACATCCGATACGGGGGATTGGGATGCGTGGCATGACTGCGTACGAAACGGTGATCGGCCTTGAGGTCCATTGCCAGCTCAAGACCGCGACCAAGATGTTCTGCGGCGCGACCACGGTGTTCGGACGCGAGCCCAACAGCCAGGTCGACACCCTGACCCTCGGCCTGCCCGGGGCGCTGCCGGTGGTCAACGCCCATGCCGTGGAGCTGGCGATCACCGCCGCCCTGGCCCTGGGTGGCGACGTGCAGGCGCACAGCAAATTCGACCGCAAGCACTATTTCTACCCCGACCTGCCCAAGGGCTACCAGATCACCCAGTTCGACGAGCCCTACTGCCTGGGGGGCCTGGTCTGGATCGAGTACCCCGACGGCAGCGAGAAGAGCTTCCCGCTGACCCGCATCCACATGGAGGAGGACGCCGGCAAGCTCATCCACCAGGACGCCGGCAAGTGGAGCGAGGTCGACCTCAACCGCGCCGGCGTGCCGCTGATCGAGATCGTCTCGCAGCCGGATCTGCGCACCGCCCAGGAGGCCTACCTCTACCTGATGGAGCTCAAGAGGGTCCTGAAGTGGGTCGGCGTCTCCGATTGCGAGATGCAGGAGGGGAGCCTGCGCTGCGACGCCAACGTCTCGATCCGGCCGATGGGCCAGAGCACCTACGGGACGCGCGTCGAGATCAAGAACCTGAACTCCTTCCGTGGCGTCGAGGCGGCCATCGAGCACGAGGTCTCCGCGCAGATCGCCTTGCACAAGGCCGGACGCTACCATGAGGTCGTGCAGGAGACCAAGCTCTGGGATCCGGACCAGAGGGTCACCCGCCCGATGCGCAGCAAGGAGATCGCGGCCGACTACCGCTACTTCCCCGATCCGGACCTGACCCCCCTGCTCATCCACCCGGACCGCATCAGCGCGATCCGCGCCACGATGCCGGAGCTGCCGCGTTCGCGCGAGCAGCGCTTCATCACCGAGTTCGCCCTCGACCGCGTCGCAGCCCACGAGCTGACCTTCGATGTCGAGATCGCCGAGTACTTCGAGGCCCTGGTCAAGCTCGGCGCCAAGCCGCGCCTGGCGGCGAACTGGACGCGCGAGGAGGCCACCCGCCTCGCCCATGAGCGCCACCTGCCGCTCGGCCGGGCCGCGCCTTTGCCGATCATGGCGGCGTTGATCCGCCTCGTCGACGAGGGCAAGGTGGCGCGCGTCATCGCCAAGGACGAGTCCGATGCGCTCTTTTCCAGCGGCCAGGAACCGGAGGCCTACTTCACCGCCAAGGGCATGATCCAGGTCCAGGACGCCGGGCAGCTCACCACCTGGGTGGCGCAGGCGATCACCCAGGAGGCCAAGGTCGCGGCGGACTTCCGTGGGGGCAAGCAGGCCGCCATCGGCCGCCTGGTCGGCGTGACCATGAAGCTGGCCGGCGGCCGGGCCGACCCCAATGCGGTCAAGGCCGAGCTGCTGCGCCAGCTCGCCGCCCCGGCCTGAGCGACGTCCGGTACGGCCGACCGGCGGGCGTCTGCTTCGAAAGGCACATGTGCCGTCCAGCCTGTGCCGCATGCCGTCGGGATGGCCTGGGCTCCTGCGGTTGCCAGCTACGGGAAATGGCGCAATACTCACCTCATCCATGACGCATCTTCACCTGTTCCTGCCAGCGGTCGCGGCCGTCATGATCCTCGCCCTGAGCGCCTGCGGCGGGGATGACGATCCACCGCCTGCCGACATCCATCCCCTGGAGACCAAGCCCTTCGACTCTGCGGAGCGGATGCACCATCATGACGACAGCGAATCCAAGCGCATCCAGGCGCTGATCATCGCCTACGCCAGGAAGCGCTACAA
>Ga0302314_10007696_pt1 | contig 19336 bp, 16 predicted proteins | sample III_Palsa_N2_3_FD_200533 | JGI IMG/M metagenome (GOLD analysis project Ga0302314, IMG submission 200533) | Peat permafrost microbial communities from Stordalen Mire near Abisko, Sweden - III_Palsa_N2_3 | ecosystem: Environmental > Terrestrial > Soil > Palsa > Peat permafrost | place: Sweden...
GGTAGTGGATCACCGAGGTGCACTACGCCAAGGACGGCCCCGACGACCTCCTCATGACGATCGAGGTCACGAACGCCGGGCCTGAGGCCGCGACGCTGCATGTGCTGCCGACAGCCTGGTTCCGCAACACCTGGTCCTTCGATGCGGAGGCGGACAAGCCCGAGCTCGTGGCCGCGCCCGCTCCGGCCGGCCAGGCCGGCACCGCCCGGGTGACGCTCGCGCACCCGATCGCCGGGGAGATGGAACTGCTGGCTGCTGCCGGTCCCGGCGGCGCTGCCCCGCAGGTGCTCTGCTGCGAGAACGAGACGAACGTCGCCCGGCTGTTCGGCGGAGCGCCGGTCACGCCGTACCCGAAGGACGGCATCAACGACCACGTGGTGAGCGGCGCGGCGACGGTCAGCCCGGACGGGCGGGGCACCAAGTGCGCGTTCTGGTACCGGCTGACGGTGGCAGCCGGCGCGACGGCCCGGCTGCGGGTGCGGCTGCGGGGCGCGAGCGGCGACGCCGATGGCGGCGACCCGCTCGGCGACGGCTTTGACGCCGTGGTCGCCGGGCGGCGCGCCGAGGCCGACGAGTTCTACGCCGAGCAGCTTTAACGCCTTCGACCTGATGTCCATGCCGGACAAGTGGGAGTATCCCTGGTTCGCGGCCTGGGACCTGTCATTCCACTGCGTCGCGCTCGCGCATGTCGACCCGGCGTTCGCCAAGTACCAGCTGATTCTGCTGTGCCGGGAATGGTTCCAGAATCCGAACGGAGCGCTGCCCGCCTACGAATGGGACTTTGGCGATGTCAATCCGCCGGTTCAGGCGTGGGCGGCACTTGAGGTGTTCGCCGTCGACGGCGGCCGCGACCTGCACTTCCTGAGCCGGATATTCGACAAGCTGCTGGTGAACTTCACCTGGTGGGTGAACCGGGAGGACGCGGAGGGCAACAACCTGTTCGAGGGCGGCTTCCTCGGCCTCGACAACATCGGCCCGATCGACCGCTCCCACCTGCCCGTCGGCGGCACTCTCGAGCAGGCTGACGCGACCGGCTGGATGGCGTTCTACGCGATGGCGATGGCTACCATGGCCGAGATCCTGCAGCGGACCGGCGCGCGCCCCGGCACCGACCTGGTGCTCAAGTTCATCGAGCACTTCGCCGCGATCAAGGCGGCGCTCGACGACCGCGGCCTGTGGGACGAGCAGGACGGCCTGTATTACGACCGGCTCATCACCCCCGGCGGCGACGTCGTGCCGCTCAAGGTCAGGTCGATCGTGGCCATCCTGCCCATGCTGGCCATGGCCGTCGTGGATCAGGGGAGCATCGATCTCGCGCTGGCCGTGGGCAAGCGCTTCGCCGCGCTGCTGGCCGAGCAGAAGCTCGCCGGACTCGGGCTGATGGCCGACAGCGACCTGCTGCGCGGCGCCCCCGGGCACCAGCGGCTGCTGCTCAGCCTCGTCGGGCCGGAGCGCCTGGTCCGGCTGCTGACCGTCCTGCTGGACGAGGCGGAGTTCCTGTCACCCCACGGCCTGCGACCCTGTCAGCCTGGCACCGCGAGCATCCCTACACCATCGACGTAGAGGGTTACCAGGCCAGCATTGACTACGAGCCGGCCGAGTCAACGACACCGCTGTTCGGCGGCAACTCCAACTGGCGCGGGCCGGTCTGGTTCCCCGTGAACTACCTGCTGGTCAGCACACTCGAGCGATACCACCTGTTCTTCGGCGACGGGTTCACCGTCGAGTACCCGGCCGGGTCCGGTCAGCAGCGGACGCTCGGACAGGTCGCCGCCGACCTCCAGGACCGGCTCATCTCCATCTTCCTGGCCGACGCCAGTGGCCGGCGGCCGTGCTTCGGGGATGCCGGTCTCCTGCGCGATGACGCGGCCTGGCGCGACAACGTGATCTTCAGCGAGTACTTCCACGGCGACACCGGCGCAGGCCTCGGCGCCTCGCACCAGACCGGCTGGACCGGGCTGGTGGCCGACATGATCCGCCGCCGCCACGGGGTCGTGCCGTCGCTCGGAGCCGCCATGATGGCGCTCTTCGAGCGGGCATAGAGTCGGTCGCATGAGTCTCGAAGGCGAATACGAGCCAAGCCCGGCCCAGTGGGTCCGCGATCAGGTCGCGGAATATGAGGCGTCCGGCGGTCAGCGCGCCGGCACGCTGGCTGACACCGGGCTGCCGGTCATCATCGTCACCACCCGCGGCAACAAGACCGGGAAGATCCGCAAGTTCGCGCTCATGCGCGTCGAGCACGACGGCGAGTACGCGCTCGTCGCATCTAAGGGCGGCGCTCCGGAGCATCCCGTCTGGTACTACAACCTGAAGGCGGATCCCGCCGCGGTCCGGATCCAGGACGGGCCTGAGCCGTTCGACGCGCAGGTCCGCGAGCTGTCCGGGCCCGAGCGCGAGCAGTGGTGGGACTGGGCCGTTGCGGCGTTCCCGCCGTACGCGGAGTACCAGGAAAAGACGGACCGGCAGATCCCGGTCTTCCTCGCCACTCGCCGCGCATAGCGGTAACAGTGGTTTAACCAGGTCTTTCTGGGCAGCAGCACACCGTCACTGAACGAGGCGGTACCGGCCCGCCCGGCTACCGCGCGAGACCGTGGTGGTGTGATGTCTGTCTCCGGCCGCCTGCTCGCCGCAGGCAGTCCCAACATCGAGGGCTGGCTGCAGTGCGCCGAATTCGGCCTCGCGCTGCTGCTGTCGGCCGTCATCGGCCTGGAACGGGAGCTCCGGCAGAAGAGCGCCGGGCTGCGGACTCATACCGTGGTCGGAGCCGGTGCCGCCCTGTTCATGCTGATCAGCAAATACGGATTCAGCGAGGTACTCGAGCCCGGCCGGATCGTGGTCGACCCCTCGCGGGTCGCTGCCCAGATCGTGACGGGCGTCGGCTTCCTTGGCGCCGGGCTGATTTTCGTCCGGCATGACGGCGTGCGCGGCCTGACCACCGCCGCATCGATCTGGGTCGCGGCCGCCATCGGGTCAGCGGCCGGAGCCGGCCTGCCTCTGCTCGCGCTGCTGGCCACCGGCGCCTATCTGGTCGTCGCCCTGGCGTTCCCGGTTCTCAGCCGGCGGCTGCCCAGCTCCAGCACGGCGATTTCGACGCTCCGGGTGCGCTACCCGGACGGGCACGGCATCCTGCGGGACGTGCTGAGCCTGACCACGTCCCGCGGATTCGCGATCGACCAGATGTCCGCGGACGCGGTCGGCGGCGTCCGGGCTGAGCTGGACGGATCGCCAGGCGGCGCCGCCGTCGAGGTTTCGCTGCAGGTGCACGGCAAGGGCTCGGTGAACGACCTGGCGGCCGCCCTCGCCGAGCTGCCGCACGTGCACGCCGTCGCCGCGGACGACGTCAACGTGCCCGTGCCGGACTAGCGGCACTGACGAACAGGCGCACTCACTAACAGGGCGAGCCGCCGGAGATCCGGTACGACCACAGCTCGCTGCTGACGGCGACCGGCCTTGGCTGGCCGCCGCTCGCGGCACCGTCGTGGCCCTCGGCGTGCGGATGGCCCTCGCCGTGCGGATGGCCCTCGCCATGCGGATGACCCCCGCCATGGGGATGACCTCCGCCGTGGCCGTGGCCCTGCCCGAAAGCCGGCGAGGTCCGCCACGCCTCGAAGGACTCCTCGTCCCGCCACCGGGTAACGACCAGCCAGGTCGAGCGGCCGTCGGTCGGCTGGAGAAGCTCGAATCCCTCGAAGCCATCCTGATTGTCGACAGCGCCCGCGCGGGCGGCGAACCGGCGTGCCAGCTCGTCGCCGCTGTCCGGCGGCACCGTGATCGCGTTGATCTTCACAACCGTCATGTCACGATCATGTCACCGATAACCTGCCTGCTGGCCGGCGGGCAGCGGGCAGGGACCACTATCTGACGCAAAAACGGAGGGTCGCCTCCGATATCAGAACCCGCACGGCTTACCGTGGACTAGTGCGGGTGCCGTGGTGGGGAATCGCGTCGTCGGTACTGGCGCCGCTGCTCCTGATCGGTGGCTTTACCGCGGGCGCGGATCTGCAGCCCGTTCCGTTCGACGCGGTGCAGCGGTCCATCTCCACCCTTGCCTCAGTCGGCATGCCCTACCGCTGGGTGGTCACGCTGGCCATTCTCGGTGTCGGCGCCTGCGACATCGTGACCGGGCTCGCCCTGCGGCCCGCCGCTGACCGGGGCCGGATTCTGCTGATCTTCGGCGGCGTGTGCGGCATGCTCATCGCCGCGAATCCGCAGCCCCACCACGGCGGCTCACTCGCGCACGAGACCTTCTCCTTTCTCGGCTTGGTGATCATGACTAGCTGGCCCGTCGCGGCGGTCCGCCGTGTTCCCGGCACCCCTGCCGCGCTCCGCCCGCGGGTCGCCTACACAGCAGCGGCGGTCAGCCTGGCGCTGCTGCTCTGGTTCACCGCAGAGCTGTTCAACGGCCCGCAGCTGGGCCTGGCCGAGCGAGCCGTCACCGTCGACCAGGCGCTGTGGCCCCTGATGGTGGTCCTGACGATCGTCGCGGCCAGGCTGCGCGGCCGCCAGCCTGTTAGGGCGCAGGAGTCGGTCAGGAGCTAGTGAGCCCGGCGAAAATCGCAGCCAGCTCAGCGGGCTCGAACCCGAGCGTGGCGTCGCCGACGGAGAGCTCGAGCCGCTGCATACCGGGATCAGCCGTCGCCATCACCGTGGGCGGCGTCCAGATGCCGCGCTCCTCCGCCAGCCGCGTGGCGGCACTGGCGTACTCGTCCTGACCCGTCCGCAGCAGCAGGTGCATCATCGGCACCTGCGGCGGATCCGGGATCACCCGGATGCCGGGCACGTCTCCCAGCGCGGCGGCGACCGCTCGCGCGTGGTCCAGGTAGGCCGGGAACCTCGGCAGCCGCTCCGCCAGGCAGCTGAGCGCTGATGCCGCGCTCGGCCAGAGCCCGTACAGCGTGCCGCCCATCCGCCGCCGCCATTCCCTGACCTGCTCGATCACGTCCGGCTGACCGGCGACACAGCAGCCGGCCAGCGCGCCGATGCCCTTGTAGAACGACACGTACACGGAGTCGAAGAGCTCCGCGATCTCGGCTGGCGGCCGTCCGTATCCGGCAGCGGACTCCCACAGCCTGGCGCCGTCCAGGTGAACGGCCGCGCCCCGCTCCCTGGCCCAGCCCGCCTGAGCGGCCAGGTCGTCAAAGGGCGGCTGCTGGCCGCCGATGTCCCGCTGCGGAAGCTCAAGCAGCAGCACGGCCGGCGGCTCGGCGATCGCCGTCAGGTCAGCCAGCGTGATCAGCCGCTCCCGGTCGCCGGCGGGCCGACCGGTCAGTCCGTGCAGTCGCTGGTAGGCCTGGTCCTCGTGCTGCTCCAGGTGACACATCGGATGGAAGATCACCATCCGGCGCTGGCGGGCGTCGGCGTGCACCCGGAGGACCGCCTGCTGCGCCATGACCCCGGACGGGAGGAACGCGGCGGCCGGCTTCCCCAGCAGCCGGCCAATCTCGGCCTCCAGGTCCGCCACCACGCCGCCCTGGCCGTAGGTGTCCGTCGCGGTGTCCGCCGGGATTGTCGCCAGCATCGCCGCGGCCGTCACCCGCCCGTGGCCGTGGAAGGATCGCGTGCACCTGTCCCGCAACGCGGCGAGATCCGCGTGGTCTGTCATGTGCGTTCCCGTCGCTATTGGTGTTCGCCAGCCCGCCCGCAGCGGAGATTACTGGCTGCCGGGCGCGGTGACGAAGTCGATCAGTTCCTCCACCCGGCCGAGGAAGGCCGGCTCAAGATCGGCATAGGACCAGACGCTGGCCAGAATGCGCCGCCAGCCGGCGGCCGAGTCGGCAGGCCAGCCGATCGCGGCCAGCACGCCCTCCTTCCAGGGCTGCCCGCGCGGCACCTCAGGCCAGCTGTCAATGCCGACCGCGGCCGGCTTGACCGCCGCCCACACGTCGATGAACGGGTGGCCGACGATGAGCACGCCGGGAGAGCTGACCTGCGCTGCGATCCGGCTTTCCTTGGAGCCGCCGACCAGGTGATCCACGAGCACGCCCAGCCGGCGGGCGCCGGCCGGCGCGAAGTCGGCGACGATCGCGGGCAGATCGTCGATGCCGTTCAGGAACTCGACGACGACCCCGGCGTCGCGCAGGTCGTCACCCCAGACTCGCTCGACCAGCTCAGCGTCGTGCCTGCCCTCGACATAAATGCGGCTGGCCCTGGCCATCTTTGCCCTGGCGACCGGAGCGGCGATCGAGCCCGACGCGGTCCTGGCCGGGCCGCGCCGCTGCGCGGGGACGGGCCGGACGAGCACTACCCGCCTGCCCTCCAGCAGGAACGTGCCGGCCAGCGGGAACACCCGGCGCCTGCCGAACCGGTCCTCGAGCGTGACCGCGTCCTTCTCGCAGCCGACCACGGCTCCGCAGAACTCGGCGGCGCTGTCCTCGACTACGAGCCCGTTCTCGGCCTCGATCCGGGGCGGCTCGGCCGGCCGCCGTGATGGCGCCGCGAGCACGTCCTGGCTGTACTGCCTGCTGCGCACCAGCTCTCCGTCATCTGCTCACCGAGGTCCGCTTTGCCCCCCTAGTATCCGGGAAATCACGCCGGTCTCCGGGCCGGCGCGCCGGGCTACCGCTCGTAGCCGGAAATACCCACGGGGTGATCCCGAGCCCGCTATGATGAACCGCCCTTAGACAGACTTAAAAGTCAAAAGCCTGGCTTCAGCCTGTTTACAAGGACTTTCGACAGGGTCCGGACAGCCCGGCTCATGACGCTATACGCAGGGGTTCTTAGTGCCAGGTCTCCGCCTCTCCGCTGGTGCCGCACTCAGCGCCGCCGGCATCCTGGTCGCGATGGTCTGCGTGCCGGCTGCGGCCAGCGCCGACGCGCAGAACATCACCATCACCTCGGCAGGCCCGGACGGCAGCGGTGACCCCTACGACCTGACTGTCGTGGCCAATGACGGCAACGGCGTCCCGATCCAGAACATGACGGCGCACGTTTTCAGCGCGAGCAACCAGGACGTCGCCGACGTGCCGATGACCCTGCAGTCAGCGGCGGACCCGACCAATCAGACGTGGGCAGCCACGACGCCGATCGCCGAGACCGCGCTGCCGGCCGGCACCTACACCGTGACCGTCGACGCGAGCGATGGCGCCGAGTCTGACCTGGGGCTTACCGCGCCGGGCTCGTTCACCTTCAGCTACAACAGCAGCAGCCTGTCGGTGACGCCGTCGCCGCCTGACGTCACGCAGGGGTCCCAGGCCGTGACCTTCTCCGGCACGCTGACCGGGACCGCGACCGGCGGCACTCCGGTGGGGATCGCCAACGCCCCGGTCGACCTCAGCACCTCCGGCGGCGCCGCGAGCCAGGTGGCGACGACGGACGCGAACGGCAATTTCAGCTACCCCGTCACCGGCATCAGCCAGACCGCCGACTACAACTTCACTGTCGCCGCAACCGCGAGTTACCCGGCTGCCAGCGATGACGTCACGGTTGCCGCCCAGCAGGCTACGACGTCAATGACCGTGTCGGCGGACCCGGCCACCGTGACCGAGGGCATCCAGAACGTCACCTTTACCGGCAACGTGTCCGCGACCGTTACGCCGCCTGCGCCCGCGACGCCAACGCAGGTTGATATCGGCAGCGGCGTGCCGGTCTACCTGAACGGCTCGAGCACCCCGGTGACGACGACCGACGACGAGCAGGGTGACTTCACTTACACCAGCACCGGCACCGATCCCGGCACCTACACGTTCAGCATCGATCCGACGAGCCTGTACACCGGCACCTCCTACCAGGTCACGGTCGGCAGCCAGATGGCGCCGACCACGATGACCGTGCAGGCCAGCCAGCCGGACGTCACGTTCGGCTCGCAGAGCGTCACGTTCACCGGCACCGTGACCGCGGATCCGCAGGGCGGCAGCGCGGTGGGCATCGGCAGCGGGATCCCGGTCTACCTGAGCGTCGGGACCGGGGCCGCCGCCCAGGTGACCAGCACCACTGACGGCAGCGGGGACTTCAGCTACACCGTGACCGGCATCACCGCCGGCACGAGCTACGACTTCTCGGTCGCCTCCACGCCGCTGTACGGCGGCGCGTCCGACAATGTCAACGTTCCGCTCGTGCAGGGCACGACAGCGCTGGCCGTCTCGGCCAGCCCGCCCGACGGCGACCTGTCCGCGTCCAGCGTTACCTTCTCAGGCACGGCCAGCGTGACGCCGGCCGGCTCCACGACCGCGGGCGGGATCGGCAGCGGCGTCCCGGTGTTCCTGAGCATCAACGGCGGCACGGCCGAGCAGGTCACGACCACCACCGACGCCAGCGGCGACTTCAGCTACGCCATCACCGGCCCCAGCCAGCCCGCCGTCTATGACTTCGAGATCGAGCCCGGCACCTTGTACACGGCCGCGTCGAGCTCCGTCCCGCTTGGTCCCGGCCAGGCGTCGTCCCTGACCGTCACCCCGACGCTCACCAGCGTCACCGAGGGCTCGCAGACGGTCACGTTCGCAGGCCACCTGACCGGCACTCCGCCGGGCACGTCCACCGTCAACGACATCCAGAACGCGCCAGTCCTGGTCAGCGTCGGCGGCGGGCCGGCCGCAGCCGTCGGCACAACGGGCGCGAACGGCGACTTCAGCTACACCGTCAAGGGCATCTCGGCGACCAGCGTCTACGCCTTCAGCGTTGCCGAGACCTCCAGCTACACCGGGGCCACCGCGAGCGTGCCCATCGGCGTCACCCAGGCGCAGACCAGGATCAGCGGCGTCACGATCAGCCCCGCGCACCTGAAGTACGGCCAGAGCGCGACGCTCACCGGTACGGTCCAGTACCTCAGCGGCACGACCTGGACGCCGCTGCCGGACTCGGTGGTCTACCTCGCCGAGACCAGCACCAGCCTGGGCTCGGTCACCGCGAGCAGTACCGGCGCCTTCACCGCGACCCTGCCCACCACGCACGGGCCGGGCTGGAGTGCCACCGTCGATCAGGCAGCGCTGACCCAGCAGACGACCGCGACCGGCAACCTGACCTTCGCTGTGCCGATGAAGGTCAAGTCGTTCGCCGCCAGCCTGGACGTCAACGACAAGGTGAACGTCACCGGCTGCCTGCAGGTCACCGCACCGGTCGGCTACGGGCCGCAGACCACGGTGGAGATCCAGTACCGGGCCGGCACGAAGGGCGCCTGGAAGTACTTCAGCCGGCTGCCGCTGCATAACCAGGCCGGTGCCTACAAGACCTGCCCGAGCGCTGACGAGTCGTACTTCAGCGGAGCCGTTCAGGCCAAGCTGGCGAACGCGTACTACCGGGCGAACTTCGCGGCCACCGACAGCTTCCAGGGCACGGTCAGCTCCGCGGTCCACGCCTGGAAGTACCAGACCAGGATCGTCGGTTTCAGTGTCAGCCCGCACGCGGTAGCCACCGGGCAGATCGTCACGATCAAGGCCAGGCTGGAGATCCTCGGCAAGTCCTGGAAGCCGTGGGCGCACCAGAAGGTGACCATCATCTACAACGACAAGGGCACGACCTTCTGGGGCAGCCTCGGCAGCGCCCGCACCAGCGCCGGCGGCTATGTCACGATCAAGGCCGAGGGCGGCAAGGGGAGCTTCGTGGCGGTGACCTACGCGGCCTACGCCGGCAACTCGACGCACCTGGCGAGCCGGAGCTCTGGCATCGACGTGTCGGACAACCACGGCACGTCAAGCGCCAGGCCGGCGCCGTTTAACCTGGCGCAGCTCCCGGTCCTGCAGGTCCCGATGCAGGCGGAGCTGGTGCCCGGCCTGCCGTCGATCGCGAGCCTGCTGGCCGGCTAGCCGCCGGCGGCCCAGGACGGCGGCCGCTTCTCCAGGAACGCGGCCATCCCCTCTGCGGCTTCCGCCGAGCCGAACAGCCGGGCGGACAGCTCGGCAAGCTCCCCTGCCCGGGCGCCGAAGCCGTCCAGGACGGCCGGGATCAGCAGCCGCTTCGTCTCCCGCAGGCCCTGCGGCGAGGCGGCGCGCAGCGCGTCGAGCACCGCCACCGTGCCGGCGTCGATGTCGTCAGCCGCCTCGGTGATCAGCCCGATCCGCGCCGCTGTCGCGGCGTCGAAGGTCTCCCCGGTCAGGTAGTAGCGGCTCGCTGCTCGCGGCTCCATCCTGGGCAGGGTGGTCAGTGAGATCATCGCGGCCGCCAGCCCGAGCTTCACCTCGGTGAAGGCAAACGTGGACGACGGACCCGCGACCACAATGTCGCAGGCGCCGACAAGTCCAAGACCTCCGGCCCGGACGTGGCCGTCGATGCTGCCGACGACCGGCTTGGGCAGCGCGACGATGAGCTTCAGCAGCCCCAGCACCCGGGTGGCGCCCGCCTTCATGCCGCCCTGGCTGGCCTCGCTCAGGTCCGCGCCCGCGCAGAACGTGGAGCCCGTGTGGGTCAGCTCGACCGCTCGCACGCCGTCGTCGCCGGCCGCCGCGGTCAGGGCTCCGGTGAGCTGCTCCACCAGCGCGGCCGACAGCGCATTGCGGTTGCGCGGCGAGTCCAGCGCGATCCTGGCGATGCCGCGGTCGACTGAGTACTGCACAAGCTGGTCCGCCATCGTCATCGCTCCCGGTTGCTAGTAGGACTTCGGCAGGCCGAGCGAGTACTGGGCCACGAAGTTGAGGATCATCTCCCGGCTGACGGGCGCGATCCGGGTGGTCCGCACGTTCGCCAGCATCGCCGCCAGCCCGAAGTCCGCCGTCATCGAGCTGCCGCCTAGCACCTGGATCGCCTGGTCGACGGTCCGGACGCTGGCCTCGGCGGCGGCGTACTTGGCCATGTTCGCCGCCTCGCCCGCTCCCATGTCGTCGCCGGCGTCGTACAGCGTGGCCGCCTTCTGCATCATCAGCCTGGCCAGCTCCAGCTCGATCTTCACCTGGGCCAGCGGGTGCGCCAGGCCCTGGTGCGCGCCGATCGGCACGCTCCACACCGTTCGCTCCCGCGCATACCCGACGGCCCGGTTCAGCGCGTAGCGAGCCGAGCCGACCGCCATCGCCGACGCCATGATGCGCTCCGGGTTGAGGCCGGCGAACAGCTGCTGCAGGGCAGCGCCCTCATCGCCGATGAGCGCCGTAGCGGGCAGCCGCACGTCGTCCAGGTACAGCAGGTACTGCCGTTCCGGCATGACGATGTCCATCTCGAGCGGCTCGAAGGCGAAGCCGGGCGTGCCGACGGGCACCACGAACAGCGCCGGGCGCAGCCTGCCCGTCCTGGCATCCGCGGTGCGGCCGACGATCAGCACCGCCTCGGCCTCGTCAACACCGGAGATGTAGATCTTGCGGCCGTTCAGTACCCAGGTGTCGCCATCCCTGGTCGCCACCGTGCTGAGCTTGTGCGAGTTAGAGCCAGCGTCGGGCTCGGTGATGCCGAATGCCATGATCGACGATCCGCTGGCCAGCTTCGGCAGCCACTCCTGCTTCTGCTCCTGCGTGCCGAACCGGGCGATGATCGTGCCGCAGATCGCCGGCGAGACCACCATCATCAGCAGGCCGGAGCCGGCCGCCGCGAGTTCCTCCAGCACGATGGACAGCTCATACATCCCGGCACCGCCGCCGCCAAATTCCTCGGGCAGGTTGACACCGAGGAAGCCGAGCCCGGCCGCCTGCTGCCAGAGCTCGGTCAGCCGGCCGCCGCTGCGTGCCTGCCGCGTGTAGTACGAGTACCCGTAGGCGGCGCCAAGCTCGGCGACCGCCGCCCGCAGCGCACTCTGCTCCTCGCTCTCGGTGAAGTTCACTCCTGGTGCTCCTCCGGATCAGCCGGGGCCTGCTCCGGCGCGGCCCGCAGCTCCGTCACAGCAGTGCCTCGGGGACATCGATCAGGCGGGACCGCAGCCACTCGCCGACTGCCTTGGCCTGCGGATCGAACCGGGCGGCGGCCGCGACGCCCTCGCCGAGAAGACCGGTGATCACGAAGTTGACCGCGAGCAGATTCGGCAGCAGGTACCTGGTCACCGGGAGCCCGGCCGCCTCCGGCAGCAGCTCGCGGAGCTTGTCCTCGGTCAGCGTCGCGGCCAGCCACGGCCAGGCAGCCGCGTCCCTGGCCCAGACGCCAACGTTCGCGTCGCCGCCCTTGTCGCCGCTGCGGGCGCCCGCCACGGCGCCGAGCGGCGCACGGCGCGCCGGCCCGCTGCCTGCCCAGACCGGCACGACCGGGGGCGCGGCGGGTTCCAGTGCCATCGTCACACCGGGATCGCCGACCTCGACCGAGCGGCCGTCAGGCAGGACCGCGATCTGCCCCACCTGGCTCCGGTTGAGGTAGGCGGCCGTGAAGACACCGTAGGGCTGAGCATCTCCCGGCGGTGCGGTGAGATGGAAGCCGGGATAGCTGGCGAGCGCGAGCTCGACGGCCGCGCCGGAGAACACCCGGCCAATCGCCTTCGGGTCGCTGCCGCGGGCCACGCACCGCAGCGTGGCGCTGGCCTGCTCCTCCGTCGCGGCGTCCGGGCGGTCAGTGCGGGCCAGCTCCCACTGCACGCCGGGAGGCAGGGCGGCCGCCAGCTGATCGTGCACCAGCCCGGCCTTGGCCTCGATGTCCAGGCCGGTGAGCACGAACTCGACCTGGTTGCGGAAGCCGGCGAGCGTATTGAGCGACACCTTAAGCTCGGCAGGCGGCGGCTCACCGCGGACGCCGTTGATCGCGACCCGGTCCTGGCCGTCCTGGCTCAGCCGCACGGAGTCCAGCCGGAGAGTCGCGTCCGGACCGGCATATCGCGGACCGGCCACCTCGTACAGCAGCTGAGCGGTCACCGTCCCCACCGTCACGGCGCCGCCCGTGCCGGGATGCTTGGTGATCACACTGGAGCCGTCCGCGAATACTTCCGCGAGCGGGAAGCCTGGATGCCGCAGGTCGGGGATCTCGCCGAAGAACGCGTAGTTGCCGCCCGTCGCCTGCGGGCCGCACTCGATGACGTGGCCGGCCGCCATCGCCCCGGCGATCGCGTCAAAGTCATCGATGGACCAGCCGAAGCGCGCGGCCGCCGGGCCGACGACCAGGGATGCGTCCGTGACCCTGCCGGTCACCACCACGTCGGCGCCCGCGCGCAGGCAGGCCGCGATCCCCCAGCCGCCGAGGTAGGCACTGGCCGCTACCGGCTCGCCGTAGCCGAGCTCAGCCGAGCGCGCCAGCAGATCGTCGCCGTGGACGTAGCCGATCTTCGGGTCGAGGCCGAGCCGCCGCGCGAGCTCGCGGATGGCACTGGCCAGGCCGGCGGGGTTGAGGCCGCCGGCGTTCGCGACGATCGCCACACCGCGATCGAGCGCCAGCCCGAGACAGTCCTCCAGCTGGCGCAGGAACGTCCGCGCGTAGCCGAGGCTGCTGTCCCGCATCCGGTCCCGGCCGAGAATGAGCATGGTCAGCTCGGCCAGGTAGTCACCAGTGAGGACGTCGAGCTCGCCGCCCTCCAGCATCTCCCGCATGGCGGAGAACCGGTCGCCGTAAAACCCGGAGGCGTTCCCGATCCGGACCGGCAGCTGCTCCGGGACCGGCTGCCTCACTGCCACGACGGTCACCTTTCGCCGGCGGTCCGGGAACCAGGCTGGGGCCAGGCTGGGGCCAGGCTGGGGCCAAGCATAGATGACTGTTTTCGGCGGCAGCTGCCTGCAGTCTGAGCTGCGGGCTCGCGGCCCCTGGCCCGCAGCGCCGGGGCGGCTTAGGGTCAGGACATGCGGGTGGAGATCAGCGCCAGTGCGGTGCAGCATGTTGCCAGCCGCGGCGGCAGGCTCTGGGTGTGGGCCGCCCGGCCGCGGCTGTGCTGCTCCGGAGCGCCCGCCTGGATGCACGCTGCGACAGATCCTCCGGATGACCAGGCAGGATTCGCTGAGATCCCGGCCTCCTCGCTGCCAGCCGGGATCACTGTCTTCTTCCGGCCCGTCGGGGGCCTGCGGCCAGACGTGCTGGAGGTCGGGATCCGCGGGCGGCGTCATCCCGCGGTGGCCGGCTACTGGGATGGCTGCCTGATGGCGATGGTCGGCTAGGTCCCGCTCCCGCACCGCCATCCGGGCGCTTAGTCAATTACATTGACCGTCAATAACCGGGACGGTATGGTGCGGTGTCATGCAGCCCGTCGTGACCGAGCAGCCGCCGCCGGAGACCTGGCTGGATTTCTGGCGCGAGCTCAGCGAGCGCCTGACGCGGCGGGCCCGGTCCCGCAAGGCTGCGGCGGAGCGGCAGCCGGCCTGGGCGCGGCCGGTCCTGCTGGCGGTCGCGGCCGTGTCAGCCTGGTCGTACGCATGGCGCGCGACCCGGCCCGTGAACATCGAGATCTATTACGCGGCGGCCGTGCGCAGCATGTCGATGAGCCTGTCGAACTTCTTCTTCGGGGCGTTCGATCCGGCCGGGACAATGACGACTGACAAGCTGCCCGGCGCGTTCTGGCTGCAGGCCATCTCGGCCGGAGTGTTCGGCGTGCACAACTGGGCGCTCGTGCTGCCCCAGGTCGTCGAGGGAACGCTCACCGTGCTGGTGCTGTACCGCGTGGTGCGCCGACTTGCCGGGCCGCCGGCCGGCCTGATCGCGGCGGCCATCCTCGCCGTCTCGCCTGCCACCACTGCCCTGAACCGCGGGAACGTCTCCGACACCCTGATGATCCTGCTTGCGGTCCTGGCCGCCGACTCGGTCGTCACGGCCGTCCGCACTGGCCGCTGGCGGCCGCTCCTGCTGGCCGGCCTGTGGGCCGGACTGGCGTTCCAGGCCAAGATGCTGGAGGCCTGGCTGGTGCTGCCAGCCCTCGCCGTCTGCTACCTGACCGCCGCGCCCGGCGGCTGGGCAGACCGGGCCAGGCGCTGCGGCGCGATGCTGCTAGTCGCGGTCGCCGTCTCGCTGAGCTGGATGAGCCTGGTGACTATCTGGCCGTCCGGCTCTCGCCCCTACATCGACGGCAGCACCGACAACTCCGCCTTCCAGCAGGTCTTCGTCTACAACGGGCTCGGCCGGCTGGACCAGGCGTCGCCGGACCAGCTGGTCAACAAGACCATCAGGCTCGGCCTGCAGATCTCGCCGCCTGCCTCCTGGCACCGCCTGCTCACCGGCGAATGGGGCCGCGACACCGGCTGGCTCCTGGCCGCCGCGCTGATCGCGCTGCTGGCCGGCCTCATCGCGCGGCGTCGTGAGCCGCGAACCGACCTCATCCGCGCCGGGCTGCTGCTCTGGGGCGGCTGGCTGCTGGTGCTGTTCGCCGCGTTCTCAGCCGCCACGACGATCAACACCTACTACACCGCGGCGCTGTCACCGGCGGTCGCCGCACTGCTCGGCATCGGCCTCGTGCTGGCCTGGCGGCATCGCGACCAGGTGTGGTCCTGGCTCGCACTCGCGGGCGCCCTGCTGGCGACCGCCGCGTATGCCGCCTGGCTGCTGCCGGGCAGCGGGACCGGACTGCCCGGCTGGCTAAGGCCGGCGCTGATCGTCCTCGCCGCTGCCGCACTGTGCGGCCTAGTCGCGGCTGCGTGGCGGCGCACCGGGACCGTGGCGGCGGTCGCCGTGCTGCTGACAGCCACTGCTGCGCTGATCACGCCGGCCATCGCGGCGACCGCGGTGGTGACGAGCGGGCTCGGCCCCTTCGAGACTCCCTTCCAGACCGCCCGCGAGACGGCCGCTACCACCAGGTTCCTGGCGGCCGGCTTCGATGTCGGGGCCGCCCTGGCCGCGCTGGAGCAGGCCAACGCGGCCGAGCCGTACCTGATGGCCACGCAGACGGCCGTGCTCGCGGCGCCGTTCATCTACGCCAGCGGCGACGAGGTCGTGCCGATCGGCGGATTCACCGGCACCATTCCGGCCCCGACGCTCGCCACGCTGCAGCGGCTGATCAGGACGAACTACGTCCGAACCTTCCTGCAGTCACCCGACACGACAGACCCGCGGCTGGTCTGGATCTCCCGGCACTGCCTGCACATCCCGCAGCGGGCCGGTAGCCAGCGCGGGGTGCTTCCGGTCGCCGTCTACTTCTGCCTCGGCTAGCCGAGGCTGGCGGGAGGCCAGCTAGCCGGCCAGCCCCAGGGCCGCCAGGATGAACGCCTGCACCTCGGCCTCGTAGCGCAGGTGGCCGAACCGGCCGGACGGGCCGGTGTGCGCGCCCGCGCCGAGCTCGACCCGGAACAGCACCGCGCTGCCCGCGGTATCCGTCTCGCGCAGGCGCGCCACCCACTTGGCCGGCTCGTGGACCAGCACGCGCGGGTCGTGCACGGCGCCGGTGACCAGCAGGTCCGGCCGCGGGCCAGCGGGCGGGTTGTCGTACGGCGAGTAGCCGCGCAGGCAGGCGAAATCCTCAGGGTCCCGCGGGTCGCCCCACTCGTCCCACTCGTTGATCGTCAGCGGGATATCCGGGTCCAGCATGGTGGTCACGCAGTCGACGAACGGGACCTCGGCGACGACGGCGCGCCACCGCCCGGGCGCGCGCGAGTACACGGCACCCTGCAGCAGGCCGCCGGCTGATAGCCCGCGGGAGACGATCCTGGTGCCGTCCACCACCGGCGCTGACCCGGCCGCATCGCCGGCCAGCCAGTCCGCGACACCGGTGAAGTCGCTGAACGTAGCAGGCTTGGCCCGCAGCCTGCCCCGCTGCCACCAGTGCCTGCCGAGCTCGCCGCCGCCGCGGACGTGAGCGACCGCGTACACGACGCCGCGATCGAGCAGCGACGGCAGGCCGCGGTCGAATTCGGCGTCCAGGCATGCCTCATAGGCGCCATAGCCGTAGAGCAGGCACGGCGCGGTCCCGTCCAGCGGGGTTCCGGCCCGGAAGGCCAGCGAGACCGGCACCCGCGTGCCGTCGGCCACCGTGGCAGACAGCTGCGTGGTGCGATAACGCCGGGCGTCGTAGTGCGGAACCGGCGCCCGCTTCAGCTCCCGCCGGACGCCGGCAGCCAGGTCCAGCTCGGACCAGCGCGGCGGCTCGATGAGCGACTCCTCGACGACGACCACCGCAGTCGCCTCGTAGTCCGTCGCGTACTGGACTGCGATGGCCCCGGCCGCCAGTTCGGGACGGACCTCGGTGGCCTGCGCTCCGTCCGGCCCCGTGATGGCCAGCAGCGGAGCGCCGTCCCGGCGCAGCGTCAGCAGGAGGTGCCCGGCGAGCACATCGCAGCGCACGAGCCGGGTATCCGGCCGGGCCGGCGCGACCGACGGGCAGCCGACCAGCGTCCAGCCGGCCCGGCCCGGTGCCGCGACCGGCGCCCGCATCAGCGTGAACTCTGCATGCCCGTCGTCGGTCACGATCAGCAGGTCGCCGCTGCCGCCGGGAACCGCCGCGTGATCGACCCGGTACTCGACACCGCGCCGCCGCGGCTCGACCACGACGGGAGCGGACAGCGGCCGGCTTGCCGGGATCAGCCAGACCTCGGCCGTGTCGCGGGACGCCGCGGTGATGATGATCAGCTCGCCGCTGCGCGACGCCGCGAGAGTGAGCTCGAACCGCGCATCGGATTCCTGGTAGACCAGCGCATCGCTAACCGCAGCGGAACCGACCGCATGCCGCCAGACCTGCCACGGGCGGTTCAGCTCGTCTGGCACCAGGTAGAAGAACTGGGCCGAGTCAGCTGACCAGGCACCGCCCGGGTAGCTGCGGGCGATCATCTCTGGCAGCTGCGAGCCGGTCTCGATCTCGGTGAACCTGAGCTCGTAGATCTCCGCGCCCGAGGTATCAGCCGACCAGGCCAGCAGCCGGTTATCCGGGCTTGGCTCGGCCACGCCGATCTCGACGTAGCCGCTCGCCGCGCCGAGCGCGTTCTCGTCCAGCAGCAGCTGCCCGGCCTGCTGCGGGTCCTCGCCACCGCCCGAGCCGCCCGGACCGTCCGAGCCGCCCGGACCGCCCGGACCCGCAGGTCGGCCGCCCCGGGCCAGCACCGGCGCACGGAGTAGCTGCCTGCCCTCGGCACCGGCGGGCGTGCGGTGCCAGTACTGGTAGCCGCGGAGCGTCCAGCTCACTGAGTCCTCGGCCGCCCTCGACTCCCGGCGGGCGGCCTCCTCGCAGAGCCTGGCGGTCAGCTCGGCCAGCTCACCGGTCTGCGCGTCGTAGTAGGCGCGCTCGGCGGCCAGGTAGTCCCGGAAGTCAGCGCTGTCGTGATCCCGCATCCAGGCGTAGTTGTCGGTGTCGCGGCGGCCGTGCAGTTCCCTGACCACTGGCCTGCGCGGTGCGCGCGGTACGTCCATCAGGCCCTGCTACAGCGAACTGCCGACGCCGCCGGCCGGGGCAGCCGGACCGGCGCCGGGCCCGGTGCGAACAGTGGCCGGGCTGATCCGCCCGGCCGTGGTGAGCAGTTCCCTGACCCGCCCGGCGGGCAGCGCGGGCGAGATGTTGCCGTCCCGCCCCGTGACCGTCGGCGCCGTCAGCATGCTGTTGAGCACGGCCTCCTCGGTTGCCTCCACGACCGCGGCGAAGAACGGGTCAAGGCCGCGGCCGGCGATCTGCGCACCGACCGCGGCGGCGGCCTCGCCGCGCGGAGCGCGCAGCCCGGTAGCGAGAGCGAGGAAGATCTCGCCGCTGCCATGATGTCCGGTCGATCCCGTCCTGGCCAGGCCCAGGCCCGTGCGCCGGGCGAGCCGCGTGCAGGCGGCCGCGTCCAGCGGCGCGTCGGTCACGACGACCGTGATGCACGATCCGGCCGGCGGCCGCCGGCTGCGGCGCTCCGACGTCTCGCGTGCCAGCGGCAGCAGCCTGCCGACCGGAACGCCGTCAACCGTCAGCCGCTCCTGGTCACCGAAGTTCGACAGCAGCAGCACGCCGACCGTGTGCCCGGACGGGACCACGCGGGACGCTGTGCCGATGCCGCCCTTGAAGCCGAGGCAGGTCATCCCGGTGCCCGCGCCGACTGCGCCCTCGGCGGGTGCCTCCCGCGCGGCCGCGGCCCCAGCGGCCTTTGCCGCCTGCCACGCGACGCTGACGTCGGCGGCGCTGACCTGCATCCGGCGCGGATCGGACAGGAAGCTGTCGTCGCACTCAGCCACGACCGGAATGATCACGTCCTGCGTCCCGATCAGCGGCTCCTCCGCCATCAGCAGCTCGCAGGCGGCGTCATAGACCCGGCCGACCTGCATGGTCGAGGTCAGGAACACCGGCGTCTCGACCAGACCCCACTCGGACAGGGCCACGAACCCGGTGCACTCCCCGGCGCCATTGAGCACCGCGCCGCCGGCCGGCACCGGACTGGCGAAGGTACTGCCGCCCGGGTCAATAACCGTCACACCAGTCCTGGCCACGCCTCGGCCAGCGGGCGGAGCCGGCTCGTCTCGCCAGACCGTCACGTGCCCGACGCCGACACCCGGCACGTCCGCGATCGAGGCGGTCGGCCCGGCTGGCAGGACTCCTATCCTGATGCCCAGGTCACGCGCGCGGGTGGCCTGTCCATTCGCTAGCCTCACCCCGCGAGCATGCCACGAAAGGGCGGGGCTGATGACCATCGAGGGTGGC
>Ga0302314_10007697_pt1 | contig 19335 bp, 13 predicted proteins | sample III_Palsa_N2_3_FD_200533 | JGI IMG/M metagenome (GOLD analysis project Ga0302314, IMG submission 200533) | Peat permafrost microbial communities from Stordalen Mire near Abisko, Sweden - III_Palsa_N2_3 | ecosystem: Environmental > Terrestrial > Soil > Palsa > Peat permafrost | place: Sweden...
GTCGAAGAGGTGCTCCAGCGTGTCGAGGTTCCATTCCGCCTCGCCGACCTCGACCTCGCTGATTTCGCCCGGCGACTTGGACTTCATCGGGTAGGACCCGAAGTTGCCGGTGGTGCGGACGGCATCGAGCGAGTCGACGAGCGACGGGGGCAGTGAGCGGTTGTCGATCACCTGCTGGATCTCGGCCTCGAGGGTGCTCGGGAGGACGCTGCCCTTCTGCCGCAGGAGGGCCTGCAGGCAGCGGCGGCTGAGGGCGGCGCTGGCCTTCGGGCTGTCCACGAGGACGAGGCAGGCCTGGGCGTAGTCGTCGGCGAACTTCTCGGGGATGGCCGGGCTCAGGGGGGCCCGCGAGATGGTCCGCGGGAACACCAGCTCGGTCAGGTTCGGCTTGTTGGCGCCGGTCCGGCAGACCTCGAGAACGAGGCGCTGGCAGCTCGGGCAATGCTGGAGCGCAAACTGCCAGTTACCGGTGTCCGGGCCGTGGGCGACGACGGCGAGCTGCCCCATTCGGGGTGCGTAGTGGAAATCAACCAAGCAATGCGGGCATTTCATAGAGAAATCTCCATGCGCGAGAAGCTAGGAAACAAGACCGGCGGTGCGACGCAAATCTGGTAGGGATGCGTAGTTCCACTCATGTGTCGGATGTCCCAGAAGTATCGGGAGGGACGATTGGGCGCCGGACGCCGCAGGACCCGAGTCGGCTATGGGATCCGGGAACGCCCAAGGTATCGGGAGGAATTGATTGTCCCCGCGTTCAGAGCTGGGAGGGTTTGGAGTGAATGTAACCCTCACCTCTTTAGACCGGTCAGGACCGGCTCTTTGAGCGCCGTCGGCGACTTTGCAGGGTCGGTTTCGAGTCGAGCAAGGAGGTCATTGAATCACGGGCTGCCCCTCAACGTGTCGCAGTCCGGATGCACCCGGAGTAGCGTCGGAGTTGCGAGTGGGAACGGGACAATTTCCTTCTCCAAGATGTCCACGGCCGCGTCCATCCCGCCTTTGGCCAGATACCGTGCCATTGGATCGTCCCAGTCCTTTGCCCCGCTCAGTTCGTCCCCCCTGTTCGGTTTCGGCAAAACCAGCCCGCGCCACCGCCCACGGCCAACCTCGCGGGCATCGTGGGTCGGCTTCTGTAAGTGTGCTCCGCTCTCTTCCCAGTCTTAGATGAGATTGCCGCAACGTGGCCAATATAAGCCGTTGACCAGCAAAATGTCCTAATTCGAACCCAGGGTTCGCCGACTCTTGGGTTGCCGCACATCGGTGCTCCTTAAGGAAAAACCGCGCGGGTTAACATAAATAGGAGCGAACCATCCCGCGCTTGGCCACGACCACCTTCACGGAGGTTCATATTCGCAATCTCCAGTTACCCTCGCGGGCGCCGATGCAGGGGTAAAGACCCCATGTCATGCGAGACGGCACGAGTATAAACTGGGCGTCGAAACGGCGAGCACGGCCGCCAACTGGTGTGTGCCCACCCGAAGACAAAATTCGCTACTAGCTTGCGCCTTTCAATCCTTGACGTCCCGACAATAGAAATTGTGGTCGCCGGTCTTGGGTGTCTGGCTGCCATCCTCCTTTTCCACGCCATGCGAAAGCGACAGGAACAAGGGTCCGTTCTTGGAATTCCGTCGGGGGGTAAAGCCGCCGAATTCAAAGACTACCACCTGATCCTCGATGCGCTCGAACGGTCCAATGTCCTTCTCTGGTGGGCCCGTGTGAAGCGGGAGGGCTCCATCTACAGCTGGAAAATCCGCACCCCGCCGTTGATCAGGAAGAACCCCATATATCGCCTGGCGTCCCTCGCCGATCAGGACTGGCTCTGGAAGGATGAGCAATCTCCCAACCACGAGCGGATGAATCAAACCGCAACGAGGGCGCTCGAGGAAGGCGCAAGCGGGTATCAGCAGGAGTTCCCCATCATCGGTCTCGACGCCATGCACTGGCTCAGCGAGGAAGTCACGATCCGGCCAGAGGGCCCGAACGAATGGAACTTGATGGGAGTGACCATCGACGTAACGAAACGCCACGAGGCCGAGGAAGCCCGCAAGTCGACGGAAGGCCAGCTCGGGCAAATCCTGAGAGTGGCGAATTGCCTCATCTGGCAGGCTAATGTCGTGGGCAATCCGAACACTCGAACCAAGTGGCATATGTTTGTACCGCCTTCATCGCTATTCAACAGGATCTTCGGCGAAAGGTCAGTACCGGTCGATGAACTGTTATGGACCGAAGCCATGGTGCCGGAGTGGGCCGAGATCACCAAAACCTCCATGCGGGCTTTGCTGGAAGACAGCCCCGCATACGCACAGGAATTCCATGTCATTACCCCGGGTTACACCTTCTGCCTGCACGAGAACGTCTCGATCTCATGCGTCGGGCCCGGCAATTGGAACTTGGTGGGGGTTATCGTCGACATCACCGAGCGACGGAGAGCGGAGGAGGCCCTCCAGCAAGAAGAAGCGCTATTCTCGAATCTCCTGAATACATCTCCGGATCACATCTACTTCAAAGATCGGCGCAGTCGTTTTATCCGGATCAACGGAGCCATGGCACGGGATTTCGGCATCATCGATCCCGCTTGGGCGGTTGGCAAGACCGACTCCGACATCTTCAGCGAGGAGCACGCCCGACAGGCCTTCGTAGACGAACAGCGGATCATGGACAGCGACCAACCACTGATCGGTACAGAGGAGAAAGAAACGTGGCCCGATGGCCGGGTTACCTGGGCCTCCACAACCAAGGTTCCCATGCGGGACGGGAAAGGCAACATCACCGGAATTATCGGCATCTCGCGCGATGTCACCGAGCGCCGGCTCGCCGATGCCAGGCTGCGAGAGCAGAACGAGATTCTATCGAACTCGCACGAGGGCGTGATGGTCGTGAATCTCGCCAACGAGATCACCCTGTGGAACCGCGCAGCCGAGAGGATCATCGGCTGGGATCAGCACGAGGCGCTCGGCCGCGACCCGGTGGATGTGCTACAGGGTGATGACCCCACGCTGGTGTCGAAGCTGCGCGAAACCGCTGCTCGGGACGGGTATTGGACCGGCGAGATTCGGGTCAAGAGGCGCGATGGCCGTACGATAACCATAGAATCTCGGGTCACGCTCGTCCGCGACGAGTCGAATTGCCCGCGCGGCCTCCTCAATCTCTTTGCCGACGTGACGGAAAAGAAGCTCTCCGAGGAAAGACTCCTTCACGCGCAGCGCATCGAGAGTATTGGCATGCTTGCCGCTGGCATAACCCACGATCTCAATAACATGCTCGCTCCGATCGTCATTGCCGCGCCGCTGCTGCGGCTAAGCCTTTCCGACCCAGACGACCTTAAAATTCTGGACAGTATTGAGCAAAGCGCGGCGCGCGGGGCGGGGCTCGTGAAACAGATCCTCGGATTTGCACAAAATTCAGGCAGCAAGTTTCAGCCGACGCAAGTCAGCTACCTCCTACGTGACATCGTAAACTTGGCCGTGCAGACGTTTCCGAAATCGATCGAGATCAAGCACAAGTACTCGAGCAACCTCTGGACCGTTCTGGGCAACGCTACGCAGATCCACCAGGTGCTCCTCAATCTCTGTGTCAACGCCCGCGACGCGATGCCGCACGGCGGCACCCTGAGCATCGGCGCGACCAATCGCCGTCTCGATGAGTCGGAGGCCGCGTCGATCCCAGAGGCCCGCCCGGGGGCATGGCTTGTATTTGAAGTTGGCGACACCGGCACTGGCATACCGCCCCAGGTGTTAGAGCAAATCTGGACGCCATTCTTTACGACCAAAAGTGAAGGCAAAGGCTCAGGGCTGGGACTTTCCACGGTTCGAGGCATCGTGGCCAACCACAACGGCTTCTCCGAATTGCATTCAGAGGTTGGCCGCGGGACGACCTTTCGTGTTTTTCTGCCCGCGGTCGAAGGCGCATCTCCCGGTTCGAAAAGCGTCCCACCATTTGAAATCTCCGAAGGCCGCGGCGAGCTGATCCTTCTGGTGGACGATGACGCACTTATCCGAGACACCGGCGCCGCCATCTTGGAGCGACATGGCTACCGCGTCGTGAGTTGCGCCGACGGCGTGGAAGCGATCTCCGTCTTTAGCGCCCGCGCGAACGACATTTCCCTTGTAATTACCGATGTCGACATGCCCCGTCTCGGCGGCGCGGAGTTGGCAGCCGCATTATCGCGGATTCGCCCTAACATCGGGCTGCTGATAGTGAGCGGATTACCCAGAAATAAATTTGATGGCCCCGGCGGCTTGGCAGCCAAAGAGCTGACAAGCGCATTCCTTGCGAAGCCTTTCCACGCGGCCGAGCTGCTTCGCGTCGTGCACTCCCTGCTCCATCCCTCAAATTGACCCGTCCTTCCGGGGTCCGAGGACCACACCCAAAGGCGCTGAGAACCCCAGTCGTAGAGCGAAAAGTACGGCGGGAATTGGCTTGCTAGCGTCCGTCAGCTTAAGTGATTTCCGTCCCCGCGTTCAGAAAATCAAGGATCAAGGTTGTGGTCGATCTTGGCCTACCAGACCGCTGGCGTCTGAACCGGAGTCTTCCCGGCAGGCGCCTACGTAGTTCTCCTTCTTTTCTTTTTTCCCTGGAAGGGCGACGGTCTTACCAGAAAAAGGAAGACCCGTGTCCCCGCTACCTTATTCAGAATCGTAACTAGCGCCTACGCCGATGATCCTCACTATCCTTGCCAGTGTCCTTGTCCCCTACGCCGCCAGCCTGGGCGTAGTCATTTACGACTTGAAACACGCCGTTATGGGCTATGAGGACGATTCGGGCTTCCATGAAGGACTTCCCGCCCATGAGAAGGCCCTTGTCCCTGTCTATAACGGCCCCGAACGCCGGCGCCGGTTCGGCGCACCGGTAGCCGAATCCCTATATGAAAGCGCTCGTTACACGGGACCGCTGAGGCGGCGAAACGACGACCGAATTTCCTCTCATTTCGGGATTTCCGAAATCGGCGGCATGGCCTGACCCCCCGCAGCCGCCCGCGCCCGGGTGGGCGGAAGCCCGCACTTGATGGAGCCGGAAAGGCTGACAGACGGTTCTTGGAGTCCGAAATCACCAGGGGTCGTCTCCGCGCCATCAAGCCATCCAACCGGATTTGCCGCGTGCGGATCAGCGACTGGGAGAAGGACCTGAATGGATCGGCGACAATGGCAGCAACGTAGGCGGCTGGGGCGGCACTAGCCGTTTACCTCGAGCTGTTCAAGGCGCCTTGGCGGCGGGTGTGACGGCGAACCACTTCTCGGCCTGCGCTGGCGTCACGAGCTTCATGTAGTTCTTCTTCAGGATCCGGACCGAGTGTCCCGCTTCCTCGGCCACTTGGTTGCTGTTCGCGACCATGGCGAGGCGGTAGCTCACAAACGAATGCCGTAGGGCGTTGTGAGGCCACGCAGTCAGGTTCTCGCACGGCTGTCCGAGCGATCTAAGCTGGTCCGCAGCCTTCTTCTTCGCCAACTGGAACAGGAGATACGTTGTCCGGTCCGAGGGCCGGACTGGGCCGCTAGATTGCGCCAGTGGGGCTAGCCAAGCCCGGAGGTTATCGGTAACCGGCGCGAGGCGGCGACTTTCGGTCTTCGCAACCTCGGCGTCGATTGTGATGTGCCCCTCCTCCAAATGGACCTTGTCCCACGTCAGTCGGCCGACTTCGGCATCCCGGAGCCCAGCGAATGCCGACAAGGCGATGGAAGCGACGACGCGCTGATCTGAGACGGACAGGAGCGCGGCCAGTTCCTGGGGGGTCAGAATGCCCGTTGACGAGACTGCCCGCACCCGGGCTGTCTTAGCCACCGGATTCTCGGTCGCATATCCCCGGGCAATCGCGAACTGGAAGGCGGTCAGGAGTACCTTCCGGTAGTTAATGCGGCTGGTGGCCGAGAGCGGCAGGCCGCGCAGGAAGTCATCGAGCTCGCGAGTCTCGATGGAAGCCACCGGTCGGGCATCGAAGACCTTTCCGAACGCGGCAAGCCGCGTGCGCAAATCGCCGAGGTACCGGAGCGAGCCTCCATCCGCCTTCTTGGCCGCGAGCATCTCTTTGCTGAGGACCGAAAAGAGCACCGTCCGATTGAGTAGGAGCGCGCGGTCGTGAAACGCCCGGGCTGCGGCCGTTAGGTTGGCTCCGTGCGGCGCGAGGATGGCCAAGGCTCGCACTGCATCCACGCGCTGGGCGTCGGTAAGATCCATCGCCGCCCGGCCCTGCCCAGTCAGTTCCGTCCTTCGATTCCGGAGCCACTCGCCTGCGTCGTCCCGCGACGGGAAGAACCTCCGAATTCGCAGTCCGGTTTGGTCGCGGAGCCCCTCAATCACCCATTTGGAGCCGGGAGTCTTGAATCCCTTGTTTTCTACGATTCGCGGTTTTGAGATCCTCATGGCCAAGAGGTTGGCGATTTTCGGGCCTAATTGTTGGCCTCCAAATGGTGCGAGAGCCGGGAGTCGAACCCGGATCAACGGCTTCGGAGGCCGCTACACTATCCATTGTGCTACACTCGCAACTGAGACTCGCAGGGACCAGCAAACCGCCCGCCGAACGGGAGGTCAAGCCGTAGCAAGGAACCGCTCGATCCTCGGCCCGACGCGGCCGTGCCCGAGCACTCGCAGGAGGCCGTAGAAGCTGGGGCCAACCGGCGTGCCGGAGACAGCAAGGCGGGCGGGATGGATGTAATCGCCCGTCCCGACGCCATGCTGCGCTGCCAAGGCCTGCACCATAACTTCAAGAGCCGCGTCGCTCGAGAAGTCGGCCGCCGGGAAGGCGGCCAGGAGCTCCCGCAGGCGCGCCGGCGGGTCCCCCTTGGCAAAGATCTTCTCGCGCGCCTTCGGGTCGATCGGGAAGTCGTCGCTGAAGAAGTAGCCGATGAACCCCGGCAGGTCCTCAACCGCCCGGACCTTGGGCTGGCAGAGCTCGACCACGGCGCGCAGGTAGTCCGCGTCCGGCGGGTTCCCGGCGAAATAGCTCTTGGATTCGAGGTAGGCCTGGGCGAAGCGGAAGCAGCGCTCCGGTGCCATCTCGTGCAGGTAGACCATGTTCATGTGCGCGAGCTTCTTCTCGTCGAAGCGCGCGTTGCTCTGGTTGATGCCCGGCAGGTCGAAGAGCCGGACGATCTCGGCCAGCGGCAGCTTCTCGCGGTCCTCCTTCGGCGACCAGCCGAGCAGGCAGAGGAAGTTCACGAGGGCCTCCGGCAGGAAGCCGCGCTTCTGGTAGTCCTCGATCAGGGCGCCCTGGTCGCGCTTGGACATCTTGCCCGGCCCATTCTGCTTCAGGATGAGGGGAATGTGGGCGTAGACCGGCAGCGGCGCGCCGAAGGCGTGAAAGAGCTCGGTGTGCTTGCTCGTGTTGGAGAGGTGGTCCTCGCCGCGGATCACGTGGGTCACCTGCATGGCGATGTCGTCCACGACGTTCACGAAGTGGAAGACCGGGTTGCCGTCGGAGCGGACGATCACGAAGTCCTTCTCCTCGGTGCGCTCCACCCGGCCGCGGATCGCGTCCTGGATCACCTGGGGCTCGCCCGAGATCTTGAAGACCGTCGCCCCGTCCTTCTCGTAGGTGCGCCCGGCCGCCTTCAGGCGCTTGAGGTACTCCCGGTAGACCGCCGCCCGCTCGCTTTGCCGGTAAGGGCCGACGGCGCCCCCCGCCCCGGGACCCTCGTCCCAGTCGAGGCCCAGCCATTTCAGGCTGTTGTAGATCACGTTCAGGAACTCCTCGCTGTTGCGGGATTGGTCGGTGTCCTCGACCCGCAGGATGAAGACCCCGCCCGTATGCCGGGCATACAGCCAGTTGAAGAGCGCGGTCCGGGCGCTGCCGATGTGGAAGAAGCCGGTGGGGCTGGGGGCGAAACGGACGCGGACCTGCGACATGGTGGAGGGCGGTGCGGGTGGGCTTGGGATCAGGGCGAGGGGCCAGCTAGGAGCAAGGGCGAGCGCCTGTCAAAGCCGGTCCCGGCACCGCCGGCGGACTTAAGGCGGTTGCGGCTTGTGGTCCCGCCGGCCGGCCACCAAGTACCATGGATGCCCCCGGCCACCCCCCCGCTCCTCGACCCCCCGGCCTTGGCCGCGCAGCTCGAAAGGGCGGCGGCCAAGGCCGGCTTTCGCTCCGAGCGCTACGGCGAGGCGGCCGGCTGCCCGCTCCTGGCGCTGACCAAGCGGACTTCGGGGGTCAGGCCCCGCATCTACCTTTCCGCGGGTATCCATGGCGACGAACCGGCCCCGCCCCTGGCGCTGCTTTCCATGATCGAGTCGGGGGACTTCGACCACCGGGCCGTATGGTTCCTCTGCCCGCTCATGAACCCCGCCGGACTCGCCCGCGGGATCCGGGAGGACGCCGAAGGCCGCGACCTGAACCGCGACTACCGGCATCTCGCCTCCCCCGAAGTCCGGGACCATGTGCGCTGGCTGGGGCGGCAGCCGAACTTCGACCTCGCCGTCTGTGTCCACGAGGACTGGGAGACGGCGGGCTTCTATCTCTACGAGCTGAACCCCGACCAGCGCCCGAGCTCCGCCGAGGCGATGATCAGGGCCGTTTCCAAGGCCTGTCCGATCGAGAAGAGTCCCCTGATCGAGGGCCGCGAAGCCAAGGGCGGGATCATCCGGCCGGAGCTCAACCCGGCGGAACGCGAGCTGTGGCCGGAGGCCATCTACCTCCAGGTCCACCACACCCGCCTGACCTACACGATCGAATCGCCCTCGGCGCTGCCGCTGGACACCCGGATCACGGCGCTGCGGACGGCGCTCCGGACCGCGATCGACCTGGCAGTTCGCGCCGCCCGCTAAGGCGTGGTGATCAGGGCGTGGCGGACGCAGAAGCCGGCCAGGTCGTCCGGCAACGGGGCGTTGAAGGCCCATGGCAAACCCGCCGGCTGAAGGTCGATCCGGGCGCAGTGGAGCGCCTGCCTCGGCAGGTGCAGGACCGCCGCGAGTTCGGGTGACCAGCCTTTGTCGATGAAGTCGAGGTACAGTCGGGCGTCCGGGCCGTAGATCTTGTCCCCGACGATGGGGTGCCCGAGCCACTGCGCGTGGGCGCGGATCTGGTGCTTGCGCCCCGTCTCCGTCACCACCCGCACGAGGGTGAAGCCGCCCGCCCGAGATACCGGGGCAAAGTGGGTCACGGCGGCCTGACCGGCCGGGTCCACCGCCGACTTCATGAAGACCGGGCTGGCCAGGTCGGGGCCAAGCGGCTGGTCCACCCGGACGGCCGCCGCCAGGTCGCCGACGAGGATCGCGGTGTACCCCTTCCCGACCCGGCGGTCCTGCATGGCCGTCTGGAGCCGACTGGCCATCTGCGGATCCTTGGCAAGCACGACCACCCCGCTGGTCTCCCGGTCGAGGCGAAAGACGAGGTGCATCGTGGCGTGGCCGAGGAGCTCCCGCGCGGCCCCGACGAGGCTCGACCACGGCCCGTGCTTGGACGGATGGCAGACGACATCACCCGGCTTGTTGACCACGAAGAGCCGCTCATCCTCGTGGATCACCCACGAGCGCAGCTGAGCGGGCTCGATGATCCGCGCCGGCCCCTGGGTCAGCCGCCGCGGCCAGGCCGAGGCGCGCGGGCCGTCGCAGCCGGGCTCCTTCACGGCTGGGCCTGCTTCATCCGAAAATGCCGGAGTGCGATCCCCGCCATCCAGGCCATCGGCCGCTTGGGCACGAATCCGACCATGAACGTCATCAGCTTGTTCTTCCAGCCGCTGACGACCAGCGGCTTGCCGGCCGCCAGCGCCTCCATCGCGACGCGCACCACCTTCTCGCTCGTCTCGCCGAACATGTTCGGGACCGAGCCCTCCTTGAGGCCGGCGCGCTGGAAGAACTCGGTCGAGGTCGGGCCCGGGCAGAGCGCCAGCGTGGAGACCCCCGTGCCCCGCAGCTCCTCGTTCAGCGCCAGGCTCCAGTTGAGCACAAAAGCCTTGGTGGCCCCGTACACCCCGAGGTACGGGGTCGGCTGGAAGGCCGCGGTCGAGGCCACGGTGAGGACCGCGCCGCCCCGGGCCTTGAGCAGGGGAAGGAGCTCGGCGGTCAGCTGCACGACCGCCCGCACATTCAGGTCGATCATCGCCACCTGGGCGGCCGGCCCGGGATCGGGAAACCGCCCGTAGAGGCCGAAGCCGCTGTTGTTGATCAGCAAGATCGCGCCCGGCGGCGCCTCCTTGGTAAGAAAAACCTGAATCGCGGCGATCCCCCGGGCGAGCTCCCCCGGATCGGTCAGGTCGCAGCCGACATGGCGCAACTTAAGCTGTGGAATATTTATGTTCGGCGCCCGCCGAGATAGGTTGCAAATGGGCAGGTCCGGGCGGAGCTTTCCGAACAGTTCGATGAATGATTTTCCTATTCCGGAAGATCCGCCTGTCAGGACGACCGCCGAATATTTTTTGAGGGCGTCTGCGGGCGACGGCATACGGCGCAAAGGTTTAATTTTTCGCGGCCGGGACGAATTCCTCCCCGCGTTGGGTACAACCAAAATCAAAGCCACAGCTATGAACAGACAAAATCGTCAGGAACTGATCGTGTCCGGCATCCACCTCGAGCTCACCCAATCACTGAAGAAGTTTGTGCAGGAGAAGGCCGACCGATTGTTCCGTCACGAGGAGCGCATCCTGCGGATGAGGGTGGAGCTCGAGTGCGACTCGAAGGAGCGCTACGGGGCCCGGTTCAAGGCGAAGGGTCACCTGCTGATTGACGGCCCGGCGCTCAACGCCTCGGTGTCGTCCGACGAGTGCCACAAGGCCGTGGCCCTCCTGACCGACAAGCTGGACCGCATGCTCAGCCGCCGCGCCCAGCTTTTCCGGGTGAAGCGCCACCACCCCCACGCGATCGAGTTCGGGGCCCCGCTGCCGAAGGCCATCTGACCGCCCGTCCGCTTTGACCGCCCGGCCCGCCCAGCGGGCGGGCACACCTCCCCGGGTTCTCCGCGTCCCGGGTGGCGGGGAGTCTCGAACCCGCGAAAAGGCGGCGAAAGGCGCCGCCGTGGGCTCCCGCCGGCCCCTCTTCACTGCGGAAACTACTCACGGCTGCACAGATTACGCATGTCGGCGCATTGTCCTTCCGTTTAAGAAAAATTTTACATTAGGGTGTTCCTGCACCTTGAATACCACCCCCACCCCGCCCCTACCCCACCCTGCCCTGCCGGCCCCTAGCCGCTAAGCCATGGACTACATCGAGGTCTCCCTAAAGATCATCAGCATCTTTGCCAACCTGGTCGTGATCGCAGCCGGGATCGCCGCGATCTACTACGTGCTGGATCTCATGTTCCTGAAACACCGCAAGCGCCAGGCGCTGGAGCGATACCTCCTGGCCCAGCGCGAGAGCTCCCTCAACCCGGAAGACCATGGGATGCGGACCGTCCTGCACCTCATGGCGAAGCTCAAGCTGACCGAGGCGGAAGTCTACGACGCGGCCTTCTCAAGCCCCAATGTCGTGTGCCCGGACATCGGTCCGCTGGACGGGGGCCGCGGCACTGAGGTCGCCTTCCAGTACGTCATGCGCTCCAACCCCCCTTTCCCGGTCCGGATGAACCGCGTGTCGCCGATCTCGCTCCGGAGCCACTAGCCGCGGTGCGACCCTAGAGGTTTCCGCGCTTCAGCTCCGCCAGGATCCGGTCCGCCATCCGCCAAGCGAGCGCCATGATGGTGAGCGTCGGGTTCTTGTCGGCGTTCGAGGCAAAGACGCCGCCGTCCGCCACGAAGACATTCTTCACGTCCCAGGTCTGCGACCAGGAGTTGGTGACCGAGGTCGCGGCCGATGCGCCCATGATGGCGCCCCCGACCTCGTGGATGATCGAGCCGCCCGGCTCGATCGCCTTGCTGCCGTCCGGGTTCGGCCGGCGCGGGCTCGTGCAGCCCATCGCGGCCAGCCAGTCGGCGAAGGTCCGCTGCATGTGCGCGGCCTGCCGGATCTCGTGCTCGGACCACTTCCAGTTGAAGCGCAGGACCGGGATGCCCCACTTGTCCCGCACCGCCGGATCGATCGCACAGAACGAATCCTCGTTCGGGATCATCTCGCCGCGACCGGTGAAGGCGACGTACGAGCCGTAGGCCCGCCGGGCCTCCGCCTTCAGCCTGACCCCGAAGCTTGTCCGCCCGCCCGCGTCGTCCCCATAGGAACCGTAGCCGCCCGGCATCTCCCGGCCGGTCGAGAACTCGACGTGGTAGCCGCGGGCGAAGCCCAGCTTGCCGGCCAGCTGCTCCTGGTAGAGCCACCAGGGCGTGTAGACGTGGTCGCCGCCCGCGCCGTCCTCGTTGTGCGGCGGCGTGTCCTCCAGCAGGGGGATGTGGCCGCCCCAGCTGGCTCCGACCGTGTCCATGATGTACTTGCCGACCCGTCCGCTCGAGTTGCCGAGGCCCTCCGGGAAGAGGGCCGACTGGGAGTTGAGGAGCAGCCGGACCGTCTCGCAGGCGCCCGCCGCCAGCACCACCACCCGGCCGCGGGCGCGGTGCTCCTGGCCGGTGGTCTTGTCGATGTAGATGACCCCGTCGGCCTTGCCCGCCGCGTCCACCGTCACCTGCCGGGCCATCGCGTTCGGCAGGATATCGAGGTTGCCGGTCAGGAGGGCCGGCGGCAGGTGCACCGTGGTCGACTGGTAGTTGGCCCGGATGGCGCACCCGCGCCCGCAGGCCGTGGCCCAGAAGCAGGCGGCGCGGTTCTGCGTGTCCTCGGCGAGGATCCGCTGCGCCTTGGCGTTGCCCGGATGGAGTTTCGCCGGCCGCGTGCGGTAATCGAGCGCACGGGACAGGACCGCGCGGTGCGCCGCGATCACGGGGATGCCGAGCCCGCGGCCCCGCTGGCGGGCGAGGAGCTCCCCGATGCGGGCCTTGGGGGGCGGCAGGAGGACGCCTTCCGGGGAGTTGGGCGTGTTCTCCAGGCCCTCGTTGGTGCCGTAGACCCCGATCAGCGTCTCGACCTTGTCGTAGTAGGGCGCGACGTCCCCATAGCCGATCGGCCAGTCGAAGCCCAGGCCGTCACGGCTGCGGGGTTTGAAGTCGTACGGGCCGTTGCGCAGCGCGATCCGGCCCCAGTGGTTGGTCCGGCCGCCGAGCATCCGGGCCCGCCACCACTTGAACTCACGGCCCTTCTCGTCCGAGGCGTTGGTGTAGGGCTCGCCCGGCACCGACCAGCCGCCGTCGATCGTGGCATCGAAATAGCCGAAGGGCTTGCCCGGCGTCCCGTCAGCCCGGAGCGGGGCCTGGTCGTTGGTCTGGAACATCGGGGTCTCGGTCCGCGGGTCGTAGTTGCGGCCGGCCTCAATCATCAGGACGCGCGCGCCCTCCATGGTCAGGGTATAGGCGGACTGGCCGCCGGCGGCACCGGAGCCGATCACGATCACGTCGTACGGGTCCGGCGAGGCGGACGCGGGGGTCACGATGGGCATGGCGCAGCGGGGGCGGGGGACGGGCGCGAACCGCGGGTCACCACTTGACCTCGTCGGTGAGGCCGAGCTTGGCAATCAGCTCGGGCGGCGGCCCGTCGAAGGTGGCGCTCGGCCGGTTGCCGACATAGCCGAGGTCCTTCATGCCCGGCGGCGTCGTGAAGTACCCCGCGGCGGTCAGGTTGCGGAAGCGGCGGAAGAACTTGGAGGCGGCGTGCAGCTCGGAAGGCTCGGGGGCCTCCGGCGCCATCTCCTCGCACAGCGCCAGGCGCTGCGCGTCGGAGGCGTCGGCGAAGGCGCCGCCGTGGCGCTTCTGCGCGGCCGCGGCCACCCAGGCGAGGCCCTCCAGGATGACCGGCCGGTCCTTCAGGTTGTCGGGGTACGGCGCGCTCACCCACTCGTCGACAAAGTCGACCACCCCGACCGACGAGGCGCTCGGGTTCGGGCCCTCCGCCGGGATGATGACGTCGCACAGCGCCGCCGCGTCCCGGCGCTGCGCGTCGGTGAGGGTCAGCGGCCAGAAGTCGCCGGGCTTGTACGGCTTCATCAGGTCGGGGTCGGTGCCGTAGCCCTTCCCGGCGGGGGCGGCCGCCCCCTGGGCCCGCAGCTTCAGGGGGTGCGCGAGCATCGCGCCGGCGCTCGCGGCCAGCATCCACTTGATCGCGAGGCGGCGGTCGATCCGGGGCGGCAGGGGGGTGTTCATAAGGGGGGTCGGGCTAGAGGTTGCCCTGGCGCAGCTCCGACAGGATCCGGTCGGCGGTCCGCCAGGCAAGCGCCATGATGGTGAGCGTGGGGTTCTTGTCGGCGTTGGAGACGAAGACGCCGCCGTCGGCCACAAAGACGTTCTTCACGTCCCAGGCCTGGGCCCAGGAGTTGGTGACAGAGCGCTGCGGGGTGGCGCCCATCATCGTCCCCCCCACCTCGTGGATGATGAACCCGCCGGGCTCGATCGCCTTGGTCCCGTCCGGCAGCGGGGCCTTGAAATTCTTGCCGCCCATCGCGCTGACCCAGTCGGCGAAGGTCTTCTGCATGTGCGCCGCCTGGCGGATCTCGTGCGGCGACCACTTCCAGTGGAAGCGCAGGACCGGGATGCCCCACGTGTCCTTCACCGCCGGGTCGAGCTCACAGAAGGAATCCTCGTTCGGGATCATCTCGCCCCGCCCGGAAAAGCCCATGTGGGAGCCGTAGTAGCGCCGGGCGTCCTCCTTCATCCTGACCCCGAAGCTCGTGCGGCCGCCCGCGTCCGGCACGAACGGAGCGGAGCCCGGCATCCCCTTGCCCGAGCCAAACTCGATGTGGTAGCCGCGGGCGAAGCCCAGCTTCCCGGCCAGCTGCTCCTGGTACAGCCACCAGGGCACGTAGGAGTGGGCGCCGCCGGCGCCGTCCTCGTTGTAGGACGGATAGTTTTCGAGGGCGGGGATCTGGCCGCCCCAGTTGGCGCCGACCGTGTCCATGATGTACTTGCCGACGAGGCCGTTCGAGTTGCCGAGGCCCTGCGGGAAGCGGTTCGACTTGGAGTTGAGGAGCAGGCGGACGGTCTCGCAGGCGCTGGCGGCCAGGACGACCACCCGGGCGCGGGCGCGGTGCTCCTGGCCGGTGGCCTTGTCGACGTAGATCACCCCGGTCGCCTTGCCGGTGTCGTCGATCGCGACCTCGCGGACCATGCCGTTCACGAGGATGTCGAGGTTGCCGGTCGCGATCGCCGGCGGGAGATGGACGGTGGTCGACTGGTAGTTGGCCCGGATCGCGCAGCCCCGGCCACAGGCCGTGGCCCAGAAGCAGGCGGCCCGGTTCTGCATGTCCTCGGCGATGACCCGCTGGGCCTTCGGGTTGCCCGGGTGCAGCTTGGCCGGAAGGACCCGGTGGTCGAGCGGGCGGGTGAGGACCGCGCGGTGGAGCGCGATCACCGGCAGGCCGACCGTCCTGCCGTGCTTGGCGGCGTAGAGCTCGCCGATGCGGGCCTTCGGCGGCGGCAGGAGGCAGCCTTCCGGGGAATTGGGCGTGTTCTCCAGCCCGTCGTTCATCCCGTAGACGCCGACCAGCATTTCGACCTTGTCGTAGTACGGCGCGACGTCCGCGTATGAGATCGGCCAGTCAAAGCCGAGGCCGTCCCGCGAGTACGGCTTGAAGTCGTAGGGCCCGTTGCGCAGCGCATGCCTCGCCCAGTGGTTGGTCCGCCCGCCCAGCATCCGGGCGCGCCACCACTTGAACTCCCGCCCCTCCTCGGTCGAGGCGTTGGTGTAGGGCTCGTTCGGGACGGTCCAGCCCCCGTCGATCGTGGCGTCGTAGTAGCCGAAGGGCTTGTCCGGCGTACCGGCGCCCCGCAGGGGCGCGGCGCCATTGGTCTGGAACATCGGCGTCTCGCTCCGGGGGTCGTAGTTGCGGCCCGCCTCGATCAAGAGCACCCGGGCCCCGTCCATCGTGAGGGTGTAGACCGCCTGGCCGCCGCCGGCCCCCGAACCCACCACGATCACATCATAGCGGTCCGCGGTGGTCGAGGGGGTGACAAACGCCATAGGGGTTCGAAAACCATAGGCGCGGTCCTCCGCCGTTCAACTCCGATTCTGCCGGCGCCGCCGGTGCGGGGTTGATTCTTTCCGGTTCGCGGCGACGATCGCCGGATGCGCCGCCCCCTCCTCGCGCTCGCCGCCCTCGCGGCCGCGGCCGCCGCGCCGGGCCAGGTGGTGCTCGACCCGCTGACCGTGAGCGCCACCCGCGACCCGGAGCCGCGCTCCGACATCCCGTTCACGGTCGACGCGCTGCCGGCCGACGCCTTCATCGATCCGCCCTCCCTCACGGTCGACGATGTCCTGCGCGGCTCGGCCGACTTCAGCCTCTTCCGCCGCAACGACAGCCTGACCGCGAATCCCACGTCCCAGGGCGTCTCCCTCCGCGGCCTGGGACCGAGCGGCGCCAGCCGCTCGCTGGTCCTCCTGGACGGAGTGCCGCTGAACGATCCCTTTGGCGGCTGGGTCCCCTGGAGCCTCGTGCCCGTCGACTCGCTGGCCCGCGCCGAGATCGTGCCCGGCGGCGGCGCCTCCGCCTGGGGCAACGCCGCCCTCGCCGGCGTGATCCAGCTCTTCTCCCGGACGCCCGCCGCCGGGGCCGGCTCGCTCCGCCTTTGGGACGGGACGTTCAGCACCCGCGGGGCCGAGCTCGCCCAGGCGGTGGCCGCGGGTCCCGGCGTGCTCGAGCTCGCGGCGGAGGATTTTGCGACCGACGGGCCGCCGCTGATCGCGCCGGCGAACCGGGGCGCCATCGACGTCGGCGCCGCCAGCCGCCATGACGTCGAGTCGGCCCGCTGGCGGGGCGCACTCGGGACGGTAAACGCGGTCGTCACCCTGCGGCGGTACACCGAGTGGCGGGACAATGGCACGCCCTACCAGCAGAACGACCTGCGCGCGGTGGTGGGGTCGGTCGACCTCTCGGGCCGGGTGGCGGCCGCCGGCACCTGGGACCTGACCGGCTACCTCCAGGGCCAGCAGGCGGCGCAGACCTTCAGCGCCGTCAACGCCGCCCGCACGGCCGAGACGCCCGCCAGCGACCAGTTCGCGGTCCCAACCACGGCCGCCGGCGTCGCCGGCACCACCACCTGGGCCGACGCCACCGGCGCCACCACGGTCGGGGCGGACCTGCGCGACGTCGCGGGCGAGACCCGCGAGGACTATCTCTACAGTCACGGCGCCTACGCCGACCAGCGCTTCGCCGGCGGTCGCCAGCTCTTCGCCGGCCTGTTCGCCGAGCGGAGCCAGGCCCTCGGCTCCGCCGTGCACCTGATCGCCGGACTGCGCCTCGACCGCTGGGACGACAGCGACGGCCACCTGCGCACCACCGCGATCACGACGGGCGACCCCCTGACCCAGACCCTCTATCCCAACCGCGCCGGCACGGTGCCGAGCCCGAGCCTGGGCGTCACCTGGCAGGCGTCGCCCGAGTGGCAGTTCCACGCCGCCGGCCAGCAGGCCTTCCGCCAGCCGACCCTGAACGAGCTCTACCGGCCCTTCCGCCAGGGGACGACCACCACCCTCGCGAACGCCAGCCTCGCCACCGAGCACGCCGACACCGCCGAGGCGGGGGGCACCTGGACCCGCGGGCCCTTCGCGGTGTCGCTGGTCGGGTTCGGGGCCCGGCTCACGAACCCCGTGGCCAACGTGACGCTCGCGCAGGGGCCGGGGACCTTCCCGCTCTTCGGCACCCTGCCCGCCGGATCCACCGGCCAGGAGCGCCTGAACCTCGGCCGGGTCGACACCCTCGGCGCCCAGCTGGGCGCCACCTGGCAGCCGAGCGCGGCCTGGAGCTTCGAGCTCTCGGCCCTCGACGAGGAGGCCACGGTCGGGGCGGCCCCGGTGGCGCCCGCGCTCGTGGGCACCACCCTCCCCGAGGTCCCGCGCTGGAACGCGGCCCTGGCCGCGACCTGGCGGCCGCTCGCGCGCGTCGCCCTCACGGTCCGGGTCCGCCACGTCGCCGCGCAGTTTGACGACGACCTGAACCACCTGGTGCTGGCGCCCGCGACCGTGGTGGACGCCTCGGCCCGGCTCGAGGTGGCGCGGCACGCCGAGGTGTTTCTCGCCGCCGACAACCTGGGCAACGTGCAGGAGGAAACGGCCGAGAGCACGCCCGGGGTCTTCAGTGTCGCCCCACCCTTCATGGCCAGCGCCGGCGTCCGCCTGAACTGGTGAGCGCCGGGGCGCGCGCCGCGACCTTAACACAGTCTTAGCGCTTTGGCGGGGCTTATTAACTGAGGGTGGACCCACCCCCGGTGGTAGGGTGGGACATGCCGCTTCCCGCCACCGCCATGTCCCCGGCGGCCCGCCATGACTGACGCCCCCTACCTCCTCTCGGGGGTCGGGTTCTTCGCCCTCGCCTGGGCGTACGTGCACTTCTGCGCGCGGGTCCGCTGACCGCGCCGGCCGCTCCCATGGAAGCCACCCTCATCGGCCTGATCGCCGCCGCCCTGCTCGTCTACCTCGTGGTCGCCGTCCTGCGCCCCGAGAAATTCTAGGCGGCCCCGCCCATGTCCTCGCCCAACTCCTGGCTGCAGCTGGCCCTCTTCGTCGCCACGCTCGTGGCGGTCACCAAGCCCCTGGGCCTGTACCTCGTGCAGGTGCTCGACCCGGACGGGCACACCTGGCTGGACCGGCTCGTCCGGCCCGTGGAGCGCGCCACCTACCGGCTCTGCGGGATCGACCCGCGGCGCGAGCAGGGCTGGAAGGCCTATGCCGGCTCGCTCCTCGCCTTCAGCCTGGTGGGGATGGTCGCCACCTACGCCCTCCTGCGCCTGCAGGACCGCCTGCCGCTCAACCCGCAGCACCTGCCGGCCCTGGCGCCGCACCTGGCGTTCAACACCGCGGCCAGCTTCGCCACCAACACGAACTGGCAGAGCTACGCCGGCGAGTCCGTGATGTCCTACTTCTCGCAGATGGTGGCGCTCACCCTGCACAACTTCACCTCGGCCGCCGCCGGGATCGCCGTCGCCGCCGCGCTGGTCCGCGGGATCGCCCGCCAGTCGGCCGCCACCATCGGCAACTTCTGGTCCGACACCGTCCGGGTGATCTACTACGTGCTGGCGCCGGTGAGCCTGGTCTTCGCCCTGCTCCTCGTCTCGCAGGGCATGATCCAGAACTTCCGGCCCTACGCGGTCGCAAGGACCCTCGAGCCCTTCACGGTCCAGGTCCCGAGGACGGACGCCGCCGGCCAGCCGGTCCTCGGCGCCGACGGCAAGACGCCGGTGCTGGTGGACCAGGTGATCGACACCCAGACGATCGTGCAGGGCCCGATGGCCTCGCAGGTCGCGATCAAGATGCTCGGCACCAATGGGGGCGGCTACACCAACGCCAACGCCGCCCACCCCTACGAGAACCCGACCCCGCTCTCGAACTTCCTGCAGATGCTCGCGATCTTCGCGCTGCCGAGCGCCCTCACCTACTACCTCGGCCGGATGGTCCGCAATCCCCGGCACGGCTGGGCGGTGTGGGCCGCCATGTTCGCGATGTTCCTCGCCGGCA
>Ga0302314_10007698_pt1 | contig 19332 bp, 21 predicted proteins | sample III_Palsa_N2_3_FD_200533 | JGI IMG/M metagenome (GOLD analysis project Ga0302314, IMG submission 200533) | Peat permafrost microbial communities from Stordalen Mire near Abisko, Sweden - III_Palsa_N2_3 | ecosystem: Environmental > Terrestrial > Soil > Palsa > Peat permafrost | place: Sweden...
CATCCGCAAGATCCTCGACGTCTCGACCGTCGAGTGGGGCGTCGAGGTGACCCTGGTCGAGCTCAAGGACATCCAGCTGCCCGACACCATGAAGCGCGCCATGGCCAAGCAGGCCGAGGCCGAGCGCGAGAAGCGCGCCAAGATCATCAATGCCGAGGGCGAGTCCCTCGCGGCCGCCGCGCTCGGCGAGGCGTCCGACATCATGATGGCCCACCCGCTCGCCCTCCAGCTCCGCAACCTGCAGAGCCTGGTCGAGATCGGCGTCGACAAGAACACCACCGTCGTGTTCCCCGCCCCGCTGATGACCACCATCGCCGAACTCGGCTCCTTCCTGGCCGGCGAGAAAGCCGCCGCCGGCCTGCCCGCCGCCCCGCTTGTCGCCAGTCCGACAGCGGCCAGCGCGCCCGTCCTGGTCCCGGCTGTCAACGGGACTCCCGCTAACGGAACCCACGCGAACCGGCCGACGGGCGAGCCTAACTAGGCACCAGGCTCAGCCAACGGCAGCGACCCGGAACCACAGACGACCGAGGAGAAGCAGATGGCAGCCCAGGAAAACCCAGTCAGCCCGCGGATAGTCGCCGGCATCGACGGCTCCGAATCATCGGCCAGCGCCCTGCGCTGGGCGATCGGACAGGCCTGGCTCACCGGCGCCACCGTGGACGCCGTGATCGCCTGGCACTACCCGGACCTGGCTACCTCCGGCATGGCAGTCGGGTCTATGGAGCCGACCTACGGGTTCTTCCGGGAGAACGCCGAGAAGATCGTCGCTGACGCGATCAGCAGCGTTGACCCCGCCAGCGACGTGGCGGTAAGCGCCCGCGTCGCCCAGGGCCATGCCGCCCAGGTGCTGCTGGACGCGTCGGCCGGCGCCAGCCTGCTGGTGGTGGGCAGCCGCGGGCACGGCGGGTTCGCCGAAGCCCTACTCGGCTCGGTGAGTCAGCACTGCGTCCAGCACGCGCTCTGCCCCGTGGTCGTGGTCCGCGGCCCGTATCCGGCCTGACCGGCCCCGCACGGCGGCCGGCCGCCCAAGAACTAGCGAAAATAAGAAGGAATGACATGCAATAGCCGTCGGCGACTGGGTCCTGGTGCATGGCGGCTTCGCTCTCGCGCGAATCGACGAGGCGGAGGCCGAGCGGACCCTGGCCTGGCTCGAGGGAATGGGCCAGGCCTACGCCGACGAACTCCAGTCATTCGAGGCCAGCAGAATCCATGCTGCCGAGCACCGGACGGCCCGGTGACCCTTAGTTTGAATGCGCCCGCCGATGGCGGTACTTCAGCCCGAGCTGGGCGGCGATCCAGAGCGCGAAGATGATAACCGGGGTGATCCACAGGGACGGGAGCGACGATCCCGCCGCCCACAAGACCAGGACCAGCGCCGCCACCGCCGCCGCCAGCTTGAAAAACGTGCTTCGCTTGACCATGAGCTGCTCGACGGGGTTCATAACTGACTCCAGTCCAGCGCAATATCTTTGATTGCGTCTATCAACTAATGTAGCATGGCCATCGTGAGGGCAAGCCGTGACGACGTCCGCGCGATGGTGACCGCACTGTTCGTGACGAATGCGGCGCTTGAGCGGGCCAAGCGTCAGAAGAAGGGTGCGAGCACCCTCAGCCTCCTGCAGATCGTCGCCGCGACCCCCGGAATCCGCCCGTCGGAGATCGCCAGCGCGCAGGACGTCCATCCGTCCCAGGTCACCCGGCAGGTCCGCGAGCTTGAGAGCCTGGGGCTTGTGCAGGTCACGGCCGACACGGCCGACAAGCGTTCCTGCCAGGTGACAGTCACCCCGGCCGGTTCCGGTGAGCTGCGATCCCTGACCGAAGAAGGCCTGGACCGGTTTGCCCTGTTCGTGGCCGACTGGGAGCCGGCAGAGGTCCGGATGCTGACCTCGCTGCTCCAGAAGCTGGAGGAGTCTAAAGCGGCAGCCGCAGCCCGGCAGCGGCCTCCGCCCGGTCGACGCTGGGCCGGGCAGACCGCCTGACGAGGCAAGAAGAACGCTGGATCGACAACGCGCATGAGACGGATCACGCCGGCGATCAGCGCTGGACAACTCCCCGTGCTAGCCTCAAGGTAACGCTCCGGACCTCGGTGGTTATAGCTCGCGAGTAAAACCCGCCGAAGTGCTCGGAGTTTTTTCATGCTGAGTTATGCAAGCTGTCCCCGGCCCGGCATTTTCCGCTATTGCGGTCGTCAAACGTGACGACGGCCCCGCCGGCGCCGGCCGCCAGCCCGCGCGGACCGGATCTCCCGGCCCGTCTGGCCACGGCCGACGATGTCTCCGCGCGTTCGCCGTCGGAGGTCTTCGGCGCGCTGGAAAGCTCCCCGCAGGGCCTGACCGCGGCGACGGCGGGGTCCCGGCTGGCGGCGCTCGGTCCCAACGAACTGCGTGCGGCCAAGCGGCCCCCGGTTATCGAGAAGGTGCTCGCGCAGTTCACCAACTTGTTCGCGCTGGTGCTCCTGGGCGCCTCGGTCATCACGTTCGCGTCCTACCTGATCCAGTCGCCCCGGGATACCGGGAGCCTGGAGCTGGCCGTGGCCATCCTGGCGGTGGTCGTGCTCAACGGCGCGATCGGGTTCTTCCAGGAGTACTCGGCCGAGAAGACATCCGAAGCGCTCCAGGCGCTGGTGCCGCACACGGCGAGAGTGCGGCGGGACGGCGCCCTGGCCGACATTCCCGCCCGCGGCATTGTCCGGGGTGATGTGTTCGTCCTTGAGGCCGGCGACGATATCTGCTGCGACGGGCGGCTGGTCGAGGCGCACGACCTGACCGTCGACGACGTCGCCCTCACCGGGGAGAGCGCACCGGTGCACCGCACAGCCGAGGCAGTCCCGGCCGGCACGGCGACCGCAGACGCGGCCAACCTGGTCTTCATGGGGACGTCCGTAGTCGAGGGGACCGCCGTCGCGGTCGCGTTCGCCACCGGAACCGACACGCAGTTCGGCCAGATCTACCAGATGACCGCCCAGGTCACCCAGGTAGCCAGCCCGCTCCAGCGCAACGTCAACCGGATGGCCAAACAGGTGTCGGCAGTGGCGGTGGCGCTGGCCGTGCTCGTCTTCGCGCTGCGCACAGCCACGACCTCGGCCGGGCTGATTGACAGCTTCGTCTTCGCCCTGGGCGTCATGGTCGCGCTGGTGCCCGAAGGAATGCCCGCCACCCTGTCGGTGTCGCTCGCCATCGCGGTCCGGCGGATGGCCGCCCGCCATGCCCTGATCAAGCGGCTCGCCGCGGTCGAGACGCTCGGCTCGACGACCGTCATCTGCACGGACAAGACCGGGACGCTGACGAAGGCCGAGATGACGGTCACCGCCCTGTGGGAATCGGGGCGCCGCCACCCGGTCTCCGGGGTCGGCTACCAGCCCGAAGGCGCCGTCAGCGACCCGGGCCAGGTCAGCGAGCTGCTCCGGGTCGGCGCGCAGTGCTGCGACGCCCGGCTCCTGGCGCCTGATCCCGCTCACCGGCTGGACTGGCGCATCCTCGGGGACACCACCGAAGGCGCCATCATCGTGGCCGCCGCCAAGGCGGCCATCGACACCGCCGCTGCCAACACCGCGGCGCCGCGCATCGGCGAGTTCCCCTTCGACCACGACCGCAAGCTGATGACGACCCTGCACCGCACCCCGACGGGGTGCGTCAGCTATGTCAAGGGCTCGCCGCAGGAGCTGATCGGCCGGTGCGACACCGTCTCCTGGGCCGGCACCGACGTCCCGCTCAGCGACGACTACCGGCGCCAGGTCACCGACGCCGACGACCAGCTGGCGGGCGAGGCACTGCGGGTCCTCGCCGTCGCCCGCCGGCACCTCGACACCGACCGTCCCAGCCAGGACCTCGCCGAGCACGGACTGACCCTGCTGGGGCTAGTGGCGATGATGGACCCGCCCCGTCCCGGTGTCATCGACGCCGTTGCCGCCTGCCGCAAGGCCGGCATCCGGATCGCCATGGTCACCGGCGACTACGGGGTCACCGCCGAGGCCATCGCCCGGCGCGTCGGCATCGTCACCGGCCCCCACCCGGGCGTGGTCAGCGGGCAGCAGCTCGAGGCGATGAGCGCCGCCCAGCTGCAGGACGAGCTCACCGCCCACCCGGAGATGGTGTTCGCCCGGGTCCGGCCCGAGCACAAGCAGCGCATCGTCGCCGCCTACCAGCACCTCGGCCAGATCGTCGCCGCGACCGGAGACGGCGTCAACGACGCCCCCGCCCTCAAGCAGGCCGACATCGGCGTGGCCATGGGCGTCACCGGGACCGACGTCGCCCGTGAGGCGGCCGTTATGGTGCTCTTGGATGACTCCTTCGCCTCGATCGTCGCCTCGGTCGAACTCGGCCGCTCCGTCTACGCCAACATCCGCAAGTTCATCATCTACATTTTCAGCCACAACATTTCCGAGCTCGCCCCGATCCTGCTCGCCGCCGCCGTCGCCTTCCCCCTGGTGCCGCTGAGCGCCCTGCAGGTGCTCAGCATCGACCTCGGCTCCGACATCCTGCCCGCCCTGGCGCTGGGCGCGGAACCACCGGACGCCGGCGTGATGAACCGCCCGCCCCGGCCCGTCACCGAACGCCTGCTGTCGCGTGCGGTCGTCAGCCGGTTCCTGTTCCTCGGCGCCATCCAGGCGGCCGGCGTGTGCTTCGCGTTCTTCTGGCGCATCCACTCCGCCCACCTCGGCTTCGCCGACTTCACCGCGGCCAACCCGGTCTACCGGGAAGCCCGCACCATGGTCCAGGTGGGGATCGTCGTGAGTCAATTCTTCAACTCCCTCACCGTCCGCAGCGACGACCAGAGCATCCTCACGATCGGCGTGTTCAGCAACCGCAGGCTCCTGCTGGCCGGGGCATTCGGCATCGCCCTCGTCTGCTGCGTCAGCTACATCCCCGTCCTGCAGGGCCTCTTCGGAACCGCGGGCCTCAGCGTGTGGGACTGGCTGATGCTCGTGGGCTTCGGCCTCGCGCTGCTCCTAGCCGACGAGGGCCGCAAGGCGGTCGTCCGCCAGAGGCGGTCGCAGGCCGACCTCCAGGCGAACGCCGGAGCTGAGGCGGGGCATCGAGGCTGAGTTCGTTCTGGACGCAACCAGTGAGCACGGCCTTAGGGCCGGGAATCGGGGCAATGATGAAGGCAGCCTGCTTCAGCCGGTTCGGGGGCCCGGAAGTTCTCGAGATCGTGGACCTTCCGGACCCGCACCCGGGTCCCGGCCAGGTCCGGATCGCGGTTCGCGCGGCTGGCGTGAACCCGAGCGACTGGAAGAAGCGCAAGGGCCTGATGGACCAGGAACTCCCGCAGACCATGGGCTACGAGGCGGCGGGCGTCGTCGACGAGCTCGGCGAGGGCGTCGCGGACGCGGCCGTCGGCGACCGCGTGTTCGGCTTCTCCGCCGATGGGGCGGCCCAGGCCGAGCTGGCGGTGCTGTCGTCCTACGCGCCGATCCCGCCGTCGCTCGGCTTCCCCGGCGCTGCCGCGCTGCCGGTCGCCGTCGAGACCGCCAGGCGCGCGCTCGACCAGCTCGGGGTCGAAAGCGGCAGCACGCTGCTCGTCAACGGCGCCTCCGGAGGCGTCGGCAGCGCCGCGGTTCAGCTCGCCGTGGCGCGCGGCGCGCGCGTGATCGGCACCGCCAGCCCGGCCAGCCACGAGTACCTGCGCTCGCTGGGGGCCGAGCCCGTCGCCTATGGCGACGGGCTCGCCGGGCGGGTTCGGGCGCTCGCACCCGGCGAGGTCGATCTGGCGCTCGACGTTGCCGGGAGCGGCGTCCTGCCCGAGCTGATCGATCTCGCAGGCGGTCCGGATCACGTCCTGACCATCGCAGACTTCGCTGGCGCGCAGGTGCACGGGGTGAGGTTCAGCCGGGGCGACGCCGGCCGCGCGATCGACGCGCTGCCCGAGATCGGCGAGCTGACCGAGTCCGGGCGCTTCTCGCTCCCGGTCGCGCAGACGTTCCCGCTCGACCAGGTCGCGGAGGCGCACCGGGTAAGCGAGCTGGGCCACGCGCGCGGGAAGCTGGTGCTGCTGGTCGACTGACGCGGCGGCATCAGCCAGGACGTCTCAGGAACCGCAAGTAGAACGCCCCGAACACCAGCACCGTTCCGACATTTACCGTCACCCGCGCCCAGAACTGGTTCCTGAAGAACAGGACGTCCACGGCGACCACGACGGCTACCATCGCGAGCACGTAGAGCACGACGACTGCGTGTCTTCCCATCGTTTCCTCCTGCTAGGCAGCGGCCTTGCCCATCGGCGCTTGTTCCAGCGGTGCAGCGCCGACGGTGTCGGCGAACATGCCGCCGAGCCCCGAGGTTTTCTTGCTCAGTGGTTGCCCGCAGCCCGATGGTGGCCCGGATGATGATCCCGAGGCCGTAGGTGAGCGCGGCGGTGCGGCCGATGACGGCGAGCACGGCGAGAGTCTGGTGCCACAGCAGGGATCCGTCTCCGGACATCAGGCCGTTAATCGGCGAGCCGTCGGCGGCCATCAGGCCCGCGGGGTTGATGCGGTACTGCGCGAAGATCCCGACCAGGAGCATTCCGGCGAGCCCGCCGACGCCGTGGGTCGCCGTGACGGCGAAGGCGTCGTCGAAGCGCCTGATCTTCTTGGCCGCGATGCCGGCGAAATAGCAGGCGGCGGCGCCGACGGCGCCGATCGCGATGGCGGGCAGCGGGCCGACGTAGCCCGCGGCCGGCGTGATGGTGGCTAGCCCGGCTACGGCCCCGGTCGACAGCCCCGTGAGGGTGGTCTTGCCGGTGCGGGTGTGCTCGAGCGCCGCCCACACGAGGAAACCGGTCGCGGCCGCGATCTGTGTCACGGTGAAGGCGTTCGCGGCGACCTGGTTCGCGGCGAGCGCCGAGCCGGCGTTGAAACCGAACCAGCCGAACCACAAGATGCCCGCGCCGAGCCCAACCACGGGAACCGACGACGGCTAGTAGGCCGCCTTGTCCGGTCCGGTGCGGGGTCGCAGCAGGAGGACGAGCACGGCCGCCGCGGCGCCGGCCGACAGGTGCACCACCGCTCCTCCGGCGAAATCGCGGCCGCCGAGCCGGTAAATCCAGCCCGCCGGGTCGAACACCCAGTGGGCGATGACCGGATAGGCGATCAGGCTCCAGCTCAGGCAGATGGCGATCCAGGCCCGGAACTTCAGGCGCCCGGCGAGCGCTCCGGTGATCAGCGCCGGGGTAATGATCGCGAACATCATCTGGAACGCCATGAAGGCGAGCTTGGGGATGTGCGTGCCCGGCCACAGCCCGCTCATGTTGGCCAGGCCGGCGTAGTGCAGGTTCCCGATGAGCCCGTGCCCGGCGTCCGGCCCGAAGGCCAGGCTGAATCCCGCCGCTACCCAGGTGACGGTGACGATCGCGATCGTGAACAAGTTCATGGCGACCATGCTCAGCACGTTGCGGCGCGGTTCGAGCCCGCCGTAGAAGAACGCGAGGCCGACGGTCATGAACAGGGCAAGCGCCGCACTGACCAAGACCCAGGCGGTGTGCCCGGCGTTCACGGCAGTCTCCTCGCTCCCTGCGCCGGCGGGGTTGCCGGTTCCACTACGGTGCCCCGGGTCCCTCGGACCAGGTCGGCAGCATCGCCAAGCTGGCCTATCATCGCCGGCTTGCCCGTCGCCTCGACGAAACGGCAGGCCGCTTCGATCTTGGGGCCCATCGACCCGGCCGGGAACTTCAGTGCCCGCAGGGCGGCGGGGGTGGTATGGCCGATGGGCCGTGCTGCGTTCGTGCCGAAGCCGGTCTCCACGTTGGCCACGTCGGTGAGGATCACCATGGCGTCGGCGCCGAGGTCGCGGGCCAGCAGCGCCGTGCTGAGGTCCTTGTCGACGACCGCCTCGGCCCCGCGGAAGTGGCCGTCGCCGTCCTGCAGCACCGGGGCGCCGCCGCCCCCGGCGCAGATCACGATGGCGCCGGCTGCGACCAGCGTGCGGATGACCGGGAGCTCCACGATCGCCCGGGGTTCGGGGGAGGCCACTACCCGCCGCCAGGCGGCGCCGTCCTGCCCGATCTGCCAGCCCCGAAGACCGGCTAGCGTGCGGGCCTCGGCCTGCGGGTAGTCCGGCCCGATGAACTTGGTCGGCCGTTCGAAGGCCGGGTCGTCCGCCCCCACCTCAGTCTGGCAGATCAGGCTGGCCACCTGCCGTCCGGGCAGGGCGTTCTCGATTCCCTGGAGCAGGAAGTAGCCGATCATCCCCTGGGTCTGAGCGACCAGCACATCGAGCGGGTAGGGGGAGGGCAGCACGGGATCGGCGGCGCTCTCGTTGGCCAGCAGGCCCACCTGCGGCCCGTCACCATAGGTGATGACCAGGTCATGGTCGGCGGCCAGCGGGGCCAGGGCCCCGACGGCCACGGCGACGTTCTTCTCCTGGGTCTGCGCGAGCGGGACTTCCCCGCGTTTGAGCAGGGCGTTGCCGCCGACTGCCACGACGAGCAGCATCTCAGCGGCCGGCTGTCGCGACCATGGCGGCCTTGATCGTGTGCAGCCGGTTCTCCGCCTGGTCGAACACGATCGAAGCGGGAGACTCGAAGACCTCGTCCGTCATCTCGAGGGCCGACAGGCCCCATTTGTCATTCATCTGGCGGCCTACCTCGGTCTCGGTGTTGTGCAGCGCGGGGAGGCAGTGCATGAATTTCACCTCGGGGTTGCCGGTCGCCTTCATGAGCTCGGCGTTGACCTGGTAGGGCAGCAGCAGCTTGATCCGCTCGCCCCACTCGGATGCGGGCTCGCCCATGGACACCCAAACGTCGGTGTAGAGGAAGTCCGCCCCCTCGACCGTTGACATCAGGTCTTGACCCACCCGGATACGGGCACCCGAACGGCGGGCCAGCTTGTCGGCGATGGCACGCACCTCATCACTGGGAAGCAGCGAATCGGGGGCGGCGATCCGGACGTCAAAGCCGAGCAGCGCGCCTGTCACCAGCAGCGAGTTGGCCGTGTTGTTGTCCGCGTCCCCGCAGTAACACAGGACCACCTCTTCCAGCGGCTTGTCTGAGTGGTCGCGTATGGTCAGGACGTCGGCCAGCATCTGGGTGGGATGCCACTGATCGGTCAGCCCGTTCCACACCGGCACGCCGGCGTACTGGCCGAGGATCTCGACGGTCTCCTGGGCGAATCCTCGGTACTCGATGCCGTCGAACATCCGCCCGAGTACCCGGGCGGTGTCCTTGGCCGACTCTGACAGGCCCAGGTGGGTATCGCCGGGCCCGAGATAGGTCACGTGCGCACCCTGGTCGTGCGCGCCGACCTCGAAGGCCGACAGGGTGCGGGTGGAGGGCTTCTCGAAGATGAGGGCGATGTTGAGCCCGTTCATCCGGTGGCGCTCGGCGCCCGACCGCTTCTCCCGGCGGAGCTGCCCGGCCAGGTCGACGATCGAGAGGAACTCCTCCTTGGTGAAGTCGGTCTCTTTCAGCAGGCTTCTTCCGTGCAGGTCCATGCTGGTCATCTCCTGTAGTTCCGCTGCTAGGCCGGGTCGCGCTGTATCGGGCAGGTCATGCACCGGGGCCCGCCCCGGCCCCGGCCGAGCTCGCTGCCGCCGATCTCCACGACTTCGATGCCGTGCTTGCGCAGCATGGTGTTGGTGGGGACGTTGCGCTCGTATCCGAAGACCACGCCGGGAGCGACCGCGAGGTAGTTGGTCCCGTCGTCCCACTGCTCGCGCTCGGCGGCCCGCATGTCCTCGTCGGTGGCCAGCACGGTGATCTGGTCGACCTCGAGGATCTGGGCCAGGGTGTCCCAGAGGCTGTGGTTGCGGGAGACCGTGAGCTGGCCGGGCTGCTCGCCCGGGGCGATGGTCCAGCTGCGCAGCTTGCGGTCGAAGTAGGGGTAGAGCACGAAGGTGGCGGTGTCGACCATGGACATGACCGTGTCGAGGTGCATGAAGGCATGGCTGTGCGGCAGTTCGATGGCGACCACCGTGGTCGCCTGCCCGGCGTCGAACAGGGCACGGGCGAGCGTCTCGACGGCCATCGGGGTGGACCGCTCGCCCATGCCGATCAGGACGGCCCCGTGGCCGATGACGTGGACGTCGCCGCCCTCGAGGGTGGCCGGCTGGTAGTCGCGGTCCTCGCCCCCGTAGTAGGTGAGGAAGTCGGCGTCGGCGAACAGCGGGTGGAAGCGGTAGATGGCCCGGCTGTGCAGGGTTTCCCGCCGGCGGCGGGCATGGCCATCGGGTTGACGGTCAGGCCTCCGTACATCCAGCACGAGTTGTCCCGGGTGAACAGGGTGTTGGGCAGCGGCGGGAGGATGAAGTCGTCCGCCCGGAGCATCTCCCACTTCAGGCTGTGCGTCCGGTGCGGGTGCAGGTCGGCCTTGATGACGCCGCCGACCAGGGACGCCGCCAGCTTGGGCCCGTCCAGGTCTTCGAACAGGCGGCGCACCGGCCCGGCCAGCTGGGGGCCGAGGATCTCCGGCGTGCAGACCCGGTCGAGGACGAAGGCCCGCCCGGCGGGCACCTCGAGCGCCTCGGCCAGCAGCTGCCCGTAGTAGTGCACGAGGACCCCCTTGTCCCGCAGGGCCTCGGCGAAGGCGTCGTGTTCCTCCTTGGCCTTGGGCGCCCAGAGCACGTCGTCGAACAGGAGGGAGCCGATGTTGCCGGGGGTGAGCCTTGACAGCTCGAGGCCCGGCCGGTGGACGATGGCCTGGCGGAGCTGGCCCATCTCGGAGTCGACGCGAAACGTCATGGCGGTTTCCTCTGCTCGGTGTTTTTGCCGGTCGCCGGTCAGGCAGCGGTGGGCAGTTCGTCAGGCTTGGACGGATCGTCCGGGGGGATGTCCACCGGCTCGCCGGCCTTGCCGAGGCGCTGCCGGCGGGCGTTCAGGAACGCGTACAGGATGAGCCCGGCCAAGATCACGACGAGGGCCTGGTAGACGACCTGGTATCCGGAGGCGAACGTCACCCACATCGAGAACAGCACGCTGATCCCGGCGACCATGAGGTCACGGGCCAGGGCCCAGCCCTGGACGCGGCGGCGGCGCGAGACCAGATAGGTGAGCTGGGCGATGGCCGACATGAAGTAGGGGATGGCCACGGTGACCACGGTCAGGTCGACCAGGTAGGTGAAGACCGTCAGCCCCGAGCTGGCGTTGTAGCGCCCCAGCATGAGCAGCGACGGCAGCACCGTCCCGACGACGATGCCGAACCAGGCGGTCCCGCTGCGGTCGGTCCAGGCGAACGGCCGGGGGAACAGGTCGTCCTGGGCGATGGCCCGCGACGTCTCCGTCACGATCAGCGTCCAGCCGTTCAGCGCGCCGATGCCCGAGACGACGGCCACCGCCGCGATGAACTGCCCGGCCCACGCGCTGTGCGGGAAGATGGCGTCGAAGGCGTTGACGAACGGCGCCCCCGTCCGCACTAGCGTGCGCTGCGCGACCAGGCCCATCACCGCCGCGGTCACCAGCACGTACAAGACCGCGCTGGCCGCGGTGCCGATAAGCGAGGCGCGGCCGACGTTGCGACGCGGGTTCCGCACCCGCTTGGCCGTGACCGCGGCCGCCTCCACCCCGATGAACGAGAACAGCGCCACCCCCGCCGCGATCCCGATGCCGCTGTACAGGCTCCCGCCAGAGGCGTTGAACGGCCCGAAGTCCGCGCTGCGGACGAAGAACCATCCGACGACGCCGACGAACAGTAGCGGCAGGAACTTCAGCACCACGGTGACGTTCTGGAACCAGGCCATCTGGCGGACCCCGGCCAGGTTCACTGCGGCCGGCACCCACAGGCCGATCAGGGCGATACCCCAGTTCTCCATCCCGCTCGGGTTGTTCAGCTTGAACAGCGCGTCGACGTAGAACACCCACGACGAGACGATCGCGGCGTTGCCGGCCCAGGCCTGGATCCAGTAGCACCAGCCGACCAGATAGCCTGCGAAGTCGCCGAACTCATGCCGGGAGTACGCGTAGAGCCCACCGTCGCTGTTCGGCACCCGCTTGCTGAGCTGGCCGAACAGCACCGCCAGGAGCATCGCGCCGACGGCGATAACGCCGAGCACGACGATCCCCATCGTGCCCGCGCCGGCCAGCACGGCCGGCATCGTGAACACCCCGGTCCCGACGATGCTGCCAACGACCAGCCCGGTCGCCGAGGTCAGCCCCATGGCACGGGCCTTGTCCCGGTTCCGCGCCGACATCGGCGGGTCGGACGGCGGGGCGGGCGGCGGGGCGGGCGGCGGGACGGGCGGCGCGACGTGCGGCCCTACCTGCCCGGGCACCAGCGGGTCACTAGACAGCGACATGGAGTGCTCTCTTCCGCGTGGGCCCCGCCTCGCCGGCCGCCTCTTCCACCGTCGCGTAAACGGAGAAGGCGTCGGTCAGACGGATGGCGGCAAGAACCCGCGTCACTTTCTGCTGCGGTGCGGCGAGTACAAGGCCACCGCCGGCCCGCCACGCCAGCCTCCGGCCGCGCGCGAGCGCGGCCACGCCGCTCGAGTCGATGAACTCCAGGCCAGCCAGGTCCACGATGATCTGCGGTTCGCGGGCCGCGACGACGGCGAGCGCGGCCGCCACCGCCGCGGCGTCAACCAGGTCAAGCTGTCCGCGCAACGCGACCACGGCACGGCCGTCATAGCCGCGGGTACTCAGGCGCGTACCGAACACAGGTATGCCCCCTCTTGCTTCTACGGCAAGGCAGGGTCCTGACCCGGCAGCTATTTCTTGAGCTTCGTCCATAACCATACGCCTCCGCAACCATTTGTCGAGCCGGGGGCGGTGAACCCTTGATGAACTTACATTTCTTGCGTTTTGCCCGCCCACCCGTCATTCAGTGCGCGGGCCGTCGCCTGCATAACGAGCATAATTAAATGGCCAACTTTCAATTTATTTATTTGGCGCAAAATTCGCTAGCCGTGAAGATAGGCGTAGACTCGGTCAAATAGCTCCGGACCCTGGGAATCGCCCGCCGATATTTTGGCCACGCATCAGCAGGGGACGGGGAAATGAGAACAGCGCGCACGTGTCTACCCGCTGCGCTCGGGGAAGGCACCTTATGAGTGAGGGCGGCCTGCACGTCGTTTTCGGCACCGGTCAGGTGGGCCTCGCGCTTGCGGACCGCCTGGCCGGGCTGGGCGCGGAAGTCCGCGCCGTCTCCCGCCGCCGGCCCGCGGCTCTGCCCGATAGCGTCGACTGGCGGGGCGCGGACGCCATCGATCTCGATGCCGCCGCTGACGCGGCCAAGGGGGCGTCAGTGGTCTACCAGTGCCTCAACGCCCCGTACACCCGGTGGCCGGAACTCTTCCCGCCGCTGCATCGCGGTGTGCTGGCCGCCGCCGAGCGCGCCGGGGCCCTGCTGGTCACCCTGGAGAACGTCTATGCTTACGGGCCGACCGGAGGCCGGCCGATGACCGAGGATCTCCCGCTGGCGGCCACCACCTCTAAGGGCCGCACCCGGGCCGCGATGACCGGGGAACTGCTGGCCGCCTCGGCAGCCGGCGGGGCCCGGGTCGCCATCGGGCGGGCATCGGATTTCTTCGGCGCGGGCGCGCTGGCGACCCTCGGCACCGACGAGCGGGCGGTCGGCCAGGTGTGGCACCTGCCCGGCCCCGAGACCATGACCACCCGGGCACTGCTGGACCTGGTCGCCGCTCAGGTCGGCCGTCCGGTCGTCGTCCGCAACGTTCCCCCGCTCGTTCTGCGCGCCATGGGACTGGCCAGCCCGCTGATGCGCGGCCTGGCCGAGATGGCCTACGAGTTCGAGGAGCCCTTCATCCTCGACACCGCCAAATTCGAGTCCGCCTTCGGGACGGCCGTCACCCCGCTCGCCATCGCGGTCGCCGACACGGTCGCCTGGTACCGGACCCAGGCAGGAGCACAAGGCACATGACACAGCCAATGGCGGGCGGCGAGCTGAGCCCAGCCGCCGCCTGGTCGCAACGGGTGCGCAAGGTCGGCGGCAAACCGGTGACCTTGCCGGGCTCGACCGCAAAGCTCAGGTCAGCGACAGCGAGCGTTTCGTCCTAGCGCTCTGGGAGGCAGAGGACTTTGCGCCCGGCATCTTCCTTGAGGCGGTTCTGATCGGCGGCATGACCGCGGCGCTTGCCCAGGCTCACACGGGTCACGTTATGATTGAAGTGTCAAACTACTCTGGACCCCGGTAGCCAGCTGAGGCGGTGCCGGAGGTACGAGCTATGTTCTACGTGCTGGGCGGCCACGGGTGGATGCTGCACGGCGCCTGTCGGCAGGCGGATCCGGAACTGTTTTTTCCGGTCGCGGCCAAGAAGTCGGCAGAGCGCCAGATCGAATCGGCGAAGGCAGTTTGCGCCCCTTGCGCTGTCCGCGCTAATTGCCTGTCCTACGCTCTTGCCGTCAAGGCGGAGGGTATTTGGGGCGGGACCACCGAGCAGGAGCGGGGCGGAGGACGGCGATCTTCCGGCCGCCGGGCCAGGTTCGCCGCTGCGCACCGTTAGCATGGTCGCCGACCCGATCATCACGCTCGTGCTGGCCGCGGGCTAGCTCGGCCTGGCCTGCGCGGAATGCGTCATGGGTCATCCAGGAGGATCAGTGCCAGACGGCAAGCGTGATCACCACGTGGTGCGGACCCGGACCCGGAAGGCATCGGACTTCCAGGTAAGCCGGCAGAGCCGGGCTGCGGATGCGATGACCGCGTTCTCCGGATCAATGCCCTTCGTCTACATCCACCTCATCTGGTTCGGCGCGTGGCTGCTCTGCAACGAAGGGGTCTTCGGCGAGAGCCTGATCTTCGATCCCTTCCCGTTCGGGCTGCTGACCCTGATCGTCAGCCTCGAAGCGATCTTCTTGTCGACCTTCGTGCTGATCAGCCAGAACCGGCAGCAGCAGCGAGGCGAGCGGCGCAGTCAAGCCGACTACGAGAACGACATCCGCGCGGAAACCTGGTCGATCCACCTCGGCCGGAAACTCGGCGTCGACCCCGCCAGCGTCGAAGCCGACGTCCAGCAGAGGCTGCGCGATATCCCGAAGTGAGATCCTGCCTCTCTTCATCCGGCACGGCGCGGGGATGCGCTAGCGCTGCTATGAGTTGAGGCAGCCGACTGTTCCGCGCCGATGGGCACGACGTCGACCCGGTAGACCTCTTCCGACTCATGTTTCAGACCCGACTCGATGCCGCGTACCAGCGCCTCGACCTGATCACCGCGCAGGCCATCGCCAATGTCAACTCGGGCGACAATCCAGATCCGGCTCGGGCCGACGAAGGTGAACAGGAGCTCGCGAATGGCAGTCACCGCGGGGTACCCGAGGAGGAAGGCGCGCAGTCTCTGCTCCTCCACCGGCCGCAACGGCTGGGTGAGGCCGACGACATCGCGGCCCTGGGCTCCCCCGGCGGCTCCCGACCAGGCGCCGACCAGGAAGTCGTGGCTGCGCGAGATCAGCCGCAGGCTGACGCGGATCATCACCACCGCGATGAGCACCGCGGCCACGCCCTGCGGGATCGACGACCCGGTGACCTGATTGAGGGCCAGGGCGGCGAACGCGATCACGTCTCCGCCGACCGACACCGCGTCCTCGAGGAACACCGCCCGCAGCGACGGTTCCGACGTGACCCGGGACTCCGCCAGGAACTCGCGCCGGTTACGGCGGGCCAGGCGGGCCATCTGGCCCGCTGACGACCGAAATGACACCAGATCGAAGACCGTGGAGATGCCAAGCACGACATAGGCCACGGCGAACGACTGGGTGGCGCTGGGGTGGATCAGCTCATCGATGCCGTCCCGCAGGGAGAACGCCGCGGCGACGGCCAGCACGCCGAGGGCCGCGATCAGCGCCCAGAAGTAGGCTTCCCGCCCGTAACCCAGCGGATGCTGATCGTCGGCCGGGCGGCTGCTGCGACGCTGAGCCACGAACAGGGGCAGGTCGTTCGCGTTGTCAGCGAGTGAATGCGCGGCCTCGGCCGCCATGGCGGCCGAGGCGGTCAAGACCGCCTCGGCCGACCTTGGCCAGCGTGACCGCAAGGCCCGCCCGCAGGGCTACCAGTACGGTCCGCGTGCTTTCGTCCGGCATCGCCTGACCTCCGCTGTGTCAATCGCTCCGCAACCGGCCTTCTCCTGGCCGCCGCGAGCAGTCACCGCCGATGGACCGGTGAAACAACGATCCGTTCGGGAGGAAAGATTTTCAAATCCTTAGCCCGAACGGACCGTTGCGACTGTCTACTCGCCCGCTGATCAGGTTCATCCGGCCGTTCCGGCACCGGTGCTCACCGGTGGGCGTCCCAGGTCCAGTTGCGGATGTCGGGCATGTCCTGGCCGTGGACGTCGATGTACTGGCTGTGCTCGACGAGCTTGTCGCGCATCATCTGCCGCAGGTAGTCGCCGGTGGCGCCGAGCTGCGGGAGCCGGTCGATCACGTCCTGGACCAGGTGGTAGCGGTCCAGCCGGTTCTGCACGCGCATGTCGAACGGCGTGGTGATCGTGCCCTCTTCGTTGTAGCCGCGGACGTGCAGGTTGCGGTTGGTCCGGCGGTAGGTCAGCCGGTGGATCAGCTGCGGGTACCCGTGGAAGGCGAAGATGATGTGCTGGCCGGTGGTGAACAGCGAGTCGTAGTCGGCGTCGGACAGGCCGTGCGGGTGCTCGCTGGCGGACTGGAGCTTCATCAGGTCCACGACGTTGACCACCCTGATCTTCAGGTCGGGCAGGTGCTCGCGCAGGATCGAGACGGCGGCCAGCACCTCCAGGGTCGGAGTGTCCCCGCAGCAGCCAAGCACGACGTCGGGCTCGGCCCCCTGGTCGTTGCCGGCCCAGTCCCAGATGCCGATCCCCTCGGTGCAGTGTACGACGGCGGCCTCCATGTCCAGCCACTGCGGCATCGCGCGCTTGCCCGCGACGACGACGTTGACGTAGTGGCGGCTGCGCAGGCAGTGGTCCATGACCGACAGCAGGCAGTTCGCGTCCGGCGGCAGGTACACCCGGACGACGTCGGCTTTCTTGTTGACGACGTGGTCGAGGAACCCGGGGTCCTGGTGGGTGAAGCCGTTGTGGTCCTGCTGCCAGACGTGGGAGGCGAGCAGGTAGTTCAGCGACGCGATGGGGCGCCGCCAGGGCAGCTGCTTGGTGACCTTGAGCCATTTGGCGTGCTGGTTGAACATGGAGTCGACGATGTGGATGAACGCCTCGTAGCAGTTGAACAGCCCGTGCCGCCCGGTCAGCAGGTAGCCTTCCAGCCACCCTTCGGACTGGTGCTCCGACAGCATGGAGTCCAGCACCCGCCCGCTGGGGGCGAGGAACTCGTCGTTCACCTGCACCTGGGCGTCCCACTGACGGCTGGTGACCTCGAAGACCGCGCCGAGCATGTTCGAGAGGGTCTCGTCGGGACCGAAGATCCGGAAATTCCGCTGCTCCTCATTGAGCGCGACCACGTCGCGGAGGAACTCGCCCAGCACCTCGGTGTCCTTGGCTTCTGCCGCGCCGGGCGAGCGCACGTCCACCGCATGCACGCGGAAATCGGGCATGCGCAGGTCGCTCAGGAGCAGGCCGCCGTTGGCGTGCGGGTTGGCGCCCATCCGCCGGTCCCCCTCGGGCGCGAGGGCGGCCAGCTCGGGCAGCAGCCGGCCCGCCTCGTCGAATAGTTCCTCTGGCTGGTAGCTGCGCATCCAGCTGTCCAGCTGGGCGAGGTGATCGGGATGGTCCGCGTCGACCAGAAGCGGCACCTGGTGCGAGCGGAACGTGCCCTCGACCTGCAGGCCGTCGACGACCTTCGGGCCCGTCCAGCCCTTGGGCGACTTCAGGACGATCATCGGCCAGCGCCGCCGGGTGGTCTCGCCGCTGGCCCGCGCATCGCCCTGGATCGCCGCGATCCCCTCGATGGCCTCCTCCAGCGCGCCCGCCATCAGCTGGTGCATCTCCTCCGGGTCGTCGCCCTCCACGAACAGGGGCTCCCACCCGCAGCCCCGCAGGAACTGCCCCAGTTCCTCGTCGCCGATGCGGGCCAGGACGGTCGGGTTGCTGATCTTGTAGCCGTTCAGGTGCAGGATCGGCAGCACCGCCCCGTCGCTGATCGGGTTAAGGAACTTGGTGGACTGCCAGGAGGTGGCCAGCGGGCCGGTCTCGGCCTCGCCGTCGCCGATGACGCACGCGACGATCAGGCCGGGGTTGTCGAACGCGGCCCCGAACGCGTGGCTGAGCGAGTAGCCGAGCTCGCCGCCCTCGTGGATCGATCCCGGGGTGGTGGGCGCGACGTGGCTGGAGATCCCGCCGGGGAACGAGAACTGCTTGAACAGCTTCTTCAGCCCGGCCTCGTCCTGGCTGACGTCCGGGTAGACCTCGCTGTAGGTGCCCTCCAGGTAGGTGTTGCCGACCAGCGCCGGGCCGCCGTGACCGGGCCCGGCGACGTAGAACATGTCCAGGTCGTACTTCCTGATCACCCGGTTGAGGTGGACGTAGATGAAGTTCTGGCCCGGGGTCGTGCCCCAGTGCCCGACGACCAGCGGCTTCACGTCCGACAAGGCCAGCGGCCGTTTCAGCAGCGGGTTGTCGTACAGGTAGATCTGGCCGACCGACAGGTAGTTCGCCGCCCGCCAGTAAGCGTTCATCCGGCGGCCCAGCTCCGGGGAGAGCGGGCCCGTCACCACCGCGTCCATCGTCGTCATGACTCGGTTCCCATCTCGGCGGAGCGCCCGGCCAGGTCCGGGTGGTCGATGTCCACCGGCGGCAGGTCCTCCACCTGGTACTTGGTGATCGTGAGCTGGATGCCGTCGCTGGTGCTGGCCACGGCGCTAATCGGGATGGCGACGTTCCTACGGCCCCACAGGTGGCCCTCCTGCAGGAGCACGTGAGTAACGCGGCGGTTGCCGCGGTCGATGACGAGCCCCTGGACCCGGCCGATGTCGCCGTCGGTGGCATGAACGTAGTCGCCGCGGCGCACGTCCACCTCGCCCGGCGGAACGGTGGCACTGGTGACGACCTGGGAAGGGGTCTCGCCGCCGAGGCCGACCGCGCCGCCGACGCCGAGGCCGGCCACCCCGATGCCGCCGCTCAGGCCGTAGTAGGGCCAGTAGCCCACCTGGCCCGGGCCGTAGCCGTAGCCTTCGTAGCCGCTGGTTGACGGGATGAACTGCCTCTCCTCGGCCGGATCGAGCTTGTCGAACTCCGCCTTGGTGCAGCGCAGACGTATCTCGCCGACGGCGCCGTCGACCAGGTCGAGCGGGACGAGGCGGCCGGAGTCGCGCCGGCGCTCAGGGTCGATCACCAGGTGGGTGACTTTCTCGGCCAGGGGATCAACGATCACGCGGCTGACCTTGCCGACCGTCCCGTCGCTGCAGCTGGCCTCGGCCCCGATCATGAACTGCGCAGTGCCTGCCATAGCTTCCTCTTTCTGTTGTTCCTGGAGTCCGGGCTTCACCGCGTGCGGGACGGGACCGGCCCCGCCGCGGCCTTTCCCGGCCGGTCGCGGGCCGGGCCG
>Ga0302314_10007699_pt1 | contig 19327 bp, 19 predicted proteins | sample III_Palsa_N2_3_FD_200533 | JGI IMG/M metagenome (GOLD analysis project Ga0302314, IMG submission 200533) | Peat permafrost microbial communities from Stordalen Mire near Abisko, Sweden - III_Palsa_N2_3 | ecosystem: Environmental > Terrestrial > Soil > Palsa > Peat permafrost | place: Sweden...
AGGACAACGTCACCGTCCAGGTGGACGCCATCGTCTTCATCCAGGTGATCGACGCCGCCAACGCGGTCTATCGCGTGGCCAACCTGAACAACGCCATCGGCCAGCTCAGCATGACCAATCTGCGGACGGTGGTCGGCTCGATGAACCTGGACGATGTGCTGTCGCAGCGCGAATCCATCAACTCCCGCCTGCTCACCGCCATCGACGCCGCCACCGAGCCGTGGGGGGTGAAGGCCACCCGCATCGAGATCAAGGACCTGTCCCCGCCACCGGACATCACCAACGCCATGGCTCGCCAGATGAAGGCCGAGCGGGAACGCCGCGCGGTGATCATTGAGGCCGAGGGCGACAAACAGGCGGCGATCACCCGCGCCGAGGGCGCCAAACAGTCCGCCGTGCTGCAGGCCGAGGGCCGCAAGGAGGCCGCTTCCAGAGACGCCGAGGCCCGCGAACGGCTGGCCCAGGCCGAAGCCAATGCGACGGAGTCGGTCTCGAACGCCATTGCCAACGGCGACGTCAACGCGATCAACTACTTCATCGCCCAGAAATACGTCGAGGCCTTCGGCAAGCTGGCGGAGTCGCCCAACCAGAAGACCGTGATCGTGCCGGCGGAAATGTCGGCCCTGGTCGGCTCCCTGGCCGGCGTCGGCGCCCTGGTGCGCACCGCCCTCAGCGAACAGACCGCGACACCGCCTTCGGCGCCGCCCGCGCCTCGGCCGCCGCGCGCCTCCGGGGTGGTCGTGCCGCCGACCGCGCCGCCGCCGCCCATAACGCCGACAACGTGAGGCGGCCATGAGCTTTCTGCTCAACCTCTTCCTGACCTATCCCTTCTGGGCCTGGATGGCCGCCGCGGCGGTGTTTCTGGCGGTGGAACTGGCCACCAACACCGGCTATCTGCTGTGGCCGGCGGCGTCGGCGGCGGTGATCGGGTTCGTGACCCTGGTGTCGCCGGCGAACCCGCCGATCGACGCCCTGGCCTTCGCGTTGCTGACCATTGTCGCCACCGTGATCGGCCGCCGCTATTTCCCTCACCCCTTTCGCCACGACGGCCCCGACGTCAACGACCGCGCTGGCCGGCTGATCGGCCTCACCGGCGAGGTGGTGCAGCCCTTTGAAGCCGGGGTTGGCCGGGTATTCGTGGACGGGACGGAGTGGGCGGCCGAGATGGCGAACGGCGCCGCGCCGGCCGCCGTTGGCGCGCGGATTGAGGTCGTCGAGGCGCCAGGTGCGGCGAGGCTGAAGGTGAAGACTGCGGGGTAGGGCCGGCCATCAGGTCGCTCCACCGTCACAAGCCGCGGCTATTCAAAGCGGCGCCTGCATGGCTGGCGTTGATCCGATGGGTGTTGACCATGCGCACGCGAATTCTGCTGACGAGCCTGGCGGCCGCGGGTCTGGTCGCAACCTCGGCCCACGCCGCCGGCGAGGTGAATCCGCCGCCCATCGGCAGCCTCACTCAAGGGGTGTGGATGAAGGGCGACCTGCACATCCATTCCCGGCACAGCAAGGATTCCAGCAACAACCCGATCAGCAAGATCCTTGCCTTGGCCGACAAGGCCCACATGGACTATCTGATGATCTCCGATCACGACAACCACGTGAACGGCGACGTCGCCCACAACACCTGGAGCGACCCGGAATACCAGTCCAAGTCCATCGTGCTGCTGTATGGCGCGGAATGGACTACCGCCCGAGGCCACGGCAACGTCATCTCGGCCAAGCCCTACGATCACCAGGCCTTCTACGACATCCGCGACCAGCGCGACGTGGTGATCGGGGCGGAGAAGAAGAAGCTCGGCATCCACCTGTCGGCCAACCATCCAGGGACCCACGACGCCTTCGCCTTCTCCTACGACATCGTCGATTCCGTCGAGGTGTGGAACTCGTCGGTCTGGGCCAACAACGCCATCTCGATGCACATCTGGGACGGCATGGCGAAGTCGGGCCGCAAGCTGACCGGCCGGGGCGGCAGCGATTCCCATCACGGCTATCCCGACACCCCGGCCCAGACCACTTCGCTCAGCTACCAGGCGCGGATCAACAACGTCGGCACACCGACCACCTGGGTGTTCGCCACCGGCCGCAATGGCCAGGCGGTGGTCGACGCCCTAACCAACGGCCGGGTCTCCGTCAGCGCCAATCCCTACGCGCCCCGCGTCGAGTTCTATGCCGCCCGCACCCCGGGCGGCGCCATGGACATGATGATGGGCGACAACGCCAAGGCCACCGGCAAGCCCGTCGGCTTCCGCGTGCTGCTGTCTGGCCAGATCGCCCCCGGCGCCGCCTACACCGTCAAGGTGGTCAAGAACGGCGAGACCTTCGCCACCCTGCCGATGGCCGGCGACAAACCCGAGGCCGATTTCACCGACACGCCGCCGATCGGCGCGCGAAGCTTCTATCGCGTCGAAATCCAGGGGCCGCAGACGCCGTATCCGGAAGTCCCCGGCGCAGCGGCGTTGAGTGGCAATGAGGTGGCCCTGTCCAACCCCATCTATTTCAACTTCGACCCGAATTTCTGAGCGGGCCCGGGCCGCGCTAGCGGTTCTGTTCGAGCCAGGCCCTCAGCGCCTGCAGAAACGGCAGCGCGTCCGCGAAATCGCTCTGCGGAAAGGCCTTGCGGGCGTCCTCGGTGATCGGCCTCAGCGCCATCAACGCCTCGCGGTGGGCCACGGCGCCGGCCCCGGTCATCGTCGCGCGTTTCTTGCGGCCGTCGGCCTTGTCGTCGGCCACCGCGATGAAGCCCGCCGCCGACAGCCGCGACAGGCTGTTGGTCAGCGCCCCCTTGGTCAGCTGAAACGCGCGCGCCAGTTCCGCCGGAGTTTCGCCGCCGCCGCGCCGGGCCAGGCGGTCCAGCACCATGAACTGCGCCTTGGTCAGGCCCGCGGGCAGGGCGCGCTCGATGCGGGTGGTGGAAAGCTGGTCGATCGCCGCGATCTCGGCGAAGACCTGGATGTCCGGGCGGTCCTGAGGGCTGCGACTCATGAGGTAGTTTAAGGATCAACCAATATCGTTGACAACATCCGGCTTCTGTCCGAGCGACTCGCGCAGGCCCTTGCCGGCCAGGGCGTCGGCCCGCTCGTTGAGTTCGTGGCCGTTGTGGCCCTTCACCCAGCGCCAGTCGACCGTGTGCCGGGCCCGCGCGGCGTCGAGCCGTTTCCAGAGGTCCTCGTTCTTCACCGGCTTTTTGTCCGCGGTCTTCCAGCCCCGGGCCTTCCAACCGCCGATCCATTCGGTGATGCCCTTGCGGACATATTGACTGTCGGTGTGCAGCTCGACCCGGCAGGGACGCTTCAGCGCCTCCAGGGCCTGGATCGCCGCCATCAGCTCCATGCGGTTGTTGGTGGTGGCCGGCTCGCCGCCGCAAATCTCCCGCTCGTTGGCGCCGAAGATCAGCACCGCCCCCCAACCGCCCGGCCCGGGATTGCCGCTGCAGGCGCCGTCGGTAAAGATCGTCACTTCGGGCGTCACGCCAGGTCTCCGAACAATAACAGACCGCCCCCATGCTGGGCGGAGCGGTGCACCGCGAGCTTACGCTCGTATTCCAGCGGATCGTGCGGCTTGACCAGGGCGCCGGCGGGGGTCGAGCCCCAGTCCTTCAGCCGGGTCAGGAAGAACCGCATGGCGCCGCCCCAGGCCAAGACCGGCAACGCCGCCCGCTCGGCGACAGACAACGGCCGGCGCGACTGATAGCCGGCGATCATCGCCTTGGCGCTGGTGACGTTGAAACTGCCGTCCGACTCGAAACACCAGGCGTTGAGGCAGATGGCGAGGTCGTAGGCCAACAGATCGTTGCAGGCGAAGTAGAAGTCGATGGCGGCCGCGAAGGCCCCGTTGCGGAAGAAGACATTGTCCGGGAACAGGTCCGCGTGGATCACCCCGGCCGGCAGGTCCGTGGGCCAGGCGGCGGCGACGGCGGCGATGTCGGCGTCGATGGTGGCCGACAGGCCCGGCTTCAGCGCCTCGGCTTCGGCCCTCAGCGGCGCGAACAGGTCCGCCCATCGGTCCTGGCCCAGATCGTTGCCGCGATGACGCTCGAACCCCTGACCGGCCTCATGCAGCCAGGCCAGGGCGCGCCCCAGCTCACGGCATTGAGCCACGCCAGGCCGGCGCATCGACAGGCCGGACATGAAGCTGACGATCGCGGCGGGCTTGCCGCGAACCTGGGTGATCATCTCGCCGGCCCGATCCAGGATCGGCGTCGCGGACGGGAAGCCATGGTCGGCCAGCCAGTACATCAGTCCCAGGAAATAGGGCAGCTCGGCGGTCTCGACCCGCTCCTCATAGATGGTCAGGATGTAGCGGCCGGCGGTGGTCTCGAGCAGGAAGTTGGAGTTCTGCACCCCCTCGGCGATGCCCTTGAACACCAGGGCCTCGCCGATGTCATAGCCGGCCAGCAGCGCGCCCAGCTCCTCGTCATTGATGTCGGTGTAGACGGCCATGGCGGGGGTGTCGGGGAAGCCCGCGCCGCGGTCAAGGCCAGACCCGGTCAGTTGGCGTGGAGAAATCGGTTGATCGCGTCGATGTCCGCGTCGCTCAGGTCCTTGGCCATGGGCTGCATCGCGCCATGGCGCAGGATTTCGACGATGGTCTGGGGATTGTATTCGCCCAGATCGGCCTGCGACGGCGCGCCCTCAATGGGCGGCTCATGGCAGCGTTCGCAGTTCTGGCTGAACAAGGCCTCGCCCCGGGCGACCATGGCCTTGTCGCTGGCCGATGGGGGCGGAGGGCTGCTCGCCGGGGCGCTGGGCGCCTGGCTGCTCGCCGACGTCCCCCAGCCGGCGAAGAGCGCGGCGGCCAGCAGCAGGGCCCGGCTCCGGCGCGTCATCCGGCCAGGGCTCGGGGAAGCTTGAAGGCTACGGTCTCGCGCGTGGGGCTGACTTCCTCGACCGTCAGCGAAAACCGCTCGCCGATGGTCGCAATCAGGCCCTCCACCAGGGTCTCGGGCGCCGAGGCGCCGGCGGTGACGCCCAGCACCCGGGCGCCGGCCATCCAGTCCCAATCGATATCCCTGGCGTCGTCCACCAGCCGCGCGTCGTCCGCGCCGCTGCGCAGGGCGACCTCTACCAGGCGCAGGGAGTTGGACGAGGTTGGTGAGCCTACCACCAGCACCCGGTCGCAGGTGCCGGCCAGCTGTTTGACCGCCTCCTGGCGGTTGGTTGTGGCGTAGCAGATGTCTTCCCTGTGCGGCGCGGCCATGCCGGGGAAACGCTCGCGCAGGGTCGCGACGATGGCGGCGGTGTCGTCCACCGACAGGGTGGTTTGGGTAACGAACGCCAGCTGGTGAGGGTCGGCCGGCGTGAACGCCAGGGCGTCCTCCACCGTCTCCACCAGCACCACCGCCCCCTCGGGCAGCTGGCCCATGGTGCCGATCACCTCGGGGTGGCCACGATGGCCGATCAGCACGACCTGCCGGCCTTCGGCGTGGTGACGCTCGGCCTCGACATGGACCTTGGAGACCAGCGGGCAGGTGGCGTCGAGGAAGATCATCTTGCGATCCCGCGCCTCGACCGGCACCGCCTTGGGCACCCCGTGGGCGGAGAAGATCACCGGCCGGTCGGTGGGGCATTCCTCAAGTTCCTCGACGAACACTGCCCCCATGGCCTTCAGCCGCTCCACGACATGCCGGTTATGGACGATCTCGTGGCGCACATAGACCGGCGCGCCATATTTCTCGATCGACCGCTCGACGATCTGAATCGCCCGGTCCACCCCGGCGCAGAACCCGCGCGGGCTGGCGAGCAGGATTTTCAGCGGGGGAAAGGGGGCGGACATGGGGGTGTTCTACAGCGTCCGGCGGTTGGGACCAACGGTGTCAACATAAGTCCTCATCCCGAGGCGCGGGACGCCCTCACCCCTCATCCCCCGTCTCCAGCCTCGGCGACACCCGCAGGGAGGTGACCTGGTTGCGTTGGCGGCGGACAATCTGGAAGCGGTGATTGTGGAAGATGAAGGTCTGGCCCGGCTCCGGAATCGCCTGGGCTTCGTGGATGACAAGGCCGGCGATGGTCACCGCCTGATCGTCCGGCAGGGTCCAGTCCATGGCGCGGTTCAGGTCGCGCACCGGAACCTCGCCATCCACCAGCACCGACCCATCCGGCTGGCGGCGGACGCCTTCCACACTCTGATCGTGTTCGTCCTCGATCTCGCCGACGATCTCCTCGAGGATGTCCTCCAGCGTCACCAGGCCTTGCAGCGCGCCATACTCGTCCACCACCAGGGCAAAGTGGTTGCGGCGCTTTAGGAAGGCGTTGAGCTGGTCCTTCAGGTTCGTGGTGTCGGGAATGAACCAGGGTTCGCGGGCGATCGAGGGGATGTCGAGGGTGGCGACCGTGGCCTTCTTCATCGCCAGAGCCGCCAGCAGATCCTTGGCGTGCAGCAGGCCGACGATGTTCTCCGGATCATCCTTATACAGCGGCAGCCGGCTGTGGTTGGAGGCCAGCACCTGGGCCACCAGCTCCTCGGGCGGCAGGTCGACGTCGATAATGGAGATGGAGGTCCGGTGCACCATCACCTGGGAGACGTCCATCTCCGCCAGGTCGAGAACGCCGCCCAGCATACGCCGGTCGCGGCTTTCCACCAGGCCTTCCGAGTGGTGATACTCCACCGCGCCGCGGATCTCCTCGTGGGCGGCCAGGACATCGTCCTCCATAGTGATGTTGACCCCGAACAGGCCCAGGGTCTTGCGCACGAAGAACTGCACGGCGAACACCACCGGGCCGAACAGCCAGATGACGATCTCGGTGGGACCTGAGAGGAACCGGGCGACCTCGTCAGAGCGGGTGATGGCCAGGGTCTTGGGCAGCACCTCGGCGAACACCAGCACCAGCACGGTCATCAGGCCGGTGGCGGCGGCAACGCCCCAACCGCCGGGGATGGCCTTGGTCAGCACCTGGGTGACCAGGGCGGACGCCAGGATGTTGATCAGGTTGTTGCCCAGCAGAACCGAGCCGATCATCGTCTCCTGGTCGGCGATCAGCTTGTTGACCCGCCGGGCGGCGCGGTCGCCGTCCCGTTCCAACTGGTGCATCCGCCCGCGGCTCGCGCCGGTCATGGCGGTCTCCGCCGCCGAAAACAGGGCTGATACGGCCAACAGGCCGATAATCACCGGCGCAATAGCCATCAGGGCGACCGTCATGGGGTAGCGCCTTCCTCGATCAGAAATTCGCGGAGCGTGGAGGCCTCCACCGCCTTGGCGACAAAGGCCTTGCCGATGGTCTCAGCCAGGATGAGCGTCAGCTGGCCGGCGTCGGCCTTCTTGTCCTGGGCCATGTGGCTGATCAGGACGTCGGCGCTGAATGGGCCGCCAGGAATGTCGGCCAAGCGCGACGGCAGGCCGGCCCCGGCGATTGCCTGGCTGGCCCGGACCGCGTCCTGACTGGGGCAGAGGCCCAGCTTGGCCGAATAGCGGAACGCCTGGGCGCATCCCAGCGCCACGGCCTCGCCATGGATCAGATCGCCGCCGAAGCCGACCTCGGCTTCCAGGGCGTGGCCGAAGGTGTGGCCGAGATTGAGCAGGGCCCGGCGGCCAACTTCGCGTTCATCTTCGGCAACGATCTCGGCCTTCATCTCGATGGAACGCGCGATCGCATGGGAAAGCGCCGCCGGCTCCCGCGCCAGCACTGCCGCGCCATTGGCCTCCAGCCATTCGAAGAAGGCGAAGTCGCCCAGGAAGCCGTACTTGATCACCTCGGCGTATCCGGCGCGCATCTCGCGGTCGGGCAGGGTGTTGAGGACGTCCAGGTCGGCCAGCACCAGGCGCGGCTGGTGGAAGGCGCCGATCAGATTCTTGCCGCGCGGGGTATCGATGGCGGTCTTGCCGCCTACCGAGGAGTCCACCTGCGCCAGCAGGGTGGTCGGAATCTGCACGAAGTCGATCCCGCGCTTGTAGATCGCCGCCGCAAAGCCGGCCAGATCGCCCACGACCCCGCCACCCAGGGCGACGATCAGGTCCCCCCGATCGAGTTTCAGCGCCAGCAGCCGGTCGCAGACCTGCTCCAGCTGGCTGAAGCTCTTGGACGCTTCACCTGGCGGGACGATGATCGCGTCCGCCTCGACCCCCGCCGCCGCGAACACCGACTGCAGCCGTGCGCCGTGCAGGTCCCAGACGGTCTCGTCCGAGACGATGGCCGTGCGCGACCGCTTCAGCAGGGGGGCGATAAGCTCCCCCGCGCGACCGATCAGGCCGCCGCCGACCCGCACGTCATAGGCCCTGTCCCCCAGTCCGACGGCTATGGTCCTTGTCATCGGGCGCGCGCCTCCAGGGCATCCAGGATCGCGCGGACCGCCGCGCCGTGCGGTGACTCCACCGAGTCGACGGTGATGTCGGCCTCGGCGTAGACGGGATGGCGGACCTCGGCCAGGGCGGTCAGCGCTTCGAGCGGGTCGCGGTCCTTCAGCAGCGGCCGGTTGGTCTTGCGCGCCACCCGGCGCGCCAGGACTTCAAGGTCGGCGCGGAGCCAGACCGACACCGCCTTGTCGCGGATCAGCCGGCGGGTATCCGGGTTCATGAAGGCGCCGCCGCCGGTGGCGAGCACATGGGGCGCCTCGTCGAGCAACCTGGCGATCACCCGCCGTTCGCCATCACGGAACTCGGTCTCGCCGCGCTCTGCGAAGATTTCGGAAATGGTCCGGCCCGCCGCCCGCTCGACTTCCTCGTCGGCGTCACGGAACGGCATGTCCAGCGCCGTCGCCAGCCGCCGGCCGATGCTGCTCTTGCCGACGCCGGGCAAACCGATCAAGGCGATGGTGCGGGTGTTCAGGGCGGGGCTGTTCGTCATTGTTTGCGCGGATTCATAGGACTTCGGCTTTACACGACCACGGCGGCGACCGCCAAGTTTAGGACGGTTTTCAGCTTATAGTGCATAGGCTGGCGCAATCGGGCTTTGACGGCGTGCTATAGGGGCGCTGGATGATCGGCGGAGGCTTCATGCGGCGCGGACCATGGTTTGGGCGCAACTGTGCGATGGCGAGCGCTGCGGCTTTGGTCGCCGGCCTTTCGGGGCCAGCCCTGGCGCAATCCCACGCCGGCGCGCCGATCGCCGATGCGCCGGCGCCCTTGCCCGCCGCCACCGCGCCCACGGTGCAGACGATTGCGCCGTCGTCCGTGATCACCTCAACGCCGGTCGGCTCGCAGACCCTGGCCGCACTCGACCTGTTTTCAGCGGGTCGCGAAACCGGCCTTGGCCAGGATCTCTGGAAGGGTTCTTCCGCCGATATTGCGCGGACGGTCATCCCGACCCTTCGCGATGCACAGCTGTCGCCGGCCGCCGCGGCGCTCGGGCGCGATCTGCTAGCGACCGCCTCCATCGCACCGGAAGGCGCCGGCAATGACGCCGCTCTGGCGGCGGCGCGAGCCAGCGCCGTGCTGGCCTTGGGCGACGCCGAGGGCGCCTCCGACATCCTTGACCATACGCCCGGCGTCTCCAGCAGCTCGGCCCTCTCGCAGGTCGCCGCCGAAGCCGCCCTGATTACCGGCCGCAATGACAAGGCCTGCGCCTATGGCGACGCCCTGGCGAGTGACCGCGACGGGATCTATTGGCTGCGGCTGCGGGCGTTTTGCCAGGCCCTGTCCGGCAAGACCGATATGGCCCAACTCACCTACACCCTGGCCAACCAGCAGTCGCGAGACCCCTATTTCGCCCGGCTGATGGGCGCGATGCTGGCTGGCGGCGCGGACGCCGGCGAGGCCTCGCTCCGTGACGGGCTGGACTTTGCCCTGTCCGTGCAGCTGAGGCTCGACCTGGGTCCCGCCCTGCCCACGGCCTCGCGCGCCATCGCCCAGCAGCTTGTCCATGCTCCCACGGCGCCTGCCCAGCTGCCCGCGCTCGCCGGCGGGCCGGACGCCGCCACGCCGCCTCCACCCCCGCCGCCGCCAACCGAGGCCGAGGTTCTGAACACACTCCGCGCCGCCGCCAACTTTTCGGACTATGCCGCGGCCGCCAAGGCGGAGAAGGCGGCCATCGCCCAGCTGGTGGAACTGAAGACGCCGCTGACGGCGCCGGTCGCCATCGCCACGGCTGCCATTGCAGCCAATGATCTGGCCGACGCCGATGCGATCCGGGCCGGGCTGACCGTGGACGGCTCCGGCGGCGGCGATGTGCTGGATGTGACTATCCTGGACGCAACCCTGGCCGCCGCGCGGGGCGGGGTGGATTCCTCGCTGATCGGCCGGCTGATCCAGCTCAGTGAAACCAATAACAGCCGGGAACGCGCCCGCGCCGCGGCCGCCGCCGAGCTTGCGGCCGCGTTGAGCACCTCGCTCGATCCCGGCGTCCGCGCCCGTCTGGCCGCCTTCGATGTCCCTGCAGGCACAGGTCCCTCCGCCCGGCTGATCGCCATGGAGACGGCGGCGGACGGTGGCCGCAAGGGGGAGACGGCGCTGCTGGCGCTCTGGACCGCCAACACCGCCGGCGAGGCTGGGCCTACCCTGGCGGACCGCGTCCGCATCGAGCGCGCCCTGGCGCAGGTCGGCCTGTCCGCTAACGCCCAGGCCTTCGCGGTCGAGGGGCTGGCTCAGCTCCAACCCCGTTGATGCCAGACTCACAGGCGAATGGCGCGGGCTGGGTCGAGGCCTTCCTGGAAATGATGGCGGTGGAACGCGCCGCCGCCCGCAACACCCTGACCGCCTATGAGAAGGACCTTGCAGACGCCCAGGGCTTCCTCGCCGGCCGGGGCCGCGACCTCGCCGACGCCGCCGCCGAGGACATCGAGGCCTATTTCCAGCACCTGGGCGTCAAGGGACTGTCGCCGGCCACCGCCGCCCGCCGCCGCGCGTCCGTGCGTGGCCTGTATCGCTTCGCCTTAGGCGAAGGCTGGCGCACCGATGATCCGGCCCGCCGGGTCGACGCGCCGAAACAGGGCCGGCCGTTGCCCAAGGTGTTGAGCCGCGAGGACGTCAATCGGCTGATCGCCGCGGCGGGCGCCCGGGATGGCGCAACCGGCCTGCGGCTGGCCTGCCTGGTGGAGCTGATCTACGCCTCCGGCCTGCGGGTCTCGGAGGTTCTGGCCCTGCCGGTCGCCGCCATCGCCCGCGATCCGGCCTATCTGATCGTCAAGGGCAAGGGCGGCAAGGAGCGGCTCGCGCCCCTGAACGAGGCGGCCCGAGTCGCCGTCCGCGCCTACCTGCCGGCCCGACCGGGCTTCTTCGCCAAGGGCCTGAAGGACAGCCCCTGGCTGTTCCCGTCACGCGGCGCGGCCGGGCGACTGACCGCGCGGCGCTTCGCACAGCTACTGGACGAAGCGTCGGTCGTCGCGGGCATCGACCCGGCCAAGGTCAGTCCGCACGTCCTGCGCCACGCCTTCGCCACCCACCTGCTCGAAGGCGGCGCGGATCTGCGCGCCGTACAGACCCTGCTCGGCCACGCCGACATCGCCACCACGCAAATTTACACCCACGTCGCCAGCGATCGGCTGAAGGCGGTGGTGGAGGAGAAACATCCGCTGTCGCGAACGCGGCCGGGCTGAATCGGGCTTCCACCCCTGCGTGCAGCCTTGTACTATTTTGGGTATGGGCATTCGCACGCTAGCGGCCGTCTGCGCCGCCATCATGGGTCTTGGCTGGGACGCACCAGCGCTTGCGGATTGCAAGCTGGTCAAGGTCGCGGACCTGCCGGTGACCATGCACGGCCACCAACCGATCATAACGGCCAAGGTCAACGGTCAGGAGGCGCACTTTATCGTCGATACCGGCGCCTTCTGGAACTCCATGACCCCTGGCTTTGCCGCCAAATACGGGTTGAGTCTTGGTCCCGCGCCGTTCGGCATGGAGCTCCAAGGCGTTGGCGGCACGACTCTGAATATCTCTCTGGGAACGGCGCAGGACTTCACCTTCGCTGGCGTCGTCCTTCACCACATACAATTCATCGTTACGGACAAGGGGTTCGGCGGCCAGGCCGGCCTGATCGGCCAGAACTTTCTGAGCCGGTTCGACGTCGAGTACGATTTTGCAAATGGCGTGATCCGGCTGTTCAAACCCGAGGGCTGCGAACAGGCCGATCTAGCCTATTGGGTTCCGCCCTCGCAGGCCTATGGGATAACCAAGATGGAGGCCCGTGATCCCGGCGAGCCGACGATCATGAGCACGGCCCAGATCAACGGCCAGCGAATCCGAGTCGCCCTCGACACCGGCGCGTACAACTCCGTGCTGTCCCTGCCCGCCGCCGCCCGCGCCGGCGTCCATCCCGATGACCCTGGCGTCGTGGCCGCGGGCCTGGGCCAAGGCGTGACGCAGCACAGCTATACGCGATACTGGCTTGCGCCGTTCTCGAGCTTCGAAATTGGCGGCGAGGAGATCAAGAACTTCAAACTCGCCATCGAGGACATGAAGCTGGACTTCGACATGCTCGTCGGCGCGGATTTCTTCCTGGCGCATCGGGTGCTTGTGTCGAACAGCCAGCACAAGGTTTACTTCAGCTACAATGGCGGGCCGGTGTTTGACATGAAGATGTCGGCAAGCAGGTCGGAGGCGCCCGCTCAGCCCGCGGCCAGTGAAGCACCTGGCGCTTCGCCGCCCGCCGAGACCATGGACGCCGACGCCTATAGCCGGCATGCCGCCGCCTTGGTTTCTCGCCGCGACTTCGATGGCGCCCTTGCCGACTTGAATCATGCTATCCAGCTGGCGCCGACCGAAGCTCGCTATGTCTACGAGCGCGCCATGGTGCATCGCGCCAGCCTGCAGCCGAAGATGACGTTGGACGACCTGAATCAGGCGCTGACGCTAAAGCCGGACTATATCCCGGCCCTGCTCGCGCGGGCGCAGGCCTATGAGTTCCGCAAGGAGCCCGCGCTGGCGCGCGCGGACCTGGACGCCGCGGACAAGGCGGCGGGACAGGATCCCGACGAGCGATTGGCCATCGCGAGCGGCTATATGCGTGCCAACTTCGAGCCCGAAGCCATCGCGGAATTCGACCAATGGATCGCCGCCCATCCCAAGGACGACAACCTGGCCCAGGCGCTGAACAGCCGCTGCGGGCTCCGCGCCATGCGCAATGAGGCGCTGGATAAGGCCCTGGATGATTGCAACAAGGCGCTTAGGCTGCTGCCGGGGGATCCCAGTCTCCTCGACAGCCGAGGGCTGGTGCGTTTGCGACTGGGTCAGTTCGACGGAGCGATCAGCGACTACAACGGCTCGCTTAAGCTTCGTCCCAGGTCCGCGTGGGCGCTTTACGGTCGTGGACTGGCCGAACTGAAGAAGGGTCTGGCGACCCAAGGCGCCGTCGACATCGCCGCCGCCAAGGCGGTCTCGCCGACGATCGCGGACGAGGCGGCGAAGCGTGGGCTTCAACCCTAGCGCGCCCATCCTTGTAGTTTGTCGCCGCCGCGCCTAGTTTCGGCGCCTTCTTTCGGGCTGCGGCGTTTAGCGAAGTATGGCGACACACTATCTCGAGTTCGAGCGGCCGATCGGCGATCTCGAAGCCAAGATCGAGGAACTCTCCAGGCTGTCCGACCAAGCCGGCGCAGGGGCGTTCGACACCGAGATCGACGCCCTGCGCTCGCGCGTCGACACCATGCGCCGCGACGCCTACTCAAAGCTCGATACCTGGCAGAAGACCCAGGTCGCGCGCCACCCGGAGCGGCCGCACACCACCCACTACATCGCCGGCCTGATCGACGACTTCGTCGAACTGCGCGGGGACCGCCGGTTTGGCGACGACCAGGCCATTGTCGGCGGCATGGGCAGGTTTCGCGGCGCGCCGGTGATGGTGATCGGCCACGAAAAGGGCCACGACACCATCACCCGGGTGAAGCACAACTTCGGCTCCGTGCGCCCGGAAGGCTTCCGCAAGGCGATCCGGCTGATGGATATGGCCGAGCAGTTCAATCTGCCGGTGATCAGCTTCGTCGACACCGCCGGCGCCTTTCCCGGCGTGGGCGCCGAGGAGCGCGGCCAGGGCGAGGCCATCGCCCGGTCCACCGAACGCTGCCTGACCCTGGGCACGCCGATGATCGCCACCATCACCGGCGAGGGCGGCTCGGGCGGCGCCCTGGCTATCGCGGCGGCTAACCGGGTGCTGATCCTGGAACACGCCATCTATTCCGTCGCCGCGCCGGAAGCGGCCGCGCGGATCGTGTTTCGCGACGCCGACCAGGCCCCCGTCATGGCCGAGGCGATGAAGATCACCGCCCAGGAGCTGATCAGTCTGGGGGTCATCGACCGCATCATCGAGGAGCCCGCCGGCGGCGCCCACGCCAACCCCGAAGTGGCGATCCGCGCGGTGGGGGACGCGGTGGAAGAGGAATTGCGCGCCATGGCCGGCCTGTCGGTCGAGGCGCTGCGCCACCAGCGCGCCGAGCGTTTCTACGCCATCGGGCGCAATCTGTGAGGACGGCCGCGGCGATCGCCCTGGCGTTCGCTGTGGCGTCGCTGGCCCTCGCCTCGCCGGCTGTCGCCGCATCCCCCGCAGACCCGGTTCAGGCCCGCTACACGCCCGCCTACGACAAATGCCTCGCCGCGCCCACGGGGCAGTCGACCATGGGCATGATCGATTGCACCAACGGGGAACTACAGGTCCAGGATGCTCGCCTGAATGCGGCCTATCGCAAGACAATGGCCTCCCTGAACGCGCGGCAAAAGGCCAAGCTGCAGGTGGCCCAGCGGGCCTGGGTCGCCTTCCGCGACGCCGAATGTGCGTCGTACGAGGACGAGGACTGGGGCACGATCTCGCGGATCAACGCCAGCGCCTGCGTCCTGCATATGACGGTGCAGAGGACGATGGACCTCGAGGCCTACCCGCCGGGGGCGTAAGCGAGCGGACTTATAGGGTCGGGAAGCGCCAGGTGCGCGGCCACGAGGCTCTTGCCTGACCTTGCGAAAGCCGCCTAACGTTATTCAAACAAACGTTGGGAGGACGGCCATGATCAAGACCCGCTTCACCGAAATGTTCGGCGTCGAGCATCCGATCGCCCAGGGCGGCATGCAGTGGGTGGGCCGCGCCGGACTGGTCGCCGCCGTCGCCAACGCCGGCGCCCTCGGCTTCATCACCGCCCTGACCCAGCCGACGCCTGAAGACCTGACCAAGGAAATCGCCCGCTGTCGGGAGCTGACCGACAAGCCGTTCGGCGTGAACCTGACCATTCTGCCGGCGATCAAGCCGCCGCCCTACGCCGAATACCGCCAGGCCATCATTGAGGCCGGCATCAAGATCGTCGAGACCGCCGGCAACAAGCCGCAGGAGCATGTCGACGAGTTCAAGAAGCACGGCATCAAGGTGCTGCATAAGTGCACCTCGGTCCGCCACGGCCTGTCGGCGGAACGGATGGGCGTGGACGCCATCTCCATCGACGGCTTCGAATGCGCCGGCCACCCGGGCGAGGACGACGTCCCCGGCCTGATCCTGATCCCCGCCGCCGCCGACAAGATCAAGATTCCGATGATCGCCTCGGGCGGTTTCGGCGATGCGCGCGGCCTGGTGGCGGCCCTGGCCCTCGGCGCCGAGGGTGTCAACATGGGCACCCGCTTCATGGCCACGGTGGAATCGCCGATCCACGAGAACGTCAAACGCCAGATGGTGGAGAACGACGAACGCTCCACCGAGTTGATCTTCCGCACCATGCGCAACACCAGCCGGGTGGCCAAGAACGCCATCTCGATCCAGGTGGCGCAGATGGAGCGCGAGGGCGCCAAGTTCGAGGATGTCCGCGAACTGGTGGCCGGCACGCGGGGCAAGGTTGTCTATGAGACCGGAGATCCGGAACATGGCATCTGGTCCGCCGGCCAGGTCCAGGGCCTGATCCACGACATCCCCACCTGCGCCGACCTGGTCAGCCGTATCGTCTCGGGCGCCGAGGAGATCATCAACGGCCGGCTGGGCGGGATGGTGGGCAAGCGGGTGGCTGTGGCGGCGGAGTAATCCTACACGCCCTCGTCGCCCCATTCGGCCGAATACAAACGACCCGGCATGGATTGGCTGCGGGGTGGCGGATGGTCAGGGGATCGAACCCTGGTCACCCTTGCGGGTGATACGCCTTAGCAGGGCGCTGCCTTACCTCTCGGCCAACCATCCAACAGGGAAATGGCGGCGGGTGAAGGAATCGAACCCTCATCCTCTCGGAGGCGCGGTTTTCGGGACCGTTTGAGCACCTTGCTCGCCACCCGCCATGCAAGCGGGGGCGTTCCCCGCTTCACTGTCGCGAGGTGGATCGACTTGAAAAGGTGCGGCCGAACGTCATGGGCGCGGCGTGTAACACAGACCGGCGTTCGTTGAAAAGAGGGCTCCTTAAACCATCCCCTTCAGCACCGCGCCGAACTCATCCACCAGCTCCGGCGTCGTCGCCCAGGAGCACATGAACCGCACCGAGCCGTCGACGAAGCGGTAGACGTGCCAGCCGGCATTGTGGAGGCGGTGCAGGGTGGGTTCGTCCATCTGCACGAACACGCCGTTGGCGTCGACCGGGTGGGTCACGCGGAAGGGCGACAGGGCCGCCAGGCGCTTGGCCATGGCGTTTGCGTGCGCGGCGCGCGCGGTCCAGGCGCCGGTCTCCAACATGCCGATCCACGGCGCGGCCAGGAACCGCGACTTGGAGGTCAGCTGGCCGCCATGCTTCAGCCGCGCGCCGAACCGGCGGGCCAGATCCCGGTTCAGAATGACGATGGCCTCGGTGGGGGTCGATCCGGCCTTGGTGCCGCCGAGCACGACGATGTCGAACCCCAGCTTGGGCAGACATTTGATGTCGAAGCCGGAGGCGATGGCGTTGGCCATGCGCGCGCCATCCAGGTGCAGCTTCAGGCCAGCGGTCTTGGCGGCGCCGGCGATGGCCGTGACGTCGACCTCAGCATAAAGCGCGCCGAACTCGGTGGTGTTGGTGACCGTCAGGGCCGCCGGCGATTGCCAGTGCGGGTCGTCGGGTCGCGCCAGGACGTCGGGCAGGGCGCCCGCGTCGAACCGCCCCGAGCCGCCGGCCAGGGTGATCAGGCCGACCCCGGAGCCAAAGAAGCCCGGCGCGCCGGTCTCGTCGGTGGCGACGTGTGAGTGCTCATGGCAGATCACGGCCTCGAAAGGCTGGGCGAGGGCGGCGAGGGATAGGGCGTTGGCGGCCGTGCCGGAAGCGGTGAACTTCACCACCGCGTCGGCGTCCAACATGGCGCGGATCAGCGCTGCCGCCTTTTCGCAGACATCGTCGTCGCCATAGCTGGCGCGGCTGTCGGTGTTGAAGCGGGTCAGGGCCTCCATCACCTCCGGCATGGCCGGGGCCGTGTTGTCGGACGCGAAGTCGTAGCGGTGATGATCGGCGGTCATGGGGTCCCTTAACGCGGACCCTGTTCACGGGATTTGTCGCGGCTAGATCGCCTCGCGCCCCCAGGCCCGCACGTCCTCTACAAACAGATCGGGCTCTTCCATAGCCGCAAAATGTCCTCCGGTCGGAAGTTCGCTCCAACGGGTGATGTTGTAGGCGCGCTCGACATAGGATCTGGGCGGGGCGGGGAGGTAGGACTCCCCGCCATAGGCCGCATAGGCGGTGGGCGTCTCGCAGCGCGCGCCCTCGATGGCGCTCAGGCCGCCCTCTTCCAACAGGCCCCGATAGTACCAAGCGCCGGTCGTGAACGAGTCCGTCATGACGTAGATCATGACGTTGGTCAGCAGCTGATCCATCGAGAAGACGTCGGTGAAGCGCCGGGTGCGCAGGTCGGCCCAATCGTGGAACCGCTCTATGATCCAGGCCGCCTGACCGACCGGGTTGCCGGCGCCCAGCCAGGCGACGGACTGCGGCCGGGTGACCTGGAGCTGCAGATAGGCGCCCATCATCTGGGTGTAGGCGCCGGCCTTGGCCGCCCACATCTGCTCCGCTTCGCCGACCGGCCCGTCCTTGGGTCGAAAGCCCAGCATGTTCAGGTGGATCGCCGTGGCCCCAACACCTCCTTTTGCGGCGGCGTGGTCCAGGCCGAGCCAGGAGGTGATCATGGCCCCCCAGTCGCCGCCCTGGGCGCGATAGGTGTCGTAGCCCAGCACCTCGGTCATCAGGGTGTTGAACAGCCGCGCGGTGCCGCGCTGGCCGATCGGGCGACTTGGCTTTGAGGAAAAGCCGAAGCCGGGCAGGGAGGGGACCACGACGTCGAAGGCGTCCGCCGCATCGCCGCCAAAGCGCGACGGGAAGGCCAGCTTCTCGATGGCGAACCAGAACTCGTAATGGCTGCCCGGCCAGCCATGGCTGAGCAGCAGCGGGCGTTTGCCGCCCGCCTCGCCGACAACGTGGATAAAGTGGATGTCGAAATCCTCGACCCTGGCGGTGAATTGCGGAAACCGGTTCAGGTCATGAACGGCCGCACGCCAGTCGTAGCCGTCCAGCCAGTGGGCGCAGAGGCTCTTCAGGAAGCCGGCGTCGCAGCCATAGGCCCAGGTGTCGTCCCCAGGCGGCGCCATGGGAAAGGGATAGGCCCGCACCTGCTCCAGCACGCGGCCCACATCGGCGGCGTGCCATTCGACGGTGAAGGGCTTCGGATCCGACATGTCTTTCCCCTGTAGCAACGCGCGCGGCCGCCCTCTCCTTCGACAGGCTCAGGATGAGGGCTACTGATGGGTCAGTAGAAATCCTCATGCTGAGCTTGTCGAAGCGCGAGGATTTCGGACCTCACGCGGTCGTCGGGCAGCGAACGACCTGCGTGCAGGCTTGGCGGCCTGACGCGGCGGCGGTCAAGGGTCTTCGGAGGGAGTGATGATCCTGGGCGGCTCCTCGCCCCAATGCCGCGGCTTGGGGCGGAAGCCCCGGATCAGCGCCTGATACTGCTCGCGGGCCAGGGACCGGAAGTCCATCTCCGGCGGCAGCATGCCCGCCATCTGCAGCACCACCAGCCCATGCAGCCCGGCCCAGAAGATGTGGGCAAGCCGGTCGAGGTCGCCCTCCACCAGTCCCGACTCATAGAGCACCATGACGTGGGCCTTCATGGTCTTGCGCGCACGCAGGCCGGCGCGGATCAGGTCCGGGTGAAGGTAGGTGGTCGGCTGGTTCAGGTCGAACATCAGCCGGTAGGCGGCCGGGTGGTCGACGGCGAACTTGATATAAGCCTCGCCGACCCGACGGGCCGCGACCCCCGGATCGTGGCTCGAAGCCAGCGCCCGCTCCATCGACTCGGCGAAGGTGTCGAAGCCCCGGGTGCGCACGGCGGCCAGAATCTGGTCCTTGTCCTTGAAATAGCGATAGGGGGTCATGGCGCTGACTCCCAGCTCCGTGGCCAGCAGGCGCATCGAGACGCCATCCTCCCCACGCTGGGCGAACAGGCGCTCGGCGGTCTCGATCAGCCGCTCGCGAAACCCCGTCACGTCCTCTTCGGTCAGTACGCGGGGCACCGGCGACTCCCATTCAAAAAATCACTTGCCGACCTATAGCATTTACGCCA